>ENA-ORXT01001475-ORXT01001475.1-marine-metagenome-genome-assembly--contig:-NODE-1475-length-31513-cov-4.554364_pt1 | contig 31513 bp, 27 predicted proteins | sample MGYA00237868_ERZ511482 | MGnify/ENA metagenome assembly ERZ511482 | reverse complement strand
CGAAGACATCATCGAGGCCTCCGGCAAGACCGGCATCGGCGTGCAGGTGATCATGACCGCCGTCGTCGAACGCGTTCCCGCCCCGAGCGGCGACCCGGAAGCACCGCTACAGGCCCTGATCTTCGACTCCGTTTTCAATCCCTTTCGCGGCGTCATCGCTTACGTACGGATCATGAACGGATCGCTGAAAAAATTACAGGAGGTCAAGTTCATCGCCACCGAGGCTACCTATACCGCCAACGAAGTCGGTGCGATGGAGATCACCCCCAAACCTCAGAACGAGATCGGCTGCGGCAGTGTAGGCTACATTATTACCGGCGTGAAGAACAGCTCCGAGATAAAGGTGGGTGACACGATCACCCTGAAGGAACGCCCCGGCGAGATGCTCTCCGGCTTCGAGGAAGTGAAGCCGATGGTTTTCGCCGGCATCTTCCCGCTGGACAATGATGACTTCGAGCCCCTGCGCGACAGCCTCGAAAAGCTGCAGCTCAACGATGCCAGCCTCATCTTCGAGCCCGAAACCTCGGCCGCCCTCGGCTACGGATTCCGTTGTGGCTTCCTCGGCATGCTCCACCTGGAGATCGTGCAGGAACGACTCTTCCGTGAGTTCGGGATGGACGTGATCACCACGGTGCCCAACGTGACGTACCGCGTCACCGACACGAAGGGCAAGGTCACGGAGATCCGTAACCCCGCCGAATTGCCCGATCAGAATATGCGCCAAAGGGTGGAAGAACCCTTCATTTATGCGCAGATCATCACTACCACCGACTACATCGGCGCAATCATGAACCTCTGCATCGAGAAGCGTGGTACGCTTACCAAGCAAACCTACCTCAGCCCCGTGCGCGTTGAGCTGCATTTTGAGCTACCGCTGGCCGAGATCGTCTTCGATTTCTACGATCGCCTCAAATCCCTCAGCCGCGGCTACGCCAGTTTCGATTACCAGCCGAAAGACTACCAGGACACCGACCTGGTGAAGATGGACATTAAGCTGAACGGTGAGAACGTCGACGCGCTCAGTGCCCTCGTTCACCGCTCCAAGGCCCAATACGTCGGCCGGGGCATGTGCAAGAAACTGCGTGAGTTGCTGCCCCGTCAGCAGTTCATGATCGCCATTCAGGCCGCCATCGGGGCCAAGGTGATTGCCCGCGAAACGCTCAGTGCCATGCGCAAAGACGTTACCGCCAAGTGTTACGGTGGTGATATCAGCCGTAAGCGTAAACTTCTCGAAAAGCAGAAGAAGGGTAAGCGGAAGATGCGCCAGTTCGGTAGCGTGGAGGTGCCGCAAAAGGCGTTTCTGGAATGTTTGAAGCTGGACTAGTCCTCCGGTGGTTTCGCGCGCGGAGCTTGATGCGCGCCACCTGGGATTCCGCTGCTTGCTTCGCAAGCCAGCTCCATTCCAGGTTAATCAACGGTGGACAGCTACGCAGTCCTGAGGAAAGTGCTTACCGCATCGCTACCCGTTCCACCGAACATCCACCGGCCCGCGTCTAGGTGGGTGCCGTCGGGTAGTGTCAGCAGCTCCGCTTCCTGGCCGAGTGCAACTAACTTTTCGTGAAATTTTCGGGAGTGGGGGTAACCCACCAGCCCGTCCGCCGTACCGTGGAGGAGTAGCCATTGCTTTTGCGGCATGGCATCGTTGAGCAAGGTGACCGGGTCGAGGTGGGCGTAGCGGCCGAAGACGAAGCCGGGGAACTGCGCGCCGAGATCGAGCGGGCCGGCGCAGAGCAGGGCTTTTGATGGCGGGGCGGGCCAGCCAGCGGCCAGCCACCATTCGGTTTTCAGGGTGGCGAGGGCCGCCAGGTGCGCGCCCGCGCTGATGCCGCCGACGTGCAGTTCGGTTACGCCGCCTTTCGGTAAAACGGCGGCGATGGCGGCGCGGCAGTCTTCCGCGATGCGGTTAAGGCCGACTTCGGGTGGCCGCCGATAACTCGGCAACACGACGGTGAAGCCCAGTTCCAGCCACGGGATGGCGGCGGGTACGAAGGATTCCGGCCGCCCGAACGTCCAGCCACCGCCGTGAAAATAGAAGGCCACCTTATCGGGCCGCGAACCGGGGCCGCATACCACGACGGCATACTGGCGGCGGTGCGGGCCGTAGCGGACGATCTCCTCCGTAACGTCCATCTTACCCCGGGCGCGGCGGCATTCCGCCCAGTAGGCGGGAAGGCCGAGGGCGTTGAAAACAAGGTTGTTGCGGTAAGACATGGTTGAAATTATTCGGCGGGATATCGTAGCTTTCGGAGATGAAAACAGGACGGATGGAACGGCCACGAAATTACGGTAAACGAGGAAAGGTTAGCGGCGGTGCCTTGTTAATAATCCTACTCGGTCTGTCGGGCTGCGCGCCGGAAGCGAAGGAGGAAAGGGTTGGGGACTGGGCCCACTACCTCGGCGACCCCGCCACTACCCAGTATTCACCGCTCACGGAAATCAACGTCGACAACGTTACTCAACTGGAAGAGGCGTGGAGTTACGCCTCCGGTGACGTCGACGCGCGCGGCCGGGGCCAGATCCAGTGCAACCCGCTTGTGATCGACGGGGTGCTGTACGGCACGAACCCGAAACTGAAATGCTTTGCGCTCAACGCGGCAACGGGGGAAGAACTTTGGGTCTTCGACCCGGCGGTACATAGCGAAGGGATGTTCGGCATGGGCAACAACCGGGGCCTCACCTTTTATGACGGTAAGGAGGAGGCGGGGACGCGGGTACAAAGGTTGTTGTACGCCGCCGGGGCCTCCCTCTTTTCGCTGGACATCGCCACCGGCGAACCGGATGCGGCTTTCGGCAACGGCGGCATGGTCGATCTGCACACCGGCCTGGGTGAGGATGCCCAGGACTTGTTCTACGTCTCCAACACCCCCGGCGTCGTTTTCAAAGACCTTATCATAGTGGGCGGCCGGGTGAGCGAAGATCTCGGTGCCGCGCCGGGTCACATCCGCGCCTTTAACGTCCGGACCGGCGAGCTGGCCTGGATGTTCCGTACCATCCCCGAAGCCGGAACGCCGGGCTTCGAAACCTGGCCCAATCCCATCGACCCGAAGAACGGCGGGGCCAACGCCTGGGCCGGTTTCAGCGTCGACCACGAGCGGGGCATGGTGTACGTTCCGACCGGCTCGGCCAGCTGGGATTTCTACGGTGGTAACCGCCCGGGCGATAACCTCTACGCCAACTGCGTTCTTGCCCTCGATGCCCGCACCGGCGCGCGCGTCTGGCATTACCAAACCGTCCACCATGACCTGTGGGATCGCGACCACCCGGCCACGCCCGTTCTGGTGACCGTTGATCACGACGGCGTGCCGACTGACGCCGTCGCCCAGGTGACCAAATCCGGCCACGTTTTCCTGCTCAACCGCGATACCGGCGAACCGCTGTTTCCGGTCGAGGAACGCCCCTACCCCGCCTCCGACCTGCTTGGCGAATACAGCAGCCCGACGCAGCCACTACCCGTTAGCCCACCCCCTTTCAGCCGCCAACGCCTGAACGCGGATGACCTCTACCCTTTCGACAGCCTGATTAACCGGGAGGCGCGGGCCAAACTGGCGACGCTACGCTCCGACGGGCAGTTCATCCCGCCCAGCGTGGAAGGCTCGGTCATCTTTCCCGGCCTCGACGGCGGCGCGGAGTGGGGCGGCGGTGCGTGGGACCCCGCCAGCCAACTCTTCTACGTCAACGCCAACGAGATGCCCTGGATTTTGAAGATGAACCCGGCGGCGAGTATGGCCGACCTCAGCCCCGGGCACGCGGTGTACAGCATGGCCTGTCAGGGTTGTCATGGTGAGCGGCTGGCGGGCGGCGGCGTATTCACCAGCCCTCCGCTGGTCAACATCGGCGAGCGGTTCGATGCAGCCACCGTCCAGGCGTTGGTCCGCAATGGCAAAGGCGCGATGCCCGCTTTCCAGTGGCTGAAGCAGGAGCAGCTCGACGCATTGACCGATTGGCTGCTGACCATCTCCACGGAAACCGACATCGACAAACGACCGGCGAAAGGTATGGCGGACGCGGGCGCGGGCAAAGCGGACTGGCCTTACCCCTACGTTTTTGGCGGTTACCAGCGGCTGACGACGAGCAACGGCTACCCGCTCGTCGCCCCGCCGTGGGGTACGCTAACGGCGATCGACCTGGCGGCGGGGGAAATCCGCTGGCGGGTACCGCTGGGCGAGCACCCCGACCTGGTGGCGGAGGGCATCCGCAATACGGGCAGCGAGAATTACGGCGGGCCGGTCGTCACGGCGGGCGGCGTAGTCTTCATTGCCGCAACGCTGGACGAGAAGATCCGGGCCTTTGCCGCGGATTCGGGAAAACTGCTTTGGGAAGCGAAACTACCAGCGGCGGGTTACGCGACGCCGGCCGTTTACGCCGTGGGTGGTCAACAGTACGTCGTCATCGCCTGCGGCGGCGGCAAACTCGGTACGAGTTCGGGGGACCGGTACGTATCTTTTCGGTTACCGGGCTAAAAAAAGTGACCTTTATCTTCTTTCACCGTCTCTAACCCCGAATCCCGCTGAAAACACGTTTTTCAAAAGTTTTTGACCACCGGAAAGATGGAGCTTACCAGCTTTTTCCATGGTCTTGACCCTGAAAAAATCCAATCAAAAGCTAGACACGCTAGCTACTCTTCCGCTTTTCTTTGGAAAAATCATCCTTCGTGCGATCTTTGCGGCATCATTCCCTTGGTTATTATTGCTTGAGCGTCAGTTTTTTCCGTTCAGATTGGTTTCATCCGTATGGCGAAACCTATATTTGTAACGAACACGACAGGCTAGTTCTCACTTATAATAACCGAACCAACTACTCAAATCCAACATTTCATCAATTATTCCTTTATGAAACTTTCTCTTACTCTTATGGTAGCGATGGTACTGTCCGCGTTTACCGCACAGGCCCAGCAGCTTCCCGCCAACCCCGATCCTAACAAGTGTTACGTTCGTTGTGTAACGCCTGACGTTTACCAGACCGAAACCGTACGGATCCAGACCGCGCCCTCTTACCGGCGTCTCAGCGTTGTTCCCGCCACTTACAAGTCCGTCACCGAACGCGTACTGGTGAAGGAAGGCTACAAGCGTTACACCTTCGTACCCGCTACTTTCCGTACCGAGACCATGTCTTACGAGTCACAGTCTCCTTCCGAGAGCATGAGCGTACAGTCCGCTACTTTCACCGATGCTTCCGAGCGCGTACTCATCAAGCCCGAGATCAGCCAGTGGGAAACCACCGCTTACGAAGGTTGTGAGTCTGACAACCCTAACGATTGTCAGGTACTGTGTTACCGTACTTACCCCGCTGAGTACCGTACCGTTCCCGTTCAGCGCCTCGGTGCCGACGCATCTTCCAGCACCAATCGCGTTCCCGGTCAGACCTCTACCTACACCAAGGAAGTGATCGCCACCCCCGCCGAAGTTCGCACCATCGACGTAGAGCCCGTATACGAAACCATCACGAAGCGTGTTGTCGACGTGCCGGCCTCCACCCGCAGCGAAACCGTTCCCGCCGCTTACACCGAGATCACGAAAGAAGTAATGACCTCTAAAGGTGGCCTCAGCAGCTACGAAGAGATTGACTGTGAACTGACCAGCTACAGCGTACTGCCCATCAACTACGCTTCCGGTAGTGCCGCACTGAACGGTTCCGCTCGCAGCGTTGTCGACCAGCGTCTCCTGGCCCTGCTCCGCGACCGTCCGAACATTCGCATCCAGATCAACTCGCACACCTCTTCCGTCGGTTCCGCCGGTGGCAACCAGGCCCTGTCCGAGCGTCGCGCCAAAGGCGTTGCTGATTACCTCGTAAGCCGCGGCATCAACCGCGGTCGTCTCGTAACCCGCGGTTACGGTGAGAGCCAGCTGAAGAACCGTTGCGCCGATGGCGTAAACTGCTCCGAAGCCGAGCACGCCGTTAACCGTCGTACCGAGTTCCGCGTACTGAACATCGACCAGTGATAAAAACCGGTGACCATCCGGTTACTAGTTTGAAAACTTTTGGGAAGCCCCCGTGCCTTAGTTGGCGCGGGGGTTTTTCGCGTTGGGGGGAAGCAAGGCGACACGCCGAAACGGCCGAAACGCTAGCCCGGAGAAGCCCTTGCCGGGGTTACCTCCGGGCTAGCGTTATTTGCCTCCTACGAAGACAAGTGGAGCGGGGAGTCTACCTTTAAGCTTTTCTCCTTTCAACCTGTATGTATGCTGCTTTCCGAACGCGGCCGCCGCGCCGTCAACCAGCCCCTCCGCGCCGACCTCGACACTTTTTACGAGGCGATGGAGAACCGCTATCACGCCAGGGATAATCCCGACGGTGGTTTCACCCTTTGCATCGCGGAAAACGGGCTGATGTGGCCGGAGTTGCGGGAGAAGTTCCGCGTCATCCAGCGGGAGAATGAGTTGTCGGATTGGGTGCCGAGCTACACGGCCATCCGCGGCGCGCCGGAGCTGCGGGAGGTCGCCGCCCGTTTCCTGGAGGCCTTCGTAGTGGCGGGCGACGTCCGGCTCGACCCGGAGCGGCTGACGGTCGCCGCCGGCGCCGCGGCCGGCATTGAGATGACCGCTTTGCTGGTGGGGGACCCGGGTGACGTGGTCGTCATCCCCGGCCCGGCCTACATGGCCTATACGCCCGACATCGGTAACGTGGCCGGCCTCGAACGCTACGATTTGCATCCCAACGACGCCCCCGATCCTTCCTTTGCATCCCGCGGCCCCGCCCCTCTATTCTCCATCACCATACATGATCTCGATCGGGCGCACGCGGAATTGGGCGACCGGTTCCGGATGCTGCTACTCACCCAACCCAATAACCCGACCGGGCAGGTGTATACATCGGAGCAACTTACGGCCATTACGGATTGGTGTCTGGCGCGGAACATTCACCTCGTCGTCAACGAGATTTACGCCCTGTCGCTGATCGACTGGGAGCATAACGATCTGGCTTCGTTACAAGCCCGGATGCCCCGCTTCGAATCTTACCTCGGCGAACTGGAACGGCGGCAAAGTCCTTACCTCCATTGGTGGTATTCTTTCAGCAAGGATTTCGGTATTTCCGGCATGCGCCTCGGCCTGTTCTATACCAACAGCGAACCATTACTCAAAGCGTGGGGCAATTACGGCAGCACCAGCATGGCCTCCAATCATAGTCAATGGCTGCTGATGAAAGTGCTGGAAGACCACGCCTGGGTCCGTAGTTACGTAACGGCCAATCAGGCGCGGCTGACGGAGAGTTTTGCGCGGGTCATCACCACCCTGCGCCGCCACGACATTGCGTTCTCTCCGGCCGTCGGCAGCCTGTTCGTCTGGTTCAATCTCGCTCATATGCTTACCGCCGATACGGAAGAAGCGGAGCTGGAACTCTGGCGGCGTGTCTACGACGAAACGGGCATCCTGCTCACCTCGCCCGTCGGGCAGGGCAGCGCGGAACGGGGGTGGTACCGGATGGTGTATTCCTGCGTTTCGGCGGCGGATCTGGAAGTGGCGATGGGACGGTTGGATAGATTTTTGTCTAACGACGGGGGTTGAAGAAGTTGCCCTCCTCCCCCTTTCTAAAACGTCGTTAAGTACGTCAACCCGATACCGCCCGCGCAGCGCGCGCGATCATCCGGCCGGTTGTAGTACATCCGCGTGTAGCCGAGCGCGAGGTTGCGCCAGCCGAGTTCCAACTTCATGCCGTAGGAAGGGTCGAACCGACCGTCTTCGCCCAGCCCGTCCGCCGAGAAGCGGATGTTCCGATTGGTGAGCACGCCCGCGCCGACGCGGAAGTTGTCGTTCAGCCAGTAATGGCCCGTCAGGTGCAGCGGAATGCGGGTCAGACGTACGTTGGCGTCCGGCGTCAGCGTCCGCCAGTATTTGTAGCCGACGGTGGCGTCGAGCATGAAACGCTCAAACGACGGGAAGCGCAGTCTTACGCCCGTGGCTATCGAGACGCCCTGCGCACCGCGAACGAGTTGCAGCCCGTTCTCCTCGGTCGTCACGGTGCCGACGCGATCGCCGCCGAGTTCGACGGCTCCGCCGATGAGAAATTTGACGGGAGATGCTTTTTGTGCGGTGAGGGGCGCAATGCCGCATAAGAAGAACAGGCAGAAGGCGAATAACGATTTCATGGCAAGGATCTTTGTACCTATAAAAATACGGCCCGTTGAATTGTTCGATTGGAATACTCGTCCCACGAAAAACGGGCACGAGCGGGTTACGCGATGCCTCGTCCCACGAGAATCAGGCACGAGCCGCGTTTTGCGTCGCTCGTGCCTGATTTTCGTGGGACGACTATCCATACTAAACACCCCTCCGGGGCTTTTACTCAGCCCCGCACCCCTTCCAGCCGATACTTGATCCCCATTTTCTCGATCTCCTTCACGAAGTCCGTATCCGGCTGCACCTTACGCTTCAGCGCGAACATCTTCAGCTTAGTGTCCTGATCGCGGTCGTAAAAGACCATACGGAGTTTGGCGTCTCCCTGGAAGCGCTGGCAAAGTTGGTCGAGGGCGACCACCTTAGCTTCGGTCAGTTCGCCCAGCGGCATCTTGAGGATGATAGCGGAGGTGAGCTCCTCCCCTACCCCTTCCAGCAGTTTGATCTCGGATATCTTAAGTTCGAGTTCTTCACTTTGCCACTTTTTCTGAAAGGTAGCGGTAAGGAAAAGCGCGGTGCCCTGATGGAGGACGTGCTTGAACTTCAGGTAATCGTCACCGAAGAGCTTGAATTCGATGGTTTCGTCGTAGTCGCCGAGTTCGAAGATGCCCCAGCCGTTGCCGTTCTTGCTGATCAGGTGGCGGGCACCGACGATCATACCGGCAAGCTTAACCGTGCTACGGCCATACTTGCGCGGGTCGAGCTCTCCCAGGCCGCAAGTGACGTAATTGTCGATCTCCAGCTTGTAGCCGTCGAGCGGGTGGCCGGAGACGTAGATGCCGGTGACCTCTTTTTCGCGGTTGAGTTTTTCGGGAAGCAGGAAAGGTTTGGCGTCCGGCGGCGTGGGCGGGTCTACGCGGATCTCGTCCTGCGCCTCGGCGAAGAGCGAGCTGGCGGCCTCGGCCTGGCGGGCGATGGTGCCGTTGGCGGTCTTCACGGCGTCCTCCAGGTAGCTGTCGAATTTATCGGTCGGGGCGAAATACTGCGCGCGGTGAATGTTATCGAAGCAGTCGAAGCCACCGGCGTCGACCAGGGCCTCCAGCACGCGTTTGTTGACCGAGCCGGGCTCGATGCGCAGCAGCATATCGAACATGGACTCGAAGTCACCCTCTTTACGGGCGTCGAGGATGGACTCGACCGGGCCTTCGCCCACGCCCTTGAGCGCGGTCATGCCGATACGGATGGCTCCCTTCTTGTTAACGGAGAACTCCGCCTGGCTTTCGTTGATGTCGGGCTGCAGCACCGGCACGTCCATGCGCTTACACTCGCGCAGGAAGAAGCTCATCTTGGTCTGGTCCGATTTGTTGTGGGTCAGCACCGAGGCCATGTACTCGGCCGGGTAATGTGCTTTGAGGTAAGCGGTGTGGTAGGCCACCAGCGCGTAGCAGGTGGAGTGGGATTTGTTGAAGGCGTAGGAGGCAAAGGCTTCCCAGTCTTTCCAGATTTTACCGAGTTTGTCTTCGGGGTGGCCGTTAGCTGCTCCGCCCTCTACAAATTTGGGATACATCTTGTCGAGGACCTCTTTTTTCTTCTTACCCATAGCCTTCCGCAGCACGTCGGCTTCGCCCTTCGTGAAGTTAGCGATAGACTGAGACAGGAGCATAATTTGTTCCTGGTAAACGTAAATGCCGAAGGTTTCCTTCAGGTAGCGTTCCTCCGCTTGAAGGGTGTAGATGATCGGCTTCCGCCCGTGCTTCCGGTCAATAAACTCCGGAATGTATTCCAGCGGGCCGGGGCGGTACAGCGCGTTCATCGCGATCAAGTCGTCGAAAGTCGTCGGCTTGAGGTTCTTCATGTGCTTCTGCATCCCGCCGGACTCGTACTGGAAGATGCCGTTCGTCTCGCCGCGCTGGAAAAGGGCGTAGGTCTTCTCGTCGTCCAGCGGCAGCTCGTCGACGTCGATTTCGACACCGTGGTTTTCCTTGATCATCCGCAGCGCGTCCTTGATGATGGTCAGGGTCTTGAGGCCCAGGAAGTCCATCTTCAGCAGGCCGGCGTCTTCGGCCACGGAGTTGTCGAACTGGCTGACGTACATCCCCGTGTCCTTGTCCGCCGTAACGGGCACGTAGTCGGTCACGTCGTCGGGCGTGATGACGACGCCACAGGCATGGATGCCGGTATTGCGGATGGAGCCCTCCAGTTTCTGGGCCATCCGGATCATGTCGCCGATCTGGTCGGGCTCGTTGGCCAGGTCGCGGAAAGCGTAGGCCTTATCTACGTCCTCACCGTTCATCTTGCCTTTGAGCTTGGGGGCGATATCGCCGTCGGCCAGCACGTCGCGCAGGCTGGCGCCGAGCTGCTGGGGGAAAGATTTGGCGACCCGGTCCACCTCGCTCAGCGGCACGTCCATCACCCGGCCCACGTCGCGGAGGCTGGATTTGGCGGCCATCGTGCCGTAGGTGATGATCTGGGCCACCTGCTCCTGCCCGTACTTATCGATCACGTAGTCGATCACCTTCTGGCGGCCGACGTCGTCGAAATCGATGTCGATATCGGGCATCGACACCCGCTCGGGGTTGAGGAATCGCTCGAACAGCAGGTCGTACTTGATGGGGTCGACGTTGGTGATGCCGACGCAGTAGGCGACGGCGGACCCCGCCGCCGAACCGCGGCCCGGCCCCACGCTCACGCCCATCTCGCGGGCGGCGGTCGTAAAGTCTTGCACGATGAGGAAGTAGCCCGGGTAGCCGGAGGCTTTAATGACGCTCAGCTCAAAATCCAGCCGTTCGCGCGTCACCTCGTTGATCTCGCCGTAGCGTTTGATCGCGCCCTCGTAAGTGAGGTGGCGGAGGTAATCGTCCTGCGTCGCGAACTCGGCGGGCATGGGAAAGTTGGGCAGCAGTACGTCCTGCGCCAGCGTGAGCACTTCGATCTTGTCGTAGACCTCCATCGTGTTGGCGACGCTCTCCGGGTGGTCGTGGAAGAGGTTGGCCATCTCCACCTGCTTCTTGAAGTAGAAGTCGGAGCTGGGGAACTGGAAGCGGGTCGGGTCGTCCTTCAGCGAGCCGGTGTTGACGCAGAGCAACAGGTCATGCGGCAGGTAGTCCTCCTCCTCAACGTAGTGGCTGTCGTTGGTGCAGATCACCTTCACGTTGTGCTTCATGGCCAGGGCCATCAGCTTCACGTTGATGTCTTCCTGGCTTTTGCCGGAATAGATAGTGCGCCCTTCGCGGTCCTTGCCGAGGTCAATATCGTCGATGCCCCGGTGGCGCTGGATTTCGATGTAGTAGTCGTCCTCGAAGATGTTGAGCCACCACTTCAGGGCCTCTTCGGCCTCTTCGTCCTTACCGGCAATGAGCAATTGCGGAATTTCCGCGCCGATGCAACAACTGGTCACGATCAGCCCCTCGTGGTACTTCTCGATCAGTTCCCGGTCGATGCGGGGGTACTTACCGTACAGCCCCTCGATGTAACCGATGGAGCAGAGCTTGCAGAGGTTCTGGTAGCCTTTCTTGTTCTTGGCCAGCATGAGCTGGTGGTAGCGTTTGTCCTTCTCGCCCGCCGCGCGGCTGAACGCCTTCTTGTGGCGGTCTTTGACCATGTAGAACTCACAACCGATCATCGGTTTGATGTTCCGCTTGGCGGCCTCGTTGACGAATTTGAAGGCCCCGAACATATTACCGTGGTCGGTCAGCGCGACGCCCTTCATGCCGTCGGCCACGGCCTTGTCCATCATGTTCCCGATCTCGGCGGCGCCGTCGAGGAGGGAATACTGGGTGTGGCAGTGGAGGTGGCAGAATTCTGGCATTGTCTATGGTTGGTGGCGGTTGGTCGGTGGCGGGTGAGCGCACCAATTCGCTTCATTTTTAGCCGGGGATGACCGGGTTACGCAAGGTACTAAGCAGACGCGTTTTTCCAACAAATAGTTTTCCACAAATGCTTTGTGGAAAAGTTAGCGGTTCTCACCGTGAACGTGTTGGCGCGAAGCGGCCTCCGGCAGCGAGCTCTTTGCCGGAGTCCGCTTCGCGCCAACACCGGTAAAATATATATTGATGTGATGGTTATTCGTCGAGTTTCTTATCCCACGTCATCGACAAACTGATCATTATGGTGTCTCTCCAGCTTATTTTAGCGAACTCACTCACACCCTCCATGCCCAAACCATTCAATAATCTCAACCTGCCGGCAGCCACCATCACCCTCGACCGGGCCAACCTCGATAAGAAGCTGTACGTAGACAATTCGATGCCCTGGGTCGTTTACCTCTTCTTATTCTACTTAGGCTGCTTCGGGCTCTACGGGTTGTACGCCATGCTGATGGAATACACCAATGATGGCTTCGACTTAAGTGCGCTGGGTCGGCAACCACTCCTCTCACTACTTCCCTTCCTCGCGGGATTATTCGTTTTTGTATGGTTCACCTTTGGATTGCTTCGCGGCGCGCTTTCTTCCCGGCCGAAAGAGTTCAAGATACAACACCATGATTTTTACGGCCGCTTCATTCATAACCTACTCGGCTTCCTGGCTTTAACCCTCATTTTCGCTTCCCTGGTGGCTGGAGTTATTGACGTCTACCGGAAGGGCGAATTCATTACTCTGAACGACATAAAACCTCACTACACCGATTTAGCACCTTCCCTACTTTTTGGATTTCTTTTCGGATTAATAGGCATTTATCTGTGGCAAATGAGTCTACGCTACCTGTTTCGTATCGGGGGGTGGTTCTGGAACCGGGTGAGACTGACGGCGCTGTTCGATCGCGAAAGCTATGCGCCGGGCGACACCTTCCGGGTAAGGGTATTCGACCGCGTTTCCGAGCAGAGCCAGCGACGGTACCGGGTCCACCTGTCGTACGTAAAAGAGTTCATGCGGCAGCACAAGAAGAGCAAGGCGTACGCCCGCGAGATCGTCACTTCCGCTTACCGAGACGTGATGGCCGGGGAGCTGCACCGGGGCATCGAGTGGATGATACCGAAAGCGGAAGAAGAGCGGTTTACGAATTTTAGCTGGGGGCAAAAGCCGCACTACTGGGAGGTGCTGATCGAGGAGCACGACAGCCATTTTCACGCGCGGTTTTTTGTGGACGTACGCAAAGAATAAGCATTTTCAGGGCGGGGCCGCGGGTACAAAGGAAGTTGTGGAGACGAACGGGCGAAGGGCCGAAAACGGTCGCGTTTCTCTTCGCCGTATTTCCGCCTTGGTTCATCGAATCCCTTCGTTTTGGCGGCCCATATCCCCGATCTTAGGGGAAACCGCTAAACGCCCGATCACATGACCCGCGCTAACCTTACTTCGACCCAGCTTCCTTCCATCGTTCCCGTCGGCAGCTTTCATTACGACGATACGAAAGCCGTGGAAATAATCGGCCTGATGACCATCTCCAGCATCGGTTTTATGATGACCTTCATGTACACAGGCTTCTTCCGGGAGATGAGTAGCCTAGCGGCGATGACGAAGCGGTTTAGGGTGGGGTGACCATCCGTAAAACAGCTGAACCAGTATTTCTCACCATAAACGTGTTCCCCCCATGCCACTACCTTCCAACCACTCCCCGCCCGCCATCCGGCCGCTATCCGGTTACAACGGGCCGTGGTTGAATTATGGTAAGCCGGTTGTTTTTGCGCTTTGTGTCTTCCTGCTCGGCTGCTTTCTTTTCCCGTCCCGTCGGCAAGAGATCAGCATCGACATACAGACGCTGAGTTGGCAGTTGCTGATGGGGTTCTCCCTGCTGCTGATCGTGAAGGACTACGCCGGGGAGGTATGGTTGAGGAGTCGGAGAATGCGCCGGCCCTACCTACTGATGATGCTGCCCCGGCTGGTGTTTTGCCTACTGATGCTGAGCTACTGTGTTTGGGCCGGTCTGCGGTTGGCGCAGCCGCTGGTGCTGATCCTGCTGCTCCCAATCGCAGCTTTCTTAAGCTACGTTGTACTGGAGCGGCCCAACTGGTCGGCGGCATACGAAGGCTTGCACCGGGCGTCGGACATGTGGCGACGCGTAACCGCTGGCGCGACCTTCGACCAGGCAAGCTACGAGCCGGGGGCATCGTTGCTATTTTCCTACCGCGACCGCCTGAGCAGGCGCGGTGGCGGCTACCGGATCTGGCTGCAAAAGATCACGGAAGTGGGCGAGGTCGACATTGACGGTCACCACGACCGTACCCGGCGCCTAGAATTCTCGGACGGCCGTGAGGTCAACGCCGCGCGGCTGCACGAAGGCGTCCGCTTCTCCCTGCCGACTGACGACCGGCTGTTCCACGCGCCAAAGGATTGCCTGTTCAGCTACTGGGAGATCGTGCTGGAGGCGGAAGCGGATGGGTTTCGGGAGCGGTTTTTGCTGTCGGAGCCGGTGGAAAGAACGGGGTACCGGCGCGCCTGAACTGTAGCCGCCAAATGATTAATGGCCCAACCAGGGATACCTTCGTTCTTACGATCCTTCGTCGGCACTCGCGCGTGTCTCCCGGCCCAAATACTCTAACTTCACCCCACATGGCACACTCTACCAACTTCGTCGGCAAAAAAGCTTTCCGGGAGAATTACCTGATGCTGCCAAGAAACACAAGCGCTCCTGTTTTCTTTTTGGTCGTTATCTTCTTCTTGCTGTTCGTCATCCTGCTGGAAGGAAGCATCGGCACCATCTTTAAAGAAGCGTTACGGCCAGACGCCGACTGGCTTGTCTGGTTGCAAATGGCAACGGTCGTCGCCGGAATTAGCGCCGTAGTGGCGGGCTTGTTGGTGCAGGTAACCCGCAAGCGGCCGGAGGCTTCCCGCACGCAAAATTTCCGCAACCCGATGCGGTGGCTGTATAACCTTTTTTTCTGCGCCCTGGTCTGTTTCGCCATGTTCAGTGGCCTGCGGGTCACGCAAAACATTGATCGCGACAACCGCGCCGAGTGGGAACGGATGGAAGCGCGGGGCGAGCCGGCGACCACCGTCCGTAAAGCAAAGACCAGAAGCGTCGTGCTTTCCTGGCTTGTCGGGCTGCCCGTCGTGGCCGTTTGCGGCGGACTGTTGTGGTGGTCGGGCGGCATCCTGCTTTCGGGCGCGCGCACTTACTGGCGGCAGGTGAGCCTGATGGCTTATTTCGACCGGGACGCCTACGTCCACGGCGACTCGGTCACCTTGATGCTCAAAGACCGGCGGTCGATGAACAGCGACCGCGCCTACCGGCTGCACCTCAATTACGTGCGGGAGGAATTTATTCGGCACGGTAAGAACGGACAGATCGTCCGCACGCCGCTGTTCACCACCTTTTACGACCTTGCCGCCGGTGCCTTGCACGATGGGTTCCAGTTCTCCCTACCTAATATGCCGGAGGTGCTGAGCTACCATACCATACTCGACGCCAAACCTTACGGCTGTTACTGGGAGGTGCTGATCGAGGAGGCAGGAAGCCATTTCTACTGCCGGTTTTTTGTGAACGTATAAGGAAAGCTCCGGCCCTGGCTTTCAGGCTGGTCTCAGGTTGGCTGAAAAGCTGTCCCCCAAACGGTGGAGGCGGTCGATGTATCCCGTCCGCCATTCGGAGTAAAACTCCTCAACCATCTAAATAGCGACCGATGTTGAACCGAAACGCCCGTACGTTTGTGAAACCACCATGCAGACAACTACTCCAAAAAGCATACCCCGTTTGAAGGAAATTTTACAAAGGCTAAAGTGGAGCATCCTTGGCCTCCCCCTCCTCCTCTGCACCTGCGACCCCGCCCCAAAACCCGCTCCCCTACCCGATTTCGGCACCGCCGCCGCGCCCGCCGTCTACGCTGACTTCGCCGCCGTCGAGTCATTGTTCCACCAGCGGTCCGATACCACCTACGTCGTCAATTTCTGGGCCACCTGGTGCAAACCCTGCCGCGAGGAGATTCCGTTGTTGCAAAAGCTGGGGCGGGAAGAAGGCGATCAAAAAGTGCGGGTCGTGCTCGTCAGCCTCGATACGGAGCCGGGAGCCATCGCGCGCATCCCCGCTTTTCTGGGCGAGGTGGCGCCCGATCTGCCCGCCATCGTGCTGACCGACGAAAACGACGCCGTCTGGGGTAAAACCATCGACCGCGTATGGTCCGGCGCGCTACCGACGACGATCATTTACCGGGGGGAGCTGCGCTACGTCTACCGCCGCGATTTTTCTACTTACGTGGATCTGCGCACCGCCCTCGACCCGCTGATCGGGCGGTAACAAGCAGTACACGGCGTCAGCGCGCGACGTTTTTCAAGATTCCCGAAAACCACTTGTCCGTTTTTCGTATTTTGACCTTCCAAACTATCACACGCTATGCGGATCCTCCTCACCCTTCTCTTCGCGCTCTGCCTCGCCGGCACCGTCCGGGCCGAAGCCCTGCGCGGTTTCCTGCTCACCAAAGACAACTACCAGCTCACCGGTTATTTCAACGTGCTGGAATACGCGCCGACCGGTAACCTGATCACGTTCACCAACGATTTTGGCGACGTGTACTCCATCCACCCCATGCTCGTCAAGGGCTTCGGATTTAACGTGGAGGGCACCAGCTTTCGCTTCGTCAGTCGCTTTCACGAGGGGCAGTGGTTCTTCCTCAGCGAGGTGGTACCCGGCCGTTCGCTCTCGCTGTACCGCCTGCCCGACAGCTCTAACAATTGGGTGGACGACAGCATGTTGCAACTGTTCAGCACGCCGCCACCGACCTATTACTTCCTTTACGGTAAAAACAAAATTTTGCCCATTCCCCGCTCTTCCTTCCGGCGTACGCTCCGGGGCTTTTTCGAGGAAGCCGCACCATCGCTGGCCGAAAAAATCGGTAAACGAGGCTTCCGGTATCGAAACCTGGGGGAGATCGTGACGCGGTTCAATGAACTGAAAAGTGGGGCGCGGCGACGGTTGTAGGGATTTAGGAGTTGGGAGTTGGGAGTTGGGAGTTAGGTAAGCACATTTTGCCGGCTTTGAATTCCTAAGCTACCATTCGTAGCTGATGCGCAGCGTCAGGTTCCGTCCCGTTGCATCGGCGAAATAACGCTGGCGGTCGAGGTAATCGCGGTAGCGGGTATTGAGCACGTTTTGGGCGGCGGCGCGCAGGTGCAATGCACGGTTTTGGGGCAGGGAGATCTCGCGGCTGACGCTGAGGTCGAGGAGCGCGTACCCTTCGGGCGTATCGGCGAAATCCTGTTCCGCGTCCAGCCGGAGCTGACGGGCGACGGCCAGGCCTTCCGCGCCGAGGCGCCAGCCGGGAGCGGGCAGGTAAGTGACGCTCAGCCGCGCGTTGTCCGACGGCATGAAGACGAGCGGGCGGCCCTCCGTCAGGTTGTCACCGCGCACGAGGGCGAGGCGGGCGTCGATCTCCCACTCCCGGTGGGGCAGATAGAGCGCGCGCAGGTTGGCGCCGTAAAGCAGGGCGTTGCCCGCGCGGTAGAGGAAGAGCGGGAAAGCGCCGCGCACCGTCAGCCGGAAATCGGGCTGCGGCTCCAGGAAAATATAATCGCGGATGGGCTGGGCGAACAGGCCCGCGTTCAGCGTCAGCTTACCGCCGGTGTACAGCAAACCAGTCGTCGTTTTCAACGACCGCTCGGGCACCAGCGTCCGGTCGCCCTCCTCGATGCCGCTGACGCCCTGGTGCAGGCCGTCGCTGTACAGCTCGTTGATCTGTGGCGCGCGCTCGCGGTAGGTCACTCCGGCGCGGAGGCGGGTTCGTGGGGTCAGTTGCCGCCGCAGCTCGAAACTCGCCCCGAGGGTGTTGAAGGTATGCCCGAAGCGCTCGATCCTTTCGTCATCCGGTAACGAGGTGTTGCGGCTGATGGCGACGACCCGGTAGGTCTGGTAGTCGTAGCGCAGCCCGGCGTGGTACTGAAAGCGCTCCTTTTCGTGGTGATAGGCCAGGTAGCCGGCCGCGCGCCCCGCGTTGTAATCGGGGATGAGCGGGAAGACGCCGGTACCCGGTTGGTTGTCGTTGAGCGTCCCTTCGTACTGCAGGCTGGCGTCGAGGTGGCGGTCGGGGCTGAGCTCGTGGTGCCAGGTGGTTTCCAGCAGGTGGTTCCACTGCTGGAGGCTGAGCGATGGCCGGTTGCCGCGCCCGCCGCGCCGTACGTCGTACTCTTCCCGCTGGTTGAGCTGGCCACCGTAGCGCAGGGTGAGCCGGTGATCCTCGTTGGGCCGGAATTCGGTTTCCGCCTTGACCAGCGCGTGGGTGACGAACTGCCGGGGCGCGTTGATGCGGTAACTGAAAGTATCGGCGGTAAAAAAGGGCACGTCCCGCTCCAGGGCGGCGGCCAGGTCGGTGGTGTTGCCGATGTGGCTACCGCGCAGCACGCCGATGTTGGCGTTGAAGACCGAGGCGTAGGCGCGGCTCGTCCACCGCTCGTCGTGGAAGTACGCGAACTGGGCGGCGAAGTTGCCTTCCCGGCGGCCGGTGTTGGTCAGGTAATGATCGGGCGTTTGCTGGTCACCGCTGAGTTTGGCGGTACCGCTGAGGCGGTAGGCCAGGCGCCCACCGTTGCTGATGCGCCCGTTGAGGGTGTTTCCCCGGCCGTTGGATTGAAATCCGTAGGCCACCTTCCCCGCCCGGCCGCCGTCTTCGCGCAATGGCGCGGGCTCGATCAGGACGGTGGCGGCGACCGTCGGCCCGGCGTATTTCAACGCTTCGACGCCTTCCACGACGCGGACGTAGGCGGCCACCCAGGGGTCGATCTCCGGCGCGTGGTCGTTGCCCCACTGCTGGCCGGACTGGGCGATGCCGTTGTTCTGCAGGCTCAGCCGGTTGCCGAATACGCCGTCAAACACCGGCTTACTGGCCGAGGTGCCCGACTTCAGGCTGCTGACGCCGGTGATGCGCTCCAGCGCGTCGGTCAGCTGCGTCGGTGCCCGCTCGTCAAGCTCGCGGGAGTAGCCGCTGCCCGCGGAACTGGCGGTAACGGTCACCGTTTCGGTGTAGTTGTCGTGGTGGTGCAGGTAGACCGTGAGCTGGGTATCGCGGCGCAGCTCGAAGGTCAGGCTTTCGCCGTCGCAGCCGACGTGGGTGAAGACGAAGGTTTCCGGCCCGGCGCAGAGGTTGGGCAGGCGGAAGTAGCCCGCGCTGTCGGCGGTGATGCCGGTGGCGGCGGATTGGGCGTAGATCGTGGCGTAGGCGAGGGGCTCGGCGTCGTGCTCGGAGAGGAGGCGGCCGGTTAACGCTATTTCGCAGGCCGTGAGCGCGACCGCATCGCGACCGGCCGCGAGCGAGGGGTTACGGCGCTGAGCGCCTTCACCCCTCGCTACAATAGACGCTCCTCCGGGGCTGGCAGTAGCAAGGTTAGCGTCAGGGAACGAGGTGTTTCCCACCTCCCTTGCACCCGCGACCCCGCCCAAGACGAGAAAGCAAAAAAGTACGACTAAGCATTTCCGCATCTACTGTACGGTTGCGGTGAAGGTGACTTCCACGTCGGTTTCGCCGCCGGCCAGGGCGGGGCGGTTGATGGCGACCGGTGGGGTTTTGGTCGGTTCGTGGCGAAGGGTGACCGTCAGGTTGCCCGTACCGGCCGCGCCGGTACGGGCGATGGTGTTGAGGCCGAGGGCGTTACCGTCGAGGTCCATATCGTTGTAGGTGAAGGTGAGGTTGGCGGTGCTGGTCAAAAAGGTCTGGTGGTCGCGCCCTTCTGCTACGATCTCGCCGTCGATGGAGCCCATGGTATTGGCGAAGGAGGTTTGGCAGGTGTAAGTCGCGTTTGCGTTCAGCGTGCCGGTGTAGCTGAAATCGGGTTCATTGCCGCCGTCGCCGTCCGGGTCGCTGAAGCCGTAAGTAACGGTTTCCATCGTCGCGTCGGCGGGGAAGAAGGTGAGGGTGACGGCGGTGATCACCTCTTCCTCATTTTCGATCATGGGTTCGTCCGGCTCACAGGCGAAAGTGAGAAAAACGAGCGCACAGGCCAGGAGGGCCGAAAAACGATTGGTCATGTTCATTTTTGTTTGGGCGCAAGTTAGGCAGGGACGGGGGGTTATTGTGGAAGTTTACGTTGCGTTGCCCTCTCCCCCGGCCTTTCTCCTCGGGAGAGGGGGGACATTGGAGACGGCAAATTCTTTGCAAACCTGTAATTTGTTGTCCACACATAAAAGGGGCAGTCGTTTGACGGAGCCTCGCAACGGCTGATGCCGTAGCTTTTTTAAGGCAGCCTTTTAAGGCCACCAGCTCGTCTCACGACTGCCCCCGTAAGTATAATTACAGGTGTTTTACTGTATCGTGCCACTAAAGGTGACTTCCACGTCCGTCTCTCCGCCGGCGGCGGCCGGGTTGTCGATCGTAGCGGCGGCGCCCTTCATGGGTTCGTGGCGGAGGACGACGGTTACCGTGCCGGTAGAGGCCGCGCCGGTGCTCACTTCGGTTTGCAGGCCGAGGGGATTGCCGTCATCGTCCATGTCGTCATAGGAGACGGTGAGGTTCAGGCCGCCGGCGACCGGGTAAAAGACCTGGTGTTCGTCGTCTTCCTCCATCACTTCGGGCGTGATCTGCTCGTCTTCGTTGGCGAAGGTGACCGCGCCGTCGTAAGTAGCGTTGGCGGCGAGCGTGCCGGTGGTGGTGATGTCGGGTGCGTTACCGCCGTCGCCGTCGGTGTCGACGAAGGAGAAGACCACGGTTTCGTTGGCCGCGTCGTCGGGCGTCAGCGTCCAGGTGACGCGGGTGATGACCTCTTCCTCGTTTTCGATCACGGGAGCTTCATCGTCGTCACAAGACTGTGCGAGGAAAAGCACGCCGAAAGCGAGCAGGAAGGGGAAGAAAAGTTGGTTGCGTTTCATAAATAGTAATTTGGAGGTATAAGACCGCTTCTTATCGCATCATCGCGACAAAAAGAGTGTAATGCGTCACAAAACTAGAACGCTCCCCTTATTATTGCAAGCAAGTCGCAATAATTAATGCAATCTTGTCGCAAAAACAATGTTCCCCCGATGAAACGCCGCAACACGCCCACCAAAACCGCCGTCCTGGCCGCGCTGACCCGGGCCGGTACCGCGCTTAGCCACGATAAGTTGCTCGACCGCCTCAACGGCTCTATCGACCGGGCGACGGTTTACCGCATCCTTAACCGCTTTTGCGAAGACGGCGTCACCCACCGCATCGTCGCCGACGACGGTAAGCAGTATTTCGCCCTCTGCGAAGGGTGCAGCCACGAGGCCCACGCGCACAACCACTTTCACTTCCGCTGCCTGAGCTGCGACGCGATGGAGTGTTTGACGAACGAGGTGGCGGTGCGTTTACCGAAGGGGTATCGGGCGGAGAACTTTAATGGGGTGATTTCGGGGGTTTGTGCAAGTTGCGGGTAAACGCCATCCATATATAACAATAAATATACCTTATGATTACCAATAAATTCGGCCTTACGATTATCCTTCTGATCGCTTCGCTACTCACCACGCTTTCCGCACAACCCAGTAAGCAACTTCTATTTGCTACAGATGTAACTCGAAGCATTACTCATCACAACCGGTACCGCATAAGGATGGATACTGTTTATAAGCTATGGTTGACGATACATCCCGTTTCCGTAAGCGATGGAATGATGCAATACTATGCTTCCAGTCATTTTCTGAGTAATGATAGAAAAACAATAGTTGAGCCGGGGCGGATCCGGAAAATCTCCGTCTCGCTCCTTCCCGAAGTGTCACTTCAAACCATTCTAATGCCCATTATAATAGCCGTGCAGAACGGTAAAACATACCGAACTGAAGAGAACCCAGCCGATTGGTTTACAACAGCTGAATTAGATAACTGGAGAGCGTTGGGCTATAACGTTTGGAAGCCCGAAATAATAAGGACGTCATCGCAGTACAAATGAAATTGGAATAGCCCAACTCGGCGCGCAGCGCCTCGACCTTAAAGTTCCAGGGCAATAGCAAGGTCCACAAAGCAACGTAAGTCGTCGGACGAACTTTTGAGCAATTCCACGGCTTCGCCAGCGGAATTACTCAAAAGAATTCGTCAGACGACCGGACCTTGCGATTGCCCTACTTAAAGCTCACTCGTACTGTGAAACCGCACCTCCGGGTGATTATCCTTCGCCATCTGCAGCGTCCACGCCGAATCCGCGAGGTAGACCAACCGGCCTTCCTTGTCGTGACCGACGTGCTGCCGCCGCCGTTCCTTGAACTGTTGCAGCGCGTCCTCGTCGTCGCAGGTCACCCACAATGCTTTATGCAGGCTGATGGGCTCGTACTGCACCGTCGCCCCGTACTCGTGTTCGAGGCGGTACTGGATGACGTCGAACTGCAGCGCGCCGACGCAACCGATGATCTGGGCGTTGTCGACCTCGCGGGTGAATAACTGGGCCACGCCCTCATCCATCAGTTGGTCGATGCCCTTGGCGAGCTGTTTTGATTTGAGCGGGTCGCCGTTGTAGACGCGGCGGAACTGCTCGGGGCTGAAGCTCGGGATGCCCTTGAAGTGCAGCTCCTCCCCTTCCGTCAGCGTATCGCCGATCTTGAAGTTGCCGGAGTCGTAGAGGCCCACCACGTCGCCGGCGAAGGCCTCGTCGATCACCTCCTTGCGCTCGGCCATGAAGCTGGTCGGGTTGGCGAACTTCATCTTGCGGCCCTGCCGCACGTGCAGGTAGTTGGTGTTGCGCTCGAAAGTGCCGGAGCAGATGCGCAGAAAGGCGATCCGGTCGCGGTGGCGCGGGTCCATATTGGCGTGGATCTTGAAGACGAAGCCGCTGAATTTGTCCTCGTTCGGCAGCACCCGGCGCTCCTCGGCCGGGCGGGGGCGCGGCTCGGGGGCGATCTGTACGAAGCAGTCCAGCAGCTCCTTGATGCCGAAGTTATTGACGGCCGAACCGAAAAAAACCGGGCTGACTTCCTGCTTCAGGTACTCTTCCCGGTCGAAATCGGGATAGACCTCGTTGATCATTTCCACCTCTTCGCGCAGTTCGTCCGCGGCGGCTTCACCGACGAGCGCGTCGAGCTCCGGGTCGTCGAGGTCGGTGAATTCGATGGTTTCCTCCGGGCGGCCCTGCTTATTGTCGGGCCGGAAGAGCACCAGCCGCCGCTCGAAGATGTTGTAGACGCCCTGGAAGCGTTCGCCCATGCCGATGGGCCAGCTGAGGGGGGTGGTGCGCAGCTTCAGTTTCTGCTCCACCTCGTCCAGCAGGTCGAAGCCCTCCTTGCCCGGCCGGTCCATCTTGTTGATGAACACGATGACGGGGGTTTTGCGCATGCGGCAGACCTCGACGAGTTTTTCGGTCTGTTCCTCCACGCCCTTCGCCACGTCGATGACGACGATGACGGAATCGACGGCGGTCAACGTGCGGTAGGTATCCTCGGCAAAATCTTTGTGGCCCGGTGTATCGAGGATGTTGATCTTCTTGTCGCCGTAATCGAACGCCATCACCGAGGTCGCCACCGAAATACCCCGTTGCCGCTCGATCTCCATAAAGTCGGAGGTCGTACTTTTTTTGATCTTATTGCTTTTCACCGCGCCGGCCACCTGGATGGCCCCGCCGAAAAGCAGCAGCTTCTCGGTGAGCGTCGTTTTACCGGCGTCCGGGTGGGCAACGATGCCGAAAGTGCGGCGGCGGGCGATTTCTTTGGTCTGGTTGGTCATAAGCGGGTGCGAAGATACGGGGAGTAAGTGGGAAGTTTTTAAGTGAGAACTAGGAAGTACTGAAGTGGGAAGTGCTGCCGCACGTGATGGCGGCAGCACTTGCCACTTCAATACTTCCTACTTCTTACTGACCCGGGAATGCAGCGGAGATTTCTTCAGAAGGTCGGTGTGCCGTTGAGCCTGCCCGCAACTTATTGTCCGCGAAAAATGCTTGACTGTTTGTCATTTTAACTTCCTTACTTATCTTTGCGATCTATTATTAGCCGTCCTAGCTCAGTTGGTAGAGCAATTCATTCGTAATGAATAGGTCGTCGGTTCGAGTCCGATGGTCGGCTCTGAAGAGAAAAGCCCCGCGCAACGGTTGTTGCGTCGGGGCTTTTTCGTTGGGGGGGGGATGGCCTTTCTGCCTGGAGGATATATCCGAGGTGTCTGAAAAACCAGTTTTCGCACCCGCGTTCCGCGCCCCATCAATACTTGTGCAGACGGTTAGTCGTCGTCGCCGTTTTCTTGTTGCGCAGTACCAGCAGCACGACTACGAGAAGCACGAGTAATAGGCTGATCCACACGAAAGGCAGCGTGTACCAGGCTTCTTCGCCCGTGCCCTGTACGGATTGACGGTTGGGGGTATCGGGAACGGTGATACCGCCCTCCTGCGCGAAAAAATTGGCGACGGAGAACACAGCTAGATAAAAGGTGAGGGCAATGCGGGTAAACATGATTTTGATCTTGATATGATGAATAATGCCGCGCCCGATACGAAGAAAGGGCGCGGCAGTCAGTATTATAAATTAGTTCTTTTCAGGACTATGCCTTCTTAAACAGACTGGAGACGAGGCTCACGACGAGCAGTACCAGAAAGACGTAAAAAAGGATTTGCGCGATAGAGGCCATGCCCCCGGCGATGCCGCCGAAACCGAGTACACCGGCGATAATGGCAATAACGAAGAAGATAAGAGCGTAGCGTAACATAATGGGTAGTTTTTGTTAAAATAATGGGCTGTTCGTCAGCCGGTTGTACTGTTAGTACGCGGCTCGGAATTCGGGTGTTCGGAACACGTAATATTTATTTTTGCCAACAAGAATCGGGGACGAGCGGTTAAGACCGCATATGGAAACCCCAAACAACTTAATCTATCAAAACGTACAAAGCGAGCAATTGCGCGAGTGGTTCGCCGAAACCCTGGCCGCTTACCCCGAACTGCACGACCGACCGATCTACCTGCGTAAACTGGCCATGAAGCGTAGCACCATGCGCGCCCAGCCGGTCATTAATTTTGCTTTCTTTCGCCGCGCCCGGCGACACTACCGCGTGGACTTCAGCGACCACCTCGACGTTACCCGGCACGTGCTTGTGCAGCAATTGCCGAAGGATGTGGTCATTGGTTGGTTTGCTCACGAACTCGGCCATATTGTCGATTACCTGAAGCGTCCCGCGCTGGGCATGATCAGTTTCGGGCTCGGCTACGCGCTTTGGTCACGTTACATGCGCGCCGCCGAAAAACGGGCGGATTCGATTGCCGTCGACCACGGCTTCGGCGTTGAGGTGCGCGCCACCAAGCACTACCTGATGGACCACGCGACCCTGCCGCCGCACTACAAAAAGCGGCTGGAGAAGTATTACCTGTCGGCGGATGAGCTGGAGGGTCTCATTCTGGCGTGGGAACGGGACCGGGAGGAGTTGGAAGTGGTGGAGATTGATGAAACATAAAAGTGTTTGAAACAAAACTGTCGGCGAATTATGTTTAAATTGTTGCTTTGTGTAAATTTGGCAAACAAAAAACAGCAGTATGGCACGTTCAAAAGGTTATTGTTTCTCCTCTTCCCATCAGGCGAAGGCCACTTATTTCAGCGCCTTGAGTCACCCGGCGAGGGTTCAGATTGTGGAACTTCTGCATAATGGAAGATCTATGTATTTCGAGGAGCTGGTAGAGATTATACCGCTTGGCTCCGGTACTATCAGCGAGCATCTTCGCAAGCTGGAAAACGCAAAATTGATTTTACCTGCTCCTGGTGGGTATGGTAGAACGGGCTACAGACTGAACGCAGCCGTTGTGGCGGATGCACTTCTGATGGCGGGGCAAACGTTAAGACACTTAAGCCTTGTGGAAAGGAAAGACAAAGTGGCGTAACTAACTGGTTTACAGTTCATTTCGTACTTTTCGAAAAGTCCGTTATTCATCAACAAACATCGCTTAAAAAGCGGAGTGGACTAGTAGACATTTGAGCCTTGCGGAGCTAAAAAAAGAATTGACATAACACACTGGTACACAGACCATTTCGTACTTTTCGAAAAGTCCGTTAAGCTTCAAATTCCACCGCCTCCCTCAAATACCCCAAAAAACCCCGCATCACCACAAACCCCTCCTCGATCACGTCCACCAGGTCGTCGGAAAGAATCTCTTCCCGCGTCAGCCGCCGCGTCACCGTAAAATTTTTTCGGCGCAGCAGGTCGATGTGCTCGTGATCTCGTGTATAACCCGCCGGGCTCGTTTTTAACGCGTCAGCGTCTTCATCAAACGTGCCGAAAAACGCCCGGAACGCTTTCTTCCTCATTCGCTTCTTCAGGTCCGCACCGTTATAGTCGATCGCCTCGCGCAATTTTTTCAGTGCCTCCGGGTCGGGGTGCCACAGCCCGCCGGCCAGGAAATTATTACCCGGGCTGACGTGCAAATAAAAAGCCGGTCGGTTACGGCCCTTGTACGGGTCAAAACCGAAATGGTCTTTATAGGTCGGTTTGTCCGGGTGAAAAACGTTGTTGTTATTGATCCGCATGATGGTCTTTTTCGGCGGCAGTTTCCCCAGTTCCGGTTCGTGTTTGGCCAGCCGCTTCAGGAAAACCGCGATTTCCTCCAGCCAGATCGCCTTGGCTTCGTGATAGCGATCGCGGTGCTCGTCCATCCATTCCTTGGCGTTATTTTCGCGCAAGTCACTTAGGAAATCGAATATCTTATGTTTGCTCATAGTGGCGGTAACGACGGTGGCGGTGCTTTCGTTCAGGTGGGCGGGGCCGCGGGTGCAAGGGAATTTGGGCAAGAACCAACCGGCCCACCCCCAACAACCTATCTTTATCCCCTATGAAGCGATTCTTCCTGTTACTCGGCAAAACCCTGGCCTGGATTCTCCTGCTGCTGGGTATTTACGTCGGCTTGTCTTTCCTCCTTTCCTACATCCCCGTTAACAACGAGCAAACGGACGAGGCCCGGCCCAACCGCCTCTACGCGCATTCCAACGGCGTTCACCTCGACCTCGTTTTTCCCCTAGACCTCGTTCCCGAAAACCTCCTGGCCCAGTTCCCCCGCGCGGCCGACGCTAAACTACTGGCCATCGGATGGGGCGACAAAGGCTTTTACCTCGACACGCCCACCTGGGCCGAGCTCAGCCCGAAAGTCGCCGTCAAGGCCATGCTCCTCCCCAGCCCCACCGCCATGCACGTCACCGAGCACCTGGCCGTCGACCCCACCTGGTCCCGCATCGACCTCACCGACCGGCAACTGGCTGACCTTTGGGTCTACATCGAAAACTCCTTCGACACTTCCGACGGCGGTTCCATTACCGAGCTCACCGGCAAAGGCTACACCGCCCGCGACCGTTTCTATGAGGCCAACGGCAACTACAGCCTGTTCATCACCTGCAATACCTGGGTCAATAAAGCCCTGCGCGAGATCGGCGTCAAAACGGCGGTCTGGACGCCGATGGATAAGGGGGTGCTAAGGTATTTGCCGCTGGTGGGAGAGTAGGTAAGACGGGTGAGGATTTGCACTCCGAATGGTAGACGAGCTGCCTCGTTCTCCCGTCTGTCATTCGGAGTGAAACTCCTCAACCGTCTTACAACCTTAAAGCTCGCTGCCGGAGGCGGCATCGCGGCCACCATCAACGATCGTACCGTCCCGTCACAAACGTCTCCCCCCCCGCCACCGCCGCCGCGAGTGCCTTCTCCGCCTCCGCCGCCACGCCCCGCTTCCACCGCCGGTGCGTCCACAGCCAGGGCGTGGGGTCGCGCTCGATCTCCCGTTCCAGCATCCGTACGTAAGCCTCGGTGATGTAGCCGGGCGCGGTCTCCCGCGGCGTATCGGTGACCTTGTGCAGCCTGGCGAGGTAGTAGCCCCGCCGCTCCATCCGCAGCGTCATGTAGTACACCGGCCGGTCGTAACGGACGGCGTAACGTTCCGGCCCCATTAAAAAACTGGTAGTGCGGTTCAGGAAGGGCGTCCAGTGCAGTTTGTACCAGGCGTGGTTGCTCGGTGACTGGTCGGCCACGAAGAAGTCGAGGGCCGGGCGGACGGGGTCGCTCTCCACGTATTCATCCACGACGCGGCGGGAGATCAGGTTGGTGCCCGTCCGGCTGCGGTTGTTGAAGATCAGCCGGTCCATCACCTCGTTTTTGAGCGGGGAGTAAACGCCGGTAACGGTCAGGTCCGGAAACTGGGGCGCGAAGGAAAGCGCGGCGATCTCCCAGTTCGCGTAGTGCGCGCCGACGGCCAGAACGCTTCGCCCGGCCTTTGCGAATTCAGCCACCAACTCCGGGTTCTCCACCCGGCAGTGCCGGATGGTATCCGCCTCGGGCATCGAGAACAGCTTGATCGACTCCGCCATCGTATCGAAGAAGTAGCGGTAGAATTTGCGCACCTGGGCCTCCACCCGCGCTTCGCTCCAGTCGGGAAAAGAACCTCGAACGTTCTCGTACACCACCGCCCGCCGGTATTTAAATACCCGGTAGCCTAAAAAGCAGAATACCCGCCCGATACCGTACAGGACGGACAGCGGCAACCAGCTCAGGGGCAGGAGTAGGAGATAATAGAGGAGGTAGGCCATGAGAGACTAAGATAGGAGGTTAGAAGTTAGTTCGTTAGTAGTTAGTGCCCGTCGTACCGGAGCACGGTACTGACGACTAAAGAACTAACTTCTAACGTGCTAACGAACTCCCAACACCCACCCCTCTTCCCGCAGAACCCGCTTGCGCTCCTTCTTGCTTAAGCCTTTCGGCCCGGCCAACCAGCCCGCCAGCCGGCCGGCGATCTGCTCCATTTGCAGCCATTTGGTGTAAGCCCGCACCTGGGCGCGGTCGGTGATCTTGTCCTTACCGGAAAGCGGCACCATACTGGGATAGATCTCGGCATGGACGATGCAGCCGCCTTTAGGGAGCTTGTCGGCGAACTTCGTCTCGAACGGCCACACGTAGCTGCGGTCCTTCAGTTTATCGTTATTGAAACGGAGGTCGTACACCTTCGGGATGCCGAGCAGGGCCTGGCTACCCACGCTGCCGGCGTAAGCCAGCTTCCAACCCGGCTGCATCTTCTTCACCCGGTGTTCCACCAGCCGGCGTTCGGCGAGTACGGCGCGCTTGTTGACCACGGGGTAGCTGAAATCCTTCTTCGAGCCGAGGAAGATGCCGCTTTGTCCCGCCGGCACGCCCCAGAAAGGGCCGCTGCCCACGCTGATGCGCCGGTTCAGTTCCGCGCCCACCGTGAAGCGGTTGTTCCGGTTGTCCTTGTGGTCGAGCACCAGCCGGTCGAGCAGCTTCCAGACGTGCTTCCACGGCCGCTTCTTTTTGATCTTCAGCGCGTCGCCTAGCCCGGCGGGATAGCCGAAAACGAAGTCCCAGCCCACCAGCACGCGCCGGTCTTGTTTCAACAGGCGGGTCAGCCGTTTCTCCAGGTAAATAAAGCAATCGTGGCGGGTCCGGAAATACTTCGCGGTGACGCGGCCACCAGCTTTTGCTTCGCCGACCCAGATCGCGTCTTTCGTCGGTTTGGCCGGGCTGGGCTTGGCGCGGGAACTCCAGTCAACGGATAGGAAATAATCGAATGCGGTACTACTTTTCTTCACGGCGTAAAAGTAATCGACGTTAAGCGAATGTGAAGCCTGCGTTAGGTTAATTTTTGGCGGGTGGCAGGTGGTCTGAGCAAGCGAAGCGCGCGAAAGGTACTGGCGGTAGCTTCACCAGCCACCCATCAATTACGCCGTCACTCCGTACAACGCTTCCTTCTTCTGCTCGATCTCCGGCGAGGTCAGGTAATCACCGTACTCCAGCAAACTGTCGATCATGCCGCCGGGGGCGATCTCGATGATGCGGTTGCAGGAAGTTTCCACCAGTTTATGGTCGTGTGAGCTCATGATAAAGTTGCCCTTGAACTCGGTCAGGGAATTGTTGAGCGCGGTGATCGATTCCAGGTCGAGGTGGTTCGTCGGTTCGTCGAGCAGCAGGAAGTTGGGGCTGTTGAGCATCATCTTCGAGAGCATGCAGCGCACCTTTTCGCCGCCCGAAAGGACGCTGGAGTCTTTGTGTACTTCCTCACCGGCGAACAACATCCGGCCCAGGAAACCGCGGATGAACTGCTCGTCTTTGTTCTGTGAGTACTGCCGCAGCCACTCCACCAGGTCCAGGCCGTTGGATTTCTGAAAGTACTCCTCATTTTCGTTCGGCAGGTGCTGAGCGGAGATGGTCTGCCCCCACTCGATGGTGCCGCCGTCCGCCTCGGCCTCACCGGCCAGAATTTCGTAAAATGCCGTCAGGGCCGTCGCCTCGTTACTCAGCAGGGCGATCTTGTCACCGCCGTTCATGGTGAAGGACACGTCGCTGAACAGCACGGTCCCGTCGGGTGATTTCTTGCTCAGGCCGGTCACCTTCAGTATCTGGTCGCCGGGCATCCGCTCGGGCTGGAAGGCGATGAAGGGGTACTTCCGCGAGCTGGGCTGGATGGTTTCGATGTCGAGCTTATCCAGCGCTTTCTTGCGGCTCGTGGCTTGTTTCGATTTTGAGGCGTTGGCGCTGAATCGCTGGATGAACTCCAGCATCTCGGCGCGCTTTTGCTCGTTCTTCTTGTTTTTATTGGCGCGCTGCTGCAGGGCCAACTGGCTCGATTCGTACCAGAAGGTATAGTTACCGGTGTAAATGTTAGCCTTCTGGCGGTCGATGTCCACGATGTGGGTACAGACCATGTCCAGGAAGTAACGGTCGTGGCTGACGATGATGATGGTATTCTCGAAGTCGGCTAGGAAGTCGGCGAGCCAGTGGACGGTCGGCGCGTCGAGGTCGTTCGTCGGCTCATCGAGCAGCAGCAGGTCGGGGTTACCGAAAAGTGCCTGGGCGAGTAGCACTTTTACTTTTTGAGGCCCGGAGAGTTCCTCCATCATCTTATAATGGATGTCTTCTTTGATGCCCATATTAGACAGCAGTTCGGCGGCGTCGGAATCGGCCGTCCAGCCGCCCATTTCGCCGTAGGTGTTTTCCAGTTCCGCGGCGCGCATTCCGTCGGCGTCGGTCGCCTCGGGGTTCATATAGATGGCGTTTTTCTCCTGCTCGATGGCGTAGAGCGTCTCGTGGCCCATCTTCACGGTTTCCAAAACAGTATGCTCCTCGAAGCCGAAGTGATTCTGGCTGAGAACGGCCATGCGCTTTCCTTTTTCGAGACTGACGTGGCCGCGGGTAGCGTCCAGATCACCCGACATAACCTTGAGCAGGGTCGACTTACCCGCACCGTTTGCCCCGATGATGCCGTAGCAGTTGCCGTGGGTAAACTGCAGGTTGACCTCGTTGAAAAGGATGCGTTTACCAAATTGTACCGTCAGGTCATTTACGTTTAACATAATTCCGGGAGCTTTTAGCGGCCGCAAAATTACGACTTTTTCGGCGGGCGTAAAAGTATTGGGACGGACTTATGAATCAGGCGGTTACGGGCGGGGTCGCGGGTGCAAGGAATTGGTTTTTCAAAAGCCGAATTTACCCGTCCGGTACTAAGTTCAAGGTAGAACATGGCGGTGAGCGTTTCCTCCGACAATCTGCTAGTATACTGTAAAATAAGTTTGTTGCCTTTTACGCTGGTGAATTTTGGCGGCTAAGGAGGCGGAAGAACCGGAGCCTAGCCGTAGCTAAGTGAGGATTTTTCTAACGAAGTTAGCCGCCAAAAGACGCCGCGAAGAAGGCGATGAAACTTATTTTACAGTGTA
>ENA-ORXT01001474-ORXT01001474.1-marine-metagenome-genome-assembly--contig:-NODE-1474-length-31529-cov-4.868371_pt1 | contig 31529 bp, 28 predicted proteins | sample MGYA00237868_ERZ511482 | MGnify/ENA metagenome assembly ERZ511482 | reverse complement strand
ACTTATTGTACTACTCCAGCACTATAGTTTATTTAGTTTGATAAAGGGAGTTTATGATAAACAAACCAAAACTACTACACGTAACAGACCTCCACTACCAATCAAACGCAAGAGTCTATTACAAAGAAGATCTCTACCTATCTTTCCAACTAAACCAGCATTTCGACTTGGTGCTATGCCAGCCAAAATCTGCCAAAGCTTACCTTACTGATGTTGACGTAGTTCTCTTCAGAAATGCCGGCCCAGTCATGTATATCCAAGATGACTACGATGCCTTTCGAAAAGAAGCTGAAGCAACAGGCGCTAAAGTCTTCAACGAACTCACTGGTAAAGGCGACATGCAGGGAAAACAATACCTGATCGATTTAAGCCAAGAAGGTTACCCCGTCATTCCCTCGGTAGATAATCACAACGAGCTAGACCGATTGCCTGCCGCTGAGCGCTATCTTGTCAAGCTGAAAGCTGGTGCAGATTCAATTGGCATGGAGTTCGTTACCTTCGAGCAGTTGAAAAAAATTGATCTCACAGGCAAGTTAGCCCAGCCAGTGATGGACTTCATTTATGAGGTATCCTTTTACTATATCAATCATGAATTTCAGTATGCCTTGTATGCGCCTGACCCAGATAAACGCTGGGAAATGGAAGCTTATGAGCCTTCAGCTGAGGACTTGGCTTACGCGGATAAATTTATCGCATGGAACGATATCAATTACGGAATTCAACGGGTTGATGCTTGCAGAATGCCTAGTGGTGAGCTACTGCTAATGGAGGTTGAAGACATTAATCCTTATTTGTCGCTAGATCTTTTGTCAGAGGAGAAGCGAGAGCGTTTTGTGCAATCCCTGAGTAACGCGTTAATGCAGTTCGCAAACCTATAAAATGCTAAGGTGATGTTGGAATATTGAATCAAAAGGACTATAAAAATGAAACGTATTGCGAGTCTATCCTGTTTCTTTCTTCTTGTTGCCTGTAGCACGTCGCCACCTTCATCTGCGACTTTTAAGCCACCTGAAAGTTTTCAATCTTATAAAAATTATGTCAACGCACGCTTTAAAGCAGCATTAAATAAGCCGTTTGATTCGGCCGACCCTCGCCCTAAGCTATTATTAATTGGTGACAGTCAAGCCAAGGATTTTTTAAATAGCGCCCAAGAGGATGGTTACTTTAATCACTATCAGGTCAGGATGCGCTATATCGGCTCTCAGTGTCAGATTTTTCTAGGAAAACCTCAAGATTCTGGCGTCATAGAAAAGCTGCGAGTGCCTTGTCAGAACGCCGATAACTTACAGCGTATGCGACCTCAAATTGCCAAAGCCGATGTCGTGATACTTTCGGGGCTGTGGCGACGATGGGCGCTTGAACAGCTGCCAAATACCATTCTCAATCTGCGTTTAAAGCCGACGCAAAAGCTGGTTGTGGTCGGCCGTAAGAGCTATGGGCGGGTTATTATGAGTCGTTATAGGGCGATGCCTGTAGCCGAGAGGGTTAAGCAACGTAAACAAATCGGGCGCCGTTTTTTGGCAGATAATGCCAAGATAGCAGGGCAGCTATTGCCAAAACAGTTTATTAATCAATATGCCTTAACGTGTGGGGTGGGCAGTAGCCAATGTCCTATTTTTACGCCGCAGGGTGAGTTCATTACGTTTGACGGCGGGCACTTAACAAAAGCAGGGGCGCGGCATGTGGGTAAGCAGTTGTTGCAGAGTCCCACTTTTAAAAGCCTTGGGCGAGTATCCCGTAAGCACTCAAACTAACAACAGTCTTTAGTCTCCATAATGCCGCAGCAGGCCATAACGGTTGGGTCATTCTTGCAGCAATCGGTAATAAGGTAGCTTAGCAGTCCTCCCAGCTGTTCAAAGTTTGCACGATAGACTATTCGCCGTGATACCCGCTCCGATGTTACTAGCTGCGCTCTTTCCATCGCTGAAATATGAAACGACACTTTTGAAGGGGCGGCATCGACCGCGTCACCGATTGCCCCGGCAAAGTCGCCTTCAGGGCCCGCGGCTACTAGGTGTTTTAAGATGCTAAGGCGCACTTCATGTGACAGCGCGCTTAGTCCGTCGATTACTTGACTTTTATTCATATTTCAATATTATTAGAAATGTTGAAATTACAGGAAAACTTAATCCATGATACATCAAAATATTGATATCTACGAACTCAAGGCGGCGCTAATGAGTAATCCAGATTTGCCGCTAGTGTTTAGCTTGGATGGTCAAACCATACACCCCGGATATCACGTGACCGAAGTAAAGCACGCGGTAATAAATTCTCTTGACTGTGGACGTGGCAACGACCAGTGGGATGAAATTAGTGTGCAGCTTCTTGATGGCCACGCCAATTTTAAACAGGGCTACATGAGCTGTGCAAAGTTTATGAGCATCGTAGGTAAAGCTATTGCGTCGCTGTCGTTCAATGAAGATACGCTGACATTTATTGAGTTTTCACCCAATAACGAAGGCCTCAGAAAGCTAGTGATTAATTCAATCGCTCAAGAGGCAGATCAAGTGATTATTCAATTGAGCAACGCTAGTGCAGAGTGCAAAGCATTTAAGCGAGCGCTCGCTGGCAAGTTAACCGCTACTAATGAAGCATGCTGCTAGTGCGAGCGTCTTTAGACGGCCAACAACCGCTCGAAGCGTTCATCAAATTGTTTTTGTAATCCCGCTTCAGCGCCTGGTAGGCAAAACCATTTAACTTTAAGTTCATCGATTGTAGTGAATGCGCCTGCAGCAACGTTGCCGATCCCTTGCTGCGTCATTCTTTCTAGCTGAGTTTGCAGCCGCAAGTCCTTGTCTTCTTTAGGACTATCGATATCAAATAATATCTCACTGTCAATCAGTAACATTCTTCGTGCTGTCGTGTAAGCGTCTCTGTCTGTATCTCGAGCCTTCTCGAGTCGTTTTGCAAAGCGTTTTGTGTAACCTTTATTGTTCAGCTCAAGGCAATTTATTTTATCTTGCAGCGCTGACACAACACTTTGCTCTGTATCTTCTGGCAGCTGTTCAAGTTCTGAGCAAAGCTGAGCTTTAGAGGCAAGTGTGGTCATCTCGTTATCGACTTTAGCCTTATCGAGACGGTCTTTAGCGCCCTCATAAGCATCGCAGGCCTGTGCATACTCTTTGTCCAATCGCTCTGTGATTTTTTCGGGGAGGCCCGCAGGCAGTGCCGGTAACGCGTTGTATTGTGTTTCTAACGTTTCAAATTCTTTATCAGAAACCGTGAGGTCTTGCGTTGATTTAGCCAAGTTACGTATCTGCGTGTGAATGTGCTTGTAAGCGGCTATCTGCTCGTCTTCAACGGAGCGCTTCGCTTGCCTCAGGTCTTGAATTTTCTGATAGACCGCATCGCTGCTGGCTTTAAATTTTAGCCAAGCTGCTTGGTCTTGACTTCGTCTAGTTAAGCCGATTTGTTTCCATTTACTTTGGATAAACTGAAGTTTTTCTAGAGTCTGCTCACTAACATCCTGCGCTAGCATCTGGTCTAACTGTGCGGTTAGTGCGTGTTTGGCGGTGATGTTTTTATCGTATTCAGTGCCCAATTTTTCGTTGATCTGGTCTTTTATTTTAACCAGCTTGTTCCACTGCTTTTGGCCCGGGCCATGTTCAACATTTTTAATCTTTTTCCAGTGCTGCATGACTTGCGAAATGCCGTCTTCCACTAACTTATAATCAGGTTTTGCATCCCAATCGGTCGATGTTAGTAAATCCTGCATTTTGCTAACGAGGGGGTCACGTTTTTTAAGATTTTCTCGCTGCGTTTCTCTTCGTTGCTTAAAGAAAATAGCGCACGGCTCATAGGCCTTATCAGCGGCTTCCTTAAAGCGGGGCCAATAAGTATCACCAATAGCGGAGCTTCCTAATGCTTTCCAAGCCTGCTGCAGTGCTTTTATTGCGACCGCCTGCTTGTCAGGGTTTGGCGCATCATTTTTTGCAAGCGCTTCTATTTGATCGCACAGCTCAATCAATTTAGGCTCGATTGCAAAGTCTTTCCAGTCGCCCATTTTTGCAACAGCGTCAGTGGCTTCCTGAATCCTTTCATCAAGATTTTTACGATCTTTGCCTTCATAGCGACTAGCCGCGTTAACGACCGATGCTAGTTCTCTTTGTGCACGATTAAGCTCACCCCGATTGGCTGCACCGAACAGGCGGTTTATTTTTTTGTGTACATTGTCTAACGAGTCTTTCGCTTTTTTACGGGATTCATCCGCAGCGTTTAGCAGAGTGTTCGCCTCTAAAATAGCCTCATTGGCTGAGGCTAACGTTGGAAAACGACCGGGCCAATTAACGCTATCTGCTGCGCGCAATACAACTTTTGCTTGCCGGTTGGCTTTATCATTATCGTCTATTTCACGCAAATCACTCACACACCGACTAATCGCAATTGCCGACTTAAGCGCCTCAGTTGATTGACTCAAACGTTGTTGAGCCGTGGCATTGGGCGGTGTGGTCTCAGTCTCTTTGCCCCATTGCCAGCTCAGGTCTTTGAGTGCTTCGCTAAGCGTTGGACTTTCCAAGAGCAGTTGATCTAAAGGGTACGCCGCAACCATTGAGCATTTGGCTTCTAGCGCACTGACTATTTTTTCTTGGTTTTGCTCAGACAGCGCCACCGCCATATTGTGCTTAACATCAGCGCCTACTTTATTAAATGCCTCGGTATAGCGCGTGCGCTCGGCTTCAGAGGGGTCAAATTCCAGTGAGTCCCACGTTTTGGTGAGATCAAAGAATTTAACTTTAATTTCATCACTCCAGGCGATATACCGTGCAAGTGCCTCCATTTTTTCACGGATGGATTTGGCTAACGCCGCATTTTCAAGGTCGCGTTTTTGCGCCTCACGAAATGAGTCAATCTTTGCTTTTATTACTTTTTCAGCGTTTTTGTCCCGGCCTTTAAGGTTTTTTCGGGCAATTTCAAGCGACTCTATGTGTTGTATGTTCTCTGCCACCATTACGCGGCTGACACTGTAAGGGATATCAGCGATAAGCTTTGCTTGTTCTAGTTCACTCAAACTCATCAAAATTTCATTTCTAAAGTCATTGTGCAGCGAATGCTTCGCCATAAGCAGATTGGATTTAGGGTTGTTCGTTAGAAACGCTTTGCAATCGGCCTCGGTAAACTTATCCGATTGAATTACATTACGAAATGCCGTTTCAGCAAGTTGCCGACTGTCTGCGTTGGCGTGAGATAGGCGAAAATTGTATAGGGTCTGTGGATCAGTGATTTTTACCATCGCGGCATGGCGCACGCCTGTGTCAATATCACTAGCCGCTAATTTTTCGAGTATCGATTGGTTGGCTGCCTCTGAGATATCGATATCTGCTATAAAACGTAGTCTTTTATCTACTGATTTACTTTTCCAACCTGACTTAAAAAGACTCTTTAGCATTTGAAACCTATGTTGTTGCTTCGTATTGAACGTCGAACTGTATTGAAAGTTCGAGGGCTTTAATCTAAAAGTCAATCTTCGGCTATAAGCTTAAATAATACAAGAGTTGCATGGCTGATGGATGGTATAACTCACATTATTAAGAGCACCCCATTGACCACTTTAGGCTAAGTGGCTAATCGATTCTGCTGCGAAATGAGATGGCGATACTCGGGTTAGGCGGGCCGGCTTGAAACAGACCGGTTGGCCTTATGCAGATATGCGTGATGTTTTGATCGTAACCTGACGCAGGTGAATAATTACACTGAGTCATATCGGTCGGTTTAGCACTCGCGTCTGAAAAAGCAATGTCCGCCGCATAGTCAATAGTAAGGCCGGATGCATTATCTTCAATTTTTACCGCGTTTGTTTCAGGGCCTGCATCATCTATGTCCCCGTTGTAAAACGTGAGATGAGTCGGTATTTTGTCCACAAGAAAGATTGACCCTGAATCCATATTGGTTCCGCCTTCATTGGTCACGGTAATCGTGTAGATGACGTCATTTCCAGGTAGCGCATATAGGTTGCTGTTTGAAGGATCCCATACATCTACGGATTTGGTAATGGTTAAATCAACATTACTAATTATCGGTGTTTCCCGTACCCATATCTTGTGAATGGTGTCGGCGGTTGCTCTGGCGTAATCATCCACTTCCCAACGATTACCCCCGCCTTTTATTCCCCAATGAAATCGTCCCCAAAGCCAGTATGGAAATGAAGTCATTGCCAGATTTCCTTGGTTCCCATAATAATTGGTGGCGACAGCGGGAATATTGGCAGAATGTCCGGTTAGGAGGGTATGCTGTGTATTTATCCCAGAGTAATTGCCGCTACCTGTTTTTAAATAATTATCGCCAAGTTTGGTTTGAAAGTGTATGACCCGACTGTGTGCAGACGTTTGGCCGAACCAGCGTGTTTCAATTTCACCTGAAAATTGGCTTAGCGCGGCGTTGCCTGCATGCCCCCAACGGGTTAAGTCAGTGCTTTCATCAGCTCCTAACGTTGCTGTGGAGTTGTTTGGGAAGGAGTCGCCAGCATTTATAACGTTCAAGTCGGGGTTGGTTGCTGCTTTGTGTAGGTACTGCAGTACAAGGACCCAGCCACCGCCCTCACTCGTGTCTACATCGGCCTCAAAAGTATTGGTGCCTATGGCGAAAAAATACCGTCCAGAGTTTGGCGCATTGTGTGCTTGAGAAAAGCTTGTAAATGGGTCGGTTACTGTTCCTGAGCCTGCTTGTGCTAAGTGATTTAAGCTTAATAAGAATAAAAAAACTAGCGCAGCCACCGTCTTTGTGAGCGGTTTTTGTTGGTAAAAATAAGTCAAAATATAGCTAAACATATCACCGGTGTGACGCCTCTTCATTGATGTAATTCTAGTATATAGAACTTCGTGTTGGCCGATCCGGCTTCCCGACGGACTCAAGCATTCAAGTATTGAGTCCAGCTATTTTCTCTGGTTATGATTAGCATATGAGGTAAATGGCAACGCCATACACTGTCAGATCGCTGTTAAAGCAAGCAGTCTTTATAAATCTCAAATTTTTGAATCCAGATGTGATTTTAAGTGCGTAATTATTTTTGATTGAGGTTAAGAATGTTCACCAAAAGGAGATGGAGATAATGAAACACGTCAAAAGAAATCTGTTAATTGCCGCCGCGGTCAGTGCTTCACTAACGACACTAACCGGCTGTTTTAATAACAATGATAACGATAATGATAACAATGATTCTGAAAAAGTAGTTAGCCTACTAGTGGCTGACGACTCGGGCAATAACGCAGGTGTCATCAGACAATTTCATTTAAATACTAGCCAAGGGTTGAGCATAGTACAGAAAAAAATCAGCGTAAATCTCGCCGAAGGTATTGCTGAAGATGCCGCGGGGAATATTTACCAAGCAGGTAACGGTACCAACGGGGGTGTTGTCACTACGGTATGTACACCATCGGGTCGTGGCGACACTGTGGCATTAAATTCTCGTAGAGACCGCACGATCGTCAGTGGCCTTGACAGCCCTAAAGGTATTGCTGTTGCGCAAACTGCAGGTTACGTCATCATTGCCGAAAGCGGTGCTGATACAAATGCTGTTAGCGTATTTGGTGCGAGTGCGTCCAATGCAAGAACGCCACTCTTTAGTATTCCGAAAGCACAGGTAGGTGGCAGTGGTGCATGGGATGTCGTGTACGATGAGGATAGCGACAAGCTATTTGTTGCGTTAACTAATGGTTCGGTGGCCTACTACGCGAGCTATATAAACAGAGGCTTGCGTGGCAATAGCACGCCGACGGCTATTTTCCAGCCCAACAACCCGCTAGCGACTGGCAGTAACATGCACGGTATCGTTTATGACGCTGCTGCAGACCGCTTAATCGTCTCTGATGTGGCAGTGCCGGGTACCGATGATGATGGTAGCCTCTATGTTTTTGAGGCGGCTTCAACACTGAGCGGTACCGTGGCTCCAAATCGTACGATACGAGGCGCTGCAACGAATTTGGGTAACCCTGTTGATTTACAGCTAGACGGTGCTGACCTCATCGTGGCTGAGAAAGCCAACGGGGGTGGGCGTATATTGGTTTATAACAACATCGCTGTCGGCGATAGCGGCAATATAGCACCCGATGCAGATTTCTTGGTGGCAAAACCTGAATCCATCATTACCAAGCCAATGATGCAGACAGCGACTAATGACATTAGTGATCTTAATGGTGAAGCGATTAAACGTTTACATGTCACTCGCAACGGTGGCGGTGCGTCAACTCAAGTGTTTGCTATCGATGAGCAGCTGAGCGCCATTGGTAAAAGCTTTACGGCAGTTGCCGATGCGCAGCTTATTGAGAGCGTTTCTCTGGACCAAAATGGTGATGCAATCATAAGTTTTGATAACGATGGTTCGTTATCTCCGGGTGGCTTGAGCTTTGTAAGCCGTTTAGCTGACCGAAGCAATGCGGCTAATTTAACCGGCCAGTTGGACCGTCAAATTAGCGGTGATGATGTCAATCTGACATCGCCTAAAGGCGTTGAGGTGATTGGCAGCAAGGGGTTGATTTTAGTTGCTGACCTAAATGCTGCGGCGCCCGGTGCGATAAAAGCATATAGCCTATGTGGTGCAGACAATAGCGCACCCGTTTCAATAACCACCATGCCAGGTAGCTCACGACCATGGGATATGGATTATGACCCTGAAGCTGATCGTCTTTACGTTGCGGCAACTGATGGAACCATTCAGGTTTATGATAACTACTTAAGCAATACGAGTGCAGCGCCAGCAAGAACGATCAACCCTAATGACCTATCAGGCTTTGCTGCCAGTAATATCCACGGCATCGTGCACGACAGTGTTAACAATCGTTTGATTGTGTCAGATGTGGGTAGTGCCAGCGTTGCCAATGATGGGCGTATCTATGTGATCGACAATGCTGATACCGCGGATGGCTTGACGAATCTTAAGCTAGAGTTGTCAGGCGCGTTGACGGCGTTAGGCAATCCGGTGGACTTAGCGTTTGATGGCACGAATCTTTATGTCGCAGAGAAGAGCAACAATCAACTACAGCGTATAGATAACATCTACTCGTTGAATGGTTCGCTCAACCGTGCGCCAGACAAGGTGCTAACCTTCAGTGCTCCTGAGTCTATTGCGATATCTATAAAGTAACGCAGGTACTGTGAAATGCCGGCGTGGGGGCTCCCGCGCCGGCATTTTTACATCTAAATAAAGCCCTATATCACCTCAGCAATTCGCTTTATAAGCGTTGTCTTGGCGGTAAAATCACGTTGGCAAACATCAATCCTGCAATAAGCGCCATAAAGGTCAGAAAGATTTGCCCGCCACTGGCTGAATTGGATAAGATTTCCTGTCCGGTCACGAGACTGCTCAACCCCATATAAGCCTTACTCCCCGGTACCAATAAAACAATCCCCGGCAGCAGTACAACGTGTGATGGCGTATTGCGAATGCGAGCATAGGAGTTGGCGTAAACACCCACGACCATCGCGCCCAACAGTGCCCCGAGCTCTGCACCAAATAAATGATTGCCAAGCTCAGCGGCTAAGTAAGCAATAATCCCGGCAAGCAGCCCCCAGAAGGCATCGTTATTACCGATTTTAAAGATGATCAGCAGACTAGTCGACAGGCTAAATGCCGCAAAATAATGAACCCAAGCAGGCATTGAGGGCACAGCCACGTGTGGGCTGATATTCCAAATTAACGTGCCTAGTGCCAGCCCGAAAGCGGCGCCAAAGTACAGCTTGAACAAGGTCATGATGGAGTCCATGATGCGTGCGGTGCCAGACACTAAGTCGCGCGCGGCAAGTTCACGTAAGCCAAGCGTCAATGACAGTCCTGGGATAAAGGTAATGACGCCGGCGATAATAACGATGGCTGCGTTGACATGAAGACCTGCAGCTGCTGCCCCGCTGGCTAAAAAGCCAATCAGCATGGCGGCCATTGGCTCAAGCATTTCCTCGATGCGCCGAATAGTTTTAGCGCTAAGCACTAGAAGATACACCAAAAAGCCGGCGATCATGGCCGCCAAAATGTCCATACTGCCGGTCCCACACAGCGCAGCAAATGACGCTGAGGCAACCCCCCACGCTAGAAACTCGATCTTTTTTGGGTATAAATCGGGTGAGGCACGAATGATGGCGAGTGCTTCAATGCCTTCATCAAGACTGACCTCGCCATTGAGAACTTGCTCAGTTAACGCATGTGTGAGCGATAATCGATTAAGGTCAGTGCCGCCAGGTGAGACGCGTGCGATATGGGTAATTTCATCCTCAGAACCATCCTGCCAAAAGACAAAGTTCATGGTGGTTGGTGTTAATAAAAAGGTGCCATTTAGACCGAGTAAATGCGTTGTCTCTGTTAGCAGGTTTTCTAAGCGATAGGAGCTTGTGCCATACTCGTGCATGGTTTTTCCAAGCCGAATAATAAAGCGTCGGGTACGTTTGATATCATCAGGATCAGTAATGGCGATACGTGTTTTGTTCATATCAGGCTATTGGTTTTCATTGTTACCCCAAGAGCCCGCTTCAAAAAACTGACAAATCCAACCTGCAAATAGCGCACGATCTGACTTTGTACTAATCGAACGACTAGCCCGCTGAGTCACCTCAGGTCCTACATAGTCTTTTAGTTCAACCACCAACGCGGCCATAAACACCTCGGTCATCTCGGGGTGGTATTGCGTGGTAAATACCGCAGAGCCAATCGAAAAACCACCAATGGCACACTGCTCATTCTCACAGATTAGCGTCGCACCGTCAGGCAGGGCCAATACCTGCTCGGTATGCGCTGCGTACATTGCCCATTGCTTTGCTGACTTATCAGCGGCAGTTTGCATCCAGTCCGGTTTATTAACCAGATGAGTCTTTACTGTGCCAAACTCCCAACCACTTGGGTTATCAACTACCTTAACACCAAGCGCTTTTGCAATTAACTGATGTCCAAAGCATGCACCAAAGATGGGTTTATTAAGTGTTATAATTGCTTGGACAATCGCAATTTCACTCTTAATCCAAGCCTCACCTGCGTTAACCGAAGCAGGGCTGCCGGTCACGATATAACCATCATAAGCGGTAAGATCTTTTGGGTGTTGCTCAAAGATCATATCGTAATGACTAAACACCCAGTCGGGGCGTGCCTCGCGCAGAAGCGTTGAAAACTTCCCAAAGTCATCTGGCCAATTTTTGGCAAAATCGGAGCGGTCAGTGTTCGAATTTAATATGGCAATATGCATATCGCTAGAATAATCAGAATCGGGCGGACATTCCATCATTCATATTGATGATGTAGCCGTGGGTGGATTAGTGCTAACCTTCTAAGATACAAGCTTCAGCAAGGGAGGTTCTTACGATGACTATTTGGGTGCCCAATGATGACGGCTATGCCGATTTAACCCGCCACGACACTTTTGTGAACGGCTTGCCGCTCAATACCTTCCAACGTTTACGGTCAGAAGACCCTATACATTGGACAGATTGGAGTGAAGGCAAAGGGTTTTGGTCGATCACCCGTCACGCCGATATTATGATGATGACTAAAGATGTGAAGACTTTTTCCTCCGCTCAAGGTATTCGTATGGAAGATCAGTCTTACGAGCAATACATGGCGCGTCGAACCTTTCAAGAAACCGATCCGCCGGAGCACTCGGTCACTCGCATACGCATGATGAAGGCTTTTTCGCGCACGACAATGGCAACGTTTGAAGACACTATTCGTAAGCTTTGCATCGACATCCTTGATAAAGCGCTGCCTAATATTGAGTTTGACGCGACTAAAGAAATCGCCCGCGAGTTGCCTATGAAAATGTTAGGTAGAATTATGGGTCTGCCTGAGGAAGACTTGCCTTGGTTGGTCGATAAGGGGGATGCCCTAATGGCTAACTCTGACGCTGACTTTACCGATCATGTGGTGGATGAGCTCACAACAGACGAATTTAAGATGATGCCGTTCAATTCACCGGCGGGCGCTGAGCTGTTTGCCTATGCCAGAAAATTGGTAAAAACTCATAATGAACGGGGCAATCCTGACGGTATTTTAACAACTATTTTAAAACCAGATAAGCAGGGTAATGTGATTGATGAGTTGGAGTTTCTAAACTTCTTCTGCCTATTAGTGGCGGCGGGTAATGACACGACCCGTTATTCCATTGCCGCAGGCATTCAAGCACTGTGCCACCAGCCAGAGCTACTTGAGCAAATGCGCGAGGACGAGACGATTTGGACGACAGCACCGGATGAAATCATCCGGTGGGCATCACCGACTTTGTACTTCAGGCGTACTGCTACGCGGGATGTGGAGTATCACGGTAAAATCATTAAAAAAGGCGATAAGGTTTTGTATTGGCACCCTTCGGGAAATCGGGACGAGACGGTGTTTGATGAACCTTTAAAGGTTAATTTATACCGTAACCCGAACCCTCATATTGCCTTCGGCCAAGGCGGCCCGCATGTCTGCTTGGGTATGTGGCTGGCAAGGTTGGAGGTGAGGGTGTTATTTCAAGAGTTATCGGCGCGTGTTAAATCGATTGAACCGGCTGGGCAGCAGCAATTTTTGCGTTCAAACTTTGTGGGCGGCATTAAAAATCTACCCGTAAAAGTGGTATTGTAAAAAACACATCTAGGAGGAAAATCATGGCTAAACGATTAAGAGCATTGTTTTGTGATCACTTAAATTTAATGCGCGGTAAATACGTGCCGATCAGTGAGTCGGATACGCGGTTTTGTCAGTCTGTTTTTGGCGTGCATTACGATAAAGATTTGCTACCGTCTCCGGGAGCTAAGATGATGGAAGGCTTGCCAGATATGGCGCTGAAGTGGGACGATGATGAGGTGCGTAAAGGCTGGGAAAAGAATACTAAAATAGTGGTGGGCGACCTTTTTGACACGGACGGCGTGCCATTGGGCACTTGTGGACGGGGTGCTTTAAAACGCGCGGTTGCAGCATGGGAGGCGAAAGGGTTAACGCCTAAGATTGGGATTGAGTTAGAAGCTTTTGCTTTTACTAAAGACGGTGAGAAATGGGTGCCTTACCAGACGCCCGGTGACTATGTGTATGGCACGGGTCCGTTTATTGACCCGATTGGTTTTAACGATAAAATCTGGTGGGCAGCGGCTGATCTTGGTTTTGAGTTAGAAATGATCACTTCTGAATTTGATTCGGCTCAGTTTGAATACACGCTTAAATTTGATGACGCCGTAAAGTCGGTGGATAGCATTGCCTTGTTTAAACTGATGGCGCGCGAGATCGCTTTAAAAGAAGGTGTTTTACTAACGTTTATGCCCAAACCAATTGAAGAGGCGGGTGGTTCTGGTATGCATATTAACTTTTCATTCTTTGATAAAGACGGCAATAACGTCATTACCAATGGTGAGGGCGGTGGGGTTGCCGGTATGTCGGATCTGGCGATGCAGTGTGTGGCAGGGTTGGTGCATCATCATAAAGGCTTGGCAGGCTTACTGGCCCCGACGGTTAACTCTTACAAACGGTTACAGCCCGCCAGTTTGTCGGGGTATTGGCAAAACTGGGGCGGCGATCACCGCAATGTAACAACTCGTGTATCCAGTGAGACAGGTCAGCGTGCACGCTTAGAGCACCGGATGTGTGATGCCACAGCCAACCCGTACACGGCGGTGGCGGCGGTATTGCAGGCAGCGTTGCTTGGTGTGAATAACGGCTATGAGTTGGGTGCACCAGAATCCGGCGATGGGTTTGAGTTAAACGACGCTGAAACAGGGGTGGCTGAGAATTTAGCAGGTGCAATGGCTGATCTTGAAGCGGACACCGCTTTGTGCGAGGCAGTGGGCAATTTACTGACGGCCAATCATATGTTTATGAAGCACGTAGAGGTTGAAAAAACCGCTGAAATGAATGATCAGGAACAGCTTGATTTTTATATTCATTTCATCTGAACGTTCGGTTGAGAGCCCTGTGCGGTATTTGTAATAGACAAATGAAGCGGATAAATAGATGCCCCTGATGGGGCATTTATTTTATGAGGATCGCTTAGCTGGCAATCGTTGCTCTGAGCATCCAAGCAGTTTTTTCATGAACCCGCATACGATCAGATACTAACGAGGCGCTGGATTCATCATCGGCGTCTTGTGCTAGTTTAAGCACATCACGTGCCGTTTTGACCACCTGTTCATGACCTTGGTTGAGGATTGAAACCATTTCAGAGGCCGTTGGTACGCCTTCAACTTCTTTAATGGAGCTCAAACGTGCGAACTCAGCATACGTTCCCGGTGCAGCAAAACCTAACGTTCTAATGCGCTCGGCAATGTCATCTACGGCGATAGCCAGTTCTGTGTAGTGCTCTTCAAACATTAAGTGAAGCTCACGGAACTGGGGGCCTTCAACGTTCCAATGAAAGTTGTGTGTCTGTAGATAAAGTGTGTAGGAGTCAGCAAGTAAGTGATTGAACCCATCGGCAATGAGTTCTCTATTTTCTGCGGTAATACCAATATCGATGTTGCTCATTTCGCTGCCTCGTTAGTCATTTGGATTGATTGCTATACTAAATTATTCAGTCGTTTCGGTAAAATGAATTGTTTGTATCGAAACGATCTGTTTTTTAGAATGATACTTAAATCAAATAGCGTTAATTGATGACAGCATCGAATAGTTGTCGCAGTTTATAGGCCATAAAGCTCATCAGAGAACAGTACCGCGTGCTGGCTTACCGTTATCAATTGTAAATATCATTCCATCTAATAATTCAGCAAGATCAGGTCGTGCAGACGGGCCATTTGAAATAGCAGCAATTTGTACCGTGCCATCAGGGCGTAAAACGAATACGGCAGGCTCTGCAAATCGACCATCGGCTTCATCTGGACTTAATGGATCACTGATGTACACGCCTAGTTTTCGCATATCACTTTCTGCAAGTTCGCAGGCTACGGGGAATGTCCATCCAAATTCAGCGACATCTGCCTGTGCTTTTTCTCTTGAGTCAGCCGATACGGTCGCTATTTCAAAACCTGCATCGTGCCAAGCGGATTGCATCGCTTGTAGTGAGTTCAGATACTTCTTACAGCGACCACAATGTTTGCCGCGATAGACTATTATCAACTGCCATTTGCCGGATGCCGCGCCCATCTCTATTTTAGAATCTGCGGCTACTGAGGTAGCAAAAAAAGTAGGTAAAGCGGCTCCAGCCTCTGTTTTTTGGCTTTTCATTGAATTGCTCCTGTTTAATACGTATCGAAAAAATCTAATAGTGTTTCAAAGTTAGATGAAAAAGTCACGACTGCTTTAGATTGGCTGCATTGTGGTAGCTGAGGGTTTATGCATTGGTTAACAATTGCTTGCCTGCCGTTTGCTTAGTTTATTTTTGCCTAACGATTTGATTGATAGGGCGTTTTAAAGCATTTTAACATTTAAAGCGCTTTAACAAATAAGCATCGCATTAGCGACGTTGAGCCCTAGGATTTTACTTTTCAGATGATAGTATTATTGCAGGTTGTTTAGGTAGAGTATCTCTTCTTAAGCAATGACATTGTTTTTCATTATTGTATTAAAGGAGTAATAACATGAGAAAAAGTAGCTTACTAATTACTGTCGCACTATCTGTCAGCTTAGCTGCGTTCACAGGCCAAGTCTCTGCAAATTCGCACATGGCAAGTTACGAAACTTCAGTTGAGTATTCAAAGTACAGAGATGAAAAAAGTGCTTATCGATTGCGCGCAAGCGATATCATTGGTGTTGATCTTGAAAACGCGGCGGGCGAAGGTGTCGGTGAAGTGGATGACCTGATTGTCTCGCGTAAAGACGGTAAGTTGATGGCTGTTGTATCAGTCGGTGGTTTCTTAGGGATAGGTGATCGTTTAATACTCGTACCTTACGAGAGCCTACGTCTTGGTAAAGAGGCTGACAATGCTTACTGGGATGTGAGCAAAGTTGCACTAGAGGCGATGCCTGAGTTTAAGTTCGATGGTCAAGAGACGAGCGGCTACCAAACTATGACGACTCGCAGCCAAGCACGAGCCGCCGATACCTCAGTGAAAGTAGGTGGTAGAGCGGGATACGACAAAGCCGTAGAGTATACAAAGTATCGCAGCGGCAACAGCGTCTACACAATTCGAGTCAGCGAAATACTTGGCGAAGCCATCGAAAATGCTAGCGGTGAGAGCATTGGTGAAGTGGATGATTTAATCATTCCTACCGTTGGTGAACAATTACAGGCCGTTGTTTCTGTTGGCGGCTTTTTAGGAATGGGCGACCGATTGGTCGGTGTTCCTTACAATGAGCTGCGCGTAGGAACTGACGGCGATGAGCTTTACCTAGACACCACTAAAGAAGCGTTAGAGAAAAGACCTGTCTTTAAATATAACGCAGGCGAGCGTACGGGTATGGTTATGCTCAATGAGCGCAAGCGTTACAGTGCTAACCTTGAAAAGCGCCTGAAAGAGTTTAACGCTGACGATAACGAAGGCTACAAAAAATCAGTGGGTTATGCTGAAGTAAGAACGAAGGACAGCCCTTATCACCTTCGTATGAGTGAAGTCATCGGCGAAGAGGTTAAAAACGCTCGCAATGAAGAGATTGGCGAGATCGATGACTTGATCTTATCAAGAACAGATGACTCCTTGATGGCTATTATCTCAGTCGGTGGTTTTTTAGGTATAGGTGATAAGTTAGTCTCTGTGCCGTACAAAGAGCTGCGCATGAGCCCTGACGGTGACGATGTTTACTTAAACTCTACCAAAGAGATGCTTGAGTCTCGTGTTGAGTTTAAGTACAACGATGGTGAAGGTTTTGGTAAGGCGACAATGCAGAACCGGATGAAAAGCGATCAGTAAATAATGACCTAGCAGCGCGTTAGGTCATCTTAAAAAAAGCAGGCGCACTCACGTGTTCCTGCTTTTTTTGCTTATAGGTGTGAGACGGTTTGATCGATGGTTTATATCGCCACATTGGATACTTTATTGAGCACTTCGCGGGCTAAGCTGTATACGGTTGTCATTGAGGTTTTGGGGTTTTTAGGGGAGGCTACGCTTGTTAACTCAACGCTGTAGCTAACAACATCTGAGACAACCGAGTAACTGTGCGTGTTCTTATTCGTTGTTGGGTCGGCGATCAGTTTTACTTGGGTTTTTTCAAAGCCAACGCCCGCCAGCGCTAACGTGGCAGCAACATTCGCGTTTTTTGGATAGGCGCTTGCCGCCTCTCTTGCAGTGCCTTCAAAAAACACGTTTTCATTAGTCAGTGTATCTAGGTCAACCACATTTTCAGCTTGTGTTCCTTTCCATGCAGTCGGTGGTTTTCGTCCGGTATAGACGACCTTTGTTATATCTGAAAGTTTGGCAGCGGCCATTACATCCACACCACCGATAGCCCCAGCGGGCAGCGTTATTTGTGCATTTCCCGCCTCAGCGGCTTTTGTCACTGTGTCATAGAGTGCTTCGTCAGCTAGTGCACCGATGGAAGCTATAATGACATCAATATCTGCCTCTAGTAGGGCGGGCACATAGCTTCGAACGGCACTGTGGCTTGCACACTCAACGACTAAGTCCGGCGCATCGGCAATAAAAGCATCTAGGTCAGAGTGAACTAAAACGGTCTTGGCTAGCCCTGCTTTGGTCGCTTTTAGCTGCTGATAAACACCCTCAACACTGTCTTCTCTCACGAGCAGGCAAACTCGAACATATTCATGGGGAATATTGTCTCGTAAGATTTCAATCAGCGATTGGGCAATTGAGCCAAAACCGATGATGCCGAGTCTTTTCATAATTTCACCTAAGCGCAGTAAAAAAGGGTTTGAGGAATATAGCTTATAATCTGTTGCTATACTGCTATTGTAAGACAAAACCGCTTTAAGCCTAGACTGTCAATGGCTAAGCTGAAGATTCACTTAAGAGAGGGTGCAATGAAAATTCTTACCAACGTATGTTCTGATGACCTTACAAAAAGCAAAAATTTCTATGTAGAGCTATTAAGTTTTAAGGTCAAATACGACAGCGATTGGTATGTGCAACTTTGCTCACCTGATGACTCAGCGCTTGAGTACGGCATTATTCAACGTGACCATGAGTTGGTGCCTAAGGCGTTCCAACACCTACCGACGGGACTGTACGTCACGTTTGTTGTGGACGATGTTGACGTTGTTTACGAAAAAGCATTGAAAATGAAGCTATCTATTATTCAAGCGCCAAAAAATGAGTTTTACGGGCAGAGGCGTTTTTTGACAACTGACCCAAGTGGCTGTTTAATTGATATTTGTTCGCCATTTAGTGCAGCATCATGAAACAGAATATTATCCATATTGCGCTAGTGGTAAAAGACTATGATGAGGCGATTGACTTTTACGTCGATAAATTAAAATTTGGACTTATCGAAGATACCTATCAGCCAGAGCAGGATAAGCGCTGGGTCGTCGTCGCGCCGCCAAACTCTAGCGGTGTAACGCTGCTACTAGCAAAAGCGTCTAAGCCTGAGCAGTTTGATTGTGTGGGCAATCAGACAGGAGGACGAGTTTTCTTGTTTCTCAATACCGACGATTTTTGGCGGGACTATAATTATATGATTTCAATAGGCATTACGTTTATTCGACCCCCTAAGGAGCAGGCATACGGGACAGTTGCTGTATTTGAAGACCTTTATGGCAACCAGTGGGACTTGCTGCAATTAAAACCAGATCATCCAATGGTTTTAAGAGCAACTTAGCCCCTGATTATTTTTGCCATTAATACTTTATTGATAGCGCCCTAAGAATCCTTTCACATCTTCAAAACTGTTGTTTAAGAATCGTAGGGGTAGCGCTAAGCTGCCAATGATTTTTGTGTGATTAACACCAGGATACAAACGCGCTGTCACATCATTGCCATTTCTCTTCAAAGCATCTCTAAATCGTTCGGTATGGAATGGTTTGACGCGAGTATCTGCCAAGCCATGAAGCAGCAATGTTGGCGGCATACCTTGGCGTACGTTGGCGGTAACCTTGGTTTTGTCAGCCGTTGATGTCTTAAATACGGGCAGTACTTCAGGATCGTTCATTGGTAGATCGTATGGTCCCGAGATAGCAATGAGTCCTTTAAGCTGGGCGCTTATGCCTCGCTCTCGAAAATACTTCGTATCGGCCGCTAGCAGGGCGGCACTATGAGCGCCTGCTGAGTGTCCCATCAAAATGTACTCATTAAACGGTTTGGTTAAGCTTGTATTAGTTTGACGGTCCATGAATTGGATGGCGTCTGCGACATCGTCAATAAAGCCTGGAAACTGCACTTCAGGATATAGGCGGTAATCTGGGATAATGACAGGATGCCCGAGGCTCGTTAGCGCTTGAGCAACAAAGAGGTAGTCTTGCTTGCTGCCACTGCGCCATGCACCGCCGTAGACGAAAACTACCGGTATTTTTGAAGTAGCGGTTTTTGGGGTGTAAATGTCTAACGACTGTCGGCGGTTCTTGCCGTAGCTAAACTGTTGCTTATTGTATCCGCCTGACGGCACCATCATATTTAACGCTGCAGTGGGCTTTACCGCAGCGCAGCCCGCCGCCACTACCAGTACGGCTGCACAGATTAAAAATAGAGTCATTTTTTTGGTTCGCATTGTTAAAAGGCCTGTGTTGCTAAATTTCATAGAGTCTACTACGACGGATTGCCGATCACTGGATTTAACCGCTTCGATGTTTTTAAAGCTTAAGTGAGATGATATTTTTCTAATATCGATACTAATAATTCACCTGATTGCTCGCGGTGAGAGCGGTGAATACGGCGCGCGGCATCGGCGTCTTTTGCTTCAATGGCATCCACGACGTTTGCGTGATCGGTCGTAGACTTTGTCGGTATCGGACGCAGCGTTAGAGTCGACATGCGCACTCGATGAGATTGGTCGATAAGTCGATTCACAAGATGAATGAGACGCTGATTTCCACTCATCGAGACTAATAGACGATGAAATTTTTCATCTGAATGGGCCCACGCTTTCAAGTCTTTATCTTTTAGCGCTTGATCCATCTCTACTACGGTATTGCGCAATCTTCCAATCGATGCTTTGGTGTGGTTGCGTTTTGCTGCTTGCCAAGCCGCGGTTGACTCAAGGCCCGTGAGCAGTGCATAGATTTCACGCATATCAGATAAAGACACCGGCTTAACCTTCATGCCATGACGTGCACGGATCTCAACTAAACCTTCCATCTCTAAACGGTTCATGGCCTCACGTGCGGGAGTACGGCTGATGTTTAGCAGGTCGGCCAGTTCACTTTCCATAAGCTGAGTGCCAGGTGGCAGCTCATTTTCCAGAATCCGACGCTTCAGTTCGGTATAGGCCCTATCAGTCAGCGATAATTTAGATTTTTTGACTACAGAACTGTTAATTATCTCCGCCATTTAATTCCTTTAAATGCTGATCCGGCGCCACAAAGCTTAATCTGTAGAACACTCAAGCGTTTTTTTAAGTGAACTAGAGCGATAAGCTTTTTCAACTATCTCCAGATTTTTGAGGTAATCCTCGGCTGAGTTCATTGGTTGCTCATTGCGCAAGGTATGGTTTATTACACTTCTTTGCAGATTGTAAACGCAATCGCCACCAAAATCACAGTCTATCCAAGAATATTTTATATTTTTACACTTATTGTAATTGTGTTCACGAAAACGTAGTTCGGCGTCACCGTTCAAGCTGAGCACACCTTTTTCACCTTCAATACGCATTTCACCCATGGTCAACCTGCGATTGGCCGCTTTATGATCACTCAAACGGTTGCCATCAAATACGCCTCGGGTACCGCTCTTAAAATTTACGATGATCAATCCAGCATCTTCCCCTTTAATTTGTGGGTTAATTTGGCGCAGGTCGGCAAAAATAGAGTTAATTTCCCCAAATAGGTATCTAAAGACATCAATCAGGTGAATGGCTGTTTCATGCACTAAAAAACGTTCCATCGTTCGAAAATAGGGCTGTCTTTCTAGATAGGCATCATTGCCTTGTCCGTCACCAGGGCGCAGCGAGTAAGATACTTGGTAAAGATCACCCAATAACCCTCCATCTAATAGCGTTTTGATTTTCTGATACCAAGGCTGAAAGCGGAAATTTTCATGAACGGTTACCTGACCGTTGTTTGCCTTTATAACCTTAATTAAGTCCGCAGCTTCTTGATAAGAGTTGGTGAACGGCTTTTGGCAGATTGCGGGTATGCCTCGTTCGACGCAAGCGGTAACGAGCTTAGTGTGGGTATGTGGCGGCGTGATGATGTCCACAAGGTCAGGTTTAATCTGATCTAGCATGTCCTCAAACTCTGCAAAAGTGCTTGATGAGGGAAATTGCTGCCAAACGTCGAGCAGTGAAGGCAAATCATGGCTGCAAATGCCAACAAGCTTTACTTCAGGGATGCGAGCCCACGCCGCGTATTGAAACTGACTGAAATAGCCAGTTCCTACCGTTGCTAGGCGAATATGATTGGGTTTAGTCATGAGTTTTAGTTCCAGTATTACAGTCTCTTTGGACCTTTAAAATGCCAATGTGTTGGTTGATGCCCTGTGTAAGGGCTTGGAAAAGTATAGATTGAGTCCGCAAGTAGGCAGCCAAGGTACGCGGTCTTTAAGTCTTTTCCACCAAATGCCAAACTTGAAATATTTTTTAGCTTTTGGCTGCGCACTTTATCTAGATGGGGTCGGTCCATTTCATCACGTTGAAAAGCGAACTCTACCCACTGCAGATGGTCTATATCACAGTCTTCGATTATTAATTCTTGATGACCGTCAGGGTCGATACGGATGACTCGATTGCTGACAATCGAAGTAATCCAAATGCCGCCTTCTGAATCGTAGGTTAAGCCGTCAGGGAACGTGCCTGCGCCAAAGGTGGCTACTGTCCGTTTGTTGGTTAAGTCGCCGTTCTCTAAAATATCAAACGACGTAAGCTTGCGCCCAAAAGTTTCATTAACGATCAGTTGTGTACCGTCTGGACTGGTTAAACATTCATTGGTGTAGCCTAGATTGTCTGCAACAATACGTGCTTTGCCTTGCTGATCAATCATTGCAATAAAGCCGTCTTGAACCTTGGCGGTATAGCCTTTGCTACGAGGTATTTGCCTTGTACTAACGGTTATCCAAACACGGTTGCTCGCGTCTAAGTGCACATAGTTGCACGGTGGTAACGGCTCTCCATCGATTTCTAGGCAAAACGCACTTAATGCGCCGGCTTCAGAAATTTGATAAATTCCCCCTGCTGCTTCGCCTAAGTGTGCAATCAAAAATGACCCATCTGACATTAAGCAGATACCATTGGGTTTGAGTGTGATGCCGTCAGGTTGTGGCAGTAAATACCATTGTGTTCCATCAGGTTCGATTATAGCGATGCCACCACGCCAATCAGCGGTATAGATTCGGCCGTTGGCGGTAGTGATTATGCATTCTGGACGTTGCAACGAACGGCCAACTGCACTGATTTTGTTCAGACTAATCATCGCAAGCTCCCTGCTATAACAATCTAATGGCGACACTATTAACTTCATGTTAACGATTAAATGTGTCAGTGTATATATTAACGTATACATTATTAATGACGGAGATAGTTATGGTCAGCCTTTCATATAAAGTTGCAGTAATAAAAGGTGATGGCATCGGTATCGATGTCACCGAGGCGACAATTGATATATTAGATGCGGTGCAAAAGCGGGTGGGCGGTTTTGCTTTGGACTACCACTATATCGAGGCGGGTGCTGGTTATTTTCAAAAAACAGGGTTGGATATTGAAGCAGGCGGCGAAGTTGCGGCCGGTGAGGCAAGCGCCATATTTCTAGGGGCCATTGGCTTACCCTCTGTTCGTTACAAAGATGGTACTGAGATTTCACCCCACCTAAGGCTGCGTGATCGCTACCAGCTGTACGCTGGGGTTCGCCCGGTGCGTGCCTATCCTAATGCACCACAACGCCTAGCTGATCCTAGAGCGAAAGATATTGATATGGTGATACTGCGTGAATCAACAGAGGGGCTTTTTTATAGCGCGGCTGTGCACAACCGTTGCCCTATAGAAACTGATGATGAAGTGCAGGACATCATGCGCATCACTCGCCCCATCACCGAAAAATTACATGATTTCGCCTTTATGCTGTCACGTAAACGTAAAGCACGCGGTGCTCAGGGGAAAGTAACTTGTGTTGATAAGGCAAATGTCTTTAAATCGATGGCCTTTTTTAGGCAAATTTTTGATGAGCGTCATATCAATAACCCTGATATTAGTGTTGATTACAATTACGTTGACGCTCAGGCATTAGACCTTATCCGTCGTCCTTGGGATTTTGATGTATTGGTGATGGAGAATATGTTCGGCGATATTTTATCGGACTTAGCCGGCGGGTTGGTTGGCGGAATGGGCATGGCGGCTTGCGGTGAAATAGGCGATCATCATGGGTTGTTTCAACCGGCACACGGTAGCGCGCCTGATATTATGGGCCAAGACAAAGCCAATCCCTTGGCCGCCATACTCAGCGGTGCATTAATGCTAGACTACTTAGCTGACAAGTCCAGTAACGTTAAGTTAGCCGAGGGTGCGCAAGTAATAGAGCAGGCGGTTTATGACGGCTTTGCAGCCAATCAGATTCGACCGATGGAGTTTGGAGGCGATATGGGTACACAGGCAGTGACGCAGACCTTGCTAGATGCCATTGCTAACTACTAAGGAAATACATAATGTTATTAGGCTGTATTGGGGATGATTTTACAGGTTCTTCTGATCTTGCTAACACCTTGGCCAAGCAAGGCATGCGCGCAGTTCAGTACACAGGAGTCCCAGACTTGCCCGCCTCTGCAGACGTTGATGCGGGTGTTATCGCACTGAAATCTCGTTCAATCCATGCCAAGGAGGCGATTAGGCAGTCTCTAGAGGCTTTGACATGGCTAAAAGCACAGGGTTGTCAGCAATTTTTCTTTAAGTATTGCTCAACCTTTGACTCAACCGCTGAGGGAAATATTGGTCCTGTTGCTGAGGCGTTGGCCGATGCACTAGGCACGGACTGTGTGATTGTTTGCCCCGCTTTTCCGGGCACGGGACGAACCCTCTATCAAGGTCATCTATTTGTAAAGGATAGCTTGCTCAATGAGTGTGGCATGCAAAATCACCCGCTAACCCCAATGACTGACCCTGACCTTAGGCGCTGGCTGGCTCTTCAAACACGCTCTGAGGTTGGGCATGTCCCTGCACTGACTGTTTTTGCAGGAGTTGATGCGATCAAAGCGTCCTTAGCAGCGCAGGCGGCTAATAACAAACGCTTAATTGTCGTCGACGCGATTAGAGATGAAGACCTCATGGTGATTGGCGAGGCGGCGGCTAATTTGCCATTGGTGACTGGAGGTTCTGGGGTTGCACTAGGGCTACCTGAAAACTTTCGTAAAAAAGGGTTAATCAGTCAGTCTTCAAACAACTGGCAAGGTGAGCGTGGTCGCTGTGCGATTTTATCCGGATCATGCTCGGTTGCTACTCGCACGCAGCTTACAAAGCACGGCAAAAATAATCCGATGCTAGAGATTTTAGCCGCCGATGTGATTAATGGCGTCACCACACCAAAGACGGTTAGTGATTGGCTACTTGCGCAAGAAGGTATTCCATTAGCTTACAGTTCTGCTGACCCAAAGGCGGTGAAAGTTGTTCAAACGCAGTACGGTACTGAGGCTTCTGCTAAGGCGATTGAGAGCCTGTTTGCAGAGGTGTCGCGTCAGCTAGTCGCTGGGGGTGTCAAACGCCTTATAGTTGCGGGCGGTGAAACATCCGGTGCGGTGGTTGAAGGGCTAGACATTAAGAGTATGGCAATGGGGCCTGAAATCGACCCGGGAGTGCCTGCAATGCGCGCCACAGATGGCCTTGTCATTGCACTAAAGTCAGGTAATTTTGGTGCGCCTAACTTCTTTGAAAAAGCGGCAAGTATTTTGGCTCAGGGCGCGTAAACGATGACTGAGAATCAGCTGCGCGAGCAGATCTGCCGTATGGCAAAGTCACTATTTGATCGTGGATTAACCGGTGGCAGCTCAGGCAATATTTCAGCTCGAACTGACGATGGTGGTTTGCTGGTGTCCCCGACAGGTTCAACCTTTGGGGCATTGGACCCTGCTAACCTAAGCCGATTTGATGTAGAAGGCCAGCAAATTGGTGGTCACAAGCCAACCAAAGAAATGAATTTGCATCAGGCTTTTTATGATACCCGCTCAACAGCCGGGGCCGTGGTGCATTTGCACTCCTGTCATTCGGTTGCGCGCTCATTACTTAAAGAGATTGATCCGGATAATTTTCTGCCGCCTCTCACCGCTTATTCGATTATGCGGTTAGGGAAGGTGAAGTTACTGCCTTACTACCGACCCGGCGACCCGGCCATGGGTGACGCAGTCAGAGGGTTAGCGGGCAAGCGCTCTGCGGTAATGCTGGCAGCTCACGGTCCTGTTGTAGCGGCCAAAGATGTTGAAGCGGCGGTCTATGCAATTGAAGAGTTAGAAGAAACCGCTAAGTTGTCGATGTTGTTACAAGGCTATGACGTGAACCACCTCACACCCGAGCAAATCAGCGATGTTGTGACACATTTTAATGTGGAATGGGAAGATTAAGCGGTCTATTATGCAGCGGCCTTAAGCCGGAGCGGTTAATCCCATGATGAAATCAAACATTCTTTTACTGATCACCGCCGCCATTTGGGGCTCAGCGTTTGTCGCACAACGGGTGGGTATGGAGTTTATCGGGCCGCATACCTTTAACGGTATTCGTTTTTTGATTGGTAGCGCGATACTGGTGCCACTGGCTATCTGGCTGAGTCGCCGTTTGGCTAATAGCGACCAAGCTGGCCGAACCGACAATGCTGATCAGCCGATGAAGCCAATCAAGCGGGGTGGCAGCGGCTTGGTTTGGGGTGGAGTCATAGCCGGAGCTGTTTTATTTGTTGGGGCGACGTTGCAACAGATGGGGCTGGTTTATACCACCGCGGGCAAAGCGGGGTTCATTACTAGCCTGTATATTGTGCTAGTGCCCATTATGGGGATCGCTTTAAAGCAAAAGGCGGGCTTAGGTATTTGGTTGGGCGCAACGCTTGCGTTGATTGGTCTTTATCTACTAAGCATTACCGCTAGTTTCACCCTGGAATACGGCGACTTGCTTGTGTTTATCGGGGCATTTTTCTGGGCAGCGCACGTGTTGGTAATCGGTTGGTTAGCGCCTAAATACGACCCACTGAAATTATCCATTATTCAGTTTTTTGTTTGCGGTTTGTTGAGTATGAGTACCGCACTGCTTTATGAAACGATTATCTGGGCTAATGTCATGCTTGCGATGGAGGCCATTTTATATGCTGCGATTATGTCAACAGGTATTGCCTACACCTTGCAAGTGGTCGCTCAGCAAGAGGCCAAACCTTCACACGCGGCCATTATTTTAAGCGGTGAGGCAATGTTTGCAGTCCTAGCCGGTTGGTTGATTTTAGGCGAAATACTCACAACACGTGGCATGATCGGGTGTGCTTTAATCATGTTCGGGATGTTGGTTTCTCAACTGCTACCCACTATCAATTTTTCACGCAAAATAAAGCCAGCAACTTAACAGCAGGTGGCCTAAATCATTGCGCATAATCCCTGCTTATGCTATTTCTAGGCCATCAATAATGGATGCATCTAATTTCTTAGATTATTGACTTACACGAACTTAAGAGGTGGTTATGAATCGATTTATCCCTACACTGGCGATTGCTGGTTTATTATGCACAAACGCACTGGCAGCAGACATTTCACCTGCCGTTGTATACGACAAAGCGGGTAAGAACGACAAGTCGTTTAACGAGGCGGTTTTCAATGGTATTAAGCGTTTTACTAAAGATACAGGTATCGCGGTACGAGAAGTTGAGCCAACGAATGAAGCACAGGTTGGTCAAGGTCTTAGCAAACTAGCTAAGCGTAAGTCTAGTCCAATTGTCGCTGTGGGTTTCTCTATGGCTAACGCCGTTACCTCGGCAGCTAAAGAGTTTCCAGACACTAAATTTACGATCATCGATATGGTCGTTGATCAGCCTAATGTTCAATCCATTGTCTTTACTGAGCACGAAGGGTCTTTCTTAGTGGGTGCTCTAGCGGCGATGAAGTCTGAAACGGCTAAAGTTGGCTTTATTGGTGGAATGGATATTCCTCTCATTCGCCGTTTTGAGTGTGGCTTTGCTCAAGGGGCTAAATACCAAAATGATGCCGCTGAAGTCATGACTAACATGATCGGTTCTACGGGCGCTGCGTTCAACAACCCAAGCAAAGGTGGAGAGCTTGCTAAGAGTCAGTTTGATAAAGGCGCTGATGTCGTATTTGCTGCAGCCGGTGGTTCAGGCGCAGGTGTTTATCAGGCGGCTAAAGACACCGGCAAATATGCAATTGGTGTGGACAGCAACCAAAACTACCTACAGCCAGGTACAATGCTAACCTCTATGGTTAAGCGGGTGGGCGACGCTGCCTATGCCTCGTTTGCCGATGCTAAAAGTGGTGACTGGAAGCCAACGGTTAAAGTGATGGACCTTAAAGCCGGTGGTGTTGATTGGGCTTTAGATGAGCACAACCGTGACTTGATTACACCTGCAATGGAAAAGCGCATGGGTGAGTTGAAAGCACTGATCATCGCTGGACACATTAAGGTTCATGACTACATGAGCGATAATAAATGTGAGCACTAAACTGTGATAGTTGAATACCCATTAGGAGTATTCAGACAAACAGATTAGCGTTTCGGTAAGGCGGCAAACTTTGGTTTAGCCGCCTTATTTTATAACCATGTAATAAATTCAATTTTACTGCACCGACTAAGATCAGCTGTCCTGACCCTATTAGCGCCAAGGTGGGTATGATGAGCACCTCAAATCAATTTAGTGACTTGCCAACTCGCCAAGTGGCTTTTGTGCTTTTAGAAAACTTCTCTATGATGGCATTCACCGGTGCGGTAGACGCTTTGGTGACGGCTAATCTCCTCAGTAAATCCCAGTGCTTTGACTTCACCTTCTATGGTGAAAGCGGGGAATCGGTTCAAAGTGATCTAAATATCGACGTGTCAGTTGTTGGCCATTTTAAAACAATCACACCAAAATCCATCGATGTTTTACTAATCTGCGGGGGATTACGGAGTAATCTTGAGGTCCATCCAAAGCTTAAAGCAGTCTTGCAACAAGCTGCACGCTTAAATCGCCAGATAGGGGGGATTTGGAACGGGAGTTATATTATGGCAGAAGCGGGTGTTTTGAAGGGTTTTGAGTGTACGATTCACCCTGAAAATCGTGCACTAATGTCAGAGGTATTCCCCGAGGTTAATGTAAGTAAAAAGCCTTACGTTATTGATCGAGAAAGGCTCAGTAGTGCGGGCGCAACTAGCACGCTGTCAATGATGCTCAGTTTAATCGGGCAACTGGTAGGGGATGATTTGAGGTATCGTGTTGAAAGTATTTTAAGCGTTGATAGCGTATTAGGAAAAGCTGCCGATGGCTCGCTGACGATGTTACCCAGTGACCCCACACTGCCAGATGGACTGCTGAGTGTGGTACAGCTGATGGAAAATCATATCGACGACCCGCTAACAACGCTACAGTTAGCGGCATCTATCGCATCGTCGCGTCGTCAGCTTGAGCGTTTATTTCAAGCCTATTTTAATACATCACCTGCGAAGTATTATCTTCAACTAAGGCTTGCACGGGCTCATCAACTTCTGCGTCAAAGTAATGCGTCAGTTTTTAATGTCGCCATTGCCTGCGGGTTTTCCAGTAACACTCACTTTAGTCACTGCTTTAAAGCCTACTATGGCACTAGCCCGAGTGCCGTCAGGAATCAACGCGACAGCTTCTGATGATTTGGCGTTGCCCGCCGATACCGTTAGAAATTGCTAAAATGCATGTAAATTGCTGATAAAATCATCCTCACTTAATTTGAGTAAATCAGCTATGCCACTTTCAACACCTGCCCCAAGAAAAATTATGCACACTCGAACCGTGACGGTTAACGGCTATTTGCGCGAAGATGACTTGTGGGATATTGAAGGGAATATCATCGACATTAAGCCTTATCGTTTTGAAAATATTGATCGGGGTGGCCACATCGAAGCGGAGGAGCCGCTGCATGGCATGTGGATCAGGTTAACTATTAACGATAATATGAAAATTAAAGACGTCGAGGCGGTCACCGATTTTTCGCCTTATGAGTATTGTCATGCTATTGCGCCTGATTATCAGAAACTCATCGGCTTATCATTGGGGCTTGGTTGGAATAAGCAGGTTAGAGTATTGATGCGCGGGACGGCAGGGTGTACTCATTTAACCGAATTGTTAGGCCCGATGGCGACGACTGCGTTTCAAACGATTTTTAGCGGGCGTAATGAGGGGAGAAAAACGCAAGAAAAACGTGAAAACGGACTACCCAACAGTGCAAGGCCGCCCCTTTTAAATACGTGTCATAGTTATGCGGCCAATAGTCCAGTGGTACTGCGCCATTGGCCTGACTACTATAAGAAAGCGGAGTAATCATCCAATGGCTATCAAAGCTGCGTATCATCGTAATATGAAGTTTTATCCTTATTCACTGGTGAATTAGATCTTTATTATTTTGGCTGATATATTCGATCAATCTTGGTCGATTAGTAAAACTATTGCAGTTATAACAGGACAGACAAATGAAATGGAATCACTTATTGAGCTTAGTTGTCGCAGGCAGCGTTATCCTCTTTCAGACGGCAAACGCGGCCGCCAATGTCTGGGAAGACATCGATAGCAATTATCAAGCAAGGCCTGCAGCTGAGGTCGCTCCTGTTAATGTACTAGCGGCAAAAGGCCGGCGGTTGACCGCCAATCTTAGCCAAATGAAACTGGAACTGACTTCAGGTACGAGTGTTGTTATCAAAGTGCCGTTACCAAATGGCGAGATGGTGAGTTATCAATTTAGCCGGTCTTCAATAATGCCGGATGAGCTGGCACTTAAGTATCCACAAATTCAGACATTTAAAGCAGTTGATGTGAATAACCCCGCAAACCGAGGCCGTTTTGATATTACGCCCCAAGGTTTTCACGGCATGTTTCAGCATGATGGGAGGTGGATATTCATCGACCCCGAAGTGAGAAACGACGATGGGTACTACATTGCCTACTATGGGGTGGATGCGCGTCCGCTTGAGGGACGACCTGAGGATACAATTATTGACTCAGGTTTGTTAAAAACACACGTTACAAGTGATTCTGTTTTTTCACGCAGGCCACTGGCTGGAACCACGATTCGCACCTATCGCCTAGCAATGAGCGCGGCGGCGGAATACACGGCGTTTCACGGCGGTAAAACCAAAGCCCTTGCGGCTATTGCGACGCTCATGAATCGAGTGAATGAAATTTATGAAAGGGATTTATCGATCAGGTTTGAACTGGTTGCAAACAATGATGACATCGTTTACACCAACTTATTAACAGACCCTTTTGATAATTCAGACGGGGATGCAGAGGCCAACGCTGCCAACTTACCTTCTATTGTGCCAAATGACAGTTTTGATATTGGTCATGTGTTAAATACCGGCGGCGGCGGCCTAGCTTTTCTGTCAGGTGTTTGTGAAGATATTAATAAATCGATTGGCTTAACAGGCACCTCTCAACCAACGGGGGATGCATTTTACATCGATTACGTAGCGCATGAGTTGGGACACCAGCTAGGTGCAAATCATACGTTTAATGGCACTTCATTGGCCTGTGGCGGCGGCAATAGAACGGCGTCGACTGCGTGGGAGCCAGGGAGTGGATCGACCATTATGGGGTATGCGGGAATATGTGGCGATCAAAACTTGCAAACCAACAGCGATCCTTATTTCCACACAGGCTCCATACAGCAAGTGCTTGAGACGGCTGAAGCGTCAGGCTGCGGTACGCTCTCCACCATTCAAAATACCATTCCCATTGCCGATGCCGGCGCTGATTTCGTCATTCCGGCTAATACACCTTTTAAGTTAATTGGGGCCGGTAGTGATGTCGATGGTGATACGCTGACGTACAGCTGGGAGCAGTACGATACAGGAACAGTGTCGATAAGTGCATCAACGATGAAAGATGACGGCTCTCGCCCGTTATTTCGTTCTTGGGAGCCAAGCGCACTGCCTGAGCGTTACTTGCCAGAATTAGTCAGTTATTCAACGGGAAGCCTGCAACTTGGTGAGGCTATACCCACCACTAGCCGTGACCTCAACTTTAGACTGACGGTCCGCGATGGCAAGGGGGGGATTGCAACCGATGAAATGGTAGTGACCGTGGTGGCAGGCGGCAGTGCTTTTAGTGTCACCGAGCCTACCGATGCCAACTCACTTCAAGCCGGCAGTGCGTCCACGGTCACGTGGGAGGTGGCAGGCACAAATCAAGCGCCGATCAGCTGTAGCGCGGTGGATATTTTAATGTCCGCTAACGGTGATACTGACTTTGATGAAATTATTGTGCAATCAACGCCCAATGACGGTAATCATGAATTCGTCGTAAATAGTTCGATAACGCCTAATGCGGTGATTATGGTGCGTTGCAGTTCAAGCGGATTTTATGCCCTTAGCGCTGGCAATTTAAGAAATGTTGGGGATGCTGTTGTGGTAAATGCCGCATCTGGGGATGATAGTTCAAAGATTGGGGGCGGGAGTTTCTCGCTAAATCTATTTTTGATGG
>ENA-ORXT01001473-ORXT01001473.1-marine-metagenome-genome-assembly--contig:-NODE-1473-length-31533-cov-9.725935_pt1 | contig 31533 bp, 20 predicted proteins | sample MGYA00237868_ERZ511482 | MGnify/ENA metagenome assembly ERZ511482 | reverse complement strand
CTGCTTTCACGTATCAGTTTTATGGTTTATTTAAGTGAAAATTGACTAATAAGAAATGATATGCTCTATTTCTTATATATATTGTCTAATTAGAGATTGGTACTCAAAAGCGGATAGTCGTAATTTATTATTATAACATTTATACAATAGAGGAACATAAAGGAATAAGTGTTTATTTCTACTTTATCTTTGGCATTATATTTATTCCTGGTGTTTTTAGATACATTATGGGATTTTTAAACTACAGAAATACAGTTTATGGTTTTTCTAATAAGAGAATAATGATGAAAAGTGGATTTGTTGGTGCAGAATTTAAAATGATTGATTACGATAAGATTATTGATATTGAAGTTAAGATAAATCCAATTGGCAGTTATTTCAATACAGGAACTATTAAATTCTACTCCGGAAGAGAAGTGACTGATGATGAAGGAATCTCAACAAAATTGCATGATGAATGGATAAGTATTGAAAACGTTTATGAAGTGTTTAAAAATGTCAAAAAAGTAATGGTTGATATTAAAACTGATTATAATTATCCTAATGCAAAGAGACCATCAACTAATCCAGGATACAATACGAAATACTACCCAAAATAAAAAAGGGTATACGGAAGCTAACAAAAGCACACTTTGAGATAATTGTGAATTGTAAATTGTGAATAATCTCGGTTTAAGGCACCCCAAAAATATATTCGGGATTGGGTTTATTGCAATCTAAAATTGTTTAGTGAAAATTGAACACAGTGTGGGGATTTCATTGATCATTGAAAATTAATAATTGATAATTAAAAACCTAGCACAAAAAAAATCCCCAATCTATTTCTAGATTGAGGATTTTAATATGCTTAAAAAAGATTCAGATCTTACTCTTCCTCTTTCTTAGCTGCTGCAGGCTCTACTGCAGCTTTTTTATTCTCATCAAGTTGCTCTTGCAAAGCAGAGAATGCAGCCATGTCTCCTAAAGTTGTACGCTCTACATTTGGCGCTTTCTTCATAGTAGGCTTTCTAGGCTTTCTTGTCTCTTTACGTTGCTCCTTTGGCGCAGATGCTATGTCATCAGCAGATGCCGATGTATTAGATACAGTATCATCCGCTTCCTTACTGATATCCTCCAAGTAGCGAGAGTGAGAAACCATGATACGCTTATCGTCTCTATTAAATTCGATAACCTTCACAGTCAATACCTCGTCTAGTTCAGCAGTCTTGCCATCCTCTTTCTTCATGTGCTTGATCGGAGAGTATGCTTCTAGCCCATAAGGCAATAACATGATCGCTCTTCTATCATCACGCTTCATCACAGTCGCCTCATGGTAAGATCCTACTGGGAATACACTGTCGAAAGTGTCCCATGGATTCTCCTCCAATTGCTTGTGACCAAGAGAAAGTTTTCTGCTTTCACCATCTATTTCTAGGATAGTGATATCTATATCTTTACCTACTGCAGTGAACTCAGATGGGTGCGAGTAACGCTTCGTCCAACTCAAATCTGAGATGTGAACCATACCACCGATACCTTCTTCTAATTCTACAAATACACCGTATGGAGTCAAGTTTTTCACTACCCCGGTGTGCTTCGTACCTACAGCAAATTTCTGCTGGATCTCATTCCATGGATCTGGCGTCAACTGCTTCACAGATAGAGACATCTTGCGATCTTCTCTGTCTATCGTGACTACCTTCGCCTCGTACTCTTGCTCTAGCTTGAAGAACTCACGCGCATTGATCGGCTGGTTGCTCCAAGTAACTTCCGATACGTGGATCAGACCTTCTACCCCTGGGCTGATTTCCAAGAAAGCACCGTAGTCTTCGATGTTCACGATCTTACCTTTTACAGTAGACTGTGCGACGATGTCCGTCGGCAATACCTCCCATGGATGCGGCTGTAGCTGCTTCAGACCTAGAGATATACGCTTCTTGTTCTCATCAAATTCGAGTACTACTACGTTAATCTTCTCGTGCAGTGCCAATATCTCTGATGGATGATTGATTCTACCCCAGCTGATATCCGTGATATATAATAAACCATCCACACCACCAAGATCAAGGAATGCTCCAAAGTCTGTGATATTCTTAACCACACCTTCGAGTACTTGTCCTTTCTCCAGCTTCTGGATGATGGCGTCTCTCTGCTCGGCAAGATCAGATTCGATCAATGCTTTGTGAGAAACTACTGCGTTCTTAATTACTTCGTTGATCTTAACTACTTTGAACTCCATAGTCTTACCCACGTATGCATCATAGTCGATGATAGGCTTGATATCGATCTGAGAACCTGGTAGGAATGTTTCCAATCCTGCACAGTCCGCGATCAATCCACCCTTCGTCTTACTTACGATAGTACCTTTCACAATAGTACCGTTATTATAAGAGTCTACTAGATCATCCCAAGCTTTCAGCAATTTCGCTTTTCTTCTTGAAAGTACCAGCTGCCCTCTATCATCTTCTTGCTCCTCTACATATACATCTACAGGATCGCCAACCGCCAAGTCTGGCATATCGCGAAATTCAGAGATAGGGATCAAACCATCCGACTTGTATTGGATATCCAATATCACATCACCGTCTTGTATGTTCGTCACTATACCTGTTACGATCTCTGACTGCTCTACTAGTGAAAGCGCAGATTCATAATCCTTCAGGTAGTTTTCTATTTCCGATTCAGTATAGTTGGAAGTATTTGCCTGTGTAACACTCCAGTTGTAGTCAGAGTGGCCAGGGCCAGTGACTGCAGGATCTTCAGGCAGCTCTAGTATCGGATCTTCACCCTCATCTTCTTTACCGTCTTCTTTTGCTTTTGGAGCAGCAGGAGTAGATACTTTCACCTCCGCTTTCTGGTCTTGCTTAACTTCTACTTTTGCCTCCTCCGTTACTTCTGGAGTAGTTGATTCGACTTCGTTAACCGAGTCTTTCTTTTCGTCATCTAACATATTAGATTACCGATTTGTATGCGCTACATATATAAGGTGTGTGCAGCACAGAATGTGAACAATTTAATACCGCTTGGTATTAGCGGCGCAAAGGTAAGATATATTTATGATATAAAACCAGTCTAGGCGCGGAATATGCTTGTTATTTTAAGCAAATTGAATCGATTTAAGTGAAATAGGCTAGGAAGGAGGGTTATTTTGTTCTATTTATTGCTTTTTTGGGCGATCCCCGATGCCTGCCCGACTAGCTAGGCGGTAAAATATCGGGTCGCGTCATTCGCTTGTACGCAGCACATCTCAGTCCTATTCAGGATATAGCTGACTAGTATTCTCCCGAGTGGTCGGGATCATCCGTCGTCAGCTATTCCATTCATTAGTCCTGATCCGCACTTTGTATCGCTTCTACCGCTATCGCAAAGAGGGATCTTGCTTGCTATTTGGATCTTGTTTACCCTATAGTCAAAGCGAGATACTAGTATGGGAGAGTTATTTGGTTGTTGAGCATTTGGGTCAGTATTAAAAACCGAAAAAGTAAAGTTGCCTGCTTCGCCAGTAGCATTAACGGTGATAGACCCATTGCATTCGCCAAAGGTCGCCTTTTGTGTTTCTACTACATAGATATTTGCTTGCACACTTAAAAATGTACTTATGCAAAACATGGCTGTGATTAGATATTTCATAATTATTGTTTTATTCTATACGGAAACCATTTTGGTTATTTTTGGTGTAGAGATTACGCCTATGTTAATGAATCGCTAGTGATCATATTTTTGACATGATTTAGAATTCTATAAAAGTCTTTTAATTTTGAAATCCGTTTATTACTTTCATCTTTGAAATAATTTCAGCATGTAGCTTATTGGTATTACCTTTCTTGCTTCCAAATCCCCTACAATAATTGGCCAAAAGCCTACAACATGATTTTTGCCAGGCTTATATAAGTTTGGAACATAATATTGTGGAAGGCGAAGTTTCAACTTCAATTTCCAAATATATTTATTGTTTATTTTTAAACTTTCGCACAGATATAAACCTATAAGAAATAGCATATCTCTTAAATCTTGCTCATTGTCGCTTTGTAAAATCTTATGTTTTATTTGCTTATCTAAATTTTCAAAAGATAAATCATTTTTTTCAATTTTTAAATTGAATCTTAAATCTAAAGATGACTTTATCAGGTTAAGGGAGTCAATTTTATCATCTACAAGGCTTAAGGAAAAATTATTCATTCTTATGTAGACATTTGAACTATCAGGATTTGTCGTGGGTTTCAATAAACTGTTAAATATATTTAATTGGTGTTTATCTTGCAATAAAAATTGTCTCCTTCCAGTACTTTCCGAAATCAATAAAGTGCCGTTAGACAAAGGGTAAACAAACTGCAAAGTTTCATTATCTTGATATCTACCTGATTCGTAAAAATCTCTTTTTAAACTAATCGCAATTTTTTCTTCAATTTCAAACGTTTCAAATGTAAGCATCCGCAATCTATTAATGTTGGATGATAATTAAGTGCTGGATCATTTGGTGGACCAATAACACCAGGCTCAGTCGAAAATATAGGATCAAACCAATCTCAAATAGTCTCATTGTTGCTGTTCGAAATCCAAAATTCATTTCCATTTTACCATCGTCATTTATTTGATACCAAGCTTCGTAGTCTAAAAGAAGGGAAACAACAAGACCTATTTCTTTCGCCGCTTAATCTCCTTAATCAATGCTACACTCTCCGCTTTATAGTCCTTTAGTAATCTGCTCAGATTTCCAGCTTGAAGCAAATAAAAAGTAGTCAACTTATTTTCATACTCCCTGCTAGTCAAAAAATAATTCACTTGATCTTTGTTAAACTCACCTTTACCAAAATCACTATACCAGTCGTATTTTTCGAGACTCTTTAAATTTTCGACCGCAGTGCTTGCTATTTGATCAGATATATCTTCAAAAGATTTGTTGTTGCTTGCATACAAATCAAAAATTCTATACGATAGAGAATCCTGCTTTAAATCAGACCTACTTTCAAAATCAACGAGTGAAGTAATGCCCCCCTCACTAGGTGTAAATTTACTATACACAGCATGTAGTGCTCCACATTGTCGGCAATCAGCGACATTTAATTCATCAATAGTATCTGGATTTATACGTTCAAGATATAGGTATGCATGTGTCAACGAATCTAAGTAATCCTGCTGGGTTATCATATCCGTAAGCACTACTGTGTCACGAACCAAATCATTTTCTACCGCCTGATATATTAGCTGAAGTTCTGATCGCAATTTTCTTTTTTCATTAGCATTATTAATGCTAACTGCAATTAAAATTCCGATTATCACTAATAGTATTTCCCCTACAGCATACAATAAATATTTGCTGACCTTATGATCTAATATCGACGAGGCTCTAATTTTTCTGAATATTTTCATCTACGATTACTGCAAAAATTTACCTAAACTATATCCAAACTAAAGATAGGAAAATAATCTCTCACTTCTTTGTATCTACATATCTCTAAAATAATCCTCACATTTATTTCACCACAGCGTTGTCATGCGAAATTAGCGCATTTAATAAAGTAATCGCATTATCATCTATTTCTATTGACTTATTGACTAGGATAATGAGTCCAAGATCCATTTTTTCAATCCATCCGATATAGGAAGAGAATCCATTTGTTTGCCCATTATGCCAATAGTAATTAATTTCATCCGATAGTTTATCCACAACCCATCCAATACTGAAATTTGATTTACCTTCCATAGGATTCCAATAGGCTTCATTTTGCAATACATTTTTATATTGCCTCGTCATACCAAGATAGGTCTTGAGGTCATCTACATTTGAGATAATCCCTCCTGCCGAAATGTATCTATTAAACGCCCATGTATCTACCGACTTACCCTTTCCGCTAAAACCAGCTAGACCTGATACATTCGTTTTCTCACTGGAATACACATAAGATTTCTCCATGCCTTTACGAAGTATATTAGACTCTATTAAATCTGACCAAGTGGCACCAAATTTCTTTTCGAGCACCATCCCCAGCAAGGCGTAACCAACATTCGAGTATTTAAATTGACCAACCTTTTTATTTGAAATTTTCTCCTTCTTAAACCATTTATTTACCATAGCATCGGTCAGCTTCGCAGTAGGATCTTTACCAAAATTGAAGGTGGAAAAATTAGCGGGCAACCCACTTGAGTGATTTAGTAATTGTAGGATAGTTATATCTTGTACACTCTTGGAAAAGGCAGGAAAATAAATTCCAACTTTTTCATTTAAACTTTCATAGTCGCCATTTATCAAAGATAAAATCAGCAGAGCATTAAATGATTTTGTGACTGACCCTATTTCGTAGTTATAGGATTTCCCCTCGATAAATTTTCCTGACTTGAGTATTTTTTGATATTCCGCTTCCTTATTAAAAGCATAAACCGACAATGTCGCTTCAGGATGATTCTTCGATAATTCTATTGCAAGTTCATCTAGATTTCCATTGCTATTTAGCTCACGCTCTTGCGCTAAGAGTGATACACTAATGATTAGAAAAAAAACGAGATAGATAATTCTTTGAAATGTGGTCATACGATAGTTTTGATAATAAAATAAGTGCTTGGCTAAATGATACTGGTCTTAAGATTTAAATATAAGCAAATATTTTGTAACTACTTTTGCATCCAGTCATTTAGTAATCATAGTTAAAATTATTTATATCTTCCCTCGTATCCACTAAAATTTTGGTTCAGCATTTACAGAATTTTTGGGCGTTGTTGCATGAATAAATTTGAAATACCTATTTTAACCTAAATGATTAAATTAATTTTTAATTGCTATTTCTATCTTTTCAGAAATAGGCATACCTATGGCTGTCATTTTATTCAAGCACTTAATTTTGATTGCAGCTTCCATTTTTTGTTTTTCAAATATTCTAGAATAAAGTGTCGATCCAAATATCATTTTAAAGCGCATCATTGCTGTTTCTGACAAACTTCTTCTGTGATAAGTGCTGGTTTTCTTCCACTCTTGCCTTCCCATAGCCTCTATCTTTGCCAATATTCTATTTCTGTCTAAATCTAATAATTCGCCAAATTCATCAATCCAATAGATTGCATTTTCTTGGGGTGGAATAATACCTTCGATATTTAATTCTTTCAGTAATTCCCATATTGCACAAGTATCATATGCACCGTCACCACTAAATTTGCTAATCGGTGATTCTACTTGATCTAATATTTCCTCAACCTGCTGAGCATCTCCATCCCCTTTTCCATTTTCTGTAAGTAATTGACCATGAATAAATCCTGTTTTCTCATCTACTCCCAAATGTAATTTACGCCATGTTCGACGTTTACTAGCTCCGTGCTTTCTTGCCTTCCACTCACCTTCTCCATATACTTTTAATCCTGTTGAATCCATTACTAAATGAATACCAGCTGTTGTTTTTGGAGCTTCTATATCTACATTTAATTCTTTTGATCTGCGACATATTTGAGAGTAACTTGGCATTTGAATGTCAATATTCATAAGCTTCACTAAGGACGTCGCAAAGCCTTCTAATTGTCGATAAGCCAGTTTAAACACGGCTTTCAAGCAAAGTAGACATTCTATACACTTATCAGAATATACATACTGAGCGCCTAGCTGACCTTCTCCCTCATAGTACCAAGTTTTCTCCAATTGGCTATCAAACCATACTGTAATATTTGCACGATCTTTAAGGGATTGATTATATTTCTTCCAGTTTTTTACGCGGTATTTATCTTTTTCTTCTGGCTGATTTTGTAACTTCGGCATGGGTCAAGGGTTGTATGGTTATTTGTAGAAAAATTAAAAATACAAAACTTGACCCACTTTTCATTTTCGCCTTTCGTGCAACAACGCCGAATTTTTGTGTAAATTAGGACATAGAGAATTTGTAATTCGTGGAAATTCGTAACTTTATCAAAACTTTACTTCGATCTCTAAATACCTTTTCTAATATGCGGATTATTCTTTTGTAGTTTCTTTCTAGTCTACAACTCCCTTCGCAAACCAAACTCAATACCATAGCTATACAAGTACTCCTTGAGTATATCACCTTTACCCAAAGTGCTGAAATGATACCGAAAGCTAGGTTGCCCAAAAATGGAAAAATTATCATTAATGTGATAGGATACACCCACGGCTAGCAATGCAGATATATTTGTTGATCGGACATTTGGGTCTCTTTGAGAATCGGTACTCGGATCAAAGCAAAATAAGAATAAAACTGAAAATATAATCCTTGACGATCAAGTGATATAAGCTTACTCCATTACCGTCACCTCTCCCTTTATCAATTGAACGTCCCCATGCTCATCAAGATACTTGATGTAATACACATACACTCCTAAATCGTCAGCTTGTGGTATCCAACCCGCAGTAGGGTCGTTGGTGACTAGATCATCCGACTCATACTCAAGTCCGCCCCAACGATTGTAGACACGGAGGGAGTAGGCGATATCGCTATTGCTCTGAGCGAACAATAATCTATTAACAAAATTAGGTGTAGTTCTCGAAATGGCTGTAGGCAAGTAGATTTGTATGCGTGCAAACTCGATGCGCAACTGCGCCAAATCTGAACAACCCTCTGCATTCGTTACTGCAATCTGGTAGATGCCAGATAATGGAACTTCTAGTGTAGGGAAAGGACAATCAGGACAGCTCAATACTTCAGCTGGTGTCCATTCGTAATCAGCTATATCACCTGTGTAGGTCACAGGTAGTCTGGCCCCGGTGCTAAATTCAAAGTCCAATAAATCTTGTACTTGCACTCCTAACTGTGGATAAGCTATGATCTGCAATTGGGTATCGACTTCACACCCGTTAGCATCAAGGCCGATCAAATTGTACGTACCAGCTTGACTGAAAGGTCGCTCTATTTGCGTGTTTCCGTCGCTCCACAAAATATCTTGAAGTGGTGATATGATCCGCACCATCGTCTCCTCCTCTGGACAAAAACCTAGTTCTCCGTCTAGCTCAAAAGGGATATCCTCGTAAAACTCAAATATGGTAGTTTGGTAGATGCTATCGCAGCCTTGCAAAGTAGATAAAGTATCTACGAACACACCTGCCTCTATGATCTCTTGCCCCTGATAGGTAAGCTCTTCTCCTTCACAAGCAAAATGCTCTTCAATTTGCGTCTCGGGTATGAGCGCATACTGCAATTCAAAACTAAATACTTCACTACAGGCGCCATTGTCTAGTGTATACTCGTATACCCCTGGCTCACTTATTTCTCTATCTAGATCTGTAATACCATCTGTCCATTGTACGCTGTAAATATCTGGAATAGCAAAAGAGAAAGTCTCCTGCGGGCAAACAACGACATCCGTTGGTGCTACAAAATCTATTGCCTCTAATACGGTCACTGCCTCTGGAAAATCTCCGCTATAGTCTCCCGTACAATGCTGAACATCTAAACGCACATCATATACCCCAGGCGTATCGTAGCAGATTGTCACGGTGGAGTCGGCACTGGTAAGTAGATCTGAACCTGGTAATTGCCACTCAAAAACACCATCTATCAAAGTATGATTGGTCGATAGCGTGATGCAGTCTCCAGCGCAGATTTCTGCTTCGTAGTCGTCTAGGCGCACATCCACTTCTATCTCTGCTAGAAAGAAATTGTCGTAGGAAGAAAGCACTCCTGAATCATAGCCAAAATCCCATGGGTCATGGATTAAAGAATCTCTGTGGGTAAAATTGCCCACCATCATAAACTGAAAGGATGAGTCTGCAAGGAAACAATGTTGATGTCTTACCCAGTCTCCTACCTCAGTAAAAGTAATACTATCTACGGTCAAAGCATCTTCATTTATAAGTGGTGGGTTATTTGTACGTTCGGCTATATCCGTTTCATTGATAAACTGATTTGTAAATACAATTCCATGATGGGAATGTCTTTGATCATTCGCAAAAGTCAAAGCCGAATAGTATTCTATATAATAATCATGATTAATTCTCAAATTCTCTTTTAAATTACAAATCATATAATCTCTTACTGACATCGACTCTTCATCTACCAAACTTGACAAAGATGTCAAACCGATAAAACCCTCTCCCTCAAAAGTGGCATGAGGCAAACTTGCTTCAAATACCTCAGAGCACACTTCTCCAAAATATCTTGGTCTACCAAGGCGGGTATACCAATCAGGTATCACCTCTTCTATTGGAGTGCTCAAAATATCAAATTCACAATCATAGAATTCTTCAAATCCAGGATTAGGAATGAGATTAACTTGGGCATTACAGTTATAGTTGATCGTAAAGAAAAATAATAGAACGTAAAATAAACAGTTTTTCATTCGTTAAAAAATTTGCTAGCGTGACAACATAGTCATCACACTAGCTACAGATTAAATTAAGGCTTAATTATCTTACCGCTATATAAGTCTTCTCCTATTTGAAAAGTATAGAAATAAATCCCTGAATCTTGATTAAAAGGAAATTCAAAAATAGATTCATTAAACACCCCCTTCCTATTAAAAATGAGTCTTCCATGGACATCTACTACATTTAAAATAAATGAATTATCTATCATGGAATCTTCAATATGAAAACGCATTTGTTCTTGAATAGGATTTTGAATAATATTAATCTTTTTATTAGAATTATCTTGATTAGCTCTTCTAAATATTAGATCATCTGGTCCATTAAATTCATCTTGACATTGTGGGCCTGATTGAAAAAACCAAGAATCCGTTGTAATACCTTCCTCACATCCATCATCATAGGTCACATCTAATTGAAAGCAAGTACAATCATTACCATTAAAGTTTGCAAATGGAACAGAAATAAAACTACTAGTAGATGGATGCGTTTGAACGCCAAAATTATTCCCAGAATTTGGGTCATTATCACATTCCGTTGAAATTAATTCGGTTACAATATTAGTGTTAGACGAATTCATAATATTGTATAATGATATGGTAAAAAAATCACCGGACACACCAGAGTAAATTGTGCCATTCGGTTCACTACTAGGGCTAAAGCCAGTAGTATTAGGAAAAAAGCCAGTAGACCCAATTATATCATACGCCAATTCACCTTGGAAATCGATCCATGCCGTTTTTATATCATTAGGACCACAATTCGTCTCTTCTCTATTACAACAAACTAATTCAAAAACTATTTGGTATAAGCCAGGTTCAACGTCAATAAAAGTCCTAGTAATATCATGACCACCAAAGAAAACTCCAAATCCTGGAGCATGATCGTTAACTAAATTACCGTCCTGATCAAAAAGTTTTACACTTAAACATTCCCCTGAGAATGATGTACCCGAAAATGGTACCCCTATATTTTCTAAAAAAAAGTGATCACGAGAACAACCCAATAAAGTCATCGGGCTTTGCTGGGTATTGAGAGCAGTCACAACAGGTCCTTGACAAGTCACACTTGCACTTGAATTAATCCCACCTGGAAAACCAATTGGTTGCCCATTTATAGAAGGATTATTATCAAGTGTACCGTATAAAGTAACTTCACAATCATTGATTTCACATATCTCATAATACCCATTTGAATCTTCAAGGCATATAAAAGCTTCATTATCTCCACAATGATTAAATGCGCCATCTCTAAAGCAGACTACTCCATTTTCAATAGGATAGTCGTACGTACTTCCATTACAAAAATAAGATATTGAACCTTGGATATTCAATTGTTGGTCAGAACAATGACTCCAAAATGTCAAACATTCACACCTTGGATCAATTTTAAATCCACGGCTGTTTTCGTCAGTGTTTGTTGGAGAGTTTGGTCCCACTTGAGCCAATAAACTAAAGCTAGATAAAAAGGAAATAAAAAAAATAAAAAAAATCTTCATGATTGTTTTGTTTTAAAAAAATTTAATAAATAATTTTCAATTCAAACAAGCATTAAAAGGTGCCCTATTTTCTTATATTTACAGACCTGTTCGCGCAGGTATAGGAGGTCTGCTTCTCTCATAACAATGAGAAGAGGTGGGCCTTTTTAATTAATTGCTGGAAAAGAAAGACTAATAGTTAATAGTTAATAGTTAATAGTTAAATATATATAAAAAGATTGTACTCTCATAAAAGAATGGATCAAGGGCAAAAGCACAAACTAAATTTTTAACTATTATTGTTTTTTATAATTACTTGATAATGAGACGACAAATATAAATATATCTTATTTAAGTCATATATTTGCTACATTAAAATTGTGCATTAAATATCTTATTTTAACACTTTTTGAGAATGTTTCTGGTGCCCTATCACCATCGCAACTGGCCATAGGCCACCAAGCTCGGCGGTCAGCGGTCGCAAGGTATGCTTCCTGCTAAAGCTACAACTTCCTTCGCAAACCAAACTCAATCCCGTAGCTATACAAGTACCTTTTGAGTAGAGTAACCTTACCTGAAGTGGTGAAATGATACCGAAAGCTCGGCTGTCCAAAAATGGAAAGATTATAATTGACATGATAGGATACACCCACAGCTACCAATGCTGATACATTTGCAGCCCGGACATTTCGAACTCTTCCTAATTGTGTATTCTGGTCACCATCAAAAGCCGATCTTAATCTGGTGGTTAGATAGATATTAGGAGATACCCCAGCTTCCGCAAAAAAAGAAAAATTATCTTTTCTTTGAACCACGCCGAAGGATATGGGCAACTCAAAAAATAAGTAATCATTGAAGAACATCGCATCACTAGCATCGTCAGGATCAAAGCCATCTACTCCGTCGAGATCCGATCCAAAAATCAATCCAGTAATTACCCTTTTATACCCCAGGCTAGAAATTCTTGCACCGATCTTCAGATAGTTTTTTTCTGATAGTCCTTTTCGATAGTTGGCTCCAACTCTCCAATTGAATTTTGCCTCTTCATTCTCTACCGAGCTATGCAGAACTTCAGCTCTTGTAGTGTTTGCTGTCGTATTTACATTTCGATAAGTATGGTCAATGCCTAGTATTATATCAAATGCGTTATTGGTTTGCGCTTGGCTAGTAATAGATACTATAAATAGAATCAGGATACTTAGGTTAGTCTTCATATTGCATTGCTTTGAAGGTGATTAGATGTTTATGTACTAACGAATATACAGAAATTATATAAAAAATAAAAGGCCTACAGGCGTGGCGTATAGCCTAAGCAGTGCAAAACCTGTCCCGATTATAGTGTAACGAAATATTCGGGGCGGAGTGCGCAAGAACGAGCGGTAGTAGCGGCATCCCGTTTTTTTTGCTTTTCGCAAAAACAACGGGATACAGCGGATGACGCGGTCCAGGTGCCGATAGGCTCTGGACGGCCCCAAAACATTTTAACCTATCTTCTCATCATAAGTATCGAATATTTAGGACAACTCTATCAAGTCCATTCTTTAGATCATTTAATCTAAAACGGACAACTTCATAACGCGCGCTCCTACATCGTCTGCTTGTACATGAATCAGGTAGATTCCACTAGGAACTGGATTACCTGTAGCACTTCTCAAATCCCAGTCAAGGGTAGGTTGTTGATTATTTCCTAATTTTTCTTCCCATTGAAACTGACGTACCAGCTTTCCATCGAGTGTATAAATCGACACTACAGACTGTGTTGGTATATTGGCTATCTTGACGGATAATAAAAAGCGGATGCTATACCGTAGGGAAGCTTCCGTCTTATATATTGACAGAGGTCGTATTTCATCTTATGATTTGGCTGAAATTTATTCTATTCCCCTTTACTTCAACCACCTTTAGAGCTTCGTCGACGTCTACTTGGATACTATCATATACTCCAAACATTGATTTTGAGTTTATAAGTTTTCCATCAATACTATATATATTAACTTGGCAGCCCGCACATACAATATCAGACTCAATTATGATCTCCCAACCATTTCGATAAACATTGATTAGGCTTTCATTCTTCCTAATATCATCAGTTGATGTCATAAGGCAAGAGTTTATCCAATTGGTAATGTCATTCAGAATCTCATTACTGACGATATTGCTATTGTTCGGAGTTAGATAATGATTTATTCCTTCGTAGATTTTTATTTCTGCATTGGAAATGCTCGCAAATTCACTTGCATCATTAACAGGTACATTAAAATCTTCGTCTCCTTGTATGATTAAAGATTTCAAGTTAGATCGTGAGTAATTGTTAAGTACATCATCGCTTATCTGTATCCAATCTTCCCAAAAAGAACCATATCCTTGAGGAATAGGATTAGGATTGCCAGGAATCGTTAACATAACTTGTTGATCTAAGGGGAAAGTGCCATTTCTTATTTGTTCAAATTGTTGATAGAATTGGTTGGCAACATTATTTCCAGTAGTAGGGTCATTTGCACATTCTTCATACAGGTATCGTATTTGTTCAGGTAGAAGGCTATCTATTGGAGTGGTTGCACCTGCAAGAGAAATCAATCCTTTTATTCCTGTGGCGTTATTAGCAGCAATTGGTATAAGGCTTGATCCTTGACTATGTCCAATCAGAAATATATTGTTTACATCTATTTCAGATCTCGATTTACCAAAACTTATCGCAGATTCTATGTCTATGACAAAATCAGATACTAAGATTTCAGAGGCATTCAATGTTTGACCATGAGTAAATGTTCTCTTATCATACCTTAATACAGCAATTCCTTTTTCTGATAAATGGTCTGCAATGTCTTTGAAGTTCCTAATTGTTTGATTCAATAAATTTGGATAAAGACATTGAGAATTTCCACCACTTAACGTAATTGTTTGATTCCTATCATTTGGACCAGAACCATGAACAAGAATTGCCAATGGAAATGGGGAATTTCCATTTTCTGGAATTGATAGTGTACCATGTAGTGTAAGGTTTTCACTTTGAAAAGTAATTTGCTCTTCTTGACCAATCGCAGTAAAGCAAATTGTCATCATGATTAATATTTCTATTGCTCTTTTCATTTTCTATTTTTAATGACCTGTAACAAAATTATAAGATGCTGTCGCAGGATTAGAATAAACTTTAACAAACTCAATCTTATTATTTTCATCAAACCTATTCTCTGGTGGTGTAGTCTGATCAAAGCATTTATAAATTTGAGAATAAGGAATGTTTTATGGGGTGAATGAGTCATTGTTAAATACTAATCCTCTTTAAGGCATAAATTTCAATAAACACCTTATGCCTTTATACCATCTTCACTATTCTCATGGATCCTAACCTAAATTGCTTAAGACTTGAGAATATTAAAAGTCGCAACTATATTTTAAAGGTAATGCAAAAATGTAATATTCTTTTTGATTTTCTTTCCAATACACATACAAGGCATTCAAAACAAGCTGCTTGCTCTCATTACCAGCTATTGCATTCGAGCCCATATATAATAACTGAGTTCCATCCTCTTGTTTCTCGACGTGTCCCCACGCCATCTCTACTCCATTTTTATAGTCGTCAACTATAATTTTAAACGTAGATGCACTATCAGAATATCTAAGATCAGACAAACCTGTTTGGCTTAGTATATCGCTTACTTTAATCGGTCCAGCAGCATCATCGATTTCGATCGACAGATCATTCAATGCAGAACTCCTACGTTTTTTAGATTTTTTATTCGAAGCACTTGGTATGTAAAATATCGGGATTGCTATAAAACAGTTTTTGTCGAAAAAAGAAATTTTATCTTCTACTTCAATTTCGGAGATCGTTTCACATCCATTCTCTGCGGTGACTGTCACACTATAATCGCCAGCTTTATTTGTGCTTATATGATCTGAATTCGTCGTGCCGTCCGACCAGGTTATTGTATCGTATACTGGTACACCTGCAGTAGCAGCAGTAATAGTCGCATTAATTGCAAGACTTTCATTTCCGTATAACATTTCCTGATCAGTATTTAAATCCACCTTTAATCCCTCTTTTGTAGATTGCGTAATATTGACTGATTTACTGACTGTGCATTTTTTCTTGTCCATCATTGTAAGCCAATATTTATCTGGCGATGAGACGATGGTACTTTCTTTTTTTACATTGTTCGACCAGTATACCTTATCGGCTTTCCCCTCAATTATATTATAACTCATTCGAGTGCTACCACCTTCACAAATTGGCTCCTCATCTACAATTATATCAAAATCTAAACTTGAAGCATACACTTCAACACTCTTCGTCGTTTCACAGCCATCCTCCGAAGTGACTGTTACTTCGTAGACACCTGGAATTACAACATCGATATCTTCGGTAGTGGCACCATTTGACCACAGAGTGGTATAGTATAATGGATTTGCTAAAGTAGAGCTACTCAGCGTAAAGGGTTCTTTGTTACAGATCACAGTAGGTTTAACATAGCTTAATTCTAGATCCAGTGAAGGGGCATCGTTATCTGCTACGACAACTGTATCAGTAGACTGGCATCCATTGGGATTATTAACTATGACATCATATTCTTGATCGATATATACTTTTATGGAAGACTGTTTAGCTCCATTTGACCAATAGTATGTATCACTTTCATTCTCTTCGACGCTCAAAAAGATATGCCCATCTGAACACAGCTCAGTTGAACTAAGGGAAATTTCCGCATCTGGTGCTTGAATAGAAGATTCTTCAATTGTATATGAAGCCTCAAGTACGCACTGATCAAAATTGGTCACCGTCAAGGCATAAGTCCCCGCTTTAGTTACTGAAATATGTTCCGCTTTCTCTCCAGTTGACCACTGATATTCCTCTGGATACGCAACGCCTTCAGTGGCCTCTAGCAATGCCACACCATCTTTACAAACATGTTCTGCTTCTGTGGAAATACTCAATTCAGCTACTCGTGATGCCCATACCTTCACACTTCTCATAACTGTGCATCCGTAGTCATTACTTATTGTGACACTATATTCCCCCTCATCTGATACTACCAGAGAACTGGAACTAGAGCCATTACTCCATTTATATTTAGCATTCTGAATAGTTGTCTCCACTGAAATTTCTGTTGGCCCTCCACATAGCTTTGGATACTCTGGCTGAATAGCTGCTTTTATTTTAGAAACCTCAACTGTCACCATTACTGAGGCAACAATATTTTCATTTTCATCCTTAATAGTCAATGGGTAGCTTGTCGTTTCTCTTGGGCAGACATCTAGTATCGGATTATTAATTTCTGAATACTCCACTGGACCTCCCCAAGTCACGGTATACTCAGCACCTATTTCACAAGTATTATTTATATCTACTTCTGCGCAATATCCCTGACAGACCGTGACAACTGGGATATTGAAACTATCGAAATCACATGGATCTATGATTACGTATGCTTTTTTGTTTACATAGGAAGACACTTCTGCATCCTTCATGTAATTAGAATTCTCAGCATCTATCTTGATAATAGAATTAGCTGAAGACAGACAAATCAAGTAAGAAAAGCAAAAGGTAATTATAAATAGGAAACGCATACTTTGTATTTTGTTTTATTCTAAATTGACTAAACTATCAATTGACATTGATTATGAAGTAAAATAGAGAATTTGAAGCAAATTTTCACTTTACCATGTTTAAAATTTTAAATCTTAAACCTTTATCTCTTTGACTATCTGATTATCCGTTTGAACAATATACAATCTATCTGTATGAGTACCAAAATCTAGTATAACCTCATTTGCTCAGATAGTGCTTAGACAGCAACACTTTTATCTTGAACATCAAACACCTAAATTTAATTCGGATTAATGTGTTATTTGAGAATTCAAATTATTTATAATAAAAGAGTCCATTCTTTTTCAACTCTATAGCTAAAGAAATAAGGTAAATTACTTTTCATATATTCTCGAAAATTATAAATTCTACATACTCCCGAAAAATTTACTACTCCATCTTATCTCCCCCAAACGAGACTGGCCGCAGGACACCAAGCATGGCGACCAGCGGTCGCAAGGACGAGCGGTAGTAGCGGCATCCCGTTTTTTGCTTTTCGCAAAACAACGGGATACAGCGGATGACGCGTTCCAGGTGTCGATAGGCTCTGGACGGCCCCAAAATATTTTCACCTATCTCCCCAGCGTAAGTATCGAATCATTAGGACAACTCTATTAAGTCCATTCTTTAGATCATTTAATCTAAAACGGACAACTTCATAACGCGCGTTCCTATATCGTCTGCTTGCACATGAATCAGGTAGATTCCACTAGGAACTGGATTACCTGTAGCACTTCTCAAATCCCAGTCAAAGGTAGATTCTTGATTGTTTCCTAATTTTTCTTCCCCTTGAAATTGACGTACCAGCTTCCCATCGAGTGTATAAATCGACACTACAGACTGTGTTGGTATATTGGCTATCTTGACTAAGCTAGAGGATGCCGCCGCAGGATTTGGGAATACTTCAATCTGATCTAACTGTGCATTGTGCTCTGCTACTGTTGATGTAGAAGTGGTTGTTTCAAAACAACTATCAAATAAATTTTGCGCAAGGTCATCTGCCGCAAACAATCTACTCATATCTGGGCAGGGGTATTCTACATCTGGAACCCAAGGAATACCAATAATCATTTCATTTATCTGTCCAGGAAATAATCTAAATGGTCCAGATGCTTGAACAGTCCTCATATCATTCATTGGCAGATTTGCTGTACACATCGACCACCCATCTTCATTATTGGGTTCGTCATGAAAAGCAAACTTAGTGGTCTCTGTACCGCCTAAACCAGATCCGCCTATGGTCATGGGCAGTCCTGATCTCCAGACACCAGAAAGGTAATTATAATAATCTGATGCCGTGCTTGGTTCTAGCATATTGGGATCTTCTCCCGTGCTTGGATTAGTGAAGTATATAAAAGAAGTCATCCCCAGCTCTACGATGGTATCAGCCGATTGCGCGCTGCTTGGATTAACCAACTCCCCATTAGCACCAAAAACTTTGAGTGCTAAAGGACCTCTAAAGTAATCCACCCCGAAGTAAGGGATCTTTTCTCCGTAAGTTGGGACACCGCCTGCACAATTCGCTCCTGAAGAACCATCCACTGCATCACTGTTATACACATACATCAAATCGCGGATAGTATCACATCCTATATAATCATCCGCTCCACATCCTAAATCTGGGTCCAGCCAAATTCCAAAATGCGTTTCAGCAAGGCTTTCCTGAGCTCTGTTAATTAGTTTGTAACGACTAAAGGTCATATCGTTGACCGCATCCTCCGTGGCATAAGCAAATGACATGGCTTGGACTTCCATTTGTAGTGCATCTCCCATAGATTGTGTATGTATATTTCCAGCATCATTGAATATCCAAAATATCATTTCATCGGCATATTGAGGAGAATTACAACCTCTAATTTCTATAATTGGATAATCTCCAAATTGAGGACTGTATATACCGTCTGCGTTATTATCCCAAAAAGGAGCAAGTCCTTGCACTTCAGAAGGAAGTTCGAATCCTGTCTCTCCAAAGAAATATTCATTCCCTACGGCAGGCCACTCTTTTATTCTTTTAGGTATAAGCGCTGCGTCATAGGCAATATTTTCATTTTGGGCTTGTTGAAATTGACTTATGTGAAGATCAATTTCCGCACTGGTTACGGTAAAGAAACGATCCCAATTTTCACAAGTTTCTGCATCTGTTTGCCCAGTTGCTGTAAGTGGCCCTGGCCAGTAATCTGAAGCACCTGTAGCAGTACCATATTGCTGCGCTGCCAGTTTTAGGTTACCTGCTGGATCGACACCACCTAGCCAGATAGCTCCCGCAAAGAGAGAGGATACCTCTGGCACTCCTGGTTCAACTTTGGGAACAATATAGCGTCCGTTACTTCCATCCCATCCAAAATCCCCTCCTACTAAAAGTCTTGCCCTGACATTATTTATGTCCAAATCCGTCTGTGCAGTTGCTTGGGCACAATTCATTTTAAATGCTAGCCCTTTTTCGGAGTGTGCAGATTTTGGCTGGTCGGGTCCAGTGAAAGCCATCAAAAAGAATGCTGTGCTGCAAAGGATACATGTTATTAAGTATCTCATGATTTTTGGTTTTTCTTGTAATGAAATTGTATTACTCTAAAAGTACGAAGATTATAATCTGCAGTTTGGGAAATAAAAATGAAAAGTCAGGTTTCTGAATCTGATTATATATCGAATATTAACCAATTTTATATCTTCAGCTTTCTAAAAAATGCTATATTTACTTACCCTAAGTTATGCTAGAAAATATCATTAGCAATAAAAAAATTTAGAAGTGACTTCGAGAAAAATAATAACTACCCCCATTTATTTTTTTCTACTTTAATCAGAATATTAATCTGCATCCCGCCCAAACATTTAGCCAACATGAAGTATGTCATTTAGTCAAAAGTACGTTTGGAAAAATATAAACTGTGGATTGTTTTGATCTGAAATGTGTTGAGCAAACTACACAAAAAGACAAGACCTTAATTTATACTTTTGCTGCTTGGTGCAAACCAGGGTGATTCAGCCTGCCCTGTGTACTCCAAATAGCAAAAGATGATCAAGGAACTTATCTAAATATAAGAAACCAAGTAGGAAGCGCATCCGTTAAATAAAGGTGTTTGCAAACAAAATGAGCTATATAATCATGCTTTTATCATATAGTACTGAGCCCAAATTTTAAAAAAATCAAAGCCCATGGAACATTTTCAAAATAGTTGCCTTTCTTGTTACAAACCTCTTGCGACCGATCAAGATACTTGTGATGAGTGTCAGTATATCGTTATCAAAACAGAAAGTCTGGATGAGCGGCTTTTTTTACTTTACATTAAATACTTGGAGGATAAGGGACTTTATCTAAATAGTCTTAGAACGGATAAACTATCGGGCAAATCCCAGTTTGATTTTGACTTGGATGACGCTGCACTACAATTCCTAGATGACCCTGAAACTACGGGGGGACTACTGTCACACTATATTTCAAGTAAGTATCCAGATTTGTTCAAGACTAAGTCTTTTGCGGGCATCGGATTTCAAGTGGACGCTAGAACTTTGGATGAGAAGAATATCGATGCGGTAAAAAAGAATTTACTTGAACCGATATGCCAAAAGATAAAGGAAACTTACTTAGCCATGGACTTTCTGGATGAAGAAAATAATCTTCTCCGATCTTTTATACTTTTACCTGAACTCTACGATACCAGAAGTAAAATCACAAAACTGGATTTTACTTTTCAGCATCTTTCGAGATCTGATTTTAGAGAAAACATCAAGAATTATAGCAAGACAGATGCCCTTGAAATTAAAGGATTGAACGATAAAACGTCACGCCTGGAGAAATTAATGGTGCTCAAAGAAAAAGGATTTGCATCACGAATCAGTAAACTAGCGACATTTATCTACGACCTAGAACTGGCTATGGGGCATATAGATAAGTGTGAGGTTTTGAAAAGTCAATTGCCAAATGGAAATGATTCTAAATGGATCAAACTGTATCGTCATGCTGAATATAATGAAACGTTGGTGCAGCTCATTTCATATAAGACCCACTTCCCATATTTGAATAGAGATCATACCAAGAACTTTAGAAATGAACTTAATCTGCAAGGCATCGCCGAGACCTTGCGTACCTGCGCGAGCAAATCAACTGAACTTGACCCTTGGATCTACCTTGCCTGTGAGGAGGTAGCCATTAATCCCAATGTGGAGTTTGACGAAGCGGATACAGATGGATTATCTACTAACTTTAAGCTTTCTCTGTCGCTTGCACTCAACGAGAAGCTTAGTGAAAAGCAGAGGCAAATAATTAGTACTTCTGAGAAGTATCAAAACTTAAACTGGTTGGTTGGAAAGAATTCTGAATCAACTCTTAATCTTAGTGTTCTTTCAGGAAAAAGATTGAACGTGTATCAGTTAGAGGTATTTAAGCACCAGCTACATAGTTTAACTTTGGCATACCGGAAATTTGCTTATTTACAACTTTCAGATCAGACAAAGGCAGATATCTTTCGCCATTTTATAAGTGGTGATCATGCGAACCAACGTCTTTTTGATCGCTACGAATCGGCATCAAAGGCTATCATCAATCAGGCATTTCGCTTGATGTTCGTAGTCTCTAATGATCAGCAGTTTCATGAGCAAATTTTGCCAAACTTAAAGGAGCCTCTCGTGAAGAAAATGGAGCACGAGAATATTTTGCGTTTAATCTGGCAGCGAAAAGATGTACATCTTACGGACACACTATTGCAAGCTATTCATACATATGGTGATGGTATGTTATCGAGTTTTATCGCGGGTGGCCCGAAGAATGTAGATAAGATTCCTGACGAGAGTTCGCTACATATTTCTGATGCGGCTTTTGATTTTATAGTGGCTCAGTCTTCCGCAGGGGCTCTTGATATCCGACCGATCAATCGGATTTGCTTGATCATCAGTACGTATCTAGAAAAGTATCCTGATATGCATTATGGGGCGCTTTTGGAAATGGCGAATATGAAGTTTTCTGTAGTGGAGCGATTTAAAGCCAAATAGAAGAGCAGGAAAGGAAATTATGAGTTATGAATTATGAATTCATGCATGAGTAGAATTATTATGGATTATGGATTATGGATTCAGTTCTTTAGCGTACTACTGTTTGCTTGACTTAGATTTATTTCCTTTATATTGAATTATTAATTTATTTATTTTTTTCCTTGTGGGGTGTCCTACAAGGCTGGACTTCTAAGCTACCCGTATTGTAGGAGCGGGTCGTCCGTTTGTATTCGACAGTCCTTCAGTCTGTGCTGCTATCGAATCGTAGCGTCTTCACTTTGAGCTCAGCCACTTCTCTTCGAGCAGACACTAGACTTCATGACCACCTCATATCACTTCCACCCCTCACCCAGAATCAGTTTCGAGGGTTGAGTTTCGGGGGGTAGAGGGTTGAGGGTTGAGGGTTGAGAATTCTGTTTATGTTTTCAACATCGATGCCATACACGTATTTAATTTTAATCACATTTTACTGGTCTGCACGCATCGATAAAAACGTAAGAATAGGTTGAGGTTGTTCTAAAATGTCACACCTGTAGAATACACATTTGAAGTAAATAAACTGTGTTATAAATAGCATCGAGGACAAAGTCCATGACGAAGGTAGTATTGCTATTCGCGACATGCCAAAGGCATCAAAGCTCGACAAGCCAGAGGCGCGTAGAAGTGAGCGGTGGGAGCGGCACCGTAGGTATAGCGGACGACGCGACGCCTCCCATTTTTTGGAGGGATGGCGGCACTCCCTAATAATCAAATACGCCCTCTCACAAAAAGGTCATCTTATAAAATTGTAGTGCCATCTGTGGTTTAAAATATGGCTTATATTTTGATCTAAATAAAAGTCTTATAGCGATTGAATTTTCACTTCATATTTCCTAACAATTAACTTTCAAAATACGTAATAATAAGGTACGGCATATCGCTACGGTAGGCAAGACAGGGCAACAAATTTATATAGTCGCCTATATACCAGTTGTTAAGGACAAATTTCTCCTTATGCAGCTGCTGCTATCTGAGATTTGAACTTTTATAAAAATTATTGTTTAACATAATATAATCCTATTATCATGAGTGACAAGAGTTTATCTTTGAGTTTGCGTTTATTGTATAATGAGACGCCAACGCTATCCTATGCAGCCTTTGAAAAAAACGATGCGATGGCACAATCTTTCCAAATAGAAAAGGTGAGTGAGTCAGCAAATGAGCTAGTGATCAAAGTGGGTGAGAATAAGGCTACGTTCAAGAAAGTAGCGGCAAAAACTGATTTTGATTATGAGGCTTACCAAACACAGGCGGAGCTTTTTATGGGTCAGGAATTTTTTACTTTTAGGCACGAGGCGGTCGCTGAAACAAAAGATCACAACAACTATATTGAAGTGAATGTTGAGACCGATGCTGAAGGTGCTTTTCTGCAAATCCAAGCTTTGTTTTTTGCTACCATGTACCAAACAGATGCTCAAGCGCCAGTAGGTGTCCACCTGATGGAGAATGGTGTGCTGTTAAGTTTTGGTGACTTTGCTGAATTTGGAATCAATCAGGTGAATGCATGGCCGATGTACTGCGCGTGGTTCAATATCTGTGCGGCAGAGAAAAATGAGAAGGTAACTATCTACACTAAAGGTGTGAAAAAGCTGGGCGAAAAAGATCTAGAAATCACGGTAAAGAAAAAAAATATGGACGTGGCTACTAAGTTTCTTTTGAACTTGACGATGAACAGCCTGTCGACCACCAGCTCGTACAAAGATCAAGAGACGACAACGAATATACTGAATGGGAAAGAATACGAATTCACAAAGAAGAAAAGTAAGTTTCTGGATGCGAAGGTGCTAGAGTTGGAAAAGTGGTAGACACATTGTATCAGCTTGGATCTAAAATGAATACTGATGTATGAACCTAAGGAATATTCGGTGTACAATGATCGATACTCACTAAGTACTACATCGCAGGAAATGCGGATGTCGCACTGGGTAGACACCCCGATAGTCAGGGATAAGCGCACGCAGCAGATCGTGTTGGACTTGTCGAATTCATCATGGCATTTACTGGAGTGGGAGGAAGATAGTTCTGACCTGACATTGACGCTAGCAAAATATCCTAGCCTAGCAGATAGGCATAAGGTGTATTTTAATTTTGCTAGTATGCTGGCTCGCTTTGATGACGAGGATTTTTCATTTAGGGAATTGTCGATGAAGTTGAAGAATTGGTACTAGGGGCTAGGAGTTAGGGGCTAGGAGTTAGGGGTTAGGGGCTAGGAGCTAGGAGCTAGGGGCTAGGGGCTAGGGGGCTAGTAAGGTAGAACGCTTCGCGTTTTGAGGTAGAAGTTTGGTGTTTCAAAATAGAAGATATTTTAAATTAAAAATATTATAATCCACATAGATCCATGAAAGGCGTATCTATTTCTCTTTATCACAAAAACCGCATTTAAATAAAGTCCATGGATCAAAAAGTAAAAACTCAATTCGAGACCTTACAAAAACTTCTAAGTTCGGGGCGAAATCCATCTGCGTTTTTGAACACGCTTAATCAAGTAGATCGAGATAATCTGAGATCTTTGGTTTTAGATGTATTAAAAACAAAAGATTTTGTGGATGATTTTCCTTCGCTTTGTCATCGGAAAGTTTGGTATACTTTTCTGGAGGATATTGAAGATCCAGATTTAAATGATTGGTTCATTGGTAATCTAGGATTTTCAGAAGTAGTGGAGGATTTAATTGATCATTATCAACCTAAATGGCTAGAAGAACATCTCAACGTGAGTTATCTTGAACATATGAGATATATCAAATTGGGCTATGCTAAACCTTTCAATAAGCAAGGAAAAAACTTTAAGCTGCTCGAAAGCTTAGAAGCCATAGATAAGCTAGACAAAAAAGAGAGAGAAAAATCTTTGTACACACACGAAGAAACTATCTCGGAACACATCTGGAGATTTTTTGAGGAGTATTCTCCGATAAGTGTCTATGGAAAATGGGTGGATATCTTCCTTGATTTGATAAAGGAAGGAAAATTAACACGAGAAGAAGTCATGAAATACATTCATGCCTTTGGCGGATTAAGAGCAAAAGAAGAACATAAAACTTTCAACTCTTCAATTATCAAGTTGATCTTAGAATTGTTTAAATCATTAGAACCTAGTGTGCAAGAAAAAGTGAAAATGCAGCACTTTTTTCTATTGAGATTAGATCCTGAGGTATATATAGATATCCGAAAAACTTGTATTGAACATGTAGTTGATATAGTCCACGATAAAAATTTTGATCTGCCAGCTGGTTGTAAGGCAATAGGCGAATCGCTCAAAGTCATCAAGTTTACTTATTGGAAAAACTATAAGAAGATGTTTGTGGGTATGTTGGAGAATCCAGCTAAAAATAAGAAACCTGTATACGAAGCACTTCATATGGGTTTTGATAACCCAAATAAAAAAATAAGAGACGCTATCACTTCTTTGATCAAAACGCATAATATTGAAGCTGAAGTAGAAAAGGAAACACCGAAAGAAAAAGTGAAAAAGAAGGTAGCTGGAGGGCTGACAGAGAAGCAGATCAAACAGGTATCCGAACTACTTTTAAGTGTTGATGATACCAATGCCAAAATAGCATTGAATATATTAGAGAATAAACCTTTCCCTGAAGAGCTGATTACGGAAATCGCTTTGCTATATCATACTACTACTGATAAAGACATTAGGACTTTGGCGCAAGACCTACTCCATACACATGGTTCAGAAGCGCTAAAGAAAATAAAGCGTGGTCAAAAGACATTGGCTACAACTGGAAAATTGAGTGAGACGAATGAGACTACACTAAAAAATAAGATTAAGAAGCTGGTGACGGGCAATGAACTGGATGGCATCAAGTTCGCTACAGCGCTGTTTAAAAAATACGGTGCTGGGATAAACTACCTATTAGATGAGACTACCGAGGAACAACAAATGGAAGTCTTGAGTGTCTGTATTCAAGGTGCTAAGCTAGATCTAAGTAAGAAGGCTCTCAATAAATTTACAAATGTTATTTTAAAATTTCCACAATTAACTGAACTTGATCTTTCTGGAAACAGTATCCGATCTCTACCTGCCGATATTGGTAAACTTAAGAAGTTAAAAGTTTTAAACTTAAGCTCTAATAATATAAAAAAGATTCCGAAAAAGTTTGGTGCCTTACAAAAGTTGGAAGTGCTCCATATACAGCATCTGCCTTTGAGCGTTCTACCTAAATACTTCTTTGAACTACGTGCTCTGAAACAATTGAATTTAGATGTTAAAGTAGTATTTAATCAAAAAGGTTTAAACCCCCTTCTTGCCACCTTCAGTAAAATAGAAGAAATTATATTGTGGGATGAATGGCATAGTGAGACTAAGATCGTTGGGAAGCCCGTAGATATGAATCCTTTGGAACTAGCAAGAGCTTTTCTAAAAAAGGACTTGAAAATAGCAGCTTATAATTTATATAAAGAAGGTACGGCTAAGGATCGCAAGTTTGCCCTTAATAGTCTTTATGATAGAAAAACAAAAACGCTAGATGTTACTGTATTAACGGATGCACCCATACATGAAGAAATCAAAGAATTTGAAATTCTTAAATTGGAAGCTAAAGATTCAGATTTCGGGGTGCGAGCTATGGAAGCTTTTCCAGAGCATTTCAAAAACTTGGAGACTATTGAATTCCGAGGCGTGCATGGCTTTGTTGACTTCCGACCTTCACCTGATCTTTCGCCTTTTAAAAAGTTGAAATCATTGAGGTTGAGTAAATGCAGAGTGAATGAATTGGTCAATCTTTCTAGCTTAAAGAATTTAGAAAATTTGGACGTATTCGGAGCGAAATTTTCTGAATTTCCTTGTGATATATTCAAGCTGAAGAAATTGAAAAAAATTGACTTGTATGATTCGTGCCCAGAAGTTGATTTTTACAAAGGTGTACCAAAGAAAATCGCTAAGCAATTTAAACAGCTACCAAAGCTAGAACTGTTAGAAATCCATATTGGGGATGAAGCTGGGGAAGAGCTACAATCATTTTTACCAAAGGGCTGTGTGATAGATTAAATTTAATATAGGAACCGATGACAAAAAATACACAAAAGCAATTTGAGACGATAAAGCAGTTTCTAACATCAGAGGAAAGTCCAGTAGAATTTCTGAATACTCTGAATGACGCGGAACGGAATGCTTTGAGACCATTAGTTTTTGAAGAAATAAATAATGAGAAGTATAGAGGATCGCCATTAAGAGATTCAAACATTGGTACTGAACAAATTTGGTATACCTTTTTGCTCCCAGAGCATGAAGACCTCTTACCAGAATATGATTATGCCGATATTACTAGAAGAGCCAGTAAGCTAGAAGTAGTTGAAGCTTTGATAGACTATTATAGACCCCTTTGGTTGGAAGAAAGGTTATCTATCCCCTACTTACACCGTATGCGCTATTTTAAGGCAGGGTACCTCAAAACACCTTTCTATCGAGATCCTAAGGATGGGAGGCTCAATTTAGATGATTTGATTAACGCGCCAAATCACTATCAAAATGGGGTAAAGTATTATGAGGATATTAAACATCCAACGGATTTCTTGTACAAGCATGAGGAGCTGTACAAAGATCACATATGGTATCTCTTTACCGAAATCTCTCAGATCGAAGAACGTGATGGATGGATTCCTCTTTTTCATGAACTCATAGAGAAAGGTAAAATTACCCGGGCGCAGGTCTTCGAAGCTATCGCGGATTATACGCCATTCAAAGAGTACCCAACGGAGCAAGTGACTCGGTGGGTTTTTCAGCTTCTAAAATCTTTAAAGCCTACTGTTGAGGAGTTGCAGTTGATAGAACCTAATTTTGCACCTTGTATTCTTACCCATCAAGATGTGGTCGTAAAAGGACAGAGTATTGATTTCCTGAAAAAGATCGCATCTAAAAAGAAAATTAATAGCAAGGGAATCAAAAAGGTGATTGAGGAGATTGATTTTGAAGTGATTAATTTGAGCTTTACGAAGAAGTATTTGGGTTTATTTGCAGCAATACTAAAGAAGGATTCATCATATGGACAGCCTATTGCAAAAACTTTGTCAGGGGCTAAAAAAAATGTCTCTAAAAAAATACGGGATACGGTAACCAAATTTATTGCCGATCACGGTCTCAAAGGTAGTACAAAATCAGATGTTAATGATTCTGAGGTGTCAACAGAAGGCATCAGTAAAGATCAAGTGTCCCAGATCTCCAATCTATTGATGAGTATCAATGATGCCAATACCAAAATAGCATTGAGTATATTAGAGAATAGCACCTTTCCAAAGGAACTTCTGACTGAGGTATTTTTGGTTCATCATACGACTACCGATCCTGACTTAAAAAAGTCGACAGAGGGATTTATTTTGGACAATGCATCAGAAGCGGTACTGAAAATCCACAAGAAGAGTCGTAAAGGTATCGACTTTGATCCCTACTCTTTGAAATCTACTATCACAAAGCTGGTCAAAGGAAACGAACTTGACGGAGTCAAAATGGCAAAGGCACTGTTCAATAAATCTGGAGTTGGCGTTAGTTATTTACTGGAAGAAGCAAATGACGAAGAACAGCGTGAATTACTAAAGAAATTCATAACTGGAACTGCCCTAAAGATAAATGGTGCCTCATTGAGAAAATTTCCAGAGGTGATATTTAGCTTTCCAAAATTGACGGAGATAGACCTGGCGGATAATGATATAAAATCAATCCCGCCAAAAATTACCTCGTTTAAAGATTTAAAAATTCTAAATTTCAGCGACAATCAACTTGACAAATTAAACAAGGTATTGAAAAAGTGTCAAGGGTTAGAAGAATTATACTTGGCTGGAAACTTGTTTGAGCATCCTTTTCCAGATGTATTGTATGAGCTTGTAAACTTGAAAAAGTTGGATATTTCCGCTAATCAAGAGTACATAGTTGAAGGAGAAGATAGATTTCAAAATTTCAAGCAGCTCACTGAATTCAAAATGGAGAACACGAATAGAGCTATGAGGAATATGAAGACAAATAGAATTCCAACAAAAGACATTTATGACAACTACCCAACGATTGATATTATAGTGAAAGGGGATCCATTGAACATGGAGCCTTTAGCAATAGCAAAGACGGCATTTGAACAAGGTAACGTCTCGGGGAATGGATTTTTATTGAGTAATGGGGATGTTAATATACAGACCGCAGTTTTAAAGAGTCTATATAATCAGAAAACAATGACCTTAGATCTATCAAATGTTACTGCAAGTAGGGTACCTGAATCTTTGAGTAAATTTAATATAAAGAATTTGATTGGCGAGAATTCAGACCTGGCGTTCAAAGCTATGAATGAAAACCCAGAGTATTTTCCAATATTAGAAACTGTATATTTCAAACGCACCGTATTTGATCAAGCACCGGACTTCACAAATTTTGAAACTCTGAAAGAAATTGATCTTACCTTGACTAAGACGACGGAAATCCTTGGGTTATCTTCTCTTAAAAAATTGAAAATACTAAATGCTCGATATTGCGATTTAACTGAAATTGTTGATTTGAAAAGTCTAGAAAGTTTAGAAGAATTGAATCTTGAAAGAAATAAGCTTAAACATTTTCCGAAGGAAGTTTTTGAACTGACTAATCTGAAAGTACTGAAGTTATCAGATAGTATGGATGATGATACGAAAGTTCCAAAGAAACCGTATGATGGGTTGAAAAAATTAGGCAAATTAGAATTTCTTTCTATTTCGGGTGAGAATTTAAAGGAGGAAGAAATACAGAAGTTGTTGCCGAAAGATTGTGCATTGGAAGTCGATTAATACGCAAACAAGAAACTTAAGTCAATTAAAAAATTTAACTTATACAAATATGGAACTACAGGACATCGCAAAAGGAGAATTCGTAGAAGTAACTAAACAAGAGTTTGAAAAAGTCATGAAGCAGGTTGGTTCAGAGGCATTCCAAAAGCAATATGATAGATTCTTTCATCCATCACGGAAGAATGGGTATTATATTCATATCGGAGATATATCTAGTGACGGCATGTTACAAGCGCTAGGCTGTTATGTGCTAGTCGTTGGTAACATTAAGGCGAAATTTGTTAATGTCTGTGATCCTATAAAATCAGAATCGGGAGAATTCATTGTTATTGGCAACATTGAGTGCGATTACTTCACAAATTGGTTTGGCAAAACAGTGTTTATAGATGGAAACTTAAAAGTGAACAAAGTCGCATCCGTAGGTCACGATGATTCTGCCACACAAATCTTTAAAGACTTGCAAGCAGAATTTTATCATTCTAGGAATGGCTGGGCTGATGTTGCTGGAAAAGCTAGTCTCAAATATGGTTTGGGCTATACGCTACCGTTTGAATATGAGGACGCCGAAGAAGAAGCCACTGAGCCACAACACTCAGAAGAAGAATCAGCTGCTTTCTTAGGAACAACGGTGGAGGAAATTGAAGACGGTGATTTTATGATTGAGCTGTTCGCTAAGATAAATTAAGAAAATATAATCATCTAAAATACCCTTTGTATTATTCAATATTAAATTTTACTCATGCAACATAAAAGCACCAACTTATATTACAAAGACGCAAAGAGCGATAAAGTGTACAAAGTCTCCTTAGAAAAAGAAGGCGATCTATTTATTGTCAACTATGCTTATGGTAAGCGTGGTGGTAATCTAAAGGAGGGCACGAAAACAAAAGCGCCAGTAGCTTATGATAAGGCTTTAGCGGTTTATGAAAAGCTGGTAAATTCCAAAACAGACAAGGGATATAAAGAGACTGGAGTCAAGGATACGTCCACCAAGAAGGCACCTAAGAAATCAACTTCTAAGAAAGAAACAAAGAAAAGTACTAAAAAAGCAGCTAAGAAAGTAAAGAGTGATGCTAAAAAGAAAGCGAGGGATACTGACGTTCTCTTCAAAGAAATTGTTGGCTTCTTAAAATCGAAGAAAAGTCCAGTCAAGTTTCTAAATACTATCAACGAGGAAGAACGGAAAAGCTTGAGACCCTTGGTGAAAGATTATATGTCTAAGAATAAACTACTAAAGCGAGATCTAGCGACTGGTATTCATCAAATTGCCTACTCATTTATCGAATTTACTGCAAATGAATCTGAAGCAGATTATTGGTACATTGATGAGATCACAGAGCCCGAGGTGATCGATGACTTAATTGCGAACCATTGCCCAGATTGGTTAGAGAAAGTTTCCACTTTAGAGTATTTGGATAGAATGCG
>ENA-ORXT01001471-ORXT01001471.1-marine-metagenome-genome-assembly--contig:-NODE-1471-length-31565-cov-5.469798_pt1 | contig 31565 bp, 26 predicted proteins | sample MGYA00237868_ERZ511482 | MGnify/ENA metagenome assembly ERZ511482 | reverse complement strand
ATTTCGCGACCAGCTCCTCTGCGTGCTTACGGGGTTGGCGGCCTTCATCGGTCTCGCTGCTATTGGATGGCCCTTGTTGACAAGGGGCGGGGGATTTCGAGTCCATGAGAAAGCCAACCAAACGAAGGCGATCAACAACGCCCGCCAGATCACCCTCGCCCTCCAGCTCTATGCGGCGGACAACCACGGGATCTACCTCGACGATCGGCTGGAAGGGGTGACGAGTTCCAACATTGTTTTCGACCAGCTGATCCAGAGTGGCATCGTCACCAGCGAGCCCATCTTCGGGAGCCCCAACAGCGACCTCGAACCTGACGGCGATCTCAGCACGCGACTTTCGGATCTCCCCGATCAGGTGCACTGGTCTTTGGTGACTGGGCGGAACGATGCGTCCGACGGAGGATCTGCGATCGTGTTTGAGAATCCTGTGGCGAAGTCGGGCATCGGTTCAGCGACGTGGGGACCACCAGGGACGGTCGAGCGTGGCCGAAGCTGGTCCGAATCCCGCATTGTCATCGGCACCAACGACGGAGCGGTGCAGACCTACGCGCTTGATCCGACCACCCATCAGATCGATTCAAGCAAGAATCCCGATCCTCTGGTGAGAGAGAATCCCGAGACCGGAACTGAGGAGGAACTCCCATGGGTCGCCGGGCACTAAGTGATGAGCGACTTTGAAAACCACGAGCCCCGCCGAAGCCTTCGCTCGACATCCACTCTCACTGTGGTGATGTCCGTCCTTTGCTTTGTGGTCGTTTTTTCCTGTCTGGTCGCGGTCTTCTGGTCCTTCCTTGGCAAGACGGAACGCTACGCCTCCGGGAAAGCCTACCAGACCTACGCAATCAATAATGCCCGGCAGGTCATAATGGCTCTCAAGTTGTATGCGGCGGACAACGATGGCCTTTACCCTGACACGAATCTCTCTCAGGTGTCAGACTCCAACACGGTCTTCGACGAGTTGATTCAAGAAGGAATCGTCACTGGAGAGCGGCTCTTCGGGAGTCCACGCAGCATCTACCAACCGGATGAGGATCTTGGCACTCCCCTCACCGCCGGCCGTGACCAGGTTCATTGGGCTTTCGTGATGGGTCGAGGCGACGATTCGGAGGGAGACTCCGCCCTCGTGTTTGAGAATCCCATCGCGGTGTCAGGAGTCGGCGAGCCCACTTGGGGACCTCCAGGGACGGAGGACAGAGGTCGAAGTTGGAGTGGTCCTCGCATCGTCATTGGTACCAATGATGGCGCAGTCCAGACCTACCCGCTGGATCCAGAGGCCAAGCGGCTCAATCGAAGGAACTTCACGACGCCCTATGGCTTGGCCTCCACCGATCTGTTTTCGACGATCAACGAGGAAACAGGCGAGAGGGAAGAGTTGTCTTGGGTCGGGGGCAGGTAGAGTGGCTAGAGATCAACCATGCACCAGCGATTCATATCCCTTCCGGCAAAGGCGTGTTGCCTAGCAGTTCTCCTAGGCGCGATGATGCCCTTTTGTGCATTGGCTCAGGACGAGCCTGTGGAGCCCACAGCCGGATTTTTATCTGATCTAACCTACGCAGATCACTCGATCAGTCAGATCGCCTTCGGTTCGTGCAACAAGCCCACTCGGGATCAGGGCTTCTGGGACGTGATTCGTGCTGCCAAGCCCGATATCATGTTGCTCTTGGGAGACAACCACTATGAGAACGCCTCGGATCCGGTGCGGTTGAAGAAAGCGTATGACGAACTAGCGGACATTCCTCAATACCAGGCTTTTCGGCAGCGGGTCGCTACCTTCCCCACTTGGGATAATCACGACTATGGCAAGAAGTACCCTGGTCGACTGCACCCTCATGCAGAGCAGTCCGAGAAACTGTTCCTCGATCACTTTGCGATAGGAGAAACCGATGTCCGGCGCGCCCGGACCGGGATCTACGGAGCCTGGATTTTCGGCAAAGAACCCCATCGCGTTCAGGTGCTGATGCTGGACCTGCAGCGATTTCGCGATCCGTTTCAGGAAGGGACCCGAGAGAAACAGTTTGCTCCTCAACAAGGAAAAACTCTGATGGGCGCGGAACAGTGGGAGTGGTTGGAAAGCCAGCTTCAGGTTGAAGCGGAGGTCCGGATCATCGGGTCCGGAATTCAGGTGCTCTCCAATGAGCATTTGTGGAGGCGGTGGGGAATGTTTCCCGATGATCGAGACAGACTTCTCCGGGTCGTTGGTGAGGCGGAGGGAACCACGGTGTTTCTGTCGGGTGACCGGCATCGGGGCGAGATCTCGGTTCTCAAATCGTTCGGGGAGCGTCCGTTGTTTGACATCACCGCTAGCAGCTTCAATCACTGCTATCCCGGGGCAGAGACCAATCGCCTGCGCGTCGGGACCATCATCGATCAGCCTCATTTTGGCTGGTTGGAAATTGATTGGGAAGCGAGTTCAATCGAGACGCAACTGGTCTCCGCTGAGAGCGGCCTGCCTCTGCTTACCAAGACGGTGGAGATTCGGTCGCTGACCCGAGGCGGGCGTTCTCTTGCGTCGATTCTCGATCCCGACAGCCGACGGGTGCTCATTGCCGCGCACCGAGGTGGCTATGAGGAGGATCTCAAGAACAAGGCGCCCGAGAACTCGGTCGCCAACGTGCGGGTTGCCGTAAAGGCGGGCTTCGAGATCTACGAGACCGACCTTCAGCGCACCCGGGACGGACGCTTCGTCGTGGTCCATGACCCGACCATCGAGCGGGAGACGGACGGGACCGGAGCGGTGGCTGATCTCGACTACGCGGCGGTTCGGAAGCTGCGCAAGAAATACCGAGACGGATCCCTCTCGGAGGAGCGGGTGGCCACCTTCGAGCAACTGCTCAAGGCGGGGCGGCGGGATCTTTTATTCAAGGTCGATCTCAAGCCCGGCGTGATCGAGCACTTCGACGAACTGGCTCGGATCGTGGAGGAACATGGAATGATGGACCGCGTCTTCTTCCGGATTTCGTGGAAGGAGGCGGATCGAATCGAGCGGCGTTTCGAGGAGGGTACCCCGCATTCACCGGGTCTGGTGATGTTCAAGGCTGGTGGTCCGAAGGAGGCGCAGGAGGCCATCCGGCGTTTCTCTCCGACGACGATCCAGATCAACGTTCCGAAGGCGGGGCCGCTGCAGGAGTATCACCGTGAGGCGATTCGACTCGCGGTGAAAGCGGGTGTCTGCGTCGAGGCGCATGCCCAGAGCGATCCGGAACGGTGGAGAGAGCTGGTCGAGCTTGGGGTGCGGATTTTCCACAGCGATCCCAAGCCGAGTCGGTTGCGCGATTGGCTGGACGAGGAGGGGCTAAGGTGAATGGCGCTTGGTTCGTGAGGGGTGTCGAGGATTCTGGGCGGGATTTCTTCCTCTGGGATTAAACCGGATCGACCCTACCTTGCCGTTTGGAGCGATCGCAAAACGGCTTGCCTTGAGGTAGGGACGAGGGTCCCTCCTCGTCCGGGGAGGAGCGAAGCGACGGACCGCCGAGGCCCAAGGCTGCCCCGTAGAAAGTGGGTCGATACTATCGGGACGGATAAGGTCGTCGTTGGTCGAAACCTCTTTCGCCGACGGTCGCCTTGGGCTCCCTGCGGAGGCGCAGGGACGCACCTCCTACCTTTCGCCAACCCCATACCCGAATCGCCCGGGGGTTCTTAACCAAGCGCGATTGGGGCCAAGGTAGGGTCGGGTTCTCTCCTTGTCCGAGGGAGCGGCTCCGCATTACCAGGTCACGGGTACGCACCTCTCTGCCTGGCGAGTTCGCTTTTCTGTGTCGCGGCTTTTTCCAACACGGACTAAGGTGGCGGACTCATGAGCCGTACCTTTTCTGCCATCTTGAGCTGTCTCTGCAGTGTCCTTCTCCTGATTCCATCTGCGCCCGCTGCCGAGCGTCCCAACATTGTGATCATGATGGTCGACGACCTCGGCTTCGCCGACTTCGGCTGCTATGGGTCGGAAATCGAGACCCCGAACATCGATGCGCTGGCGGCGGGTGGACTGCGCTTCCGCAACTTCTACAACACCGCGAAGTGCCACTCCTCACGGGTCAGCCTGCTCACGGGTCTCTGGTGCGATCAGGCGGGGGCGGAATCGATGAACCGCGGGGTCACCATCGCCGAGGTGCTCGGCAAGGCGGGCTACTCGACGGCGATGGTCGGCAAGTGGCATCTCGGCAAAGAGCCGACCGACCGGGGGTTCGACAAGTATTTCGGGCATCTCTCCGGGGCGACCAACTTTTTCACCGGCGACGACACTTTCCGGCTCAATGGCGAGAAGTGGGACGACTTCGGACCCGACTTCTACACGACCGACGCGACGATCGCCTACGCCCAGCGATTCCTCGACGAGGCGCTCGAGGCGGATCCCGACAAGCCGTTTTTACTCTATGTAGCGCACAACGCACCGCACTACCCGCTGCACGCTCGCGAGGAGGACTTCCGCAAGTACGAGAAACGCTACGAGGGCGGCTGGGACGAGCTTCGGACCGAACGTCAGAAGCGTCAGGTCGAGATGGGTGTGATTCCGGCGAGTTGGAAATCGGCTCCGCGTCCTGAGCTCGTTCCTGCCTGGGATACCCTGAGCGAGGAAGACCGGATCTGGGAGGCGCGTCGCATGGCTGCTTTTGCCGCGATGGTTGATCGCGTCGATCAGAAGACCGGCGAGTTGATCGCGTATCTGAAGTCGAAGGGAAAGTTCGACAACACGCTCATCATGTTGTGCTCGGACAACGGGGCCTGTCCCTTCGACCGGACACGGGGCAAGGAGCTCGAGCCTTGGGATCCGGACTCCTACTGGTGCTACGACACGGGCTGGTCGCACGTCGGCAACGTGCCGTTCCGCTTGCACAAGCAGAACCAGCACGAGGGCGGCATCTCTTCGCCCCTCATTATCTCGTGGCCGGCGGGCTTGAAGACCGAGCCCGGGAGCTGGACCGACGAGCCGGCTCACCTGGTTGATTTCATGGCCACGGCCCTCGAGTTGGCTGGCACCGAGTACCCGACGACCTGGCCGGGGATCGAGGTTGATCCGCTGCAGGGCAAGTCGCTGCTGCCGACTTTCCGAGGCGAAGACCGCGACGGTCACGAGTTCCTTTATTTTCACTTCAGCTCAAACCGCGCGATCCGGAAGGGAAACTGGAAGCTCGTCACCCATCGCGCGTCGCGCTGGGAACTGTATGATCTTTCGGTGGATCCCACCGAGTTGAACGACCTTGCGGCGGGTCATCCCGAGATGGTCGCCTCGTTGAGCGAGCTCTGGCACGAGACCGCCGAGAAACTGGAGCGACTTTCCGAGAAACAGCGCGCACCTGTTTCCGACAAGGCGCCGCCGCTACTGAAGAAAAGCGGCGGCCCGGACAACAGGGGTGGGGGAGGGAAGAAGAAATAGCGGCCGAGCTCACTCGACCGCAGGCAACCGGGGTTGAATGTATTGGGCTCGCCCCGTCGGGCCGGATCTCGCGTTGTCACGGCGGTCCGTTGGAGCTTGGCAGCTCTGCCTCTCATCGCTCCGGCGGTGCGGAGCTCCTACACGCGGAAGGGTTCGCCGTTGGTGTCTCTTCTACATAAGGTCGTCGATACGCTACAGGGTTTTCAAGGCTCCCCCTGCATTGGAGATGGTTCCCTGCGGTCCTTTCCAGAACCCGTCGTCTCCCCGGAAGTCAGGCAGGCCCGAATCGACGCCCATTCCCGGGCCGGCCAGAACCAGCAGTGCATCCGCTTCCGCAAGGATTCGGGCGGCCTCCTGGATCGGTTGGGAACTCATGGCGCAGCGTATCACGAGGTGGATGGAACCGATTTCCAAAAAATGATTGAAAGGAAACTGCGTCCGCTGCGTCGTATGAGAGGATGAATCAACGAATCAGAAAAGTCCTCAAGGCGCTGTGCCTCGGCTTCGCCGCCGCCGCGTTCTTTACCAGCTGTGCATCCCGCCCCGCTCCCTCCGGCGGTCCTGGATGACCGGGAACGGCCCCATGAGGGGCTCCGCTTTCGAGCCAGTCTGGCTCGGATAACAGTTCAAAGTGCTAGGAGCAATGGCGCTTGGTTACCGGCGGGGGGTATCGATGATTTCGTCTCGAATCCCTCGTCGGGCCTGAGCGTTTTGCCTTGAAGGTGGAACTCGACGTCCCCGGCGAGTTGTGGGCGAAGCCCGCCCCTCGTCCTCTGGCAACGCCAGCGCGCCGGGACGTCACGCTCCACCTTCAGACAGGCGCGCCCCTTCAGGGCTCAGTCACGCCGGGGGATCTCAGCGGGGCGGAGGCGCCTCTACCTGCGCACTTGATTCGGGTGCTGCCGAACCTCGCCGTTTCTGCCGAAGAGGGCCCTTAACCAAGCGCCCCTGGTGCTAGGCGCTCCCAACCGGGAATCAGATTTGCCGCCAGGCTACCGCTGATAGATCGGCAGGTACTGGTGTTGCACGCTCAGGCTGAGCAGTGCCATCGACGTGCCGTAGGCCTTGCCGAGGCGCCCTTCACTACCATTGTGAGGGCGCCACGAGCCGTCGCCATCCTGCGACTCGAGGAGGATGTCGCGCACGTGCTTGCGTGAGATCTCACGAAAGTCGCCGTCCAGCTGGTTCATGCCCTGCGAGTAGTAGTAGAGGCCGTAGAAAAACCAGCTGCTGCCACGCTTCGGCGGATTCTTGATGAGGTAGTTGCCGCCACCGAGAACCTCGGGTGCATCGTACTGACCGCAGACCTGCAGGGCCAGCACTCCGGCGGCCGTGGTTGAGAAGGACTTGTTGCCGCTGGTGACCTGGTAGTAGAAGCCGGCTTCCTTGTCCTTGGGCTGACCGTTGCCATCCCGAGCCGAGGCGTAGGATCGGGAAATGTAGTTCACCGCATTGCGGATCGAGTCGTTGGGGATCTCGAGTCCGGCATTGCGTGCGCCGCGCAGTGCCATGACCTGCCAGACGCTCGCCGAAATGTCGGAGTCGCGGGACTCCGGATCGTAGCGCCAGCCGCCCTTGAGGTGACCGGGCTTCTCGACTTTCTGGGAGCGGATGATGACCTCCACGGCTTTCTCGAGACGCTCGCGGCATTTCTGATCCTGCTTTTCGTCGCGACCCATGCCGAGCATCTCGGCGAGAGCCAGAGTGGCGATGCCGTGCCCGTACATCTGCGAGTTGTCGGTACGTCCGTAGTAGCCGCGGTCGTCGATGACCTCGTCTCGGAGGAGGTAGTCAAGGGCGCGCGCGGCGGCTTCGGCCTCGCGGCCCTGGCCCGACGGGAGGTGACCGACGGAGGAAAGGCCCATCAGAGAGAGACCGGTGAGCGCTGAGCTGTACTGAGGCGGGCGAAGGCGTCCGTCGCCCTGCTTGGGGTTGGCGCGCCGGTCGTTGTCGAGGCCGAAGAAGGCGTGCTCGGGATTCTGGTGATCGAGAAGATACCTCACCGCCCGGTCGACGGACTCCTGAACCGCGGCGGGCACGCCTTCTCCGTTCTGCGCTGGGAGGAGAGAGGTCGTGAAGATCAGGGAGGTCGCGAGGAGAATGCGAAGTGGAAGCATGGAGAGTCGGACTGAAGTGGAGCGTGACGTCCTCGGCGCGCCTTGCGATGCCAGAGGAGCGGACTTCGCCATGAACTCGGCGGTGCCGTCGAGTTCCACCCTCGGGTATTGCTTCGTCGGCACAGCCATTAGCGCTTTCCTTTCTCGGCGATGGCGCGGAAGTAGCCTTCGATGGCTTCACGGTATTCGGGGGCGATGCCGGCGCGGTCGGACTCGAGGAGATCCTTGGCGGCCTGCTCGGGGAGCTTGCCCCAGTCCTTGTCCATGGCAATCACCGCATCGGGAAGGACTTCCACGGCTGCGAGGTTGCCGGGCTGCTTGCCTTGCTCGCTCTCGCCTTCGCCTTCGCCCGTTTGATCGCCGGATTCCTGGCCGGGCTGGGGCTGACCAGGCTGCGGTTCGCCGGGCTGCTTGGCCATCTGTCCGGGCTCGGATCCAGGTGGCGGTGTCTGACCGGGGACCTGGCCGTTGGCGCGAGCTTCGGCCATTGCCTGAGCTTGCTGGCTCATCGCTTCGGCGAGACTCTCGGCAGCCGATTGCTGGGCCTGCTCCGAGGAGGGAGCGGGTTGGCCTTGCGAGGCGGCCTGCGCGGCCTGCGCGGCCTGCGCGAGTTCGTCGAGGGCTGCGGCCATCGGTTCGGCGACCGCGGAGGGATCACTTTGGGCTGCCGCCTGAGCCGCCATTTCGGCGGCAAGAGCGGCGGCTTCGGGAAAGGACTCCATAAGCGCCTCGGCTGCTTCGGCGACGGCCTGGCTGGTTTCGCCTGCGGGAGTCTCTCCGTCGGAGGAAAGTGCTTCGGACGCTTTCTCGAGTGCTCCCTGCGCGATTTCGGCGGCTGCCTCGCTCATTGCTTCGGCGGCTTGGGCGGCGGCTTCATTGCCGAGTAGCTCCTGCCGGAGCGCGGCTTCGGCTAGTTGCTCGGCTGCTTGTTGAACCTGTTCCCCGATGTTCTCCTGCTGGGCAGCAGCCTGCTCGGAGGCTTGCTGGGAGAGAGGGGCTTCGGTCCCGGCTTCCTGAGCCTGCTGGGCGACTTGTTCACCGAGGGCCTGCTCGGCGCGAGCGGCTTCGCCGATGTCCTGCATTGCTTCCTGGGCACTGGCCTGAGCCATTTGGGAAAGCGCCTGTTGCATCGCGGGATTCTCGGCGAGCGCTTGTTGAAGCGCTTCCATGAGGGCTTCGGCGGTGCCTTCCTGAGCGGCTTGCTCGAGGAGGTCGGATAGCTGCTCGGCCTGTCCGTAGGCTTCTTCGAGGGCTTCACGGATCCCGAGTTCCTGCTCGCTGCCGGCCATCTCGGACAGCGCTGCCTGAGCCGCCTCGGCGCTTGCGGCTGCCTGCTCCATGCGGTCGGCGGCGTCGGCCAGGGCCTCGGCAAGTTGGGCTTGGTCTTGGGCCATTTCAGCGAGGGCTTCCTGCTGCCCTTCGGGGCTGCCCTGTTCAAGGGCCTGCTCGGCGGCTTGGCCGGCTTCGGAGGCGCCTTCGGCGGCCTGCATTTCAGCGAGAGCGACGTCGGCGGCGCGGGCCTCGATGCGCTCCTGCATGGATCCGAGGTCGGCCTCGTTGGCTTCTTCCTCGAGGGTCTCGGCGAGATCGCCAAGGGCCTCCTCGATCTGACTTTGTCCGGCCATGAGTTCCTGCGCTTCCTCGGCCGTGGGAGTGGCAGCTGGGCTCGGGCTTTCGCCGGCTTCGGGTTGCCCCTGCTCGGGACCGGCCTCGGCGGTTTTCGTGCTTTCGCCGCTCTCGGCATCTTCCCCGGCGGGAGAGTCCCGACCGGCGGCTTCGGCGAGCTCCTGAGCGCTCTCCTGAAGTTCCTCGGCCATGGCGCGCATCTGCTCGGGGACGGAGGGCGCGAGTTCGTTGAGTTTCTCGCGGGCCTCGGCGACTTCGGGTGCGATTTGCTCCTGAAGGGCGTCGAGTTTCTCGGCGAGCTTCTCCGCATTCTTTTCGGCGTGGTTGCTCTTGGCCATCTGCTCCGGATTGCGGGCTTCGTTCTCGAGGGAGCGGGCTTCGTTGGAGCGTTCGAGTTCTTTGGCGGCATCAACGGACACCTTCTCGGCTCTGGCGGACTGGAGCTGTTCGGGAAGTCCCTTGAGGGCTTGCTCGGCGGCGGCGAACTCGGCGGCGGGTGACTCACCCTGCTCCCGTTGACCGTTCTCGTTGCGCTCCGGGTCGGCGATGGCCTCAAGGTTCTTTTCTGCCTCGCGAGCGGCGGCATCGGCGCGGAGCATCTCGCCGCTCTGATTCAGTTCATTGAGTTTCTGCTCGATTTCCTGGAGTGCTTTCCTGCGCTCTTCCTGGCCGCCTTGCGGGGTATCGGCGAGTGCCTCGCGGGCCTCGCGGGCGGCTTCGTCGAGTGCGGCGGCCATCGCGTCGAGGTCGTCTTCCTCGCGCTGGCTTCCGCTCGGATCTTCGGCACGGAGTTCGGAAGATTCCCGAGCCTGATCGGCTGCGGCCTCGAAGGTCTCGGCGAGGCGCTCAGCGGCGTCCTCCATCTTTTCCCGATCCTGATTCTTCTTGGCTTCGTTGAGTGCCTGGTAGATGTCGGACAGCGCCTGACGGGGGCGCTGGCGGTCTTCCTTGAAGAGTTCCTCTCGAGCCTTGTCGGCGCGGCGGGCGAGCTGGTCCTGAAGACTGTCGACGCGCTTTTCGTTCTCACGGACCTGCTGGTCGAAGGCTTGGGCGGCGCGTTCCTCGGCCTGCTCCATTCGGCGTTCGAGGGCTTCCTTCTGGCTGTCCTTGGTGGCGGCGGCGAGAGCTTCCTCGGTGGGGCCCTGCATGGCATTTCTCAGGTTCTCGACATCCTTCTCGATCGCTTCGGCGATCTGCCTGGCGTTGTTGCCCTCGTTGCCTCCGGCCTGCTCACGGATTTCCTCGAGGCGCTCGGCAACGGCTTCCGCCTTGGCGAGAGCGGCCTCGGTGAGGGGGCTTTCCGGTGACTCCGACTTTCGTTCTTCCCGCTGTTCGTTTCGAGTGCGGTCCTGCTGTTCCTTGAGCTGCTCGGTCTGTGCCTTGGCGAGTTCGCCGATCTCTTCGGCGGCGAGGGCGCCCATCGTCTGCGCAAGACGCTCGGACCGCCAGGCGGCTTCCTCGGCTTTCTGCCGGATCTTCTCGGGGCGCATCGTCTGGTCGGTGAGTTCGTCATCGACGGTCTCGAGGATGCGTTCCTTGATCATGGCCAGTTCATCGCCGGCGGCGACGAGTTCGCGGCGGTCGGAGTTGGAGGGAGCTTCTTGGACGGCTTCCTTGAGCTCCTCCCAGGCGCGTTCGGCGGCTTCGCGGGCCTGCTGGACGGCGTCCTCGGCGGAGGCGATCTGCTGCTGGTCTTCCGGGGTGCGTTCGCTAGGCTTCTTGCGCAGCTCGTCCTCGGCCTTCCTGACCTCCTCGCGGGCGTCGCGGGCCTCGTCGGCGAGCTTGCGAAGGTTGCGCGTGAGTTCGCTGCGCTTCGTCAGCCATTGCTCGCGGTCAGGATCGGGATCGGTCGAGACGATGAGCAGGCGGACGATTTCCGACCGGCCTTCCTGGGGGAGTCCGTCGCGGGCGCCGAGGCGGGCGAGGAGGACGTCGCCGTCGCGGACGCCGCGGGTCGATACGTCGAGCTGGGTGCCGAGGACGGATTCCTTGCCGGGAATGACGGAGAACTCGGTCAGCTCCCAGTTGCGCCCGTCCTTGGAGGTCTCCACGAATCCGGCGGCGACGCCGTAGTCGTCGGTGGCCTGGCCGATGAACTCGACCTTGCCCTTGGCGTCGATCTCAAGGGTGTCGGCTGGAATGGCAAGTACGACGGCGGGTGCGGAGTCGGGGAGGGCGGCGATTTCGAAGGAGTAGAGGTCCTTGTTCTCAAAGCCGCTGCCTGCAGCGACGAGGTTGACGCGGTAGCGGCTGCCTTCCGGAGTGACGGGCACTTCGACGCTTCCGCCGGTTTCGGTGGGTGTGACTTCTTCCGAGGGGAGCGGCGTGCCGTTGCTCGACAGAAGTTGAATCGATCCGGAGGCAAGCGGGACGTTGGTGGCGAACTGGAGGGAGGCGGTGGAGCCGGTGAGGGCCGCCAGGTGTCCGTGAGGTTCGGAAACTTCGATGGGTTCGCTGCGGACGTACTCGGGCAGATGATAGGTCTTCTCGAAATGGGTGGGGGCCGGGCGTTCACGGACGTCGAGGGTGCCGAACTTGCTGAGGGCTTGGCCGGCGCGGACGCGGTAGCGGAGTTCGCCGGGTTGAGGCAGGAGGGTGGTGGCGTAGATGCCGCCGCCGGTCTCCTCGAGAAGCAGCCGCTCGGTGTCGTTGCCGGCGAGTGTTTCTAGCCAGATCTTCCGGGGGATCTTGCCTTCGAGGCGGATCTTGACCGTTCTTGGTTCATAGGCGGCCACGATGGGTTTGCCTCGGAATTCGGAGAGGAACTCAATTTGGGTCTCGGCAGGCCGGGCGAGGTTCATGCCGGGCAGGGCGGCTCTGGCGAAGAAGGGCCCGAACTTCAGCCCGGGGGCGAGGCAGAGCAGAAGCAGAAGCACGAGACTGCCGATCCCGCCCCAGACCCAGCCGCGAATGGCTTTCCAGTTGAGCAGGTCGTGTTTCCTTTTCTCGGCAAGGCGGTCGGCGATCTTGTCCTGCAGCGACGAGATAAAGGGGGCGCTGGGGTTTTCAGGTCCTGCCGAGGAGAGTTCGACGGCGGCAACCAGGTCGCCCGAAAGGCTGGGGTCGAGCTTCTCGATCATGGACGCGAGCTTCCTTTCGCGGGAGCGGAACAGGAGGCGGCAGCCGAGCCAGAGGGCGGCTCCGAGGGCGCAGAGATAGGCGGCGATGGACGCCAGAAATCGGACGCTGTCGTGGAGCAGGAAGTTCTTGTCGATCAAGGCGACCACGATGAGGAGCAGGAGTGCGATGACCACGAACGCGAAGATCGAGCGGGTGAGCAGGAGCCGCGAGCGTTGGCGTCCGAATGCCTCGAGAGCCTGGACGGTTTCGGGGCGCAGAGTGGAGTCGATCATGAGGTTGGGAGAGAAGCTTCGGAACTCTAGCCGAGTTTACTGGTTGCAGGAAAGAGACGAATCGAGTTGGAAAGCAATGCCTTGGGCGTTGTAGTCTGCGCTTGGTTCAAACTTGTCGGGTGTCCCATCGCCAGAACAGCGCATTTCCATAACGAAATCCCATTCCTCGCCCCCCTTCTTTCATGCATCCGCCTGATGACCTAGGATCTTCCTCCTTCGATGAGGATCCCAACGCACGGAGCATCGCGCTCATGGCGAAAGTCGCAGAAGGCGACGAGGCCGCGTTTCAGGAACTGATTGAGTTTCATCAGTCGGCGGTGATCGGCACGGTCGCCAAGATGCTGGGTACCGCAAGCGAGGCCGAAGACGTGGCTCAGATGGTGTTCATTCGGGTCTGGAAATCGGCCGCTCGATATCAGCCGACCGCCAAGTTTACGACCTGGCTGTTCACGATCACCCGCAACCTCGTGTTCAACGAAATGCGCCGGCGCAAGCGTCGCAAGGAAACCTCGATCGAGGAGGGGGAGGAGAACTTTCACGTCACCATCGCGGACGACCCGTCCCGCAGGCCCGATGCCGAGGCTCTCGAGGGCGAACTTGCCCGCAAGATCGACGAGGCGATTCAGGCGCTTCCGGAAAAGCAGCGCATGGCGGTGATCCTGCGCCGGTTTGAGAATGCGCCCTACGAAGAGATCGGAGAGATCCTCGACCTGTCTCTCCCCGCTGTGAAGAGCCTGCTCTTTCGGGCGCGGGCGCAGCTCCGTGAGAATCTTCAGCCCTACCTCGACGAGCGAAAGGGGTAACGGGAGCTCTCGGATAGAAGCTGCTCCTGCGCTTGCTCAAAGTCCACGACCTCGTGTTGTCCGAGTAGCGGCCTGCTTTCTTCGTTGGCTTCCCCTGCTTCCTCGTCAAGGGTCGGTCCATGTCATCAAAGGACGACGAAGAAGTGCTTGGCGTTGATCGGGCCTTGCTCGATGCGGTCGGGAGTTTTCAGGGGTTTCGAGCCGGGGCAGACGAGGCGCTGGATCTGTTTCTCAAGCCGGAGAGCCACTCCTTCCGTCGGCGCGGCGAGGTCGAGGAGGATCCCTCCTGGAAGCAGCTGATTCCCTACGCGCTGTTCTGCTCGGAAGGTCGCATCCTCCGCTACCGTCGCGGCTCGAAGTCCGGCGAGCAGCGTCTCGCAGGGAAGGGATCGATCGGCATCGGCGGTCACGTGAACCGCGAGGATTTCGCGGGGAAGGCCGAGCACCTCGGGCATGAAGCCTACTTCGCGGGTGTGGCCCGGGAGGTGCAGGAAGAGCTTCAACTGGGCGAGGTGCTCGCCCAGCGGATCGTCGGACTGATCAATGACGACACCACCCCCGTGGGGGCGGTGCACCTCGGAGTCGTCCACGTCTTTGATCTCGCCGCTCCCGAAGCCGCGAGCAACGAGGACGCCATCATCGACGTCGAGTTTCTCACGACAGCCGAGCTCGAGGCCGAGCGCGAAAGCCTGGAGGCATGGTCGCAGATCTGCCTCGATCATCTTCCTGAGATTCTCGGCCAATAGGAGGCGAAATGAAAAAGGCCACTCGCCGCCCGGAAAACGCTTTTGCTCGCAGGGGCGGGCACGACCGGGTGGCCGGAATCGACGAGGCGGGGCGCGGGCCTCTGGCAGGCCCGGTGGTGGCCGCCGCCGTGGTACTGCCGGCCCGGTGGGGTCACCCGCTCGTCCGGGATTCCAAGAAATTGACTGCACGCCAACGGGAAGAGGCCTACTCGGCAATCTGCGGGGCGGCCGGCCTCTCGTGGAGCGTCGCCATCGTGGACCGCGATGAGATCGACCGGCTCAATATTCTTCAGGCGACTCATCTCGGGATGAGACGCGCCTTCGAGGGGCTCGATCCGCGGGCCGACGCAGCCCTCATCGATGGACTGCCTTTGCCCGAGTTTCCCGCCCCGCATGAAGGGCTCGTCAAGGGGGACTCCCAATCCATCTCCGTCGCGGCCGCCAGCATTCTTGCCAAGGTGACCCGTGACCGAATCATGGTTGCAGCCGCCGAAGATTTTCCCGAGTATGGCTTCGAGCGTCACAAGGGCTATCCAACGCCCGAGCATCTCAAGGCATTGAACATTCATGGCCCGACTCCCCTTCATCGGCTTTCGTTCGCGCCGGTTGCTCAATGCACCTTTCCATTTGTCCACGAAGACGAACACGGGCAGTGACGCTGTCTCCGGGGAGCGCCGCGACCGCGCCGACGTCGGAGCCTATGGCGAGGACGTGGCGGCCGCCTTTCTCCGGGAAGAGGGGTTCAAGATTCTCTACCGCAACTACCGAGCCCCCACCGGCGGGGAGGCTGACCTTGTGGCCCGCCACGTTGACGTCCTCGTTTTCCTGGAGGTGAAGACGCGGGTTGGAGATCCAGACCAGATCCGTCCGTCCGATGCCGTGACTCCTCTCAAGGAGCGGCTCGTCTCGCGGGGTGCGGCCAGTTGGCTGGGAATGCTCGATCATCCCGTGCCGTTCCGCTTCGACATCGTGGAGGTGGTGCTGCAGGACGGCCGACCGCCTTTTGTGCATCGCTGCGAGAATGCCTTCCAGATGCCCGAGGACTACTACGAATAGAGTCTTCGGGTGCGGTTCCCTTTTCCCCGCGCTAGCGTCGAGTCGAATGAGTCATCAGCTCAAGAAGAAGGCCTATTACAGCGTCGACCCCGGTCTCGGTGCCTACCTGCTCGAGTACAAGCGCGGTGGCAACGAGATCCCGGAGATCTACGACGACCTGCGGAGGTTCAGCCAGAGCTTCCCGCACTTCGATCATCTCGGCAACGACACCCTCTGGAAGACGGTCATGTACGATCCCGGCGACGCGGAGCGTCTGCATCGTCAGCTCGTCGAAATCTACGCTCGGCTCAAGACGGGCGACACGCGGGTGGCGGAGCATCTCTACGTCGAGCGGATCGACTTCTGCGAGTTCGGAAATTCGCAGCCCTTCCGCGTGCGGATCGTGAATCAGTTCAACGACAACTACGACCATATCTACGTCAAGATCGCCGATGCCAACCGGATCTACGGGCTCGAGCTGGAACACATCCTCTCGCCCAACCGCATCAACTACTACGTCAACGGCGAGACCCTGATCGAGGAGCACATCGCGGGCCTTCCGGGCGACGTCTTCATCGCCGACTGGCTCCAGCGGGAGGACACCAACCGGGTGCGTCTTGCCAAGGAGTTCGTGAAGTTTTCCGAGCGCTCCTTCATCCGATTGCTCGGCGACATGCGCAGCTACAACTACGTCGTCGATATCACGCCCGACTTCGAGGAGGTGCAGTATCGAGTGCGCGCGATCGACTTTGACCAGCAGTGCTACGAGGGAAGCCGGAAGCACTACCTCCCGGGGCACTTCGAGGACAACCAGGTCGTCGTTGCCCTGTGTAGAGAATTCATCAACGCCGGGGCGATGACCCAGTACCAGAACGAAGAGCGCAGCCTCATCGACCGTCGCGTCACGGCGGCCAAGCGCCGACTTCTCGGGCTCATGGATTGCATGCGGGAGAATCCCTGTACCACCGAAGAGAAGACCCGTCAGCTGATCGGCGATCTCAACGAGCTTCATCACACCGTCGCCTTCGACAACTGCCGCACCATCGCCGACGTTCTCGAGACCAACATTCGCGTCTCGCTTGAAAAGGGGAGGGGGTAGGGAGCATTCATTCCCCATGAGCAGGCCCATTGACTTGATACCAACATTGAAAGTCTTGGGAACGGTTGTTCTCTTTTTTGATCTGTGCTGGCGCCCGTTCGGACGAAACTGCAATGCCTAAGGTGGAGAGTGGCGACATCGTTTTCCAGACCTCCAAGACCGAACAGTCCCAGGCCTTGAAGCTGCTCACCGGATCGCCATTCACTCATTGCGGAATCTTTTTTCGGCGTCCGAACGGTGAAGAAATCGTCGTGGATGGAGACGGGAGAGGCGAGCCCAGGACCTGGAAGACGTGGAAGGCTGCCGGCGTGGATGGGAAGGCCTCCGTCTACCGCTGGAAGGGCGGGCTCGATGCGGAGCAGAAAGCACGACTGTTTCAGGCGGCGAGTAGGCTCGATGGCCGGCCTTACGACCCCAAGTTTGCCTGGGGTGAGGACGAGATCTACTGCTCCGAGCAGACGTGGCTCGCGTACAAGGCCATCGGTCTGAAACTCTGCGCCCTCGAGACCATTGGTGAGTTTGACCTGGAACATCCGACGGCCCTGACTCTGATCGAACGTCCCGGCAGCTGGGGTTCGCTTGCCGCCGTGCCCCGAGACATGAAGGCCATTTCGCCGGTGGAGATCAGTCGCAGCGACCGTCTCGTGGTGGTTCGGAAACCATGAGGAATCCTGAGGGCGACCTCGCCTCTAGAGCTCCTCCGACAAATTCTCAGTGATGATCGCTTTTGCCTCCTCCCACGACATGGGAACAAGCATCACAGGATCGGGTTCAGCGTCTGCGTCGTCGAAGTAGCCGAGGCTCCGAAGCACAAAGAAGGTATCCTGCTGCGGAAATTTTTTTTCGTAATGGGCGAGGAGTTCGGCCAGCGAATATCGCTGTAAGAGCATTGCGAGATCGACAAAGTCTTTTTTCGACCCGCGATTGGTCATGGCCGAAAGTTTCATCGCGGCGATGTCAGGGATCCCGAGGAGCTGATATCCGTCGGCTTTTTCGACCTCATCGATTAGCGGGTATGCGTAGCGGATGATATCCGTCTTCACACCCGCGAGGATCAGGTTCAGGGTATTGGGTGCCTGTCCCACCACCTCGATGGTCTGCTTCGGAAAACATGCGTCGAGCTTGATGAGAAGTTGCTCGGAGTCGAATGGATCCTTGCAGAAGAAGTCAAGATCGACGGACTTCCTGTGGCCGATGTGGAGGGCCAGAGCCGTGCCTCCGACGAGGAAGAATGAGTCTCCGAGAAACACTGAGAGTTCTCTCAGGAGTTGAAGGGTGCCGGGCTCGAGAGTTTGTTCTTCGTGAAACATCGAAAGGAAGACTTAGGGAGCTGAAAGTAGGTGGAGCAGAACCCGAGAGTGCGTTTGTCGAGGTACGGAACTTTGGTGGCGATGTCTCGGATGCGGTCGTAGCCGTAGACTTCCTTGAGCCGGTTCCAGTCGCTGCGCTTCCCTCGCATGAGGACCCTAGCGACCAGCCAGCCAGCATGCTTTTTCGGATCGACCGAGGCGCGGTCGCAGTCCCAGAAGATATGGTCGGAAAATTGGTCCACCAAAGACTCTAGCACGTCTGTGGAGGAGGTGCGTCGGGCCTCTTGTAGTGAGACAGGCGCTAGAGGTCTTATCCGATTTCGATACTGCCGAGGAGCCGTTCCGACGTCCGCGCCAACCGCTCCTTCGAGGGAGCGTGGACTCGCATGAGCACGTCGCCGACGGCGATCTCTTCCCCGACTTTCGCGAGGCGGTCGATGCCCACCGCGTGATCGATCGTGTCGCCCGCCTGCCTTCGGCCCCCGCCCATCTCGAGCACCACTCGCCCGATCTCCTCCGCAGACACGGCCTGCACGCAACCGGCCTCGATGGCGCGGAGCTCGGTCACAAAGGCCGCGCGGTGCCGATCGGCCAAGGTGGCGAGGGAAGCGGCGTCTCCTCCCTGAGCGGTGACCATTTTCTCGAAGACGGTGTAGGCCCGGCCATTGTCCAGCAATTCCTCCAGATGCCCGCGACCCGAGTCGGAAACGGTCTCGGCAAGATCCAGGACAAGCTGTCGTAGATCGGAGGGACCCCCGCCCCTGAGTGTCTCAATGGCCTCGACCACCTCGAGTGCATTGCCGACGGCTTTCCCGAGCGGTTCCTCCATCGGGCTGAGCAGGTAGCGGGTGCGCACCCCGAACTGTGTACCCACTTCGGCCATCGCCTTGCCGAGGACCTCGGCTTCGGCCTTCGTCTTCATGAAAGCTCCGCTGCCGTACTTCACGTCGAGGACGAGCCGGTCGAGATTCTCAGCCAGCTTCTTGCTCATGATGCTTGAGACGATGAGCGGGATGGAGGGGACGGTACCCGTGACGTCGCGGAGCGCGTACAGCTTGCGGTCGGCAGGGCAGAGATCGGTGGTCTGTCCGGTGATGACGCAGCCGCAGGCCTCGAGGGCCGCGTTAATTTCGTCGCCATCAAGATCGACCCGGAATCCTGGAATGCTCTCCAGCTTGTCGAGCGTCCCTCCGGTGATGCCGAGTCCACGTCCGGAAATCATCGGGATCCAGGATCCGTCGGCGGCGAGCAGCGGGGCGAGCACGAGCGAGACCTTGTCGCCGATGCCTCCGGTGGAGTGCTTGTCGATCTTGGGCGGTGATCCTTCGGGGTAGTGGAGGGTCCCGCCACTGGCGAGCATGGCCCTTGTCAGCGAGCCGGTTTCTTCCGCATTCATGCCCTGGAAGTAGACCGCCATCGCAAAGGCGCTCATCTGGGCATCGCTCATTTCTCCCGAGGTGAACGCCGCGACAAGGTCGCCGATCTCACTCGGGCTCAGCGTCCCTCCTTCTCGTTTTCGTTCGATGAGGGAGGGAGCGTTGAAGGAGGAAGTGGTCATGGGATACAAAGAAACAGCCCGTCGAAAGGACGGGCTGGATCGTGAAGAAGGCGCTGGGTCGGCGTGAGCCGACCGCCAACTTGGCAGTATTCGAGGAGTGGAGTCTAGCGTCCTGCCTTGATCTTCTTGTCCCACTCGGCGATGCGTGCGGCTTGCTTGGTGAAAAGAGCGTCGGTGGAGTCGAGGACCTCGATGTCGACAATCTTGTCGCCCTTGGTGATGGCATCGACGATGTCCTGCCCTTTGGTCACTTCGCCAAAGACCGTGTGCTTGCCATTGAGGTGGGGCGTGGGGCCGTGAGTGATGAAGAACTGCGAGCCGTTGGTGCGGGGGCCGGAGTTGGCCATCGAAAGAATGCCCGCCTTGTCGTGCACGAGTCCGGGGACGAATTCATCCTCGAACTTGTAGCCCGGGTCACCGGTGCCGGTGCCGAGTGGGCAGCCGCCCTGGATCATGAAGTCGTTGATGACACGGTGGAAGGTGAGTCCGTCGTAGTAGTCGTGCTTGGCGAGGTTGAGAAAGCTGGCGGCGGTGACCGGCACTTTCGAAGCGAAGATCGTCACTTCGATATCGCCTTTCGACGTCTTGAAGGTGACACGGATGTCCTTCACGTCTTCCGCCTGGACCGAGGTCGCGGTGCTGAGAAGACTGAAGAAGAGGAGCGAGGCGAGTAGGGAGCGAAGAGCTTTCATGTCGAATAGAATCGTGGGAACGCGGCAAGGTGCAAGAGATCGGTGCAGAAAAAGACCCGCCGAACCGAAGTTCGCGGGTCTTTGTCTCTTTGCAGTAGGAGTGACCTGATTCAGACTAGCCGCCGATGCGATTGTAGGTCTGAGCTTCTCCCGCGATTCCCAGCTGGGGAGGGAACTCGGAGTATCCGCGGTAAGGGTAGATCCGACCGTCCTTCATGGGGGGCGCGTAGCCGCCCTTGTAAGAGGGGAAGGGGAAAGTCACGAGTTCAAAGAGGCCGTAGCCGACGCGCATCGCACTGCGGCCGGTGCCATCAAGGATACCGTAGCCGCCCGCAGCGGTCCGACCCTTCATGTTGTGAGTATTGAAGACCGTGGCGGGAAGCTCGAGTGCTCCGTAGATGATGTTTCCGACAGCACGGCCCAGCTTGCGGGTCATGGTGTAGGAGCCCGCTGGGGGATCCTGAATGTCGGCCTCCACCGAGACGGGCGCGGCGAAGAGGAGGGAGGTTGCGAGAGCTAGGAAGAGCGTCTTTTTCATGGTCCTTTAGCAGAGTGAAGCAAGTCCGGAGCGGCAATGCAATGCTGAAAGTGAAGAAAGTTTGCCGAAATTGACGAATCTGTTTCATTCGGGCGTTGCCACGATGCTTTCACCTCCTATGGTGGAGCGTTCATGCACCCAGACATCGAAAAACTCGTCGAGAGCGGAAAGCTGCCTCGAGAAGCCGGGGAATTTCTCTCCGAACTTGAACCCGGTACCTACTGCGAGCACAAAAGCTGGGGATACGGCAAGATCGCCAAGTGGGATCTTCTTGGCGACCGCGTCATGATCGACTTCAACGAGAAGCCCGCTCATCCGATGAAACTCGAGTTTGTGGCTCGCTCCGTGAAACCTCTCCCGGAAGGTCACGTGATGACCCTCTACCTGAGTGATCCGGAGGGAGTGAGAAAGATGGCTCTCGAGGAAACGACCGAATTCGTCCGCCTCGTACTTGAGAGTCAGGGCGGCAGTGCCAGCCTCGATGAGTTCGACAACGCTGTCTGTGGGACGGTGGTCAAGGAAGACGGCTACAAGCGCTGGTGGGAAAGCACCAAGAAGAAACTCCGTCAGGACCGTCGCTTCGTGGTCCCACCCAACCGGAGAGATCCGCTTGAACTTCGGGATGCGAACCTGACGCCGGCTGAGGCTCTGGCAGCCGACTTCGAAGCCGTGGGTGACATGAAAGCGCGCGCCAAGGCGTTCATCGCCTGTGCCGCGCACGTCGGCGACTTCAAGGAGGAGCCGGATATTCTCAAACGCATCCTCGACACCGCCAATGAGCTGATTTCGAAGTCGCTCCGACTTCATCCCGGCCCCTGCTTCGAGATGCTCCTCGCTCGGAACGTCATCCTCGAGGCCGACAAGTCCCTCGTCGCCGAGGACCAGCCTGAGATCGAAGATCTGCTGCACTCTCAGTCCAACACTCTCGCCGATTTCATCCCCAAGCTGCCCATCGCGGCTCAGCGGGCCGCCTACGACTCCTTCCCCGGAGCCTTCGGCGACGAGTGGGATCAGAAGATGCTCGACGTGCTCGGCAACTCGGGCCTCCGCTCCGCCGGAGAAATGGCCAAGGTTCTGCAAAGCAAGGGGCGCGAGGATCTCCTGGTCGCCCACCTTCGCAAGGGCGTTCAGGAACGTCGCCTCCCTTCCGACCTCCTGGCGTGGATCTGCCGCGAGCGCAAAGCCGCTTCTGAGAAGGTCTTCGGGTCCGACGGCGAACTCGCCGGCGCCATTCTCAACAGCATGGAGAAGGATCACCTCGACGAGAACGCCCGCAAGTCGAGCCGTCTCCAGGAAGCTCTCGTCGGCGATGCCGACCTGATGGCCGATCTTGTCGCTGACTGCGAGCCGGGCGCCGCCCGAAGCCTCGGACGCCGCCTGCTGGGCAGCCCTGCTTTCGACGACCTGTCGCGCCGTTCTCTTCTGGCACGCATTATTAAAGTGCACCCGAAGGTGGAAGAGATCATGGCCACGGACTCGACCCGCTCCTCCGGTTCGGTCGAGGCTCTCATCGTCTCCTGGGAAAGTTACGAGGCCAAAAAGCTGGAACTCGAAAATCTCGTCAACAAGCGCATCCCCGCCAACAAGAAGGAAATCCAGACCGCCCGCGAGTACGGCGACCTCAGCGAGAACTTCGAGTACAAGGCCGCCAAGCAGGAGGAGGAGAAGCTGCGCGCCGAGCGCCAGCTCATGGACGCCGATCTCAAGCGTGCCCGTGGCAGCGACTTCAAGGGCGCCGACACGAGCCAGGTCTCGATCGGTACCACCGTGAAGTTTGCTGAGACCAACGACGGCTCAGAAGAGAGTTACGCCATTCTCGGAGCCTGGGACACCGACATCGAGAAAGGCATCGTGTCCTATCTCTCCGATCTCGCCCAGTCGCTCCTCGGAGCAACCGTCGGCCAGACCGTGGAGATCCCCAGCGGGGAGCAGGGAGTCGTCCGCAAGGTCGTGATCAAGGAAATCCTCCCGTATTTCTCCTAAACGACCTGGCTTCCGAGCCTCCTGTCCTACAAGCCCATCGGGGTCAATCGACCCCCTTGCCAAATTTTCACCGAACTGTTCCGATTTTCCGCTCCCTGAGGGGATCGTAAAGGGGCATTTCTTTTGGATTGCCTTACTATCAAATTCATCCCATTAATCAACACAGCACACGATGACTGACTCCACGATTGTCTCCGTACACGGACGCGAAATTCTTGATTCCCGAGGAAACCCGACCATTGAGGTCGAGGTCAGCCTCGACAATGGCGCCTTTGGTCGCGCCGGCGTTCCCTCCGGCGCCTCCACCGGCGAGCACGAAGCCTGCGAGCTTCGCGACGGCGACAAGGCTCGCTACTGCGGGAAAGGCGTCCTCCAGGCCGTGGAGAACACCAACACGCAGCTGGCGGACGTACTCATCGGACTTGATGCCTGCGATCAGCCGCGCCTCGACCGGGCCATGCTCGAACTCGACGGTACTCCGAACAAGAAGAACATCGGCGCCAACGCCATCCTTGGCGCTTCCCTCGCCGCCGCCAAGGCAGCCGCCCAAAGCTCTGGGCTGCCCCTCTACACTTATCTTGGCGGGCCCAACGCCAAAGTGCTTCCTGTCCCGATGATGAACATCATCAACGGCGGATCGCACTCCGATGCTCCCATCGACTTTCAGGAGTTCATGGTCATGCCGAAGGGCGCGCCCACTTTTAAAGAGGCCCTGCGCTATGGTACCGAGATCTTCCACGCGCTCGCCAAGATCCTCCACGACAAGGGACTCTCCACCGCCGTCGGCGACGAAGGCGGTTTTGCTCCCAACCTCGAAGGCGGTGCCGAGGAGGCCCTCCAGGTCATTGCTCAGGCTACCGAGGCCGCCGGCTACAAGCTCGGTGAAGAGATCTTCATCGCCCTCGACGTCGCTTCCTCCGAGTTCTACGACAAGGCGAAAGGCAAGTACGTCTTCGCCAAGTCCGACGGATCCGAGAAGGACACCGAGGAAATGGCCGACATGTACGCCGACCTGCAGAAGCGCTACCCCATCCTCTCCATCGAGGACGGCATGGACGAAAACGACTGGGACGGATGGAAGGTGCTCACCGACAAGATCGGCGACACCACTCAGCTGGTCGGCGACGACCTCTTCGTCACCAACGTCGATTTCCTCAAGAAAGGCATCGACCTCGGTGTCGCCAACTCGATCCTCGTCAAGGTCAACCAGATCGGCTCGCTCACTGAGACCCTCGACGCCGTCGAACTCGCCACCCGCAGCCAGTACACGTCAGTCATCAGTCACCGCTCCGGTGAGACCGAGGATGACACCATCGCTGACATCGCCGTCGCCACCAACGCCGGCCAGATCAAGACCGGTTCCCTCAGCCGGAGCGACCGGATCGCCAAATACAACCAGCTCCTCCGCATCGAGGAACAGCTCGGCGACAACGCCGTCTATGGAGGGAGAATGAACGTCTAGAACGTTCATCCCTGACCCGCATTGCCTGATGGCCCTTGGACAAGACGACAGAGACCCAGTCTGGGACGACGAGGAGCGTGAGCCGGATATCTGGCAGCGCCTCAGTCGTTTTACCCTGATCTGCATTCTCCTCGTCGTCGTCTTCGGCTCGGTCCTCGTTCTCCGCCCTCACTTCGAGGCCCAGCGGGGTGAGGCGGCCCGCGCGCGCGCTTTGGAAGAGACCAAGGCAATCTACGAGCGTCTCCTCGTCAAGAGGCAAAAGGAGCTGCACTGGCTGCGCACCGACCTCAACTACCTCGAGAAGGTCGCCCGCGACCGTCTGGTCCGAGCCAAGCCCGGAGAGTACGTCATTCGCGTCCAACGATAGGAGCAACGAGACGCCTTAACCGGGGTTTGGTAGTGAAAGAGAGGAAGGACTGACCTCTCGTTGACTTACGCCGGCTATTTCGGTGTCGCTTCGCCATGAGGGTAGCGATAGTCCGCGTTGCCGTCTGTCGAGACCTGAACGGTCGATCCATCCGCCGGCGTGTAGAGAAAGAGTCTCCTTCCGGCGTGGTAAACGATCGCGCTCTGATCACGCGTCCAACGAGGGTAGGCAAACCAGACGAGGGCACCCTCCTCGTTGGCGAAGGGCTTGAAGTTGCTCATCTTCAAAGACTCCGCATCGAAGTCGGCGAGGTAGAGAGTCCGGCCCGGGACCGAGTGCTTGAACCCCCTCTGGTACTCGAAACTGACCTTGCTCTCATCGACCGAGAGCGTTACCCGGGCGAGGACTCCCTCCTTGTCGAGTTCACACTGGATCCTCTCGTACTTCGGTTCGCCATCAGTGTTCGGCGTCATGAGAAAATAGCCGCGTTTCTGCTTCGGCGGAGTTGCGCCGACGAGGATCCGGCCGTCCGTGAGGCAGGTGAAGGCCCAGGCATGATAGTTTTTGCCGGTCAGAGCAATCTCGTCCCCTGGCTTGCCACCGATCCTGCCAGCCATCACCTGATAGCCTTTTCTACCGGGATGACGGCGGTTCCAGATGGGGGTGTTGGTGCCGTCACGGCTCCAAGTCTGGTTGAAGTCGGTATGCGTGCCGTCCGTGATCTGGTGAAAGCCGGTGCCATTGGCGTTGATGATGCAAATGGCGGTCTTCCAGTTGCTGACCTCCTTGTCGTTCACCAGCCGCCGGAAGAAGACGAGCTTGTCCCCGGTCTTCGACCACGAAGGCTTGAAATCCCAGTGACCAGTCGTGAGCGGTTCCTCTTCCGGGGTCCCGAGGACGTTCACGTGCAGTTGCCCGTCCTTGTAGTAGGACGCGCGGTGCCCTTCTTCGCAGTGGGCACTGGTCCCGAGGAAGGCGGCCCCGAGGAGCAGAAGTGCAGGAAGAGGAGAGGGTCCCATGCTCAGGAAACGGGATGCGAGGGCGGCTCTGTCGGCGGGCATTCAGGGGAAGGGATGCTAGGTCTCCTCCGTACGCACTTTCGAGCGACTCGACTCGCGCAGACGTCGCAGAAAGAAGAGACCAAAGATCGTCACGCAGGTGGCCTTGAGCAAGAGGAGCCACCAGGGCTTCCACCAGGCGCCGGTGTGCATTTCGATCCAATCGGAGCAACCAAAGGCAAGAAAGGCGGCCGGGAGGATCAGCCCTCCCGCCTTGCGCGCCGGGAGTCGATACCAGTGCACCAATAAGGCCGCCGAGATGGCGGCCCATAGGCAACCTTCGCCGAGGTTGAACCACTGAGAGAGGTTCCACCCCGAGGCGAGGATGATGTCGTGAGAAAATCGTTTGCCGTCTGTAGCCGTCAGAAGGTGGTCGCGCTGCCTATAGCATCGCTACCACGGTCTGACGACCGCGGCTACGCTGCGTGAGCCAGCTATAGCGAGAGGCCTTCGAGCTTGTCGAGGATGCCCTGCTTGTTGAGCATGCCGAGATGCGTCTCCTTCAGTTCGCCGTCGGCGTAGAACTGAAAGGTGGGCACGGCGGTGATGCCCTGATCGACGGCGAGGTCGCGCTGCTCTCCGACGTTGACGGAAGCCATGAGGTAGTCATCGCCTTTTTCAGTGGCCAGTTCTTCCAGAACCGGCGCAATCATTTTGCAGGGGCCTCACGTCTCGGACCAGTATTCGACGAAACCGGGTTTGCCGGCGTTCTTGACCGTCTCTGTGAATGTCTCCGTGGTAAGTTCTTGAAGTGCCATATGCTGAAGCCTGCCACGACCCGATCCGGTTGCAAGCAGATCAGGATTCAGCCGACTCGGAAAGCGAGACCATCGCGGGGTGGCGCAGGATCTCTTCAAGAACGGATTCGGCCGGCAATTGGCCAAGTTGACCGCCCGGCGCGCGCAGGACCCGCGTGGCCTTGTGGGGTGGCGCCCAGACTTCCGGGTTGGTGGGGCCGAAGAGAACGACGGTGGGAATTCCAAGCACGGAAGCAAGATGGGTGACGCCGCTGTCCTGTCCGACGAAGAGGTCGGTGGCGGAAAGAGCGTCTGCCACTTGGCGAAGCGGCTGTGCTCGCAGGTGCTCGAAGCGGATGGACCGCTGCTTCCAGATGCCGGAAACGTGGTCCGCGATTCCGTGCTCCTCCTCGACTTCCCCCGTGACCAGGAGGAGTTCCAGGTCCGAGCGCTGTTCCTGGAGGAGAAGAGCAAGCCTGGTCCACTCGTCGAGGTCCCAGTTTTTGGAGGGGCTGCCACTGCCGGGATGGAAGGCAATGCGCGGCGCGCTCCGTTTTGTCGAGGGTGCTGAGGGTGCCTCGGATCCGAGTTCGAGCACGATGCCGCGGTCTTCTTCATCGAGAAAGAGTGCCAGTGTTTCGAGCGGCGCGGCCAACTGGGCGACGGCGTGCAATCCGGCGTTCAGGGGCTTGTGGATGCCTCGAATGAGCGTCTCGACTCCCGCTTTCTCGAGGTTGTCGGCAAAGTAGTCGTCGGGGTCGTAGAGGTAGCTGATCACGACGCTGAAGCCGGCAAAGTAGGCCTGCCATTCTTCGTCGAGTTCCGCTCCCGGTACGAAGAAGAGCGAGAGGGCGGCGTGCTCCATCGAGCGGGTGGCCGTCGCGAGGCCGGCGTCCTTGGCGAGTCCAAGAAAGGGTTCGTAGCCGAGGATCTCGACGTCGGCGTCGAGTCCCTCATGCAGAAGGCGGATCGCGGGGAGGGTGAGCAGAAAGTCGCCCAGGGCCCCGCCGCGGATGACGAGAATCCTGCTCATCGCGGATTCGCCCCCGCGGAAGGCTCGAGCAGTTGGGGGCCTCTCGGGTGGTCGCTGCTCCCCTGGACTTCGACCGCGGTGAGAGGTGCCGGGGGCGGCGGGTCCAGTTGATCGATGAAGGATTGAACGGGGATTCTCGTTGGGTCCTGGGGGGGAAGGGCGTCGAGAACCTTTTGCAGCTCGAAGAGGACCTGGTCCTCTGCTGCGTGTCTCCGAATCCAGTCGATGGCATGAAGGCGAGCGCGGAGGCCGTCATCTCGGTCGGCAGGATTCTGCGCGGCTTGCTGCAGCCACTCGAAGGCCCGCTCGGGCTCGTTTTTGTGGAGAGACTCGAGTCCGAGCATTTCCTCAAGAAGGTGGGAGGTGTCGGAGGCGGCGGCCTTGTCCTGAATCGCCTTCATGGCTTCGGGATCCGAGGAGCGAATGGCATCTTTCCATTCGCGGAACGGACCTCCTGCGCCGGTCTGGCTGGCGGGTCCGAAGGGACGGTAGAGAGGGTCGCCAACGACGACGTTCATCCACGACAGCCCCGGCGTGGCCATCCAGGTGGCTTCGCTCAGAGTGTAGCCTTTCAGCAGTCGGTCGACGAAGACGTCGAGGTGGGTGGTGCCGCCGAGGTAGGGCTCCGATACGTTCCCGAGGACTCCGCAGGCGCCCTTCGCGAGGAGGGGTCCCGTCCATTCGTTCTCGGTCTGGCGGAGGTGGGCGGCGCTGTAGGAGTGGAGATGCACGGCGATCGCGCCTCTCTTGAACTGAAAGGCGGGATCGACGAAGGGTCCGTCGGCGTTCCACGCGTACCAGCCGACATAGAGCGCGGCGTGGCGCATCGGGTAGTGGTGCACGAAGCGGGTGCGATGTCGGTCGACGATGCTCGGGATGCCTGCCTTGCGTGCGCTGGCGAAAGCTTCCTCGATCCATTGGTCACCCACCCCATAGCCGCCGCGGCCGGAGTTCCACTGGTCGAAGTAGCCGAACCCCCAGAGGCCGGTCTTCTCCGTCTCGATGGCATCGTCGATCAGGCGGTGGGCAATTTCCCAAGTGGGCCCGTCTAAGCGACCGACGAGGAACTGACCCCGCGCTCCGGCCGTGTCGAAGGCCTCGTCTTTTCCGTAGAACGGGTTCTTCATGGAGCCCGCTCCTGATGGATTCGCGGAGGCGGGCAGACCAAGGGCGGCGAGTTCGGAATCAACGCTCGCGGCCGTGTTGTTCGCTCCCTTGGGGATCGGCTCGATCACGAAAGGGAGGCCGCGGCAGGTGACGAGCACCTTGATCGGTGGCGGACCATTCTGGGGGAGCCAGCCGCGACGGGTGAACTCCGCAAGGAGAGGGACTCGGAGCTTCATCTCAAACTCACTTCGCTGGAGTCCGTCGCGGTCGGGGACGGAGATCCCGACGAGGCGGTCTTCGGGTATGCCGCGGGTGCGGGCGTAATGGGCGGCGAGGGCAGCGGATTCCTCGACGTCCTGGTTGTAGAGAACGGCGGTCGCCGACGCGGCGTCCCATTGCTGAGCGTGAAGCCGGGCCGAGCCGAGGGTCACGAAGAACGCAAGCAGGAGGACGAAATGAGTCACCGGCCCACCTCCAGTTGCAGGCCGTCGTGAGCGGGGGCGACGCCTTCCGGGCTGCGGGCGAGTGCTTCGCTGTGAAGGACGTCGCAGTTGAAGTGGGTGAGCCAGCACTCGCGCGACCCGATGGCTCCGGCCAGGGCGATGGCTTCGTCAAAGCTCTGGTGCGTGGGGTGAGATTCGTAGCGAAGCCCGTCGAGCACGAGGGTGTCGACGCCCCGCAGCAGCTCGATGGATTCGGGGCTCATGATCTTGCAGTCGGGCACGTAGCCGAACAGCCGCTTGCCTTCCTGCTCGAAGCACCAGCCGATCGTCTCGACCTTGCCGTGCTGCACCGGGACGGGCACGGCTTTGATCGAGCCGAGGGTCACCGAGTCTTCCACCACAAAGCCTTCGGGCTTGAGGTAGCCGCGGTAGCGGTTCTGCCCATTGAAGGCATAACGGAACATCTCCGACACTGCTTCGAGGGTGCTGGCGCGGGCGTAGACGGGGATCGTCGCGTCTTCCTCCAGCGTGAAGCGTCGCAACTCGTCGAAGCCGGCGACGTGGTCGTAGTGGGAGTGGGTGAGGAAGACGGCATCGAGGTGCCGGACGTCGGCCCGGAGACATTGCTGACGCAGGTCGGGGCCGGTATCGATGAGCCAGGTGCCCTCCTTCGACTCGATCAGAACCGAGGAGCGGCAGCGCTGGTCGCGCGGATCTTCCGAGGTGCAGGTTCGGCACTGGCAGCCGATCATCGGCACGCCCACGGAGGTGCCGGTTCCAAGAAAAGTGATCTGGAGAGCTGACATCCGCGAAATTTCATTGGCCCGGTGCAGTGGACGAACCGGGCGTTGCAGACTAGGAGGCAGGGTGACAGATTCAAGCGCCACATGCTGACCGTCCTGAAAATCCGCAACCTCGCGCTGGTCGAGGATCTCGTCTGGGAACTCGGACCCGGTCTGGTCGGGGTCACCGGAGAGACCGGCGCGGGCAAGTCCGTCATCGTGGGAGCGCTCAAGCTCGTCCTCGGAGAGCGTGCCGACAAAGGCATGATCCGCACGGGTGAGGATCTCTGCTCGATCGAGGCGGTTTTTGAACCGACCAATCTTCCGGTGATCAATCGCGTGCTCGCCGACGCCGGGCTTGATCCCTGTGAAGAGGGCGCGCTTCTCGTGCGCCGCGACATTTCCAGGACCGGCACCAGCAAGCAGTTTGTCAACTGCTCGCCCGCGACGCAGACGGTGCTCCGAAGTCTCGGCGAGGTCCTCGTCGATCTGCATGGTCCCCACGCGCATCAGTCGCTGCTTTCCAACGAGCGGCAGCTCTCGATGCTCGACGCCTTTGGCGGACACGAGAAGGAAGTCGATGCCTATCGCGCGGCGTACCGTTCCTGGCGCGAGGCGGCCGATCTGCTGGAGGAACTCACCGGATCCGAACGCGCCACCGAGCAGGAGCTCGACCTGCTCCGGCATCAGGTGCAGGAGATCGACCTAGCCGCACTCCAGCCCGAGGAAGAAGACACCCTCGAGGATCAGTACCGACTCGCCACCGGCGGAAAGAAGCTGCTGCAGATCGTCAGCGACGCCCTTCACCGCCTCGATGGCGGGGGCGATGGCGACGGCGTGCTCGAGGGGCTCGAGAACAGTGAGCGACTGCTGCGGGACCTGTCGCAGGCCGACCCCGGCTCGGGGGAGATCCTCGAGACTTTCGCCTCTGCCCACATCGATCTTCGCGAAGCGGTGGATTCACTGCGGAGCTATCAGGACAAGGTCGACGTCAATCCCGAGGAACTGGCCGCCCTCGAGGACCGCGTCAACGTCGTCGAAGCGCTGCGCCGCAAGTACGGCAGCACCATTCCCGAGATCATCGCGTTCGGCGAGAGCGCCGCCCTGCGACTCGAGGCGATCGAGGGTCGGGGGGATCGCATCACCGGCTTGCAGGCGGAAGCCGACGCGGCCGAAGCCAAGATGCGCAAGGTCGGCGCCGCTCTCGGCAAGAAGCGCGCACAGTCCGCACCGAAGCTGTCGAAGGCGATCGTCGCTCATTTGGGCGATCTCGGATTCAAGCAGTGCCACTTTGGTCTCGAGCTTGCCGAGCGCGAGGTCCCCGCTGCGGCTGGCCTCGAACTGGTCGAGTTCATGTTCAGCCCCAACCCCGGCGAACCGCAGAAGCCGCTCAAACTGGTCGCTTCCTCAGGCGAGATGTCGCGGGTCATGCTCGCAGTGAAGAGCGCCCTCGCGAAGGAGGACAGCATCCCGCTACTCGTGTTCGACGAGATCGACGCCAACGTCGGCGGCGAGATCGCCATCGCGGTGGGCAATAAGATGGCGTCCCTCGGAGAGACCCATCAGGTCATTGCCATCACTCACCTTCCACAGGTCGCGGCCCTGGCGGCGAGTCATCATGTGGTCGAGAAGGAGGTCGCTGGAGGCCGGACGCGGAGCACCCTCCGCACCGTCGATCCCGAACAGCGCCGTCACGAACTCGCCCGCATGCTGGGTGGCGAATCGGACTCAGCGCTGGCGCATGCGGACACGCTGCTGGGCGGGAAGTAGAACCATGAGAGATGCTTCGCGTTCGACCTGCTTCCCGTGCTTCTCGTTGGTCGCGATCAAGGAACCCAGTGAACCGAAGCCGGAACCTTTCGAGTAGTCATCCGCTTTCTCTACCGCAGTCGAAAGTCGATCGGCACGCGGATGCGATGCGGCACGGTGGTGCCGTCGCTGAGTCTGGCCGGGCGGAACTTCCAGCCTGCCACCGCCCGCAAGGCGGCCGCATCGAGGTCCTTGTGCCCTGAGGAATCGACGACCTGAGGCGCGCTGACCCTGCCCTTTTCGCTGACGATGAAGGCGACCATGACGAGGCCTTCCCGGCCCGCCCTGCGGGCGGCAGAAGGGTAGCTGAAGCCGGCTTTGCCGATCAACTCTGGTTGGGAGACGATGCTGGGCTGGGCGGGAGCGGGCGGCGGAGTGACGGAAGCGGGCGAAGACCGAGGGCGAGGCGGCGCGGCGGCGGGTGGTGTCGGCTGTGATGGTTCGGGCACGCGGGAGGCGATCTCGACCTCTGGGGCGGGGAGTACCGGTCCCCGGGGAAGGGTGGGCGCAAGAGGCGGAAGAGAGACCGTCTCCACCTC
>ENA-ORXT01001470-ORXT01001470.1-marine-metagenome-genome-assembly--contig:-NODE-1470-length-31576-cov-46.298867_pt1 | contig 31576 bp, 20 predicted proteins | sample MGYA00237868_ERZ511482 | MGnify/ENA metagenome assembly ERZ511482 | reverse complement strand
CAGCTTCCTGATCTGACAGGAAATTCTGTGAAATGGCAGTGCTAAGACCGATAAACATAAATAAACCGGTGAATACTACCATTCTCAACAATGAAGAATTCTTAAATCTTCCAAGAATGGATTCTTTCATGAGATTGAGTTTTGGTTTAAAAATTAATAAAATAAAATATTCATTTATCATCCTTAAAAAGGATGACGCTGTTAGACCACCCACAGTAGGATGATACTATTATAAAGCTTAGTGAACCACTTAATGAATTTATTAAAGGAGATAATTGCTTGAATAGCAAATTGTGATTTCGTCTTGAGTAAGGTTACTAAATCAAGCTAACGCCCTTAAAGTTTTATAATACTGATTTCGCCTTCGATATTATAAAAAATACATAGATCGACCTATACGTTTACAGGTTGGTTCGACAATCGATCGTTGACAAAGATACATTTCTGGGTATTTGATTTAATACCGACAAGTGGGTAATTTTTATATTACAAAATTATATAATATTTAATTGGTGCATTGATATGCCTTTATAGATTAGAACTTGCCGTTTATTTTTAAATTCTTTTGTAAATAAGCCTTACTATTCTAAAAGTAAGAGTCATTAGTTGAAAACCATATTATATTCAATGTATATATGTCCCAAGTCCATACCTAAATAATATATATACATCTGTCTTCCTATAAAAACAAAGGCATATTTATCATTCATCTGATAAATATGCCTTTGTAACAATTAGGAAAATTATTGTTTATTTTTCGTCTTCTTTAGAATCAAAGCTAGCAATATTAAAAGCAACCGTCAATTCATGAGAACCGTTATTGTATTGTTGGAATTCATGCCTAGATACATTATATCCATAATAAAAGTTAAGTGTGTTAACCTTGGTTCCTATTAAGAAACCTAATCTTTCATCCGCACCTATGGTGTAACTCACGCCACCTGTCAATCTTTCATCTAAGAACTTAAGTCTGATATTAAGATCTATATGTAAGGGTACATTCATAAACTGCTTAATAAATATAGAGGGTTCTGCTACAATATCATTTTCTTTTGATTCGAATTTGTATCCTAGGTTCAAGATAAATCCAAACTCATTATCTCCTTCTGGTGCATCTTCGTTGATACTAGAGCTTATCAGTGACGGAAATGCAATACCGTAGCTTATCTTATTGTCGTATAGTCCGTAAACCCCGAAAGATGCATCGAAAAACGAATTTCCATCTAATCTTTGCAAGAGGACAGGGTCATCTATATCGATAAATGGATTCGTAATTGCCGATCCAGACAACCTATGCCGTATATACTCTGTTGAAAGACCGAATCCTACCTTATTAGTAGGAGAATCTATCGTGTAGGAAAATGAAAGTTGTCCTTTCGTTGTACCTAAGTCGCCATAACTATCATTTAATAGAAGCGCTCCAAAACCCAACCTATTCCCGACATTACCATCATAGCTAAATGTGAAGGTCTTAGGTGATTTTTCAAATCCTGACCATTTGTTTCTATAATTAAAAACAACCTGATGTTCTCCTGTAGAGCCTGTAGCACCCGGATTTACCAATACAGGATATAGATAGTTATGTGTATAAGTATATCGTTCGTCAAAATATCTTGACTGAGCGTTCATACTCATTCCTATCAGGATAAAACTTAATGCTAAAAATATTATTTTTTTCATCTGAGTTATATTTGAATCCTGATATACAAACCTTCTTATGCTTGTTATCAGGATCTTTTTTGATTTTAATATCTATCTTCTAGTTTCTTAAAATAGTTACCGTTCCTTGGTAAATTCTTGTTTCTCCTGTAGGAAAATCTACTGATAGTACCCACATATAGGCACCTTCCGGAAGTTCTGTTCCATTATTGTTAATTCCTTCCCAGCCTCCTGTATAATTTGTAGTATTGAATACCAGTCTTCCGTATCTGTCGTACATCCCCAGTGTGTTAGGGTTTCTCTCTGAGCAACAAATAGAAAACACATCATTAGCACCATCTCGGTTAGGTGTAATAATAGACGTATAATCTTCAAAACAAGCTCCTCCGTTGCAATCTCCAACAATGGGGCAAACAGGTACAATTATAGGCGCATCATTTATTGCTACACAGCCATTCTCATCCGTAACATCAACATTATAGTTGCCCGGAGCTAAGAATGTAGGATCCTCTCCCATTCCATCAGGTGACCAGTCAAAACTATATTCTCCTGTACCTCCCGTAACATCTAGCATTATCGTACCATCATCAAAAGACGCTGCGCAAAGCACCGTATCTACAGTAATCATTATAGCCTCAGGCTCTGTTATCGTTCTTATAACTGTGTTTGTCAATCCATTATCATCTGTTACCACTATTGTGTAAGTTCCAGCGCATAAGCCTGTAAGCTCTGTCTCTGTAGTGACTACGTTATTTACCGTTACCATAAATGGCGTTCCCTTATCTACTATCTCATAAGTTATTATTCCATCGCAATCTGCACCCAGTCCAAAACATGAAATTTGAGTAATGCCCAAAACATTAATTTCTGGTGCTTCAGGATTAGTCTCCCCTGGTACGATAAAGCAGCTTGCATCTCCCATACAATTATTAGCATCGGAAATAACTACGCAGTACTCTCCTGGAGCTAGACCTAAAATATTTTGTGTATTGCTTGTAAACCCATTTGGCCCTGTCCAAGCAAATGTATAAGCTCCAGTACCTCCTGATCCTGAAACATTTACAAATCCATTCATTCCCGAGGATTCTCCTATATTTCCAACGAGTGATACGCTAGGTTGAGTCGGGGCTACTAGCACAAAGTCTGCTGTTACCGTTTCTCCATTTCCATCCTCTATCGTAAGCGTATAATTTCCAGCACCTAACATAGCATCAGCACAAGAAGTACCACTAACACTGCACATGTAAGGTGGACATCCACCTGATGGTGAGGCTAATAATGTACCGTCATTACTATCAAAGCACGATGGATTTGTAGTCTCTACCATTACTGAAAGATCCTGTAATTCTGTTGTTATGCTAAATGTTGTTGTAGCAGGACAATCATTCATATCCATCACAGAAACGGAGTAATCCCCTACTGGCACATTATTTACATCCGTTATAGTAGGCGTAAATACTGGCGTATCATATGGAGCTGTTCCTCCAGAGCTATTTACAATTACAGAACCATTCATTCCACAAGCTGCATTAGTGGCTGTTGCACTTACGACAAGTTGTGGTGGATCCACTAGTGTATAGTCTTCAGTGAATACAGTCATTCCATTTTGAGAAACCACTAGCGTATAAATACCTGCTGTCTTACTGAAGAGATTACAAGAATTACTTTGTACAATTCCACCAGACGTCCACTCACAGTCACATCCTTCTGCTCCTGTAGTGGTTATATCACCTTCCCCACCGAAACAATCGATCGGGTTAATTATTGCATTTATAGTTTTTGCGCATACAACGCTTATTGCTCCATCATTCAATTCGTAGAGAGAAGAGGGTATTTCATCAGCATTACCATCTGCTATTTCTACAGATATAGGTGAGTCAGAGAAAATCACTTCTGCTGATTCTTCACATGAGCCTACCAAATCGAAACAAACTTTAAAAATTAAACTTCCATCTGGCAAGCTTGCTCCTCCACCGTTAGGTTCGTTCCATGTAAATACGACACTATTGTCCCCTTGTGGATTAAAACTAAAATTGGTGATACCTATAGTCCCATTTGTCATGGCAGGTCCTGTGTATGCTAGAACAGAGTTATCAAACACTATGGACCACTGCATACTTCCTATATTGTTAAACTCCTGTACTGTGTAATCCACGCAGACATTTTCTCCGGGAGCACCTGACTCGTCAGATATCGAGATAACCAAAGGATCTACAGTAGGTCCAGTAATCGTTACCTTCCCATCATCCGTATCAAAGTCCAAGGTCTGACCTGAACCATCAGAAAATTCTATATTGCCGTTTATATTAGCAAACTCTACAGGTGCACAGTCCCCCACACTTCCTACCGCATCAAAGCAAATTTCGAAAATAGTAGCACCATCTGCTAGTGTTACTGGATTAGACCCCGAGTTATCGAACCAAAGAAAATTAATTTCTCCTGCGTTTACATTATTTACATTGAAAAGATTCATTAAGCCTGGAAGATCTCCAAAGTTCTGAACACCCGTATATTGTATAATTGCAGGGTCCCATGTCAATCCAGCCTGAGCAGATTGTACATTTACAAAATTCTCTACTGTAACCACTACACAAACGTTTTCTCCTGGCTCAGCATTCTCTTCTGAAGCGATGATGGTGAGATCGTCTCCTCCACCTGTTCCATTACAATCATTACCATCTATATTTACTGATGAATCATTAGAGGTTACACCTAGATTAGTCGATAATGATGAATCAAATACCTCTATCAATCTATCTGGCGGAAACTCTCCAGCAGTAAAGCTTGTTTCATCGCATGGATCTCCTGTGACGTCTAGTACTATTGTAAAAAGAATCGTACCATCTGGAATCGTTTCTCCATTAGCTCCTGGAGCGTTCCACGTCAGCCATATCTCTCCATCATCAAACTGTGAAGGAGCATTTGTAGACGTACCGATATTCGCGGCTTCTGAAAATGAAGATAGTGCGCTAGTTACATTCGTAACAGAATTAAAAGAGACGACGGATGCATCCCATAATACCCCAAACTGGAATAGAAATATATCATCGAAGTCATCTACAGAGACGTCTACGGAGATCTGATCTCCCGGATTAACATCGGCATTACCTGTGAAATTTACAACAAGCTGAGCTGTTGACATCAAATAAGATGCAAACATCAATAATACCGAAATATAAATTTTGTTCATATTATAGGATTTGAGTACAGTTAATCTGCAATTGAATTACAAAAATATATAATAAGTTAGTGAATCTCGTTCATAATAAGATTTAATTATCAGAGGATTCGCTGCAAATAGTGAGCCATTGTTGGATTAGACTATATAACGTTCAAAGGTACAAAAACGTTTGCTCAATATAAAAAGGTCTCTATATCAGTGATACAGAGACCTTTAAATTCAATTTTAACAATTAATTTTTATTAATCAATGATCAACATTTTTTTACTAATTGCGTATCCATCCGCTTCAATTGTATAATAAATCATACCTCTGATACCGATTTCGTCAGCATTTAGAATCATATTATGCGATCCCGATGTATAAAAAGCAGTTCTTTCGTATACTTTTTTTCCTGTGATATCCATCAATGTAATTTTTACATTAGTATCTTTCCCTAGCTCAATACCTATACTGGTCTTGTTGCTAAATGGGTTAGGTACGTTCTGATAGACACTGAAGTTATCCACTGGAGATACAGATCTGTTGAATGATAGTTCAACATTTTCTGCGTCCAACTGGCTATTATACAGTTCTGCTTTAGTAATCATAGAATTAATATCTACTGAGTTAGAGAGTGTATTATTCGTTCTTGCTCTAAAAGTAAGTGTGTAAAGCTTATCTCCTTTAGTTATGTGTGTAACTTCGGCAGTACTCCAACTCGTAGTTATATATCCATTTTCTGTATTATTCGTAGCTATATTTGCTTCATCTAAGCTTATAACACCAGACTCGTAGTCTACATAATCTAGATCTTCTTTTACAAAATCTATAGTATACTGATATCCTAGAATATCTGCATCCGAACCTGCTAATATATCCATTTTTACAATATCACCTGACTTATAAGATAAGTCATTAGATATGAATGTAAATGGTGCTCCTCTGTTCTCAGATTGTAACTGCTGCTGAGCGTTAAAATTAGCACTAGCGTTTACATCTCCTATCTTTACAGCTACGAAGTCATTATTTGACATACTAGCTGAAATATTGTTTATCGCTATTATCTCATCTAACGGCCATGGGTTTCCTGATGAAGTAAACTGCTGAGTTCCATCAATAAATCTCCAAGAATCATTAGAAGGTAGTTCCTCGTATATGCCTAGAATAAGTTTTCTTAGCTCTACTAGATCTATCGCCGTGACTGATCCACTATTATTCACATCAGATGCAACGATCTTATATGGACTATCTAGCACTTGTAGTCCTAATATATGCTTCTGTATAAGAACTAGATCCAGTGTAGATACACCATTCAAGTAATTGTCATTTCTCGATGCAGAGATTTCGTAATCATTATTCATTGGTATCTCATTAAATGCATAGGCCCCATTCTCTTGTGTAGTGAAATGATCTTCCTCAAAACTATCAGAGTTAATCAATTCTACTGATACATTATCTACATTATCGTTAGCCTCTGAAGAAATTCTTCCTGAGATAAGTGCCATGTTATCATTACCTTCTCCACATACACCACTGTTATCTTGTATCTCTATCATCGTAGAACAGAAGTCTTGGTTTCCAGATAGATCTGTTACCCATATCTGCACCTGTCTCGTTCCTAACGAATCACATGTATACGTTCTATTAGTTTCTGTCTCATCTGGTGAGAAAGAAATACTTCTAACTCCACAGTTATCAAAACTTCCTAGATCAAAATCTGAAGCCCATATTGTTACTTCGGCTATTGCAGGATCGTTCATCACAACTGTTGTAATACCTCCTAGACAATACGGCGTAGGATTCTTACAATCATCCACTAGGAATTCTTGTTCACAAGAAGCTTTATTACCACACATATCTTCTACTGTCCAGTATATAATATGTTCTCCCACATCATATCTTCCTGTTACGGTAGATCCAGTTATCGTCTGTCCATTATCGACTCTATACTTATATACTAGCTCACTTTCTTCTGTACAGTCATCTACATCTATAGTTATCTCTACTGCACCTTTACAATCTGCATCATAAGTACATATTTCTACTCTTTCGCATGTCAATATAGGATCGTCGAAGTCGTTAGCTTTTATGATCTGAGTAAATTTCCAGATTCCAAACTCTCCTTCTGTCTGATCATACCAACACCAGTCGATCACTGTCCAAGATCTGATCACCTTAAAACATGCATCCTCTGCGAAGTAGAATATCTGATCTTCATAAGTAGATGCCATAAGAGAACAGTCGTCTCCATAGTAATCAGGAAATCCTGTCTCATCTGGATGTGGAGCAGAGTTCATACATCCTAATATATCTTCATCATCTGGTCCTGTTGCATATGATTCAGGTGTAAGATTTCTTACAGAAATTCTTTGCTGACAAGATCTAGTTTCTCCTCCTATAGTAACTGACCAAGTTCTGGTAATATTACCAGTTCTACAGTTATCTAAGTCACCCTCATCTGTGTAAGTAGGCGTTCCAGATCCACAATTATCATTTATCTCGTTTACCGTTCCAGTTACTGATAGATCGTCGATATCCTCATTACAATCTATAGTTATATCTGGAGGACATGTCAACACAAACGGTAGCTTATCCTGAACATTGACATTCACCATACATGTGTTATGATTCCCTGCCTCATCTATTACTAATAGCTCTACCATAATATCTGTGTCACCAGCATCAGCACAACAGAATTGTTCGTACTCATAGTAGTTAACACCATTAATAGTAATGTAAATATCTGGTCTATCAATTCCTGATCCTAGGCAATTTGCAAAACTCATTCTTCTTACTGCAAATTTTACATCAGAACAATTATCATGCGATCCATCATCGAATGAGTCTGCATAGATGTGCGCCCATCCTGAAGATGTCAAGGTAACTACTGTAAACTGATCACACACAGGATAAGGGGGTGTATCGTCCACAACGTCTACCTCCGTAAAGCATTCACCTAGGTGTCCACATTCATCAAATACTGTATACTGAACCCAAGACCTACCTAGGGGTAATCCTTCAATGATAGCGTTTTCATCTCCATCAAAGATATCTCCTGTAGGTGTATAAATCTGACTTGCTGGATCTCCAAATTCATCTGCTAAGATAAACCCAACTTGGTATCTTATTGTAGAACAAGTCTGCCCTACAGTAGGCGGAGGTAATATTGCTGTACCTAGACAAGAGTAAGGATCAGCACTAAACTCCATTCCATCCTGAGGACAGATAACAAATAATTCTGTATCTGCTGGTCCTATTTTTATTATCTGATATTCTGTTCTTATATCTGTTGTACACCAGTCTAGTGCCACCCACTTTCTGAGTACCTTATATTCTCCTGGACATACCTCTATAACGTGATCTTCGAATGTTACATTTATCTCACAGAAACCATCATTAGGGAATATAGGATTACCATCTATAGTAGGCACTCCAGCTTCATTTACATTAGCATCTGGATAATCATTCTGATTAAAATCCCATGCTGGAAACGGATTATTGTCATACCCTTTACACACTAATACGGTATCTATAGGGAATACAATATCTCCTGTATCTCTTCTCTCATAAGTTATAGTAAATGAACATGGATCTGACATGTTGCCAGAAGAATCTGTACCCTTGTAAGATATGGTTCTTACTGCACTAAATTCTTGGTTACAGTTGAGATCATCCACATCATCTAATAGTAAAGTATAATCTATAAGATCAGCACAGTTTTCGTTATGACCGAATGGACTTAGTTCCAGTCCTCTAGATACAATCGAAAACTCTGCACTTTGCAATCCTTGGGCGCTAGCCTCTGTACCCATACTATAGATCTGAAACAACCATACTCCATTTATTAAAGCATCTGTGGTTTGTAATCCTACTGCCTGTGGTATATCAATAGAGAAATTACCAGATCCAGGTGCTGTTATTTGCCAAGCATTTATGGAACCATCAGGTGATAGTAAGGTGATATTAAAAGATTCTGCAGAGACAATTCCCAAAACAGAAAAATTAAGTGTCATCGACTCGATATACTCAAACTGTGACGCTTCGTTATCAACCGTAATCGGCACTATGAGATCTGCTAGCGGGCTAGTAGATATCGGCATGGGAAAAGACGTAAAAGATAATCCATTTACTGTTGTAGCAGGATTTTCTTCACTTATTTCCGCTGCATACCTTGCATTAGTAGACGCTAGGAAATTAAGACCTAGTGGCTCCTCATTACAACTCACAGTTATATCCTCAAAGCAATTAAGAATGGGTCTGAGCTTATCCTCAATATGAATAAGACCCCAACAGGAGTTATTCTCTGAGTTAAGTACTCTTACTTTCAAGGTTTGTCCGATGAAACTTCCCGTCACTACAGGTGAGGTAGGTATAAGTACATCATTGAGAGTCAACACCTCTACAGTATAACAATCTGGGTCTAGCAAATTAGGATCTTCCAGTACCATATCGAAAGTTATCTCAGCTTCACATGCTCCATCCAGAGAAACCTGGACATCATTGTTACAAGCTAAGACACATTGTCCATAGGATACATTGGAAAGAATCATTGCCAACACCCACACTAAACTCAAGCGCATTAATGTGCAGGCTTGGTTAGTAATCTTCTGTGTAGAATTCTCCATTTTCATTTTTTTAAAATCGGTTTTGTTAAAATCAAATTTTCTACGTCAGATTATAGCAGAAGGAGATAACCAGATAGGTCATATCATGGTTAAACAAATACACTCACAAGGGGGGTAGGAGTGGTTTTAATTTTTTATTTTAAACTAGCTGATTTTCCAGAGCAAACTTTATCAAGTTGACTGTATTTCTTACACCTAATTTTCTCATTATGTTCTTACGGTGTACACCTACGGTCTGATCACTTATATAAAGCTCTTCAGCTATTTCTCTATTATTTTTTGCCTGTGCGATTAATGTTAAGATTTCTTGTTCTCTGTTCGTGAGCTTTCTTCTTATCATAAATCTATCCTCATATATGGACTTATTGGATTCTATACTTACAGCCTGCCTCGGAGGTGTAATATGTAATCCTGGAGCGATATACGTTTTGTTGTTAAATACATTGATAATACAGTTCTCTAGATCGTCTATAGAATTAGATTTCAGTATGTAACCGTCAGCGCCTTTCATCAGTGCTTCTTTAACATACTTGTAATCTCCGTAATCTGTCAGTACGCATATCTTAATATCTTTGAATTTACTTCTGATCTGTGGAATAACTTCTAATCCATCTAGATCTACTAGATTCAAATCCATTATTACGCATTCAACGATACCTGTCTCCAAATATTCGATCAAGCTTCTCCCGCTTTCTACTATCTCTACTATATCTAACAATTGCGGTTTCTGGGTATTCATCATGGACATGATACCCTCTATAAACATCGTCTGCTTATCCGCAATGATTGTCTTGATCGCTGCCATTCTTTCAATTGTTATTTAAAATGTTTGTACTTGTGTTCGGCAAGTACATAAAATTCGTCATTGATAAGAAAGCAAAAGAAGTGCCAAAAAAGGGTTAAAATTCATATTACAAAAATCAATAATATGAAGTAGCTTCATATACAGAAGATTGCGCGGAATTGCTGATACAATAATTAAATCCGGGTAAAATACTATATGCACCCGTCCTTCCAGATTTGTCGATAGCGACATATCCTACTTGTATATCAGTAGATGATAATTTCTTCTGGATACGCTTTACCGCCTCTTCACAAGCTTGCTGAGGAGTAGCTCCTTGTCTCATAAGCTCTACTATAAGAAAGGATCCTAGAGATTTCAGTACTTCTTCTCCTACTCCTGTAGCTGTAGCAGCGCCATAATCATTATCTACAAAGAGACCTGCACCTATAATAGGAGAATCTCCTACCCTACCTGCAAGTTTATAAGCCATTCCGCTGGTAGAACAGCCGCCTGATAGATTTCCCGATTTGTCCATAGCCAGCATGCCTATAGTATCGTGTCGCTCTATATTAGCTTTAGGTTCGTATTTTTTTTCTTTGAGCCACTCTTCGTATTCTTTCCGTGCGACTTCTGTAAGCAAATTCTCTTCCTGAAAACCCTGCTCTAGAGCAAATTGCTTAGCCCCTTCCCCTGCTAGAATCACATGCGGTGTGTTATACATTACCTTCTTAGCTATGGAAATTGGATTTTTAATATTCTTGAGATAACAAACTGACCCTGCGTTACCTTTCTGGTCCATTATGCATGCATCTAAGGTAACAACTCCTTCTCTATCTGGTCTGCCACCATATCCCACGCTCATATCCTTAGGATCATTTTCTACGTGATTTATTCCTTTTTCTATGGCGTCTATGATTTTATTACCTGCAAGCATTTCATTGAGTGCAGTTTCATTAGCCATCTGATTATTCCATGTGGAGATTACAACTGGTTTGTCAATAGCTACTTCTCCATCCCTGCATGCACCTAAAAATGGCTGGGTCGTTGCCAATAACCCTGAAGCTAATTTGAAAATAAACGATCTTCTGCCTGCCATGATATTCGGTTAATTAGTTGTTATACCAATTCTAGTTTAGAATGACGGTAATTATTTATTTTGCTCGGCATGTTCCTTCGTAAAAAGCCTCGAGTAAAGCGACATATTTACTATTATGGCTATTATCAAGGGGTATATAGGATATTGCCTATAGTCATGTCTACTAGTAGAGCGTTAGTATATCTAGATAATGAGATACTGTAGAATAAGAAATAAGATTAGAGTCTAATTCTTTTATTTTTTGATGAGTTTTACTATTCTGAATATATCTCCAGACTCAATAAGCAGGTTATAAATACCTTTGTTTGCTTCATTACCAAGATTAATCTCTACGAAATTCTCACCTTCTCGTAGATCCGTTACAATAGTTTTAATTGTTCTTCCCTGATAATCCATGATTCTAATGTTAGCCTCAGAAGCTACTTCTGCAAATATCTTCAATGAACTCGCTTCATCTCCTACAGGGTTAGGATATAGTACAGATTCTAGTTGCACCTCTGTAAGTTCAGGACCATTAGGTATAACGGTATGAGGCATTGCTTCAAAAAGATTTTTTTGCATCAGTGTTATGTCTGTATTTCTTACGATCACATCATATATCTTTGTGTTGTTGATTTGATCTAACTCATCAGCTGTAAAAGTATTATCTATCTGATACCAGTACCTATCGCCGTCTCTAATATTTCTGAACTGCTTTTCTATAATATCCATAATCAGTTCTCCAAAAATAGATCCAGGCATATGATCTTCACCAAGTAGGCCTACCCATGCGTCTAATTCGTCTACTGATCCATAAAGATCTTGCATCGTCTGGGCTGTCTCCTCATCGTTTGTAAGCTCAAAGAATCCATTTAGTGCAGGCATTCCCATAGCAGATCTAAGTTGATTATAATCAGCCAAACCCCTTTCTCTACCTCTCTTAATATTAATGGCAGCAAGATCTAAACCTCCAGATCCAGGGGATCCGAAAAGAAAATTTCTTACATCATCTATAACCTTACAATCCATGTTTTGCTGTACCTGAGTAGCCATACCTTTAAGATATGAGTCGATGCCACCGGTAAGTCTGATAGCTAGAGGGTTAAAATATGCGTCACGTAGAGATATATTTCCATCTGGAATCTCATCTCCCTCGTTATCCATTCTAATTATATTACTATTAATAAGAGTATGTCCAACTCTAAACGCTGCAGCTGAGAATACATTAGATATATTAGGATTAACGTACTGTTTATAGCCTTGGTAAGCAGGTAAATCTATTCCCATAGCTGGTAACCACTCGTTGTAGGTAATAGATTGTAATATAGCAATTACTCTTTGCCTAGCATTCTGGTATAGAATTTCGTCTCCCCAATTAGGATGCTTGGCCTTTAACTCATCGCATAATCTGTTATGTTCTCTTAAGAAAACTACATGCATTGCGGTAAGTAGTGGATTTTCGTTAGCTCTGACGTCTCCTGCTAGAAATAACTTAAGGTTCTGCCCTGTATCGTCTGCCATATGGGGCGCGTCAGGATCTTTAGGAGCATTAAACTCTCCTGTCATTGTATTCCAAGGAAGAAGATTACCGTTAGACACTTTTAATTTACCATCTGAGAAAGATCGGAGGTATTCTGCTCTTTCAATAGAAGAACCATATATTCCCGAGCCATCTAAAAATGCTGTTATTTTATTTTCGAACTCTCTAGGAGTCGTTATTCCCGTACCTGGCACAACTTCAGATCTACCAATAATCATAGGAACATCAGAACTGAAGTGCTCGTCATTTTCTGGTATATTGATAACTAAAGATTCTGTAGAATTCTCTACTAAACTAATATCATGATCAATAAACTGACCAAATACCCACACGTAATCACTTAAGCTTATCTTATCTGGTATTAGATCTGGCTGACTGAAGATTACATTAGAAATCATCCTCGCTCCAGGCTTAGCTGATTCATCTAGTGCTGATATACCATCTGCGTAGTTCGCAGGTGAAATTCTAGCTATATCTCCTCCCGCCATTCCCCATTCTGGATTATTCTGGTTATTTCCATAACCATCAATAGCCCTAGAATCTTGAGAACTGACTGAGAAAGAGAAAAATAAAAAACCCAAAATCAGTATACAAAGCGTATATCGCCGCATCTTTTCTAAATTTATGTTCACAGGTTGCTTTCTCTCAAAGTCGCTGCAAAGATATGTATTGAGAAATCAATATCCTCATTATGAAATAGATATTTTTTGTAAAAAAAATTCGTTTAATCTGAACAGGCCAGACAACGAACCACCTTTTTTCATTACTGTTAGCGGATTGGAGGGGCTAAATTAACATATTAAACAAATATATAAATTATATTATCAACATTATCAATATTTTACAAATAATTTTTCTTTTTAATGTGACTTTAGGTCCTATTTGAGAATCAAGCAATATATTGCGATACATGCTAAGAATTTTACATATATTTTTCTATTTACTACTTACATGCGCTTGTCATGGGCAAATAGAAAATACTATGCGAAATGTAAAAGAAAAGCAGCTTATCATTTCTTCTGATATGACGCTTATAGATAGCCTAATTGTCGTTCCAGAATCTGTAATCGTCAGATTTAGTAGTACTGGTGGGGTGAAAGAAGCATTGTCAGATTATACAATTGACAATAACCATATCAGAGTTAACAGCGGAAATACTCCCGATTCTGTCATGATTTCCTATAGAACTATAGATATTCCGTACAAAGCTAGATATGCTCATATAGATTCTTCTAATATAACGATAAAAGACAAGGCAATATATATAGGTTATGATCTAAACCCTGAGCTTTCTAAGAAAAAACTTATTCAATCAGAGAAGTTAGATTATGATGGAAGTTTCTCTAGAGGAATATCTGTAGGCAATAGGCAGAACCTTGTTCTAAACTCTAATTTTAATCTACAATTAGCAGGAGATCTCGGTAATGGCTTAGAAATCAAAGCAGCTATCTCAGATGAAAACTTACCTATCCAGCCAGAGGGGAATACACAAACCCTCCAGGAATTCGACAAGGTATATATGGAATTATCTAAAGATAATACTAAGCTCATTGCTGGGGATTACGAAGTTGCCCGACCAAATAGTTATTTCATCAACTACTTTAAAAAACTTAAAGGAATTTCTTTAGAAAATAATTATGTGCTGTCAAAGAATTCTAATCTGGCGTCCAAAACAAGTTTTGCTATATCGAAAGGAAAATTCAGAAGACAGACGATAAACGCTACAGAGGGTAATCAGGGACCCTACAAATTAGATGGTAATAATGGAGAACGATTTATAATTGTATTATCCGGTACCGAAAAAATATACTTAGATGGTGTGTTATTACGTAGAGGCTTAGAGTTTGACTATACGATAGATTATAACAGGTCAGAAATTATATTTACGGAGAAAATTCTTATATCTCTTTACAGCAGAGTGATTGCAGAGTTTGAATATTCAGATCAAAATTATCTGAGGACTATATATGGTATCAATACAGACTACCGTTACAAGAAACTAAATGTAAGGTTTAATCTTATATCGGAGCAGGATAATAAGAATTCTACTGGAATAGTAGATCTAGACTCTACCGATATCTCTACCCTAATAGAGGCTGGGGATGACCCCGCACTCAGACAGTCTATATCTATACCTGTGGATATAGACCAGAATAGAATCTTATACAAGCTAGTGGACGATATACTTATCTACGACCCCAGCAGTCCAGATGCGATATATACAGCCATATTTTCTGATGTAGGGGATATGATCGGTTCTTATATTATAGATACCGAAATAGCCGCTAACGGAAGAGTCTATAAGTATGTGGGACCTGGGTCTGGCAGTTACCTTCCTGTAAATCAAGTGGTTGCTCCGCAAAAAACTCAGATGGTGTCCATTGCAGCAGATTACAAAATTCACAAGGATGGAAAGGTGTTTTCAGAAATCACCTTATCTAATAGAGACCTAAATCTGTTCTCACCAGAAGGAAATAATGATAATCAAGATCTTGCTAGTCTAATAGGTTATGAGGGTATAACTAAGGTAGGAAAAAACGATAGATGGACTATGAAAAATAGAATTTCTCTAGAGCAGAAAGGTGAAAATTTCAGTCCACTAAATCCTTATAGATCAGCTGAGTTCTCTAGGGACTGGAATATAAATACGATCGATCAATACCGCGAATGGATCACTCAGTTATCAACCAGTATATCTGATAAGAAATATTACTTTCAGTATGATTTTACCAATTTTGTCCAGGAGGGATTTTACAATGGCAACAGGAACTATGTCCAAGGTAGATATAAAAATAATGGGTGGAATATAGATCTAATAGGAGATATTCTGAATACAAAACAGGATCTAGAAACTACTCTTTTCTTTAAACCTAAAATAAACATATACAAGTCTTTCAAACGATTAAGAAACTGGAAAATAGGATACTATTTAGAGCAAGAAAATAATCAGTTCAGACTCATCAACTCTGATGAGCTAGAAGAACCGAGTTATGTATTTACAATACAAAAACATTACATAGAAAAACCCCTCAATGATCAGTTCAGTCTTAGGTTATCTTATAATACAAGAACAGATAGAAATGTATTAAACGGCGCACTAGAACAGGCTAATAATGCTCGAGAATGGGAACTCACAGGCAGTTATAATATGGATAACATTACTAACCTTAGCTGGAACCTTAAGTTAAGAGATTTTAAAGTAGATGAGCCTCTACTGACGAACGAGGATGCGAGAAAAACAATACTAGGTGGTGTAGACTACATTTTCAAAAGTAAAAATAATGGTATCTATCTTAACACAAATTACAGGCTATCTTCCGGTCAGGAGCCTAAACTAGAATTTACATATACAGAAACCATACAACCTGGGGAAGGAACACATGTGTGGATAGATTATAATGATAATGAAATACAGGAGCTCAATGAGTTCGAGATAGCACAATTTCAGGATCAGGCAAATTATGTGAAAATAAATCTGTTCAATAATGAATTTATACGAACGAATAGGAATGAATGGAATCATAGTCTCAGAATAGATCTTGACAAATTTTACAGAAATAAAAAAACCTTTGGTAGGGTCAGTAATATCGCAAAGCGGATAAGTTTTCTATCTAAGTTAAGGGTAGATAACAAGGTAGAAGATGAAGGTTCTGGGGGTGGTGTTGTACTTTTTAGTTTTGACACGGAGGATACAAGTATCGTCTCTACAAGAAATAATCTAGACAATACAATATTTTTTAACCGAGGGAATCCAGCCTATGACATCCAACTTTCCAATAGAAGTAACCGGTCTAAAATTGTACAAATAACAGGTTCCGAAGATCGAAAACTACGAGAGTGGTTCCTACGGACGAGGATAAATCTGAAAAGCAAGCTAGATTTTATAAACGAGATATCGGTAGGAAATACGAGTCATGAATCTGAGTCCTTCGACACTAGAAATTTCTTGATCAATTTTGTGAAAGTTAAACCGCAAATCAGTTATAGACCTACAAAAAACCTAAGATTTATTACTAATTACGAGTATGCAGAACGCCAAGACAGCTCTGGTCTTTCTGCCATTTCTCACGATCTAGGAGTGGAAGCAAACTGGAGAAAAACATCAAAACAAAGTCTAGACCTCAAATTTAATATCGTAAGTATTAGCTATAATGGCTTAAGCAATACACCTCTAGAGTTCGAGTTATTACAGGGACTAAAAAACGGATCTAATTACTTGTGGAATATATCCTACACGAGAAGATTAGCCAACAATATAGATCTGATAATCAACTATGAAGGAAGAAAAACAGGTGATACAGCTAGAGTAGTACATGTGGGTAGAATGCAAGCAAGAGCAAATTTCTAATTATTTATTTTACATAGAAATAAGCGTTCTAAGGGTGATAATAAGCCTAAAATATAATATAGTCGGGACTACTACATGGAAAAAACAACAATTCTTAGCTCTAACGCATTATATTTACATCATAACTGAATTAATATGAATAAATATCTATTAGGAATATGCTTAATAATGGTGTCTTTTGCCTCAAAGGCACAAAGTTATTTCTCACCAAAGACTTTTCCTGGAATCGACGATTACGAACAGCAGAAAGGCATCTATGAAGACATCTATTCTTCCTATGAGCTGGATGTAGATGGACTGAAGAAACATATGTCCTTATCTGCATTAGAGTACAGTAATGAAGAAACTAATTATGTTTGGATCCCTGATCATACAGGGAAACTTACAGAATATATAAGCTACGAGTCTCCCTGTATGGAATCTGAAATATCTAAGAGGTATCCTGAGATCAAGTCTTACAGATTGTACCAAGTAGATAAGCCTCAGAATAATGGTAGAATAGATTTTGGATATGATGGTTTCCATGCGTGTTTTCTCGTAGATGGCATAATGAACTATATAGACCCTGCTGAAATAAATTCTAAAAATGCTTATGTAGTCTATAACACGAAGAAGCAAATCGTATCAGAAGAGGTGTTGGCTAAATCAGCGTGTGGGTATGAACCAAGCGGAGAAGCACTAGAGTCACCTGTAAGTGAAATAGAGAATAGTAATGTCAATCTTGCTAAGGGAGCTAATATTCCCAAGAGAACTTATAGGATCGCTATTGCTACGACTGGAGAGTTTGGGGCAACTAATGGAGGTACAAAAGCAACTGTACTTTCTAGACTGAACACCTCTGTCAATAGGTTCAATATCATATTTGAGAATGAACTCATGCTGAAGATGGTGCTGATAAATGATAATGATAAAATTATATGGCTAGACCCTAACACAGATCCTTACAACGTAGGTGATAATGGGTTTGCACTTCTAGGTGTCAATCACAATATTTTACTCAACGAAATAGGCAACGGAGCTTTTGATATAGGTCATGTATACACTAGAGGTTGTACGGATGTAGGAGGCGTAGCAGCACTAGGATCATTATGCTCAGGAAATAAAGGGCGAGGTGTTACCTGTCATTTCTCTAACAATATAGAAGCAACAGCTATAGGAACGGCTGCTCACGAGTTAGGACACCAGATGGGTGCAAATCACACATTTAATCATTGTGATGGAGAAAACGAAAATAATGGGACGGGATTTGAGCCTGGGAGTGGATCGACGATTATGTCTTATGCTGGAGCCTGTGGCAATCTAAATGTTACTAATAATAGGTATGACCACTATCATGTAGGATCTATTACCGAGATGTACTTACTTACGAGAACTTCACTGGGAGATCTCTGTGGAACTTCTGAGGATATAGGTAACCATGAGCCAGATATTACCCTTAATTATGAAAATAATTTTTCTATACCTATAGGTACGCCGTTTGAGCTAACGGGAGAAGCTACTGATGAAGACGGTGATGTGATGACCTATACATGGGAACAATACAATACTGGCCCTATAAGTCAGTTAGGGGAACCTATAGGTAACGGTCCTAGTTTCAGAGTATATGCTCCTAACGAAATACGTACAAGATATTTTCCTAATATAAATAATATTCTTAATAATGTAAACTCAAGAGCGGAGGTACTGCCTACTGCTAGTAGAGATTTCAAATTCAGATTTGTGGTGAGAGATAATCATCCCGGAGGAGGAACTACCGCATGGGAAGAATTAAGATTTAAGGCTTCTAGTGCGGGAGGACCTTTTGTTATAACATCCCTTAACAGCACTAGCGTACTAAATGTAGGAGATAGAATAGAGATCACATGGGATGTAGCTAATACTGATAATTCTCCTATAAATGCTAAGAAGGTAAATATTCTTCTATCTACAGATGGAGGCCAGACATTTACCAATATGTTATGTGCTGAGACAGAAAATGATGGCTCTGAGTTTATCTACTTACCTAATACACCTTCTAATCAGTGTAGAATAAAAATAAAAGCGGCTGACAACATATTTTTTGACATCAATGATTCTGACTTTTTTATCCAAGAATCTAATGAAGCGGGATTTGTAGTGGAAGCTACCGATTGCACTTATCTAGGATGTAGTCCAGCGACACTAGAAATACCATTGACAACACTTGGTTTCCAAGGGTTTTCTGAAGATGTAAGTTTCCAACTTGTTACTGCGCTGCCTGATAACGTGACGCATACTTTCAGTAATGAAACAACATCAGCTGATGGAGGTAGCACTTCCCTGAATATAAATCTAGAAAACCTAAGCCAGCACGAGACAATGGATCTAGAGATTCTTGCTACATCTACAAATATGGAAAGCTATACTAGGACAGTAAAAGTAGATCTAATCTCTAATGATTTCGAGACTATGGTAACGACTGTTCCTGAAAATGGTGCAACAGGAAAAAGTGAATTACCCTTCTTCAAGTGGAATGCAACACAGAATGCAGATTCTTACAATATAGAAGTTTCAACTAATCCTTCTTTTCCAGAAGATAATACTGTTGTAGTTTCTGATATAGAAGCTGATTCTGTATCACTCGTAAACTTACTAGAAAAAAGTACGACTTATTACTGGAGAATCCAGGGTAACAATACTTGTGGAACGGGACCTTATTCTGAAATAGCAGCCTTTACAACATTATCCTTAGCATGTCAATCTTTTGTTGCAACTGACCTTCCTAAAAACATATCTCAGTCTGGATCACCTACTGTAGAATCTAGGATTAATGTAAATGGAGCGGGAATCTTAAGCGATGTAAATGTTACTAAACTTGTGGGAACACATGCCGATGTGGTGCAGTTAGATATATCGCTTATCAGTCCTGAAGGTACAGAAATAACTCTAGTGAAAAACAGGTGTAATATCTTTACAAATTTTAACTGTTCTTTCGATGATGAAGCACCACAGGAAGTAAATTGTCCACTAACTGGTGGAAAAACTTTTATACCTGAAGAAGCCCTAAGTAAGTTGATAGGAGAATCATCTAACGGAAATTGGACCCTAAAAATTAAAGATTCTGCAGCGGGAGCTGGAGGACAATTCCAAGAATTTAATCTTGTCGTTTGTTCTTCCATAGATCTGGAAAATCCTTTCTTAGTGAAAAACAACGTACTAGAAGTTCCACCTAATGTAAAAGATAGAATTACTGGATCACAATTACTTGTGGAAGATAATGACAACAGTCCTGATGAACTGATTTTTACACTTGTAAAAACTACTAGCCATGGTCTTCTAGAAAATGACGGACAAGCTATGCAAATAGGCGATACGTTTACCCAACAAGACATCTATGATGCTAAGGTAAAGTACTTACATAATGGCGATAACGCAACTGAAGATTTCTTCTTATTTACAGTAATAGATGGCCAAGGTGGCTGGATAGAAATCACACAGTTTGACATAGCTATAGGAGAAGATTTTTCATCTAGTACTTTAGATGGCGAGGAAGTGGAAGATATATTTGAGGTATATCCTAATCCTTCTGACGGAATATTTAATATTATCCAACATGAAAGTAAAGGAGCATACCAAGTAGATGTTCTAGATATAAATGGTAAGCTTATTCAGAAGATAGGCCTAGGTAATACAAACGGAAGAATAGATCTGAGTGATGCGGCTAGTCAATTGTATCTTCTAAGAATTTATAATAGTACCTACAATCAGGTAGTGAAAGTATTCAAAGAGTAAAGGATATTATTAGAAAGTATAAATGCCAATAGTTAGTTATAATTATTGGCATTTCTTTTTATTTCAGTTCATACCCTTTTTTCATATATAGTATACTCTGAAGTATGCCTCGAAATAATAAAAATACGGATAGGGATATCCACAAACCAATATTGCCAAGCTCCAAGTAATCACATACAAGGTAGCTTATAAGAAAGAGCGCAAAAGCCACAAACATTGTATCTCTCATAGAAGACGACGCAGTAAGGCCGATATATATTCCATCCCATATATAAGACAAAAATGCAAGAAGAGGTAACCATATAGCCCAGTATAAAATTCTTTCTGTAAACCGTATAAGATCCATGTCCTCTGTATAAAGATCTATGATGTGGTCTCCAAATATAGCATAAATTAAACTGTAGCAAATAGCTAATACTGCTCCCCATATGAGTAAGTGAGAAATCACTCTTTTTAGTTTGACATCATCGGCAGCGCCTTTGTATTTTCCTACTAAAGATTCTGCAGCGTATGCAAATCCATCTATCCCGTAGGACATCCAATTAACGAATTGTAATAATATAAGATTAGCCGCTAGAACCATTTCTCCCATTTCTGAAGACTTGCTATGGAAGAATCCAAATGTAAAGGTCAACATAGTTGTGCGCAGAAATATATCTCTATTGATGACAAGAAAAGATTTATAAGTTGCTAGCTTTTTTAGGGAGACTTCTGCAGCATGCTGTACAATGAAAGGGTATTTCCAAAACAAGAGCACAGCAGCTATGGTTAGTCCAATATACTGCGCAATGACTGTTCCCCAAGCAACACCTATTACCTCGAGTCTAAGGACTACAACACAGTAGTAGCTGATGGCAATATTGGCCATATTTACTATGATGGTAACAATGAGAGGGAACCATGCGTTTTGCATACCAAAAAACCAACCCATTATAACAAATAGGCTCATCGTTGCTGGCGCTGCAAATAATCTTATGTAGAAATATGACTTAGCAAATTCGAACTGATTTACTTGTACATTCATAGACCAGAAGGATGCTTTTTGTATCCATATAGCGCACAATAGAAGTAGAGCAGAGATTATGACTGCAAGTACAATAGCTCTGAGAAGGGTGTCCGTCATAGCCAGTTTATTTCCTTTGCCATAAGCTTGCGCCGTCATACCTGTTGTGCCCATTCTTAAGAACCCGAAGTTCCAATATATAATATTAAAGATCATAGATCCTATGCCCACAGCACCTAAGTGTACCGCAGACAGATTTCCCATAAGTAAGGTATCCACGGAAGAAAGTAAAGGGATAGAAATATTACTTAAGATATTAGGAATAGCTAGTTTTAATATCTCTTTATTCATACATTATCATAAGTAAGGAAAATAATCAAGGACAAATATCACTGATATTATTAAAAGATACATTAATATTTTTCGTTATTTGTTATTACTTAACTAACAAATAGATCAGAAGTATCTGATATTCTAAATTCTATGGCAGAAAAGATCAATGTTGCAATAGTATTTGGTGGTAGATCCACTGAGCATAAAATATCTTTGCTATCCGCAAAAAATGTTATTCGATCACTAGATAAGTCTAAATACAAGCCTGTACTTATCGGTATAGACAAGTCAGGAAAATGGTTTTATAATGAAGATTCGCTGCATCTTTTAAGTTCAGAAAGTGCCTCTACGGTACATTTAGATCACCAGCATACGCCAGTTATTCTATCGCAGAATGCAGATGCTAAAGCGCTCATCTCAGCAACAACACATCAGGTAATCCACACTATAGATGTTATCTTTCCTGTTCTCCATGGGACTTCTGGAGAAGATGGATCTATCCAGGGATTAGCAAAATTAGCTAATCTACCTTGTGTCGGATGTGGTATACTGGGTTCTGCCGTCGGCATGGACAAGGATATTATGAAAAGAGTACTGCGAGACTCTCAGATACCTGTAGCGGATTTTGTTACGGTGCGTAACACAAATTTTGAAGACTATCCTTACGATAAGGTTAGTGAAAAATTAGGAAAAGATCTGTTCTTAAAACCCGCTAACCTAGGATCTTCTGTAGGTGTATCCTTCGTGCATAATAAAGAAGAATATGATGCAGGCATTCAGCATGCTCTGTTGTATGACCATAAAGTTGTTGTCGAAGAGAAGATAGTGGGACGAGAACTAGAATGTTCTGTATTAGGCAATGACTCACCTATGGCTTCCATTCCCGGTGAAGTGGTCCCGAAGGGCGGCTTTTATTCTTATCAAAACAAATATCTGGACGAAAAAGGAGCGGAACTTATCATCCCTGCTGCACTGTCTGAAGAAAAGATTAAAGAAATTCAGGAACTTTCTATTCGTACTTTCCAATTAATAGAATGTGAGGGAATGACTAGAGTAGATATGTTTATGCAGGAAGATGGAAAGCTTGTTATTAATGAGGTCAATACAATTCCTGGATTTACAAGTATATCTATGTATCCAAAGTTACTAGAATATTCTGGTGTAAATAATGTGGAACTCGTTACTAAGCTTATAGAATACGCCATAGAAAGTCACGAAAAAAGAAACCAGCTCAAAATAGAATAGGCAACTTATGAGTTATTATAGGATGTATTTACTCAATAAAAAATAAATCATTGACAATTAAAGATTTTATAAAACATATCATACTGATACTACTTTTTATAGGTATTGTGCTAGCACTAGTGTTGTTCTGGCTAAGGATCTATACGAACCATGGTCAGCAATTATCTATGGGCGATTATATAGGTATGAATATAGAAGAGGCTAAGGATGATGCCGAAGATAAATCCTTCCTGCTTATCGTATCAGATTCTGTGCATGTTGTGGGGAAATCTGGAGGTGAGATCATAAGTCAAAATCCTAAAGCAGATAGCAAGGTCAAAGAAAAGAGAAAAGTATATGTTACGACAACTAAGTATAATGCAGACAAAGTTCTCGTGAAAAATCTTCCTACCCTATATGGTACGGATTATTACTCTAAGTGTAAGGACCTAGGTTATCAAAATATAAATTGTACTATCAAGTCATACCAATATGATGCTGGAGAGAAAGATCATATTCTAGAAGCCTACTATAACGGGCAGATGATCATCAGCAGAAATGGTAGAAAAGGTGATGTAGAAATAGAGAAAGGAGGCACCATATCCTTTGTACTAAGTAAGAAAGATGGTGGAGAATTCGAGATTCCAGAATATAGATGTAGTACGCTAGATGCTGCTCTTTTTGCCATAGAACAACTTAAATTCAGAGTAGGAGAAATAACAGAAAATGGTCCTATCACAAATCGTGAAAAAGCGTATGTTGTGGATCAGGATCCCAAACCGCTTGGTTCAGGAAAAATCGCTGTCGGTGATTTTATAAGATTAACCATTCAGCAATCCAAACCTAAAAACTGTCAATAAATATATGAAAGATATAACTGTAGAGGAACTCAAATATAAGATAGACCAGAAAGAACAATTTCTATTGTTAGATGTAAGAGAGCCACACGAATATGAGGCTTATAATATAGGTGCTAAACTAATACCCTTAGGGAACTTACCTACCGCACTAAGGGATCTGGAAAGTCATAAAGAATCAGAAGTCATCATCCACTGCCGTTCTGGTGCAAGAAGTGCATCAGCTAAGCAATTTCTGGTGCAAGCAGGATTTCAAGATGTAAAAAACTTACTGGGAGGCATGCTAGACTGGAAGGAGAAAATAGATGTGTAAATCCAAGTTTTCTACTCATTGACAATGTAACACCCTATAAGTAAACTGTGAGTCTCACTCTGACGCGAGCTGAAAAATAATCACTGCTGCAAAGTAAGAAGCTGTAAAGATAAATACAAACATCATCTATCGCTATTGTCTATACTGGCGCATATCTAGTTCCTTTTGCTCATATGGATGCGCATGGTTAGGATCCCTATATATCTGCTCTTTTCTTTGATATGGCTACGGGTGAAATCTGATACCAATTCTAGTTTAGAATGACGGTAATTATTTATTTTGTTCTTCATGTTCCTTCGTTAAAAAGCCTCGCCGAACCTATGGGTTCGCCTACGTTTTTTGCCTTGATCCATTTTGAATAATTCTAAATCCTTTTCCGTCATCTAAAAATAGAAATGGTATGAGAGCTTTCGGAAATAGGAGATGTGCTATATATATTGAATATTCTGTCGATGGATAGATTACTTTCCTAGGTGAATCCCGTACAGAATGATGCAGGTGAGGTAATAGGCGCCTTAGGTATCAGCGATAACACTGCAGAAAATGATCATACTATTGCAGAAGCAGGAACATCAGCTTAGTCTATATAGAATTAAGTTATAAATTAAGGGAGCATTAACAAATGATAACTATTGCTTTAATACTGACAAACTGAAAACAAATTAAAATTTATTTTTCCACATCATAGATTCTACGGGCTTAGTCGTTTTCTTGATATATTTAGCATTTTCCTTTTTATTATAATATCTTTTGACAGGCCCATCTATTTTAAAATATATAAGTTGACCAATCGGCATCCCTGCATATATTCTAACAGGGTGAACACAAGAAATCTCAAGAGTCCAGGTATTACAAAAACCTACATCTCCCTTACCCGCTGTAGCGTGAATATCTATTCCTAAGCGTCCTATACTAGATTTTCCTTCAAGAAAAGGAACAGAATTATGGGTCTCAGTGTACTCACTTGTAACCCCTAGGTATAATACGCCTGGCTGTATTACGAATCCCTCCTCCCCTATTTCTATTTCTCTTATCTTATTATGTTTTTTAGCATCTAATACTTTATCTATGTATACGGCCAGGGTACTGCCTAGATGGACATCATATGAGTTAGTACCTAGGCACGCTCGATCATAAGGATCTATTACTATTTCTTTATTTTCTATAGATTCTAATATTTGCTCGTCCGTTAATATCATATATACACTTGTAAAATTTTCAAAGTGTGTAAACTTACTAGAATTCTATCTTATAAGAAGCTAATCTTATTGAATTATTGTTTACATATTGCATATATTCGGATTTAGAATAAGAGATTTCGAATCCATGCCGCTCCTTATCAAAAAAAATATTACTCCAAAAACCAAGATCGCAGTATGGGATAATACTGAAGATGATGGTTTCTTTATTACCGAGTTAGGTCTTACTGATCCAGAGCTTTTCGTATTAGATGAATACAAGGCTAAAAGAAAAAGCGAAATACTTAGTTCTAGACATCTACTCAGATATATGTGTAATAAAACATATCCATTTAAGAAAGACAAATACGGCAAACCTTATCTTGAAGGTTCCCAACAATATATCTCTCTTTCTCATTCTGGCAGGCTTACTGCTGCAATAATAAGTGACGTATTAGTAGGCATAGATATTCAGAAAAGAGTAGAGAAGATCACGCGCATCCAACATAAATATGTTTCGGAGCTAGAGCAATCCATGGTGGTGCCACCTTGCCAAGTGGAATACCTGCATGTCCTTTGGGGGGCGAAAGAATCTCTGTACAAGGCATATGGAAAAAAAGAAATTGATTTTATAAAACACTTAAAAATTACTCCCTTCCGTTATAATAAGAATCAGACTAATACGACAAAAGGAGAAGTTATTAAAAATAAATACCATGAATCATTCAAGATATCTGCAGAAGAAATCGAGAATTATTTTCTTGTATGTGCTTATATTAACGACAACTAGTTCGTGTAAAAACAAACCCAACTCTAGTAGCAATACCCATGATACTGTAGACGTAGTCATACCTGATACGTTCGTAAAATTCTATCAGCGTTTTCATCAAGACTCCACGTATCAGATGGAACATATTGTTTTTCCTCTTCCTCAGAAAGAGGACGGCACCCTATATACTAGAGAGGATTGGGAGCTAAATAAATCATTAGATATAGAATCCAGTGGATTCCAGAGGGACTTAGATAATTTTCAGAATATTATAACTGAAACCCTGACACATAAACAAGGACTCTATACCCTCGAAAGGAGATTTTCTCCTATGGGAAACAAAGATTGGTCTTTAATATATTATATTGTATCGAATCCAATGAAAGATAGTTGGGAAAAAATAGAAGATGAGCGATAGTGTCTAATAATCATATCCATTAACAAATTTCTATTTTATATGTCAATTAAATTCTAAATTATGAAGGCCTATTTTATTATACTTTTCTCTATCCTACTATCAGGATGCGATCACGGTGAACCTAAAGTGTACAAAGAAGTAGATGCTGGTAGCCATGAAATAAAAAAAATAGAAGCTAGAAAACTAGATAAGCAATGGTACCAAGGCAAGGCTGAGGTGAATACTTATATGCTCGAGCAAAATAGATATAAAGATATACACTCAGGGGAAGCTATTTTGATATTTGTTACAGAAGATTTCTTGACAGACAAACAAGTAAAAAATGATAATTATAATAATCCGAATTCAGTACCAATTCTGAAAAACAATCAGATCCGTAGATTTACAACAGGTTTGTATGACTACTCTATATTCAGTTCTATATTTAGCCCGCTAGATGATATTTATCCTCTTAAGATGAATAGTTCTTCGCAGGACTGGTGTGGCCAGAGCTTCATGCAGTTCAACCGTAAGCATTCAAAATACGAAGTACAACTAAATTCATATTTTGAAAATGAAGGAGACCAGAATTTCAAGATAGACAAAGCTATTTTTGAAGATGCTATTTTTAACATTATAAGGATAGATCCTAGTAGTCTGCCCTTAGGTTCGGTTTCCATAATACCCTCAATAGTTTATCTGAGATTAAGACATAAAGAAGCTAAACCCTACAAGGCTACAACTAGAATATATGAGGGAAGAGAAAGCCGAGGCATGAAAACAAGTGAATATGAAATTCTTATTCCAGAGCTAAACAAAACAACCCGAATTACTTTCCAAAAAGAATCACCTCATAGGATAATATTTTGGGAAGAGAGCTATCCCTCGGCTTTTGATGGAAAAATGCGTACAACTAAAGTATTGCTGAAAAAAACTGAGTGGATAGATTATTGGTCAAAAAATAACAAATCAGATGTCATGCTAAGGGAGCCGTTACAGGTAGAAGGTTTCCTGAAATAATAAAAAAAGAATTCCTTAAACTAATAAAGAATTCTTTTATAAATGGGATCACACCTTGTTAATAAATAATGATTAATTTATTATTCCTACTCTTTATGTAAAATACAGAGAAAGGTAACCTATAATCAATTATTATTTTTTCATGAAAGGATAAAAAGATTTCATCTATAAAAAAGAGAGAGGCTATCTACTATAAGATAACCTCTCAGGTTTAGATTTAGTAAACTAATTCTCAACCCTAACATTGGGTAAAGGAAGTATCATACCTGTATCAGAGCTTGACGTTTCTTCTATAGATCTTTCTTCCCTATATCCCAATATTATCATAAACTAACTGATAATTTTCTATCCATTTTTTCTATTTCATATCGATTATTTTTTGAGATTTGATTTTTATTCCATTTACATTTTAAAATGTCGTATAAATATTCTAAACTAAATTTGTTAATATCAAGGCAAAAAACGCAGTCATAGCCGTAGTTATGGCGAGTATTTTTAACGCTGAGATCAGCAAAGTTTAGTAGAATATACCGCGTAAGGCAGCTCGAGTTATGCGACATTCCAATGTGTATATAGCATTAGTTAGAAAAGTAGTTAAAGTTCTCAGCATCGATGTTGTTCTCTAGATTAAGCTCTCCGCCACTTCCTGATAATATTGTTACCGAATACGTTACGCTACCATTCGTGCTGCCTGGGTCATATAAAGCCTCGAAGCCAAGTGTAGAACTTGACAATCCAGTAATGCGCTTATCTGTCGTCCATATGTGAAAGCTAGAATTGCTCCCATCGTAGTCCCAATCTGAATTTTCTACAGGGAATACACCTCCTATATTTGTTTCTGTTCCATCCCAGATAAGTCCTAGTCTAGGGTCTTTTGCTAACACTACTGTTATTACCCCTTCTGATGATTCGTCTACACTTTCCTGTACCTTTATCGTCCATGCCATTTCTGTAGCCCCAGATGCCACACTAGGCAAAAAGGATAATACTGGAGTTAGGTCACAGGGTATAAAAGGTTCTATTCCCATACCAGCACTATTACTATCGTTTCCTGGCTGGTTAGCAAAAGCATCCACGCAACCCCCTAGGGCATTTGGTAAAACCTGTATGTTGGCATTACTTAACTTGTTTGCACAATCTGTACTTGTTACTCCTGACACTACAATCTCTATCGTTCCTGCAGCCAACCATAATAGTTGTTTGTTCACCAAACCGTTCAATGTTCTGTTCGCCTCATCATAGGTCCAATCAAATTCTGGACCCGATGTTGTCATAGCATCCGAAATAGCATATTCTCCATCCGAGGGTAAAGATATTTGTATAGCCCAACTACCAGGTGGCGTCGTACAGCCTGCATCTCCTCCACCTAAAGACCAACCTAATAACATGGTTGCTGTCTTATCTTCTTGTACGCAACTCATATCAAATTCCATCCCTGTCAACTGTGGATCACAATTTCTATCTACACATAAGTCTGTCAATTCTGCAACCCCAAGTGCTGCTCCTACATTATCGTTACCTGGCATATTACCTTCCACAGATGCTTCGCAGCCCCCATCATTATCTTCTATAATTATAATTGTTGCCATACTTCCCTCTAGCACACATGAGTTATTTGACATACCTACTATCTCGGCTTCTATAATCCCCGAGGCTAACCATGATATTGTCGAATTTGTAATCCCTGTTAATTTTTTTGTCCCAGCATCATAAGTCCAGTCAAATTCTGGGCCCTCTACTGATCCTGCACCCATAACACTATATTCCCCACCTGAAGGAAAACTTATCTCTATTCCCCACGCTCCCGATGGTGTACTACATCCGCTATCGGATCCACCTAAACCCCAACCTAATTCTAAGGTCGTAGTTTCTATTTCTTGGATACATCCTGAAGTGAACTCCATACCCAAAAATTGTGGATCACAATTGTGTGACTCACATTGACTTTTTAGTATACTTTGATTTATTATTATTAGAAAGGCTGTCAAGCTTATTATTTTAAGGGTTTTCATCAGTTTAGTTTTATGTTATTTCATTAATATTTATTCGTTCACTTTTTCTCAATAGCTACTTACTAGATAGCTTTTTCATAAATTAACCCTAAGAAAACCATCCAATCAAGATGGTCTTCAGGGGTTAATCGATGATTAACAGAGGAATAATAATTCTTTATTATGGCTCATCTTTTCTTCTACTTCTTTCTTCTCTTTTTCTTATCTGTTCTAGTCCGCTTTTATGATCTCTTTGTTCACTATCGTCTCTCCATTGATCATTCTCACTATATATATGCCCGACTCGTAGCTCTCCATATCTAGCTCATACTTTGTCGTACTCCCTGCTCCTACTAATTCTCTTCTTACTAGCTGGTAAGTACTGTTATACACTTCTAGTGTCCATGCCGTTTGTGTCCACTCTACTGGTAGATTGATCTGTGTCATCCCTACTGTTGGGTTTGGGTTTACACTTATCTTTCCTCCTTCAAAGTTGACACTTCGTACCGCTGACTTCGTCCATGTTCCATCTCTATCTACCTGTCTTAGCTGGTAGTAGTTGATTCCAAAGCTAGGATCATTATCTACAAATTCATACTCCTCTATATTACTAGAGTTTCCTGCTGCTGATACTTTTCCTATCGTCTTATACTCTCTCCCATTTATACTGCGCTGTACATCATATCGCTCTGAGTTGATCTCACTTGTTGTTACCCATTCTAACTTAGAACGTCTTCCTTCTTTTCTCGCCGTAAACGATACTAGATCCACTGGTAAGGATGACGCTTGCACTCCTGCTCCAGCACTTGCTGCATCATTTGACGTATTGTTAGTGAACGCCGCAACACAGCCTCCCTGAAAATTCGGAACGATCTGTATGTTTGCTATACTTAACTGGCTTGCACATTCCGCATCCTCTATTCCTGTTACCGTTACTTCGATAACTCCTGAGTTTGTGTAAAATAATGACTCTGATACTACCCCCTCTAAGGTTTTCAGTTCTTCATTATAACTCCAGTCAAACTTATCACCTTCTGCTGCCTCCGCATTCTCTACTCCATACTTGAAATTTGACGGTAAGGATATCTGTATCTTCCAACTTCCTGCTGGCGTAACACAAGCTGAATCTCCTCCTCCTAAGGCCCAGTAGAGTATGATCTTCGCTGTCTGGTTTACTTCCACACAACTCATATCAAATTCCATTCCTGCTAATTGTGGATCACATCCGTGCGTCGCACACTGCGCTTCCATTTTGTTCCCATAGCTCACTACTATTAGTAGCATCAACCATAGATAATTATTTATTTTTTGCATCTTATTTTTATTTTATTTTGAGTAGTCGAGGTAGCTTTTCTTTGCTACCTCAACTCCTCTAAATTTTGTTAGTTTATTAATCTGTATTCCTTCTTAGTTTATGATAAAGGTTCCTTGAGCAAAGTTGTTATCCTTTGAGATATCTCCTCCTGTATCATCTAGCAACTGTCCTGTAGTCTGACTTGTACTACTCGGCAAGCCTGTTGCTACTAAGTTGACACATAATATACTGT
>ENA-ORXT01001469-ORXT01001469.1-marine-metagenome-genome-assembly--contig:-NODE-1469-length-31577-cov-4.444889_pt1 | contig 31577 bp, 25 predicted proteins | sample MGYA00237868_ERZ511482 | MGnify/ENA metagenome assembly ERZ511482 | reverse complement strand
ACCACGGTGCCCGTTGGCAGGTGCGTGATACGAATTGCTGAATCGGTTTTGTTAACGTGCTGCCCACCGGCGCCTGATTTGCTAGCCGCGCAGCAAAGCACCCCGCAAGTTTATGAATCGGTTGATTAGTGATTTTCCCTGCCAAGTCCCACAAAGCGATATCAACACCCGCAGATTCAAGATCAGCCGCAACGCGTTTAATATTGCTGCCTTTTTTTATCTCAAAGGTGGCTGGTGCGTCGTCGCCTACACGTTGGTTTGTAAACTTCTCATATTGTAAAAACCCAAACCCGCCAATCCCGGCAGCCGAGAGTAACAGTAATAGAAATAAGGTGGATAAAACTGTTTTCATCACTCGGCCCTGTGCTCAGGATCTTATCAGGATCATATTTTTTTGAAAATCAACGTGCCGTTGGTGCCGCCGAAACCGAATGAGTTGCTCATCGCGTAGGTCACAGGCGCATTACGCGCCACGTTCGCCACGTAATCTAGGTCACATTCAGGGTCAGGATTGTCCAGATTGATGGTCGGTGGCAAGATCTGATCACGAATAGCCAGCACACTAAACACCGCCTCAATACCACCAGCTGCGCCCAATAAATGGCCTGTCATTGACTTGGTTGAACTAATTGCAACATTGTTAGCATGGTTACCCATCGCCAATTTCAACGCCATAGTTTCAGCCACATCCCCTGCAGGGGTAGACGTGCCGTGGGCATTAATGTAATCAATTTGATCGGCGTTAATACCTGCATCGCGCAGAGCATTGCTCATACAGCGCGCCGCCCCTTCACCATTTTTTGAAGGTGATGTCATGTGATAGGCGTCACTACTCATCCCAAAGCCTACCAGCTCACAGTAAATTTCTGCACCGCGCGCTTTGGCCGTTTCGTACTCTTCTAATACTAAAACACCCGCGCCATCACCTAAAACAAAACCGTCACGGTCTTTATCCCAAGGACGACTAGCCGCAGCAGGATCATCGTTTCGGGTTGATAATGCACGCGCCGCTGCAAAGCCACCGATACCCAATGGGGTTGTGGCCATTTCAGCGCCACCGGCTAGCATGACATCTGCATCACCGTAGCTGATCATGCGCGCTGCATCGCCGATGCTGTGTGTAGCGGTTGCACAGGCAGATACCGGCGACATGTTGTGATTTTTCAAACCATGCATGATCGACAGATTACCCGCCACCATGTTGACAATGCTACTAGGAACAAAAAATGGTGAAATCTTACGAGCGCCACCTTTCATGTAAGCTTCGTAGTTTTTTTCTATCGTACCAATACCGCCGATACCTGACCCAACGATCACGCCAATACTTTCAGCGTTTTCATCCGTCACCTCGATACCAGAGTCTTTTAGTGCATCAGTGCCTGCACCAATACCATAGTGAATAAACGGGTCCATCTTGCGTTGATCTTTAGGCTTTATATACTCATTTGCGTCAAAGTCGGTCACGTTTCCAGCAATTTTCACGCTAAACTCGCTGGCGTCAAATAGGTCGGGACTGATCATATTAATCCCGCTTTGACCTTCCGTGATATTTTTCCAAGCGCTTGCTATTTTGGAGCCGACTGGCGAAACAATACCTAACCCGGTAACTACTACACGACGTTTAGACACAATGAGAAACCCTTTTTATTGTGGATTACCAATAAACTGGTAAAAAAATTTTATGTTTTTTTGATCAACGACTGACTTCTAAAATACTTAAAATCAGCAAAACCGCAGCCTATAATGAGTAAACTGCGGCGCTAATAAATCTGTAATTTAAGATTGATTCGCTGTGACGTAATCAATAGCTAATTGAACAGTTGTGATTTTTTCAGCTTCCTCATCAGGAATTTCAGTACCAAACTCTTCTTCAAGTGCCATTACTAGCTCAACAGTGTCTAGTGAATCCGCGCCGAGGTCATCGACGAAAGAAGCTTTATTTGTTACTTCTGCCTCATCAACACCCAATTGCTCTACAACAACATCTTTTACGCGCTTTTCAATATCACTCATGATATTTTTTCCTCTAATTAAAAAACATAATATGCATACTATTAACCTAAAAATCAAGTATGCGAGTCCAAAGCCACCGGCATTACGCCATGTGCATACCACCGTTTATGTGCAGCGTCTCCCCTGTCACATAATTACCCATATCTGAGGCTAAAAACAACACCGCATTAGCGATATCTTTAGGCTGGCCTAGCTCACCTAAAGGAATCGTTGCGACCATTGAATCACGCTGCTCATCCGTCAACGCCTTGGTCATGTCCGTATCGATAAACCCCGGCGCAACTACATTAACCGTAATGCCGCGTGAGCCTACCTCACGTGCCAGCGATTTAGAAAACCCAACAATGCCCGCTTTTGCTGCAGCGTAGTTACACTGACCTGCATTGCCTGTTGCACCGACCACAGAGGCTATCGAAATGATTCTCCCCGTGCGTGCCTTCATCATACCGCGCAGACAAGCCTTACTTAAACGAAACACTGAGCTTAAGTTAGTATTAATGATGTCGTCCCACTCATCTTCTTTCATGCGCATCAATAGGTTATCGCGTGTGATCCCCGCGTTATTGACCAACACCCCAATCGCGCCAAACTCGTCGACAATATCTTTTAATACGCTTGCAATAGATTGAAGGTCAGCGACATTAAGTTTTTTACCAACGCCTTTAATATTCATTTCAGCAAAGTAGGCAGATATCGCCTCAGCGCCACTGTCTGACGTGGCGGTGCCAATCACCGTTGCCCCAGCCTGCCCCAATGTTTCAGCGATCGCACGCCCGATACCGCGACTTGCACCAGTCACTAAAACTATTTTATCCGTTAAGCTATTATCAAAACTCATGGTTTACCCCTGTGTCGCCGCAAGTGCTTTATCAAACGATGCTGTATCGTTAATCGTGTAATTGCCAAGCTTTTTATTAATTCGGCGATTTAAGCCAAACAGTACTTTACCGGGCCCAAATTCGATAATGGTGCCAGCCCCTTGCAATTCAAGTGCCTGAATAGTTTCAACCCACCTTACCGGACGGTAAAGTTGTTCAGCAACAGCCTTACGTGACGCTTGCTCTGAATTACTAGGGCTGGCACTCACATTATGATACACCGGCACTTTAGCACCCTGAAACGATGCGGCCGCTAACGCCTCGGCCATTTCAGTTGCAATCTCTTTGAGCAAGCTACAGTGGGAAGGAACACTCATCGCCAGCTTAATCGTACGTTTTGCCCCCATCTCATCTAATATAAGCATAGCGCGATCAACCGCGTCACTGTGTCCACCGATAACGGTTTGCTCTGGCGAGTTAAAATTAACCGCCTCAACAATTTGCTTACCAGATGCTTTCGCGCAACCTTCAATCACCTGTTCAGGCGCTAGCCCAAGAATCGCCGCCATCCCGCCAACACCATCAGGAACCGCTTGCTGCATTAGGTGCGCACGCTTTGCAACCAAACTCACTGCCGTGGCAAAATCAATCGCCCCACTGGCTACCAATGCGCTGTATTCGCCAAGACTATGACCCGCCATTGCCGACGGTAAAGGGCCACCTTGTGACAGCCAAAGACGCCAAGTGGCGACACCTGCGACCAACATAAGTGGTTGCGTCGTCTGCGTTTGACTTAGGAGTGACTCAGGCCCGTCAGTGACAATTTCCCAGAGATCTCTATCAAGGATGTCAGAGGCTTCTGCAAAGGTCTCTTTTATAGACGGGTGTGACGCCGACAGATCATTCATCATACCCAATGATTGAGAGCCCTGCCCCGGAAATACCGCTGCAAAATTCATACCTAGTTCACCTGATAAGCTTTTAAGAATGCTGCGAATGATACAGTTCTGAACGTAAGATATCCAACAACGGATGATCAAGTTTTTAAGAATTTATGTAAAAATTATAGACTGATGACTTGCAATCTACGAATACAGCCCAATATAACCCATGCAGTATTAAAAATGACTTGTTAAATCAAACAGGTGGTGGATAATGCTGCGCTACCACAGTAAATCAGAATTTGGAATATATGGCTAAAGAAGAAAATATCGAAATGGAAGGCACGGTCGTAGAGACGCTTCCTAACACTACTTTCAAGGTTGAACTTGAGAATGGACATGTTGTAAACGCTCACATCTCTGGCAGAATGCGCAAGAACTACATCCGCATACTAACGGGCGACACGGTGACTGTTCAATTAACGCCTTACGATTTGACCAAAGGTAGAATCACCTACCGCAGTAAATAAACTATTTACTTATAAATCGCTCTAGTTAAGCGACAAAATTAAAAAAGGCGCTGCTTATAGTCAATAAGCAGCGCCTTTTTCTGTGCCTGAAAAACACCAACTACGTTAAGCCGGCGTCTTCTCCTTTTCAAAAACTAACTTTAATGAATCGGACTTTTCAGTCACTCTAACCGTTCCACCTTTAACTAGGCGACCAAACAAAATCTCATCGGCCAGCGGGCGTTTAATGTTCTCTTGAATCACGCGCTCCATCGGCCTTGCGCCCATCTTCACATCGTAGCCTTTCTCAGCTAACCAGCGCTTCGCCTTATCATCAACCACCAACGTCACATTCTTCTCATTGAGTTGAAGTTCAAGTCGAATCAAGAACTTATCGACAATCGACGTAATCACAGACTCAGGCAGAGGATTAAACTGCACTACAGCATCTAAGCGGTTTCTAAACTCAGGTGTGAAAGTGTTTTCAATCGCTTTGCTGGTATCTAGCGAATGGTTCTGATGGGTAAAGCCCATTGAACTGCGGCTAATGGCCTGAGCACCGGCGTTACTGGTCATAATCAAGATAACGTTTCTAAAGTCAACCTTGCGACCGTTACTATCTGTTAGGGCGCCGTTATCCATCACCTGTAGCAGTAAGTTAAAGACATCTGGATGGGCTTTTTCAACTTCATCTAGCAAAAGCACCGCGTGAGGGTTTTTATTAACCGCATCGGTTAACAAGCCACCTTCATCGTACCCAACATAACCCGGGGGGGCACCGATCAAACGAGAGACCGTGTGGCGCTCCATATACTCAGACATATCAAAACGCAGCAGATTTATACCTAAATGCTCAGACAGCTGCTTGGTCACTTCTGTTTTACCGACACCCGTCGGGCCTGCAAACAAGAAAGAACCAATAGGCTTACCATCATCACGTAAACCCGAACGCGCCATTTTAATTGCGGTAACAATCTGTGTAATCGCCTCATCTTGTCCAAACACAACGCGCTTTAGGCTGGTATCGAGTGTCTTTAGCACTTCCATATCCGAGCTAGACACCGCTTTGGGTGGAATGCGAGCAATTTTTGCAACAATGGCTTCAATGTCACCCACTGAGATAGTCTTTTTGCGCGATGCTTTTGGCTGAAGTTGACGGTTTGCACCTGCCTCATCGATGACATCAATGGCTTTGTCAGGTAAACGACGGTCTGTAATGTAACGCGCCGATAACTCTACCGCCGTTTCAAGGGCAGGCATGGTGTATCTCACATCATGATGCTCTTCAAAGCGCGACTTCAACCCCTTCAAGATCTTAATCGTTTCAGGAACCGACGGTTCATTGACATCAATTTTTTGGAATCTGCGAGCCAGCGCACGGTCTTTTTCAAAAATACTGTGATATTCCTGATACGTTGTTGAGCCCATACATTTCAACTCACCTGAAGCAAGCACAGGCTTAATCAGATTAGACGCATCCATGGTGCCACCCGAAGTCGCACCAGCGCCAATGATGATATGAATCTCATCAATAAATAAGACAGCATGCTCTTCATCGCGTATCTGATTGAGAACCGCTTTTAAGCGCTTTTCAAAATCTCCACGGTATTTAGTGCCTGCCACCAGCGCCCCTAAATCAAGGGAATAAATCGTCGCATCGGCCAACACTTCAGGCACTTCGCCATCAACAATACGTTTTGCCAGCCCTTCTGCAATAGCCGTTTTACCGACGCCTGCTTCACCCACTAATAGTGGATTATTTTTGCGCCGACGGCATAGCACTTGAACCGTTCGCTCAACTTCTTCGTTTCGCCCAATCAGTGGATCAATCTTACCTTCTTGAGCCACCTGATTTAGATTACTTGCAAAGCGCTCTAAGGGGCTCGATTTACTCTCATCTTCAGCAAATTCCGCCTCTTCATTGCTTGTTTCAGAGCCAGACTCCTCATCGGCGGTGTCTAAAGAATCAAACGTACCGTCTTCTTCTTTTTGAATGCCATGAGAAATGTAGTTCACCAGATCTAACCGTGACATATCCTGTCTTGCAAGATAATAAACCGCATGAGATTCAGTCTCGCCAAAGATTGCAACTAAAATGCTATCGCCGGTCACCTCCTCTTTAGCCGATGCCTGCACGTGATAGACCGCACGCTGCAAGACTCTTTGAAAGCCAATCGTTGGTCGGCTTTCGCGCACGTCATCTTCAACTAAGATAGGCGTACTCTCTTCGATGTGATTACCCAATTCTTGTTGTAACAAAGGAATATTAATACCGCAGGCACGAAGCGTCTCCGACGCTGAAGTATTCTTTGTCATTGCGAGTAATAAATGCTCCACGGTAACGAACTCGTGGTGCTTCTCATTTGCTTCCCTGAATAGGCTATTTATAGAATATTCAACTTCCGGACTCAGCATAATCTAGTCTCCTTAGGCCTCTTCCATGGTACATAGCAAAGGGTGTTGCGATTCACGAGCATGCTCGTTGACCATAGCAACCTTTGTTTCCGCGATTTCTCGGGTAAAGACTCCGCATACGCCTTTACCCTTTTGATGTACGTTCAGCATGACTCGTGTGGATGATTCATAGTCAAGGTTAAAGAACGTCATAAGTACTTCGACAACAAACTCCATCGGTGTGAAGTCATCGTTGATAAGTATAACGCTATAGCGCTTTGGTTCCTTGACTTCTGGGCGGGATTCCTCTACCGCCAAGCCAGAATCGTGATCTATCTCGTGCTCGTTAGCCATTTTGTTCCCCAACTCTCAAGCAAAACAATTACATATTCTCAATGACGCTGTCACCAAACTCAGGCGTAGAAAGTGGTTCCACACCCTCCATCTCATTGGCGAAATCAAACGTTACTGTCTTCGCTGTGATCGCACCAGAAACACCTTTTACTACAAGGTCTGCTGCCTCCAGCCACCCCATGTGACGTAACATCATCTCTGCCGACAGTATAATCGACCCTGGGTTAGCAATGTTCTTTCCTGCAATCGTTGGCGCTGTCCCGTGAGTGGCTTCAAACACAGCGATGGTATCTGATAAATTAGCACCCGGTGCAATACCGATACCGCCAACCTGAGCCGCTAGCGCATCTGAAATGTAATCACCGTTTAAGTTCAATGTGGCCACCACTGAATAATTCTCAGGGTAAAGTAAAATGTTTTGTAAGAACGCATCCGCAATAACATCATTGAGAATAATATCTTCACCCGTTTTTGGATTTTTAAAAGACATCCAAGGCCCACCGTCAAGCTCAGTTGCACCAAACTCGTTGCGTGCAACATCCATTCCCCACGTTTTAAAGCCCCCTTCAGTAAACTTCATGATGTTCCCTTTGTGTACGATGGTAACCACTTTACGGTTGTTATCCACTGCATACTGCAAGGCCTTTCGCACCAAACGCTCCGTGCCTTCTTTTGAGACTGGCTTTACGCCAATACCTGAAGTCTCTGGGAAACGAATCTTGGTCACCCCCATCTCCTCTTGAAGAAACTTGATCACTTTTTTAGCTTCTGGTGACCCCATTTCCCATTCGATGCCGGCGTAGATATCTTCAGAATTCTCACGGAAAATAACCATATCGGTATCTTCAGGATTTTTAACAGGGCTTGGTGTGCCTGGGTAATAGCGCACTGGACGTAAACATGTATAAAGGTCCAATGTCTGGCGCAAAGTAACATTTAATGAACGCATGCCCCCACCCACCGGCGTGGTCAGCGGGCCTTTAATTGAAACCACGTAGTCTTTTACAACCTCCATCGTCTCATCTGGCAACCAAACATCACCGCCGTAGAGCGCGTTTGCTTTTTCACCGGCATAAATTTCCATCCACTGAATTTCACGCTTGCCCGCATAGGCTTGTTGAACAGCCGCATTGATAACTTTTTGCATAACAGGTGTCACATCTGCACCGATACCGTCTCCTTCAACAAAAGGAATGATTGGCATATCTGGCACATTTAGGGAAAAGTCTGCATTTGTTGTAATTTTTGTACCTTTCGCAGGGACATTAATATGCTGAAAACTCATCTATAGGCTCCAAAGTCTTATGATCTTAATTAAATTATTGTGTTGAAACGGCCACATTGAAGGGCAAACTACGGCTTAGTGTAACAAATCATCGCTAATGCAATAGCGGTTTCTTAAACGCAACGGACATTCATGAATGTCGTGATTGTTAAAACTAATCATTTAACAAATAACAGAATGCTTTAATATGTGCCCCCATCTTAAGAATTCAATAGGCAGAAAAAATGAGTTATCACGTTTTTGGAATTGGCAACGCACTTGTTGACATGGAATATGAAGTTGAAGAAAGCTTTTTAACCGACAACGCTATCGAAAAAGGACTCATGACGCTGATTGATGAGTCTCAGCAGCAAAAACTGTCTGCCGGTTTAGAATCTTCCTATGGTGTGACTAAGCGTACTGGCGGTGGTTCAGCGGCCAATACCATTGTCGCCATTAGCCAATTGGGTGGAAAAGCGTTTTATGCGTGTAAAGTTGCCGATGACGAAGGCGGCGATTTCTATATGAATGACCTCCATAAAGCCGGCGTGACAACCCGCTTAGATCGCGCTAGCCATCAAGGCATCACGGGCAAGTGCATGGTCATGGTGACTCCAGATGCTGAGCGCACCATGAACAGCTTTTTGGGAATCACCTCTGATTTTTCAGCCGACGAGCTGCACCTTGATGAACTTAAAAAAGCCGAATACATTTATGCTGAAGGCTACCTTGTCACATCTGACGTATCACGCAACGCCGTGGTTCAAGCTAGAAAAGTCGCCGCTGATAATGGAATCAAAACCGCCATCACGTTCTCTGACCCATCGATGGTCACCTATTTTAAAGACGGTGTGACAGAAATACTGGGCGATGGGGTGGACATTTTATTTAGTAATGAAGAAGAAGCAACCACTTACACAGGCAAAACAACCATCGATGATGCAATTACAGAATTAAAAAAACTGGCTGGCACGTTAGTCTTAACGCTCGGCGATAAAGGCGCGATGATCATTACAGATGACGAGCGCATTAGCATTGACCCTGTTAAAACAAAAGCCGTTGATACTAACGGTGCTGGTGACATGTTCGCAGGCTCATTCTTATATGGCGTGACTCACGGCTTCAGCTTACAAAAAGCGGGCGACCTTGCCAGTGAAGCGGCTTCTATTATCGTTTCGCGCTTCGGCACGCGTTTAGAAGACGCTGAGCAGGCACAGCTAAAAGCGAAATACTGCTAAATTCAAACGGACATTGAAATGACACGTAAAATCCTTGTAACCAGCGCCCTGCCTTACGCGAATGGCCCCATTCATATCGGCCACATGCTTGAGTATATTCAAACGGATATCTGGGCACGCTTTCAACGCCTGCGCGGTAATAGCTGCTACTACGTGTGTGCTGATGATGCGCATGGCACCCCTATCATGCTACGTGCACAGCAAAAAGGCATTGAACCTCAAGCACTGATTGATCAAGTCAATAAAGCGCACCGTGAGGATTTTGCGGGTTTTAATGTCCAGTTTGACAACTATCACACCACGCATTCAGAAGAAAACCGCATCTTATCCGAAGCGGTATACCTTGCTGCACGTGAAGCGGGGCATATTGAAACTCGTGTCATAAAACAGGCGTACGACCCTGAAGCAAAAATGTTTCTACCGGACCGTTTTATCAAAGGCGAGTGTCCTAAATGCGGCGCAGCGGACCAGTACGGTGACAACTGCGAGGCTTGTGGGGCAACTTACTCAACGACCGAAGTTAAAAACGCCTACTCGGTGATTACCGGTGCTACCCCCATTGAAAAAGACAGCGAACACTATTTCTTTAAGCTTGGCAACTTTACTGAGTTTTTAGCAGAGTGGTTAGCTTCAGGCTCTGTACAAAAAGAAGTCGTTAATAAAATGAATGAGTGGGTTAAAGACGGACTCGCTGATTGGGATATTTCAAGAGACGCTCCTTACTGGGGGTTTAAAATCCCTGACACCGATGATAAATATTTCTACGTATGGCTGGATGCGCCGATAGGCTATCTCGCCTCATTTAAAAACTTATGCGATCGTACCGGTGAAAGCTTTGATGATTATTGGGCTGAAGGCTCAGAGGCTGAGGTTTATCACTTCATTGGCAAAGACATCGCTTATTTTCATACGCTATTTTGGCCGGCTCAATTAAAAGCGGCGGGTTATCGTCTACCAACTGGTGTGAACTGTCATGGCTTTTTGAAAGTCAATGGCGAAAAAATGTCAAAATCGCGCGGCACCTTCATTCAGGCGAGTGTGTTTTTAAATCACTTGCCCGCTGAACAACTGCGCTACTATTTTGCAGCGAAACTCAGTCACTCAATTGATGATATCGACCTGAATTTGGAAGACTTTCAGGTTCGTTCAAACAGTGAGTTGGTTGGTAAATTGGTTAATATTGCTTCGCGCTGTGCAGGCTTTATTAATAAACGCTTTGACAATACGCTGTCCGCTGCACTACCCGACCCCGAACTGTACGCGCAATTTAGCAGCGTCAGTGAGGAAATAGCCGACAGCTATGAGACCCGTCAGTATAGTAAAGCAATGCGCCAAATCATGGGGCTTGCCGACCTTGCAAATCAATACATCGACAGCAATAAGCCTTGGATATTAATAAAAGACGACGCCACTTTTGATCAAGTACAAGGCATCTGCACACAAGGCATTAATATGTTTCGGGCGCTGATTAGCTATCTAAAACCCGTATTGCCTGAGCTGGCAGAAAAATCTGAGTCGTTTTTAAATGCAGGGGAACTTAACTGGGAGTCTGTGCAAGCCCCCCTGCTGGATCATCAAGTCACTAAATTTAAACCCTTAATGACACGTATCGAGAGCACACAAATCGAGGCCATGCTCGAGGAAAACAAAGCGGTATTAGAAGCGATGCAAGAAAAATCTAACCCACCGGTCCTAAGTAAGCATTTAACGGATGAGCCGATCAAACCAGAAATCACCTATGACGATTTTGACAAAATTGATCTGCGTATTGCCCGCATTGAGAAAGCGCAAGCTGTCAAAGGGGCTGACAAACTGCTGTGCTTAACACTCGACATTGGTGGCGAGACGCGGCAGGTTTTCGCTGGTATAAAGTCAGCGTACGAGCCCGAGGCGTTGGTGGGTAAATTAACGGTGATGGTTGCCAATTTAGCGCCACGTAAAATGCGTTTTGGTCTATCAGAAGGCATGGTGTTAGCCGCAGGCCCGGGAGGTAGTGACTTGTTTATCTTACAACCTGATGAAGGCGCAGAGGCTGGAATGCGAGTGAAGTAAACTTATAATCAAGCGGCTGTTATCAACACCAAATAGCCGCCGCTTGATTACTGTTTTTAAAAACTCTATCGCAACTGACCAAACACCTGCTGCAATCGCTGCGCCGCCTGTTCAACGACCTCTCTTTGACACGCAAAGTTAAACCGCAGGTAGCCCTCCCCCCCTTTACCAAACATCGCACCATGATTAGTGGCGATCCGTGCCTCTTTTTCAACACGCTTTATAACCTCTTGCGTAGACAGGCCTGTTTTCTCAAAATTTACCCAGGCCAGATAGGTCGCATCCATCGGCATTGATTCTAATCCATCGATCGTTGATAGCGCCTCATCAAATAGCAAGCGATTAGTATCTAAGTAGCTCGTTAGTTGATCCAGCCATGTCGCACCGTTTTGATAAGCTGCGGTTGCCATTAACACGCCGTAGCGATTTGGCGATGTACCCGATGCGGCATGCGTTGCCTGAAAGCGTGCGCGAAGTGCATCGTCTTGGATGATCACGTTGCCCGTAAGCCCCCCGGCAATGTTAAAGCTTTTAGTAGTTGCGCTTAGCATGACCAATTGTGATGCAATTTCTGGTGCGGCATTTGCCATAACGGTATGTGCCGCGGATGCATAGACCAAATCGTGATGGATTTCATCTGATACCAAGGTAAGCTTATGCGTTTTACAAAATGCGGCCACTTGCTGTAATTCATCCACACTCCAGACCCGTCCACCAGGATTGTGCGGTGAACATAAAATCATCATTTTCTCATTGCCACTCAGCTCACTGGCAAGCTTATCCAAATTCATTTGATAGCGACCCGCACTTAGCTCTAACGGTGACTCGATCACCTGACGGTTATTGGCTTTAATAATTTTGGCAAATGCATGATAGACAGGGGTAAATAAAATGACGCCGTCGTTTGGCTGAGTAAACGCCTGCACACACAATGCAGTTCCTTGCACCAGACCGTGTACCGTACTAATCCAATCGGGCTGAACAGCCCAATTATGGCGTGTTTGCATCCAATGAATAATCGCTTGATGATGCGCATCTTCATCACCAAAATAGCCATGTATGCCATGATCAACAGCGCCTTGCAGTGCATCATTGACACACTGTGGCGGCCTAAAGTCCATATCCGCGACCCACATGGACAGGCTTTCTTCTGGCTTCATTCCATAAAAAGATTCCAGCATATCCCATTTTAATGAATGAGTGCCGATGCGATTTATTTTTTCATCAAAATTTGGACTGGATGTGGCCATGGATATAAACCCTTAAACGAGTGATATGATTAAAGTCTCATCATAATACTGTATCGCGCAGCCACACCACAGCAATCTTGACTAATTATAAATAACCGCCGGTTGCCTGAATAATTCGCTGCGTGTCAGGTTCAGATAACCAGATAGCGATAGCATTGTTCGCTTGTCCCACTTGCGGCACTTGCGGCATTTTAACTTGCCATTGCGCAGGCGTTGCATTCACTTCGTGCTTTTCATGGTTTAGCACGACAAAATCATGCTTGAGCGTCGTGTCGTGATTTTCCCCTGCGGTCACTCTTGAAGTTAGCCCCATTCCAAGGATTGCAACGTTCAATACATATTTTGTCGGCGTCTTATCGCTAGCGCTGGTCCAGCTACGTTTGTGTGGTGCAAACCGTACGAACATATCTGTTGCCTGACCTTGGACCGTTGCTTTAAGTACGCCGACGTTATTGTCATTGGGCTGCCACTTGCGTTGCCCTGAAATAAAGCCACGCCACTCGCTGCTGTTGGCGACCATTTGTGGCGTATAGGCCTGAGATACGCCGCCGGTATTAACATATTGTCGCTGTCGCAAGCTGTAAACAGGTTTTGCGAAACGGTCTTTCCACCCAATGTAGTCCCAATAATCGACATGAAAGGCCATGGGAATTAGGCTTTTAAACGTATCGGAGCGGCTTTTTAAGGAAGTTAACCAGCGATCAGCCGGGGGGCAGCTACTGCAGCCTTCAGAGGTATACAACTCAATTACTTCAGTTGCCTTTTTTTGGCTAACAAATTCTTTCGCTATCACAGGGCTTGCCAACATACTCAGACCGATAACGGCAGACACACCCAAGGTTTTTAGTTTACAGGCAGATAGATTCATAATTATCTCTAGTTATTTTTAAGCGTTAAAGAAATCACACACCTAAACTAGTACGTATTGTGAGGCACTTCAGATTAAAACTGACACTATCTGATCGGCCCGGATAATAAAATCGGCTATCTAACATCAAGTATCGGCAAGCTATAGCACGATCTGGCCAATTGACAAGTATCACACTTGCATCACTAGATCACAGTTGCTAGTGTCGAAGGTATAATAATGAGAATGTTAACTTGTCTATTATCTGTTTTAGATGTAGGCCAAGAAAAATCTCTAAATAGCATTTAAAATAATAATTTTTTAGTGAATATATCTACATTAATTAGCTCTGCTAACCATGAGTTAATCTTCAATGAACATAATTCCCTATTAAGTATACACATTAATTATGAACATCATCGCCTGTAACTATAGCGAGAATAATAACTTCACAGCACTAGGTAATATCTTATGATCAAGGATTTTTGCAGCATTGGATCAACATGGAATCAAAATGGCTGGCTAAAATGGGCCGCCGCCGGCCTTATCGGATTACTTTTTTTAACCTTGCTGACCCGTTGTAACCCTATTGAAAATGATTTGGGTGAAAAAACTCAGACACTGCTGAACGAAAAAGGCATGGGATGGGCTGAAACAACGTTGGATGGCCGTGACATGACGCTAACAGGTGAAGCCCCTAATGGCGACGCGCGTGATGCGGCTATTGCATTGGCTGAGGGTGTTTATGGTGTTCGCACAGTTGAGCCTGATGTGACATTGAAACAATGGTTTTCATCTACCTTTGAGCTAAAGCAAGACGGCGAACAGATTATTTTATCTGGCAGCTTACCCGACCAGGCGAGCATAGACGCGGCAGTTGATAAGGCACATTCACTTTACGGTGACGTTAACGTCACAAACAAATTGGAAGTGAGCAATTCAGCTAGTGCGCCTGCTTGGCTCGCCGGTACGACAGGACTAATGGCAACGCTCTACAGCGCTAGAAACCTTGCAATGAATGTGTCAGATGACAAGGTTACTATCAGCGGTGATGTTGAAACAGACGCTGAAAAGGCTGAGTTAATTGCTCAGGCGACAGCAAGCTACGGTGACAAATTTAGCGAGTCAATTGAGGTCATAAAGACACGCCCTACTCCAGAAGAGTTGGCGGCGATCGCCGCTGCAAAAGAGGCACAAAAGCAACAGCTAGCACAAGAGGCTCGATTAGCCGCTGAGGCGACGCGTGCGCGTCTTGCTGAGGAAGCTCGATTAACTGAAGAAGCTCGTCTAATTGCAGAAGCTGAGGCAGCGCGGCTTGCCGCTGAGTTTGAGGCGAACAAATTAGCCGAAGCGGCGCGATTGGCAAAGATAGCGGCGGATGCTGAAAACGCACGCTTAGCAGAAGTAGCACGATTAGCAAAAATAGCGAAAGAAAAACAAAGGCTTGCTGCCATAGAATCGGCTAAACAAAAAGCCCTTGAAGCACAAATGACACAACTTGCTAATTGCCAAACTGAATTCAACCAAATGCTTAATGACAATCCCACTGTGTTTAACAAGGATAGCAGTGTGATCCGCGGTGAGAGTTATCGCCTATTTGGCATGTTAGCTCAAAAGGTGAATTATTGTAGCGGTGTACTGCATGCTAAAAATCAATATATTGATGTCAGCACTCACGCAGGCGAGGGTGAAAAATCTCCACTAGAAGCATCAGTAAACCAGCAGCGCATTCACTCTGCAATTACCTACCTTGAAATTATAACTGGTGCACACAAAGGCTTACTTCGTCCAAGCAGCAACAAGACTGCTGAAAATACCCAGAGCAATACTTCAAGTAATGCGTCGGGTAACTCACAACTACAATTCAAAATTTCAGAATAAGGATTACTACACATGTCAATGCTTACACTACAAATTTTAGCTTTGCTCCTTCTGTTTGGATTAATTGGCGCATTGGTTGGCTGGTTAATACGTCCTTTCTTTTGCAAACCTAGCATCGCAGGCAACAGAGGTAATCAATCAAGGTCAGCAAATGTTAATGCCAATGCAAAAATAGACGCAACAGATACTGCTGTGAAGAAATCTGCCGATACAACCCATAGCAAAACTGGCGCCAAAGATGAGCGCACTGTTAGCGCAAAAAGCAAAAAGCAAGGCAACAAAGGAAGTAACACAAATACAGCTGCTGGCATTGGTGCTGGTGTTGGGATTGCAGCGGCAGCGGCGGCAGTTGTTTCATCTGAAAATAAGCAAGACGGTGCGACCAAGTCTGCAAGCGGCGCTGACCAACCTGCAAAATTAGCGGCGATCGATGCTAGTAAAAAGAAATTAGCTACCGAAGCTGGAGACACACGTAAAACTGACAAAACTAAGGCTGACGATATAGTCGCGGAAAAAGCTGAAGCTGACAGGCTTGCTGCCGAGAAATCTAAAGCTAACCAGGCTGCAAGAAATGCTGCTATTGAAGCGGATAAGAAAAAATTAGCTGCGGAGGCAAAGGCTGCAAGAGATGCTGCAGCGAAAACCGAAGCTGACAGAGCCGCTGCTGAAAAAGCCAAAGCCGAGCAGGAGGCAAAAGACGCTGCAGCGAAAGCTGAAGCTGACAGAGCAGCTGCTGAAAAAGCCAAAGCCGAGCAAGATGCAAAAGACGCTGCAGCAAAAGCTGAAGCTGATAGAGCAGCGGCTGAAAAAGCCAAAGCCGAGCAGGAGGCAAAAGACGCTGCAGCAAAAGCTGAAGCTGATAGAGCGGCTGTTGAAAAAGCCAAAGCCGAGCAAGATGCAAAAGACGCTGCAGCAAAAGCTGAAGCTGATAGAGCGGCGGCTGAAAAAGCCAAAGCCGAGCAGGAGGCAAAAGACGCAGCAGCAAAAGCTGAAGCTGACAAACTTGCCGCGGCACAACGCGCCAAGGCCGACCAAGCAGCGAATGAAATCGCCGCACGTGCCAACCAAGTCGCAGCAGAAGCTGAAAAGGCGGCCAACAAGAAAGCTAATGCCATAGAGATCGCAGCCGCAGCAACTACGACAGCCGTCGTGATAGGCAGCGCTGATGCTGCTACAGATGACAGTGATGTAGTCGTAACCGATGCAATGCGACCAACGCGGTTGACAGCACCTCGTGGTGATTCACCTGACGATTTAAAACGAATCAGTGGTGTGGGACCTGTTATTGAAGAGACGCTAAACGAAGAAGGGATTTACCATTTCCAACAAATCGCTGATTTCACTCCAGATAACGTCAAGTGGGTTGATAAAAATGTATCCATTCCAGGGCGTGTTGAACGTGATGACTGGATTGGTCAGGCCAAATCATTAGTCGACGGCCGTGAATACGATGGTTATGCAAAAGGTATCGCCGGAACAGACGATCCATCTTTACCACCAGTTACTGAAGACATGCGCCCTAAGAGGCTATCCGGTCCTGACAATGGAAAAGCGGATGATCTTAAACGCATTAGTGGTGTAGGGCCGGTTATAGAGAAAACTTTAAACAGTGAAGGTATCTATCACTTCAAACAGATCGCTGACTTTACACCTGACAACGTTAACTGGGTCGATAGACATATCTCATTCCCTGGCAGAATTACGCGTGAAGAGTGGATTCGACAGGCAAAGGGCCTTGCAACAGAGAAAGGACCGGAAACAGAAACCGCCAACGAAGATGTTGTTATAACAGAAGACATGCGCCCTTCTCGCCGCACGCTAAGTGCAGGTCAAAAAAGTGACGACTTGAAGGTAATCAACGGTATTGGTCCGGTGATTGAAAAATCGCTCAATGATGAAGGGGTTTACTTTTATCAACAAATCGCTGACTTTGATGAGGACAATACTAAATGGGTTGATAATCATATGGCGTTCCCTGGCCGTATCCACCGTGAAGACTGGATTGGTCAAGCTAAGGTGTTAGTGGGTAAGAAAGGCACTTATGCCGGTGATTCCAGTGATTCAAAATCCACAGCAACACCAGCCACAGCAGTAGGTAGCGGCTTAGGTAGCACAGGAGCAGTATCAGATAGCATGAAACCTGCCCTACTGTCGGCGCCTGAAGGCGGTAAAGCTGATGATTTCAAGCGCATTAGGGGTATTGGTAAAGTACTTGAGAAAAACCTACGTGAGCTGGGTATTTATCACTATGAGCAGCTAGCTGAATTAAGTTCTGATAATGTTGCTTGGTTAACAGATTATGTATCATTCCCAGAAGGCCGAATCGATGATGAAAAGTGGATAAGTCAGGCAAAAGCACTTGCTGAGGGCAAACAAACTGAATATTCACAGCGTTTCGATAAAGGCGATACTCCATACAAATAGGAATAAACCATGATTGATACGATTAAGATTCTAGGCAGTATATTGGGAAGTGGTGCACTTTCTCAAGGATCTGGCGGTAATGTATTGACCAACGTCTTAGGAGCCGCCCTTGGCGGCTCCCAGCGGCAGCAAGGCGGCGGCTTAAGCAATGTACTGGGAGGTTTGTTAGGTGGCGCTGGTGCCCCTCAACAGCAATCAAGCAACGGTGGGCTAGGTGATTTATTAGGTGGTTTGCTTAGCGGTAATCAGCCGCAGCGAACACAAAATAGAGGGGCCAGTGATCTGCTTGGTGGCTTGTTTGGCGGTGGCAACAAAAACGTCAGCAACCAACCAGGCGGTGGCCTTGCCGACCTATTAGGAGCTGCTGTCACGCAATATGCACAAAGCCAAAACACACAGGCTCCGGCAACAAGTCACGAGCATTGCCAACATTTACCCAATGAAGTTAGTCAATCTGCAGCGCTAAGCCAGGCTGAGGTGTTGATTCGCTCGATGATTAATGCCGCCAAAGCGGACGGCCGCGTTGATGATGCGGAGCAGCAGAAAATCTTGGGTCGTTTAGGTGACGTGAGTGCGCAGGAGTCTGCATTTGTTCGTCGTGAGCTCAGTGCGAAGCTAGACGTTCAGGCATTTATTAACAGCGTGCCACGTGGTTTTGAACAGCAGGTCTATATTATGTCTTTAATGGCAATTGACCTAGACACTAACCAAGAAGCTCAATACCTGCATCAACTCGCTCAAGGCATGAATCTATCCAATGACTTGTGCGACCAGATACATGACAAGTTAGGTGCTAGAAAGCTTTATAGTTAATATCCCTTGGTGGTGTTGGTTGCAACCAACACCACCGCCTTAAAATCTATAGTACGATGTAGCGATATTTAAGACAAAAACAAGGTCACTACTTTGATCAAACTGTGTAAGTAATTGTTATTGAATTTAAAATATTTCGCTTAAAACATTACGAATATTTCATTTTGTCTTATTATTAACTTAATAATTCATCTTCTAAGTTGTTGCTTTTTTACAAAATAGGTACTCTAGCGCAGTCAAGCTATAAAGCATCACTATGCTTTATATAAATTGAGTCACTTGAAATTATAAGAATATGATTATTAATAATTATCTACAGGCAATTATCTATGAATAACAAACTCTGTACAGTCGGGTCATTAATGTCACGCAAAAGCTGGTGGAAATGGGCACTATTTGGGCTACTCGCACTGTACTCTCTATTGCTGGTATCAAGATGTAGTCCTATAGAGCAAGACCTTCAGGCTAGGACTACCGATGCGTTAAACGAAAAAGGACTAAGCTGGGCCACCCCAGTGCTAGAAAAGCGTGGCCGTGACGTATTGCTCAGCGGCGAAGCCCCTAGCGAAGAGGCACGTGAACTAGCTATCAGCACAGCGGCTGATGTTTATGGCGTTCGCATCGTTGATAATGACATCACCCTCAAACAATACAGCACGCCTGTATTTGGACTTAGCAATAGTGACGGTAAAACCACCCTGACAGGCAGTTTTCCTAAACAAGACCTCATTGACCAAGCAGTGCGGGCAGCGTCTGACAATTTTGGTGCAGACAACGTTGTGAATAATATGACTATTAGTGAAGATGTCTCTTCACCTTCATGGCTGCCCGCAGCGATAGGCGTATTACCTGCTATTGCTTCTATGACAGATGCTGATCTTGATATCAATAATGACAACGCCTCGTTAAATGGTACGTTTAACACGGATGCTGAGAAGCAGTCATTACTAGATTTAACAACCTCGGCTTTTGGCGGCAAATTTACTGATAATTCGACGGTAGTACCACTAGGCCCTACCCCTGAAGAATTAGCAGAGATTGCACGAAAAGCTGAAGAAGTCGAAGCTGCGCGCCTCGCTGAGGAGCAACGTCTAGCAGCAGAAGTGGAAGCGACTCGTGTTGCTGAGGAGCAGCGCTTAGCAGCAGAAGCAGAAGCTGTGCGACTTGCTGAAGAGCAGCGCTTGGCAGCAGAGGCGGAAGCTACACGACTTGCCGAGGAAGCAAAAGCGGAAGCTACGCGCATTGCCGAAGAAGCTGAAGCCACACGCATCGCTAATGAAAAAAATATGGCCGCGATTATGCTAGCCGCTCAAAAAGCAAGAGAGGCCAAAGCAGCGGCTGCACGACTTGCTGAAGAGCAGCGCTTAGCAGCAGAAGCGGAAGCTACAAGGCTTGCTGAGGAAGCAAAAGCGGAAGCCACACGACTTGCCGAAGAAGCTGAAGCCACACGCATCGCTAATGAAAAAAACATGGCCGCAATTATGCTAGCCGCTCAAGAAGCGAGAGAGGCCAAAGCAGCGGCTGCACAACTTGCTGAAGAGCAGCGCTTAGCAGCAGAGGCGGAAGCTGCAAGGCTTGCCGAGGAGGCAAAAGCGGAAGCTACGCGACTTGCCGAGGAAGCCGAAGCTACACGCATCGCTAATGAAAAAAACATGGCCGCAATTATGCTAGCCGCTCAGGAAGCAAGAGAAGCCAAAGCAGCGGCTGCACGACTTGCTGAAGAGCAGCGCTTAGCAGCAGAGGCGGAAGCTGCAAGGCTTGCTGAGGAAGCAGAAGCTGCACGGGTTACCGAAGAGAGACGCCTTGCAAATGCACGAGCTATGACGAATGAAGGATGTCAGCAAGCAATCGATGAAACGATGCGAGGCCAACGTGTTCTGTTTGCCACCGCTAGCGCTACAATCGACAGACAAAGCTATGAATTACTAAATACCTTAGCTCAGAGCATTCGTCGCTGTGAAAAAAGTATTGAAGTGTCCGGTCACACTGATAGTCGTGGCGCCGCAAGCATGAACATGAAACTTAGTCAGGACCGAGCACAAGCGGTTAGCGATTATCTTAACAACCAGAGCGTTGGACGTTCTGTGATTAGCAGTAGAGGCTATGGTGAAACCAGACCGGTAGCGGATAATAACAGCGCGGCAGGAAGAAGACTGAACCGACGCATTCAATTCTCAATATTAAAATAGGTAAATAACGATGATGTATTTAATTGGTCAAACATGGATTTTGTTGCTCCTTGCATTTTTGTTAGGTGGCTTACTAGGCTGGATATGGCGCAATATGCAATACCGTAAAGAGGGTGATGCACGTCTAAGCGGCAAGTAAGGGCTAACCGTCGCAACAGCTCGCAAAGACTCCAATCGTCAATGCACAAAGGGTCACTATTTAGTGGCCCTTTTTTATATCAACACAAAAGCTTAAATCAAATCGCCGTGTAAGCTGGCGTAAATTTCTTGACCGCCTCGACACCACATTGCAAACTGCCAGCACATAAATCAATCCTGCCACCTGCCATGAATAAAACCATTGATTACCGAAGCGATACGTTAACGCAGCCTAGCTTGGCGATGAAACAGGCAATGATGGATGCTCCCATTGGTGATGATGTGTATGGCGAAGACCCCACAGTAATAGCACTGCAAGATCGGTTAGCCACCCAATTTGGCAAACAATCAGGTCTGTTTTTCCCCAGCGGTACTCAAAGTAATCTGGTGGCAATGCTGTCCCACTGCCAGCGCGGTGAAGAGGTTATCACCGCTCAGGAGTACCATGTGTTTACCTACGAAGCACGCGGCGCCTCTGTACTTGGCGGTGTCGCCCTACACCCGCTTGCAACCTCAAGCTACGGCACGATCTCGCCCGCTGAGGTAAAAGCTGCAATTAAAATAGATGACCCACACTACGCCATCTCTAAGCTATTAAGTCTTGAAAATACCGTCTCGGGCTGCGTGCAACCACAAGCGGTCATAAATGAAGCCACAAAAATTGCGCATGATGCAGGCTTACGTACCCATCTAGATGGCGCTCGAGTCTTTAATGCCATTGTCGCAACCGGCATGAGCCCGGCTGAGCTGGCCAAACCCTTTGATAGCGTCTCAATCTGCCTATCTAAAGGACTCGGCACACCCGCGGGGTCGGTGCTTGTCGGCGATAGCGACACAATCCATTACGCCCTGCGCCAACGCAAAATGTTAGGCGGCGGCATGCGCCAATCCGGCATGCTGGCCTCTGCGGGGATCTATGCACTGGATAATAATGTACAAAGGCTCGCCGTTGACCATGCTAATGCTAAAAAACTGGCAACCGCGCTTGCTGAGATTCCCCAACTAAAGGTCGATATGGAACGCGTGCAGACCAATATGGTCTTTATTCATCCCGATGAGCGCGAGCAAATAGCGCTCACGAACTTTTTAAAATCACACAATATTATCATCGGTCAGGAGCGTCTCGTACTTCATCTTGATATAGATGAGGACATGGTCGATCACACCATACAGGCCTTTCAGGCGTTCTATACGGCAAAATAGATAAGCGTTACAGCACCATTCATACAAAAGCCTGCTCAAGTAGCAGGCTTGTTTGTTTTGATAAGCATATTTTGAAGCAAAAATTTACTACTTTGCGAGGGCAACAAAAGTATCGTTATAACAAGCACCCTGCATGATATCTGTGCGGGCATCGGCTGACATTAACGCATTAACCGTCTGGCCATTTTTGCTGGTTGCTTGCCAAGCACCCTTGGGAGTATAAAGCACCCCCTGCTTTACTTTGTCGGTTACCTCGACAATAAAATTCACCTCACCTCGATCGTTCCAAACCCGCACCGCATCACCGGTTAAAACGCCCGCAATACTGGCATCATCTGGATGAATCTCAACAGTTTGAGTGACTAACGACTCAACACACCCCCCAAAGGTTGCGTTAGTGCGATCATCCGATGAGGGCGAGATAATCATGTAAGGAAAATCGTCGCTGCTGTCTAACGCCTCATAGCGGGGTAAGCCATAGCCGTATTTGGCTTGCAACTCAGCATCAAATAATTGAATTTTTCCAGAAGGCGTATCAGGCAGCACCGTGTCACACATAATCGTTGGCTTGCCCTGCTCTGTGTTCATTATCAATGCGGTATTAACAGGCAGTTCACTGGGCTTATACCCTGCTAAACGCGGATCATTATCGACAAACGCCTGATCCATTAATTGCTTATCACTCAGCGCAAAGCCTTCATCAGAAAGACCAAAACGCGTTGCTAAGCGTCTGAAAATCTCTGTATTGGGTAATGCCTCACCAACTAAGGGAATGACCGCCTCAGCACGTTGTAAGTAGTTGTGCCCGTAAGAGCCATAGATATCGTCAATCTCAAACACGCTAGCGGCAGGCAAAATTACATCGCAATAGCGCATACTGTCAGTCATCACCACATCACAGCCAGCAATAAATACCGACTCCTGACTCAATGCCTGCTGCATGCGCTGTTGATCTGGATGTGTAGCAATGGGGTTATGGTTATAAATCATCATCGCCTTAATCGGTGGGTCCAATGATTCATCCAGCAATAGCTTACCAATATCTACAATATTTAAGGTACGAGTGCCCTCGGGTATCAGCGCTGAACCTTCCAAGCGCGCACTTGACCTTGGAAAAGCAAACCCAGGTTTAGCAATAACGCCCGCGCCCGTTTTTCCAAAATTGCCCGTTAATGCCTGTAGCGCCATCGCGGCGCGAAGGCCTGAACCACCGCTTTTGCCCCGTTCAATGCCATTACCAATGGACACCGCCACTGTTGTTGCCTGTAAATAATAGTCAGCCAATGCATCAAACAGCGCGAGATCCAGCCCACACCTGTTTTCAACATCGTCACGTGAATAGGTACGCGCTTGTGCCAAATATTCCTCAGCACCCTCCACCCACTTTTCTATAAACGCATGATTTAACCCGCCTCGCCGTTCAATTTCTGCCGCCAAAGCCATGGCCAGTACTACGTCTGTTCCGGGCTTTATGGGTAGGTATAAATCAGCGCGCTCTGCAATGCGAATGCGTTTGGGGTCGATCACAACCACTTTGCAATTATTTTTTTGCGCTTTCGCCACGACACGGGCAAAGTGCAGGTTAGAGACCGTCGCGTTATTGCCCCAAATCACAATCAGGTCGGCCGCCTCCGCCTGCTCTGGTGGCATCCCCGGCGAGCTGCCAAATAAGCTGCTGTAAGCACCGCCCCTGACTCCCCCACACAAAGGCCCGCGGTCTAACTGACTGGCGCCTAATTTATTAAAAAAACGCCGATCTAAAGACCCTGCGGCGAGTTCACCATGCGGGCCTGCGTAGTTAAACCCTAGTAATGACTCGCTACCATACCGGTCAATAGCGTTTGAAAATCCGGTATAAATTAAATCCAGCGCCTGCTGCCAACTGATGCGTTTAAATTCATCAGCGCCGCGCTTGCCAACGCGCTGCATCGGGTATTTAAGGCGCTGTTTACCGTGCACGAAGTCTGGATAAAAGCGCGCCACCTTGCTGCAAATCGCATTATCAGTATAGGGGTTTGCTTTGGACCCCCTGATGGCCACAATTTTTTCATCCTGTACCGTTACCGATAAGCTACAGGTGTCCGGACAGTCTAAAGGGCAAACGGCGGGGCGTACTTTAGCAATACTGCTCATAAGCGGTTTTTCCAGTTTGATGGTTGATTGCTAGATACAATACTGGCTAAATGGGTTAAATCCGAGACCCATTACTAAAGAATTTAGGGACCCATTTTGTCAATCAATGATTTCCCATCTGAACTGTTTTTACCTTTTCTCAATACCGACTCTACACTGCCTCAATACGTCCTGTTGTTTCGTGCTTTTCAGCGGGCAATTTTACAAGGTGATTTAATACCCGGTGCAAAATTGCCAGCCAGTCGCCCTTTGAGTATCACTCTTAACCTTTCACGCAATACAATCAAAACCGCCTATGAAATGCTGCAGGCTGAGGGCTATATTGAAACTCGCCATGGCTCTGGAAGTTTTGTCAGTGAACAACTACCGGATCAGTCCAAGCGTTTAGGGCATAGTAAACCAATCGTTGACACGCATGAGGTCAGTCTGCCACTGCTATCTAAAATGGCTGAACGCATGCAAAAATTTCAACCGCGCCATTCAAAAGATGCAGGCAAATTGTTAGCGCCAGCCCAATGCTGTATTGAAAACTTCCCTTGGCACCAATGGCAAAAGCAAGTGAGTAAAGCGGCCAGGCAAATGAAATTTGCACCCAATACTGCATCGATGGGTAACGATTTTTTACGCGCTGAAATCGCCAAGTATTTGCAAGTAACGCGAGGGGTTCACTGCGCACCTGAGCAGATTATGATTTGCTCAGGCTCACAGCAAGCGCTCTCTCTGAGCCTTCAATTATTGATTGACGCAGGCGACACAGTTTGGGTTGAAGACCCGGGTTATCACGGTATTCTTGGTGCAATTACGTCGGTGGGGGCCGATAGCTTTGCCGTGCCAACCGACCACGATGGCTTTGACTTAAAATATACACTCTCTCACAAACCCCATGCACGCGCCGTGGTTGTGACACCTTCCCACAACTACCCGATGGGGTTTACCCTAAGCCTTGAGCGCAGGCTAGCGCTCATTAACTGGGCCAAACAGCACGCCGCCTGGATTATTGAAGATGACTACGACAGTGAGTTTCGCTATGAAGGGCTCCCCTTAACGGCGCTGCAAGGCCTTGGCGGAGAAGACTGTGTTATTTATGCTGGCACCTTCACAAGAATATTACACCCGTCAATACGCTTAGGTTATCTGGTCATACCCCAAGCGTTAGTCGGCCCATTCACCCAAGCTAAGCGCTATATAGACGGTGGAATTTCTCAATTGCCACAGCTTGCACTAGGCGAATTTATGGCCTGCGGGCAGTTCGCCAGTCACGTTAGAAGAATGCGCAAACTCTACCAACATCGACGCGCTGTTTTAAACGAGGCGATGGATAACACCTTTTTAGGTAAGCTACCGCGCGTAGACGGTGACGGGGGCATGCACTCGGTATTTTTGCTGCCATCAAATTATTCAGACAGTGACCTATGTAAACGCACCGATAAACAAGGTTTAGGCATTCGGGCTTTATCTAACTACTACTCAAACCCTAAGCCTCAACAGGGTTTAGTGATAGGGTTTGCAGGCTATACCGATCACGCGATTAAATCAGGCGTGGCCATTCTAGCCGCGTCAATGTGATACAGTGAGCACCACCGCAAATGCTGTACTTTACTCCTTAGCACCCAACACCGGTGGCGCACTCACTTGGCACTTATCCTCACCTACAAACCGGATAGGGCTAGCGGCTACCTGTATTTCACCTGCTATCGGGTGCTCAAGCGACTGCACCATGCCTCTAGCGACAATTTGCGGGTCATTAAACACTTGATCGACACGATTAATAGGCCCACACGGCACATTCACCGCCTCAAGCGCCGCTAACCATTCAGCAGTGCTGCGCGTCACTAAACAGCGCTGTAACAGCTTACACAATACCTCCCGATGGTTAACCCTTGCGGCATTAGTTTGATAATGTTCATCTTGAGCCAGTTCAAACACCCCCAGCACGTTGCAAAGGTTAGCAAATTGGCCATCGTTACCCACCGCCACAATCAAATGCCCATCACTGCTGGCAAATACTTGATACGGCACAATGTTGGGGTGAGTGTTTCCCATACGGGCCGGCACCACGCCGCCCACCAGATAATTACTGGCCTGGTTGGCTAAAATTGCCGCCGAGCAGTCAAACAGCGCCATATCGATATGCTTACCTAGGCCGGTGTGTTGGCGCTCGTGTAGCGCCGCCTGAATACCAATAACCGAGTAAAGTCCGGTGAAAATATCGGTGACCGCAACGCCCACCTTCATCGGCATCCCCCCCTTGCTATCAGGCTCGCCGGTCACACTCATCAAACCACCCATGGCTTGAATCATAAAGTCATAGCCCGCTCGGTGCGCATAGGGTCCGGTTTGGCCAAAACCCGTGATTGAGCAATAGACTAACGCAGGGTTTAGCGCATTTAACGACGCATAATCAAGCCCGTATTTGGCCAAGCCACCCACTTTATAATTTTCAATCAGCACGTCTGCACCGGCCACTAACTCTTTAATAGCTTGCTGACCTTCAGCCTGTGTAATATCAATTGCTAACGACTGTTTACCGCGGTTTGCACTAAAAAAATACGCCGCATCGTTAGTGTCATGGCCTTGCTTATCTTTAAGATAAGGAGGCCCCCAATGACGGGTATCATCCCCCACTTCAGGCCGCTCAATTTTAATCACAGTTGCCCCCAAGTCGGCCAATACCTGACCTGCCCAGGGGCCCGCTAAAATGCGGCTCATGTCGATGACCTTAATCCCGGCTAACGGCTGCATCATAGGTTGTGATACAGACTCCTTGCGGCTATCCATTAGAAAAAGGCCTGAATGCCGGTTTGAGCACGGCCCAGTATTAACGCATGAATGTCGGCGGTGCCCTCGTAAGTGTTCACCACCTCCAGATTAAGCATGTGCCTCATCACCGAGTACTCATCTGAAATACCGTTACCGCCGTGCATGTCCCGCGAGGTACGTGCAATCTCCAGTGCTTTAGTGCAGTTATTACGCTTTAACAAAGAGATCAATTCCGGTGCCAGCTGACCCTTATCTTTAAGCTGCGATGCACGCAGCACACCCTGTAGACCAAGGCTGATATCAGTTTGCATTTGCGCCAGTTTATACTGGATCAACTGATTAGCCGCCAAAGGCCGGCCAAACTGAGTGCGCTCCATGGTATAGGCGTGCGCAGACATCCAGCAGTCTTCAGCCGCACCTAAAGCGCCCCAAGCGATGCCTAAGCGGGCGCTGTTTAAGCAGCCAAAAGGCCCTTTTAGCCCTTTCACATTAGGCAATAGGTTTTCCTCTGGTACGAACACATCCTGCATGGCAATTTCACCGGTAACAGAAGCACGCAGTGCCAGCTTGCCTTCAATCTTTGGCGCAGTTAACCCCCTCATACCTTTTTCTAAAATAAATCCGCGAATCACCTCATCATCCGTCTTTGCCCACACCACGAACACATCGGCAATCGGTGAATTGGAAATCCACATCTTTGAACCACTCAGCTGATATCCCCCATCAACTGATTTAGCTCGCGTTTTCATGCCCCCCGGATCAGAACCGTGATCAGGTTCGGTTAAACCAAAACAGCCCACCCATTCACCAGAAGCTAATTTAGGCAGGTATTTTTCGCGCTGCGCCTCGTTGCCATAGGTGTAAATGGGGTACATCACCAAACTTGACTGCACACTGAGCATGGAGCGATAACCCGAATCCACCCGCTCGACTTCTCTTGCGATCAATCCATAAGATACCGTGTTAACACCTGAGCAACCGTAGCCTTCAATCATTGGGCCTAATAAACCCAACTCACCCATTTCATTAAATATTTCGCGATCCGTCGTTTCATTGCGAAACGCATCACGGACCCGAGGCTTTAATTTATCCTGTGAATAAGCACGGGCGGTTTCCATTACCATGCCCTCTTCTTCACTTAATTGCTCATTTAATAAAAACGGATCTTGCCAGTTAAATTTTCCCCAGTCAGCGCTCATGCTTTCTCCAGCCGTAGTGATTAATATCGATGGCGCCACTCTACTAGAGGTGTCGCCATAATAAAAATATATACTTTATATGGTTATAATCTCATTTATGGATAATAGAAAATTAGCAATCTTTCAGGCGGTAGCTACACTCAATAGTTTTAGCCAAGCCGCCGAACAGCTACATATCGCACAGTCCGCTGTGAGCGTGGCCATTAAAAAACTGGAAAACGAACTCGGCCTGCTTTTGTTTGATCGCAATGAACGCAAAATCCGTCTAACCGTCGAAGGACAGCGCTTATTGGTGCATGCAGGGATTATTCAAAGACAATTCGCCGAGGCGCTGCAAGACATGCAGGCCTTGCACAATTTAGCCGCAGGCAGAGTCTCTTTTAGCACCACCGCCATGATGGGCAGTCACTACTTCCCTGCGCGCATTAGTGCCTTTAAGCAGCAGCACCCGGACATTGATTTTCGAGTGATTAATGAGGGCACCGAAGGTGTCTTAGGGCTATTAGATAGCGGCGAGGTCGATATGGGTGTGGTCAATAGCCGTAATATAGACACCTCACTTGATGCGATCGCGCTTTGCTCAGAACCCATCGTTGTGTGTGTAGCAGACAGCCACCCGCTAGCCTCCTTAAGCACCATCAGCGAGGATTTATACTGCCAGCAGCGTTTGGTGTTGTATCGTCAAAATTACTACTTAAGGCAGCTGACCATGGCACTTCACCGGCAGCAACAGCGCCAACCACAAATCGTTATGGAAACGGATCTACTCGGCATGATTATCCAGCTCGTTCGCTCAGGCGAAGGCGTCACCTTAGGCTTACAAATTACCGCCAACTCTGAAGCGGGTATTGTGGGCATCCCATTTGAACAGCCCAAAATCTTATCGTTGAGTATGGCATGGCCAAAAAAGCGCAAACTCTCTGTGGCTAATCAGGCATTTATTCGTTTTTTAAATAATGATTTGGCTTAGCGGTTCATTATTACTAAAGAGGTCGTTAATAGTGTTCAAAATACGTTAAAATGAATCGTCATATTCCGATTCTCTATTGATAGGGTATGAAAGTCTTATCCTCAGTGGTAGAGCACTGAGGTAGGGCGCCATCCCTTTCTTAACGTCGAGTCTCATTTGTACACCACTGAACTTGAACAGACGGAGACTTCGCAATGACCGAAGCCACTACGCTAAAAACTGACACGCCAAGCCTTACCACCGAACTGGTAAATGCCATTGAAAATAGCGACAAAGACGTGTTTCGTTCTATTTTTCAAAACCTCAGCGCGGTCGAAATTGCCCACCTACTAGAATCAATACCCGACACCATGCGCCCCAGACTCTGGAAATACATTCCCGATGAAATAAACGGCGATGTCTTGGTCAATCTAAAAACCATTGCCCGTGTCTCGCTGGCCGACAGCTTAGACTCTACCAAAGTGGTTGACGCTGTAGCGGGCATGCAAAGCAACCACCTCGCTAAAGTGATCGAAACGCTCCCGAACAATATTACCGAAGCCATTCGTGACTCGCTTGACTATCAAGGCATACAAGACCTTGACGCTGCGCTATCGTTTCCTGAAGGCTCCGCAGGCCGACTACTTGAGCTTAAAGTCATCGCCGTTCGCTCAGATGTCACATTAGAAACTGTACTGCGCTATTTGCGTGGGCGGGCATCAATCCCCTCTCACACAACTGCCCTTATGGTGGTAGATCGCAATAATGTGTTTCAAGGCGAACTCTCACTGTCAGCTTTACTAACCGAAAACACCTCGCGCATGGTTGAGGAGGTTATGAACCGTCAAGCACTCTACGTCACCCCTGACATGAGCAAAACAGACCTTGCCATCTTCTTTGAAGAGCACGATCTCGCCTCAGTCCCCGTGGTCGATGCAGAACACCGCTTACTAGGCCGCATCACCGTGGATAGCATGGTAAACCTTATTCATAAAACAGCGGATCAGCAGATTTATGGGGCGGTAGGCCTTGATCAGGATGAGGATTTGTTCGCACCTATTATTCCAAGTGCAAAACGTCGTCTATTTTGGTTAGGCATTAACCTGTGCACCGCGTTTCTAGCCGCCTGGGTCATTGCTTTGTTTCAAGGGATATTGGATAAGGTCGTGGCGCTGGCTGTATTAATGCCAATTGTGGCTAGCATGGGCGGCATTGCCGGTGGGCAAACGTTAACGCTGATCATTAGAGGATTATCTACCGGCACGATTAGCTCGGCTAATGCACGTTGGCTGGCGCACAAAGAAATCGCCATTTCGGTGATTAGCGGTGTGACTTGGGCTATCGTTGTCGGAATCGTATCTTATCTGTGGTTTCAGGATACGCGTATTAGTATGATATTGGGCGCAGCCATGGTGGTTAACTTGCTAGCAGCGGCAATATCAGGGTTTGGTATTCCACTATTAATGAAAAAAGTGAATATCGACCCGGCGCTAGCTGGAGGTGTGGTGCTCACTACGGCAACGGATGTTATAGGCTTTGTAACGTTCTTAGGACTCGCAACAATTTTCTTGGTTTAACGCCAGCAGGCTTTGTATTGTCAACTCAATCAATTGCACCCTTAAGACTGTTTTGAAATGTTCAATTGTGGAGAAAACAATGCTTTTCTCCACAATTGAAGGCCTTAATAAACGCTTAAAATTCATGTTTAATACCATTTCAAGTCATCATAAGGGGCCACTTTCAGCTGCTCTAAACGACTCTCTAAACTACCAACATGGATCTCCAACTGATGGCCGTCAGGGTCGAGTAAATAAAGAGAGTTCCCTTCACTGCGATTGTTCTGCCACGTTTTAACGCCAGCTAACAATAATTTTCCACGATAAGATTCAAACGCCGCTGGGGCTATATCAAAACAGATGTGACTGTAGTCTTTAGCCGGTAACGCTTCTCCAAGCGAAATACAGAACCATAAACTACCCGCCGATAAATAAGCACCCGTTGCCCACTTCACTTCTGGCTTCATATCTAACACTGAGACATAAAAATCAAATGATCTTTCTAAATGACCAACCGACAATGTGATGTGATTAATACCGTTAAGCATACTCAAACCTCAATTTTTAAGTGCCTTTCACCCAAGCCATTCCATGCTGTGCAACTACCGCGTCACCTCAGCGCGCTTAGCGAGTATTGAGGCAATAATCACCCCCACCGATACAGCCACAATCATTAACGTAGACAGCGCATTAATCTCAGGATTTAGCCCCA
>ENA-ORXT01001468-ORXT01001468.1-marine-metagenome-genome-assembly--contig:-NODE-1468-length-31592-cov-11.996573_pt1 | contig 31592 bp, 32 predicted proteins | sample MGYA00237868_ERZ511482 | MGnify/ENA metagenome assembly ERZ511482 | reverse complement strand
CCAAAGAGAGAATCAATAAAGTTCTTTTCTCCCAAAACATCTTTTGAATTAACTCCTTCCACTTGTCCTTTATAAATCATTCGCATAATTTCAATTCCTCTAGGGGGAGAGTTAAACTAAGCCGAAGGGTCACCCCTCCGACTCGTCTGCAAAACTGGACGTGAACCTTTCAATTCATCCAGCTTCTCAACAATCTGGTGCTTGTCATGCACACTTCGATGAACTTGGTCATGGCAATGTTGATGAAGTAGAGTCAAGTTATTCCATATATGGTTATGGCGATTGCCGTCCAGATGGTGGACTTCCAGAAGATTACTTGACTCAAAATAAAGTCCACAATAGGAGCATTGACCCCTTTGTCGTTTCAACAATCGGGCGATATGATTTGGTAGCTCAGGATGACTACCTGTTCTTCTAGCCCAATAGCTCCAATCGCCATCAAACGGACTGCGATTTCCCCTAACTTTGATATGTCGCACGATGGGAGTTTGTGAGTGAGTGGCTAATTTCAGCAGTTGTTCACCTGACTTAGCTGCAAAGACCCAACCTCCACCACTGTTTACCAGCCAGTATCGGCTGGCTATCCATCTACCGTTTTTATTTGGATGACGACGATATGCCCAAGCACGTAGCTTTTGGTACAGTAGAAAGTCCAAATGACTATATGTCTCTTTACTGCACTCGGACGAGTAATAAGCAGACCAACCCCGAATGATCGGGTTGAGATGGTCGATTAAAGCAGCTTGTGGTGCAGCTTTATGCCTTTGAATTACTTCTCGCAGTTTACGAGATTGTCGTCTGATAGCTGTGGCACTTGGTTGGATAAAGGTTTTAAAACCCTTCATTGATTTTCCTGACTTGTACTTACTCATCTCATAAGAGCGAATGTTAAAGCCGAGGAAATCAAACCCCACTTCTCCATCAACCCGTTTAAGGGTATGACAGATGCGAGTTTTGCTAGGTTTCAATTCCAGATCCATTTTCTGCAACCACTTCTGAAGATAAAGTTTAACTTGTTGAATCACCTCCAACGAGTCATGAATCACCACTAGATCATCGGCATAGCGGACTAGTTTTGCACCACGAAAGCGTTTGCTAATCCGATTTTCCATACCGTGTAAGGCAACATTAGCGAGTAAAGGAGATAGACTACCTCCTTGTGGTACGCCAGAAGCTATTTTGTGATAATTTGACCCATCCATCACGCCAGCTTTTAACACAGCGCATTCGCGCAGATCGTCGTCTTACGACGACTAGAACGCATTCGCGTTCGTCTCGGATTTGTCGAGCGATAAAAGGACTGGTTTTGAGTTTCTTCAGTAATGGTTGATGGGCGATTTTATCGAAGCACTTCGAGATATCCGTTTCTAAAATCCACTTGGGCTTATGACAGATATTTTGAAAGATTGCGACAATCGCGTCATGACAGGAACGTCCAGGACGAAAGCCAAAGCTATTAGCTTCAAATTTCGCTTCCCATTGAGGTTCTAGTGCCATTTTGAATAGAGTCTGTTTGGCTCTGTCGAAAATGGTGGGGATATTAAGAGGTCTTTTCTCCTCCGTTGAACCAGGTTTGGGAATCCAAACACGACGAGTCGGAGAGGCTTTCTCCCTAGGTAGCTTGAGATTTCTGATATCTAATGACTCAGAGAGTACTTTATGAGGGTTACTTCGTTCCCAATTTCCGTTTTCCGTCGAACTTAGGCTCTCACTTTCCACCAGGTTTATTGAGGATGCTTATCAAGTCGGCTCGGCAACCGCTTGCCTCTTATATCCTTTCCCTTTTGGGCAAGCCCGTTAACCTGTTTGAGCTTGTTCACGTTAATGATGGTTCAACCATGAGTTCACTTTCGTTAGCCATATTCGACTTTGCTTGACGGAGTTCTCTAGACAGGTTTAGAGTTACCGCCTTTTATCCCTGCTTCATAGGTTTGAGAGTCATTCTCCCCCATGAGGGATATGCTGTTACTCCAGCATCAGGAGAGTTGGAATTGTCCAAACTGGACTCACCACACAAAAATTGAGTTATCAAGGTTGATACCTTGACTCTGCTTTATTCCAAACCTAATTTGGTTTGACTTGGGCAGAAACGAATCACACGCCGACATACGAGCAAAATAGTTTTCGAGTTGAGAGCTTCAAGCAGATTTGATAGTTGCCCCAAGATACATCTAATAGAGATCGCTTGTATGAACTATGGACACGAGCACTTATCGAATTATAAATTGGACAAACTGCTTGTACATTCTGAGTTTGAACTTGCAGTGTTAGTTGATTTTCTTCCTCACTGATTGACCAGGAAGTTATCTTGAGACAAAAAAATCAGGGAGTAAATGTTGTATTAGAGGAGAAATGTTAAGGAACTGATTTTCTGACCTAAATAACCGCTTTTTTTAGCTCTCATTTTATTTACTTACAAAATCTTCGTTCTTACTATTTTCGCTCCTAGCGGTCGCCTGATTCTTGGATCACCAAAAGAGTGCAAGACCCTAAATTTTTATCAAACTTTAAATTCTTATTGGCAGCATATCAGCAAGTAATTTTAAATTCTACACAAGGTCAAGAAAAGCAATAAAGGGCGAAACCCTAGCTGTCAGCTATTAGCCGTTTATTTAGGTAAACTTTATAGCTTAGTTTAAAAGGATTCCTAAAGGATACACCTTCGGATAATCGCGACCCATAAGCTTAAAACTTTTTGATATAAAAATTCTTCACAAACCTGACACTGATGCGTCATAAGCCTGACATCAGTGAACCCTAATCTAGAACTATCAACTAAAGGAGAACAGAGAAATGACTACCAATATTTTGAGCAAGTTGTGGCAACAGGTTAAGGAAGGAGATCGCACCAACAAATTACAACACGAACTTATGGTTTTGCTTCACGGTAAGTCTGATACTGCTCAAAGACTAATTAATTTAGAAAAAAATAAACATCCTGGTCAGTCAGAAAGCTGGTATTTAGACAAAGTAATTTATGACCTCAGACGCGAAGCTTAAGACTAATTCATCAACTAAAAAAGTAGCTCAAAACCATGAAAGATATTCCTTTAAACGTTACCGTAACCTGTATCGATGGCGAATGTGGTAAATCGAGCCACGTCATTATTAATCCCGTAAATCAGTCAGTAACTCATATTGTTGTCGAGAATGATAATTTTCGGGATTCTCGTCAGCGTCTAGTTCCCTTAAATAAAGTAATTGACACGACCCACAAGTCAATCGAATTAAAATGCACTATGCACGAACTGGTGACGATGGAGAAGTTTACTGAAACTCACTATATCAACAGTGATGCAGCAGAATATTCAGCTTTTGGTTCACCTTCAGGGCTGGAATTTGACGAACTAAATCCTTACTCTATGTGGCCCTATGTCTATGCTGAAAACAATATGTATTCAATCCCTGTAGAGGACGAACGTATACCTCCTGGAGAAATGGCGGTGCGTCGAGGAGCAGAAGTTAGAGCAACCGACGGTCACATTACCCATATAGTATTGCGAGAAGGTCATTTATGGGGCAGAAAAGAATTGACTTTACCGCTATCATCGATCGATCGCATGGATGAATACGTAGTCGAACTAAAGCTGGATAAGAAATCGGTGAAATCTTTACCTGCTATTCCTGCCAAACGTTTCTACAGCCCCAAAAATTAGTATTTTTAAACGACACAACACCGAAACCGCTCGGACATACCTCTGTCATAGATAACACCTAATCTCGATCTTAATCCGACAAGGATAAACTATTTATTTTATTAATCACGTTCATAATTTAGGAGCGATGCAGCGCGGTCTTGGGGGTCTCCCCCATGAGCGACTGCATCAAGAAACGATCGCTATGAGTACTCTAAACAAAAGATTATTGGCTACTTTCATCATTACATCCACTTTGACTTTGGGAGCTTGTCAAGGACAAAAGCAGACTAAAACTCAAGCTGGCAAAGTTGAAACATCGCAAACTGCTAACACCAAAACAGTATCAAATCAAACGGTAGCAAATCAAGACGAAAACATTACTCCTGATGGCTGGGTGGTTGTCGAGAACGAAACCTTTATTCCCATAGTCGATGAGTTAGGAAACAAGCTCAGTCTAGCTCGCAAGAGTTATTTAAAAGGAGATAATGAGGCTGCTGCCGTGGCTATGCGTGAAGGTTCAGCATTCTTAAAGCAGGAAATACCTAAAGCTGATGCAGAGGGGAAAGTAGCCCTAAAAAAAGCAAGTGACGATCTAATGTCAAAGGCTTCCATAGTACAGATGGGTGAAATTGATTCGGTACAAGACCTCGATAAAATATTTAGTGAAGCATATCAAGCTGACATCGAGCAGCTATGGGTAGTTGCCGACGAGCAGCAGTGGATTCCCATTGTGGAAATGCCCCAGCAGCACTGGCAACAGGCAAAGCAGGATTTTAACAACAAAAAATATGCTGCAGCAGCAAATGAAGTCCGCAAAGGTACAGCCTTTCTTAATTTAGAAGCCAATCGCACCAAAGACCAAGATATTAAAGCTGATATTCAAGGTTCGGCACAAAACCTAGAGCAGTTAGCTAAAAACATCAAAGAGGGCAAGGTTACTGATGTAGCAGAGCTAGAGCTGGAATTTGCTCGCGGACAAGTAGCTATGGGTCAATTCTATAAAAGCCAGGCTAAAGATTCTGAGTCTCAGGGTAAATTAGTTATCGCAGGAAACGAAATAATCAGCTCATTTCACCATCTCCAGGCAGCTAATAATTGGTTAGATATGGATTTAGGGAATATAGCAGCAGCTCAAACAGAAATCGATCGTGTCAGAGATAATTTAGGTTCGCCCAACGAAGCCTTATCCAGAAGTCTAAGTAAAGCAATAATTACTGTCAACGAGCAAATTGGCAAAATGAGTGAAGATTTAGCTCAACTGTAATTAACTCTAGTTTGGCTTAAGTCAATTAAATAGTCTATAAATATCTCAGGAATTTCACTTTTTCAAAAAGATTAGCTTTTAAAAAAGTGAAATTATTTGCGCAAATTATTAGGGATAAAAAATATTATTATTGACACAGCATTGAGATGAATCGGATAGTTAACTGCTACAAAATACATTTAATCTATATACAAATCAAGAAATGAAGCAACTAGATTCACTGTAAATTAATACTTCTGAAATTTTGAAAATATATTTCTACAGTTTCAATGCTCAATCGCGAACTTTCAATAAAGCGATCGCAACTATGGATGAACAAATTACTAATTTCAATCAAGGGCTTGCAAAATTTTAAGCAACACCAAACTACTGCTGTATCGGTCATTGAAACGGTATAGCGGTAGGTAAAGTTAGAGATATATTCATGATGAACATAAAGTATTAATCCAAGAACCATTCTCTTAGTTCAATTCAGAAAAATAAGGCGATGTTGCAAAAAGAAAAGAATGAGAAAAAGATACAAAAGTATCGTATGATTTTCCAATTTTACACAGCTATCCCAAATACAGAATGAATAAATTTATTCTGAGATAAAATATCATCTCTTACAGTTCGTTTATAAGTGTTCAATTCCTTACAACGCTACCTTTAAATGGAAAGGAATATGGGATCGTGTAGCTTGAAGATTTGAGACAAAATCTTGATACCATCCCCCCCTAGCTGTCATGGTAGGACATTCAATATAAAAATTACTCCCACAATACTTAGGGAAACTATAGCTAAATGAATCTATATAGAAGTCTCACGTCATCAAAGTACAAGAATCTTGCGTTATTTTGGTTATTAGGTTTGAGCATGAGCCTATTAACAGTCTGTTTTCCAGTTCAGGTTAAAGCAGCAGACGAAATTTCCTTTTACTACGATCCTTTTGGGGAGTTTAAGATTCAGGTCGAAGACTTAGAAATTTTAGCCACTGAAGGAAGAATAACCAAGAGTCTAGCATTTTTTACAAATCGCCTAACTCCCAAGCAGTTGGAACAGTTAGAAGATTTATTATCCCGAAAGATCGAGTTTAATCCGATCGCAATCTCCAAGTTTTCTAATTCTCCCATTGGTGAAGTTGTCTTAAAAGATATCGGTATGGCAATCAAATCCGACTTTAACGTTAATGGGTACTTAGCTTTGCGAGGAGCAGTTTTAGCAGCAGCTTTTGATGATAATGGTTTAACCGTAATCAATATGCTGCGCCAGTTTCCCCAAGAGACTATCTATCTAGATACAGATTTTGTGATTCGCTGTATTGAGGATGCTTCTCAACTCTTGCAGTCAAAAGAGTTAATTGTTGCCAGCATCAAACAACAATCCCAAACTGAAGCCAAACCTAAGAGTACCGTCAATTTTAAGCCAAAGACCGATCCCAGCATTGCAGGTTTGTTTAACTGGAAGAAAGAAACTAGAAAATTTCGTAATCCCAAACGTTCTAGAAGCAGCAACTTCGATCTTTATTTGCCCCAATCAAATCCAGACAACACTCAAGCATTGCCCTTAATCGTTATCTCTCACGGTCTAGCATCCAATCGGCAGACCCTTGCTTATCTAGGAGAACATTTGGCTTCCAAAGGTTTTGCCGTAGCAATCCCCGAACATATTGGAACAAATACGGCAAAGTTTCAAAAGATCTTTACTGGTTTAGCTAATCCGCCAGAGGCTTCGAATTTAATCAATCGACCCCTAGACATCAAATACCTACTAGATACAATAGAGCAAATACCCTCTTTGCAAAATAGTTTAGACCTAAAACAAGTTGGTATTATTGGGCAATCTTTAGGTGGTTATACAGCCTTAGCCGTAGGAGGAGCAGAGTTTGACAGAGACAACCTAAAAGAAGCATGTTCGGGAGATATACATAATAATGTTTTCTTCGATCTTTCGGCACTAATTCAGTGTCGGGTAAATGAACTACCAATCGAAGAACCCCAGTTAAGAGATGAAAGAATTAAGGCGGTTTTAGCAATTAATCCTTTAAGCAGCAATATTTTTGGCAAAGAAGGATTAGCTAAGATTCAAGTACCAACTACGATTGTATCTGGAACAGACGATCTTGTTACTCCTGCTGTACGAGAGCAAATATATCCTTTTGCTTGGCTTACTAACCCAGATAAATATTTGGTCTTGGTTGAACAAGGTACTCATTTTTCTTTTTTGGCTGAAGAGAAAGGTGTCTTACCAATTCCCTCGGAGTTTATTGGTCCAAAACCTGAGTTGGCTTTCCCTGCACTCAAAGCTTTTAGTACAGCATTCTTTAAAACTCATATTGGCGCTCCAAAAGAGCAGGATACTCTTGCGGGATATAATGCCTATCTAAATACTGAATATCTCAACTCACTCGACACCAAACCATTTAGGTTTTTTGTAATTCGTTCTCTGACAGAAGCTCAGTTAGAATTAGACTCCTCAACATCAAGCAACTAACCTAAATTAAGCGAAAAACAATGTTTTGACATTATCCACATACACATTTATAAAATGTTTCTATGTACAGGACAAAAGTTTAGAGAAAAGCTTGCAAAGCAATACAGAAAAAGGGTTTGATGAACAGTAACCACACTGAACCCATCAACCCCTATGAATCAGATTAACTTACTTAGACAAGGATTGAAACCTCATCTTGAATGGCATGGCGCACGACTCAGTTTCTTAGCGCAGCGCATTCGCGCAGATCGTCGTAAGACGACTGGCTTTCGGACTAATGCTCGGACAGAATCCAGTGCGGGGCTATTGCCCCATCGTCTCCTTCAGAGACTAGAACGCGAATGCGTTCGCAAAGACTACAACGTTTCTTCCGAGATTTTGATTTAGATTACGCAGTAGTGGCAAAACTCATCGCCGCCTTAATGAACATCCCGCAACCCTGGATCTTGAGTACTGATAGAACTGAATGGTCTTTCGGACAAACTCGTTTCAATATCTTAATGCTTGGAGTAGTACACGATGGCGTTGCATATCCTCTGATCTGGACAATGCTAGATAAGAAAGGCAACTCTAATAGTAACGAGAGAATGGATCTACTCGAGCGTTTCGAGCAAATCTTTCCAGACGTAAAGGTAGCTTATATTTCAGGCGATCGCGAATTTGTTGGCAAAGAATGGTTGACTTATCTTTTGATTGAGCCGGCTATTTTGTTCCGATTAAGAATCAAAAAAAGCGATCGCATTAGTGATGGAAAAAAACAATTAAGAGCCTCCATCGTATTCGCTCATCTAAAACCAGGTCAGACTCAAATTTTGTCTGGTCGCCGTTGGGTTTGGGGTCGCTTAGTGTATGTTTCTGCTCTGCGTTTAGATGATGGAGAATTACTGATTATTATCACATCCGATCCAACTATCTCTGCTGTTCCTGATTATGCACAGCGATGGGGAATTGAAACTTTGTTTGGAATTTTCAAAACTAGAGGGTTCTGTCTCGAATCAACTCATTTTACTGATGTTCAAAGATTGAGCCAACTTATTGCTTTAATGTCGCGCGGTTTTTCAAACCGCCAGTCGTCGTTTAGACGACGATCTGCACATACGTGCTGCGCCTTGTGTTGGGCAATTAAGACAGGAGAGTGGCTACATCAACATCAACCAATGCAGCACGCTTCGCTAGACGCGACTTCAGCCTTCGGCTGTGCGTCAAAAAACATGGTCGAAAAGCAAAAAGCATTTTTCGTTATGGCTTGGATCATTTGCGTTCCATCGTCACCGATTTGGACTTAAAATATGCTGAGTTTCTTAACTCACTGCAATTTTTGTCCTGTACTTAGAGTGTCTTCACATACGCTCATCTCCACCGAGCGATTTTGATGATGGCGATCGCAATTCAAATAAACAATTTGTCCCGAAAAATAACCAGCTATTGCGTATTTTTACGTAATAGTTAAGCATAAATGCGCTATTAATGTACGAGCGACTAGCCTAAGATGACGTTAAAGGAATAGGGTTGGATCCATATTACTGACGATTGTTTAAAAATTAGCGATAAGTATCTTTTTATAAAAAATATTTTGCTAGATTACTTGTTGCTTAAATTCAGATGTTAATTAATTTAATTCAAAGATTTCGTCGAACAACTAATTTCATGGTTTTGATGGCGCTGTTGAAGCTTCTTTTATATCAATCGGCAGAGAAAAAAATAAAATATCAAGAAGTTCAAAGTTTATTAAAGCCAATAACAAAAGAAGGATGTCTAAAGTGTAGTATTCTCAAAGAAAATCTAGAAGTAGAATTCCCAACTCAGATTATAGCTGCTAAGACGAATATATTATCAACTAAGCAGAATAACAATTTAAGCTACAACCATAATCATCCTAAACCTCTATTAAAAATTGATAATAATCAAGCCAAAAATATTGCTAGCAAATCTATAAACTCCCTGCTGTATTTAGCTAAAGCCAATTTTGAAGAAAAAATTGTGGTAACTTTTATCGATCGCCTTTACCATCAGAATTTGCTGCAAACAGAGTTAGTCGAAACCAGCTCATTTTCTTATTCTAGGCGCACGGTTACCATTCGTAGCTCTTTTGAAATATCAGAAAACCGTAAAAAGCTTTTGAAAACTGCTATCCGTGAAAAAATTTCTGCTAATGCTGAGATCGGGTTTGAAATAAGTAAAGACCTCATATCAAGCATGCAGTTATGCGATCGCAATTATAAAATTTCTTGGGATTTAAAGCATTATTTGACTGAAATCACTTGAGTAAAAATAGTGGTGTTGCGATAAATCTAGACAAGATTATAAAAGAAGAGAAGAGTCTCAAATCAACTTATCATTTTTTAAATTTTAGATATTAATCCCGAATAGGAAATGAACAAACCTGATTTGACCTGAAATATCATCTAGATTCATAATTTTAGATTAGCTCTTTGCGGATCGCTAACAAACATCTATAACTAAAGACAGTCGCTTATGAGAGTATTTCAGTAGTTAACTATAAACCGAGCCAAGATAGATTCTGACGATCTGTTAATTCGATCTGGTTTTAATATAGTTACTTTTGATTTATGGCACAGCAATTTAAACAAGGTGATTCCGTTGAATGGAATAGCGGTAGCGGTACAGCTACGGGCAAAGTTATTAAGAAGATTACCGAACCCACGGAGGTTGAGGGGAATAAAATTAAAGCAACAGAAGATAGTCCACGCTATTTAGTCGAGAATGATAATACTGGAGCAGTTACGGGTCATAAAGCCGAGACTCTTGCGCCTACAGATGATAGCTTGAGCAAGGAACAGCAAGAAACTATCAAAGATTTTCAGTCAGCCGTAAACATGACCGTCAAAGAGTTGTCAGACTGGTTGCCAACTGAAGAAAGTAAGTCGGTTGGGCAAAAAGATGATGATGGCGAAGCCATTGGACACAAATCTGGCAAGAAGATTATCGATATTTTGAACGGCGATCTCAATGACTATACAGAAGCTGATTTTAGCCATATGAAAAAAGTCATTAGCTACGTACATCGTCACTCGGCACAAAAGCCATCAGGAGACATTAAAGATAGTCGCTGGCGTTATTCTCTAATGAACTGGGGTAACGATCCTCTCAAAAGTTAGACAAGGCGAAGAAGTGAGAGGGTGAGAGGGAGATTCCTTTACTATGGTAATTCTTAAGTCTCCCTACCCTAAACAAACATTGAGAAGCTTCAAATTAAATCGGATTTAGTAGTTAACTGCATCATTCCCTGAGTAAGTCCTGGAAACAGCCGATTAAAGAAGGTAGGAATTTTTGCCGAACCGACAACTACCTCTGCTTGAGGATGTTTGACTGCATCCCAAATTGCTTTGGCGACATCTTCAGGCTGACTGGCTAGAGGACTTGCCATCATTTGCGCCATCGACTTACGACGATTTTCTAACTCCTGGGTATCTGTATCTTTAAAGATCGATCGCTCCATAAAATCGCTATTAGTAACGCTAGGATGTATTCCCGAAACGTGAATACCTTGTGGTTCTAATTCCAAACGCAGAGTTTCTGTTAACCCTGTGATTGCAAACTTGCTGGTGCAGTAGGCAGTCATCTTCGGTAAAGGAACTTTTCCCCCAAACGAACCAACGTTAATAATGTTGCCCTGCTTACGATCGACAAAATGAGGCAGCAAGGCATTAATGGTATAGATGTAACCCCAAAGATTGACGTTAATAATTCTTTCCCAGTCTTCGATAGTAGTCTCAGACATTGGCGCGCTCATACAGACTCCTGCATTGTTGACCAGCACGTCGATTTTGCCGAGACGTTCCAAGCCTAGTTCGATTAGAGACTCCATTGCCGAGCGATCGCTTGTATCTGCTGCCACAGCAATTACCTGACGGTTGAGAATTTTAATCTCGTCGGCGACTGCTTCTAGCTTATCTTTGGTACGCGCTGTAATAATTAAGTCATAGCCATTTTTGGCAAATAATATTGCCGTAGCTTTACCAATTCCTTGAGATGCGCCAGTAATAAATGCGGTAGGAGACATATTTAAAGATTGAAGGATGAAGATTGAGGGATAAGGATTAATAAAGACTCTTATGTAATCTGTGACTTTGCCCTATTTTTTAAATACATCATACAAATTGAGAAATCTGACAGCATCGACATATTGATATAGTTTGCATCTAATTTATAGATTGACTATTTTCTTTAGACTGCTTTATTCTTTTTACCCAAAGCTTTTTGAAAGACGGCGGGAGGATTGGTAAATAGAACAAGAACGACAATCGCCACAAAAGCAATTAAAATTGCAGCCGTCCAAAGGGGGAAGCTCAAGCCCAAAATTGACAGGGAAATTGAACCTACCGCCTCTAGGGTGGCAATAATAAAATTACCTAACCCGCCTGTAACTCCTGTAGAAGCCAATCGGGTCAAACTCGCTAGAGTGCCTGTCAAACCTGCTGCACCACCCCCTGCGATCGCGGCTAACGTCCACTGCAAGACGGGATCGGTATGTCCCAAAGTCGCAGCAGTTATCACTGTTCCCACTCCCACCGCTACTGGTACCTGAATCGTATCGAGGAGATTATCGACAAAGGGAATATAGTATGCCGAAACTTCAAATAAGGTAGCAATGGTAAAGGCGATCGCTGCTTCCGTTGTGCCGATCCAGGCGAAACCTTCAGAGAGGGGAAAGTGTCCGTACATCGCTGCCAAACTAAGAGCCAGAGGTGGAACAAAAACGCGAAAACCACAGGCGGCACTAAGGGTTACACCAAGACACAAAGCAATAATAACTTCCATGAGATTAAATAAATAGAATTAAGTTTATAAACTTATTCTCTAATATCTAAAGGCTAATAGTTGCTCAATTGACTACTTTTGAACGTAATTCTATCGAAAGAAAGATTTATGGTTCTTATTAAGAATGACTATCTAATACATCCTAAATTTAATCTGTTGGAAAGCTAATTAACTTATCTGTGTTCATCTGTGGACGCTATTTCAATCAACTGACAATTAAAATGTAAATTGCTGTACAACTATTACTGCTGCACAAATTCCGCTAATCTTCTTACTCCTTCTTTAATGGTATCCATGTCGGTGGCATAGGAAAAACGAATACAGCTATCCGTACCAAATGCCACACCTGGAATAGCAGCAACCTGTTTTTGGTCTAGTAACTCTTTGCAGAAATCGAGCGAACCTTTACCAGTTTTAGATATATCCACAAACAGATAGAATGCACCATCAGGTTTGGGACAGCTTAATAGAGGAATGTCGTTAATCGCCTGATGCATATAGGTGCGACGTTGAGCAAAAGCCTGAAGCATTTCTCGCACACATTCTTGGGAAGATTCTAAAGCTGCGATCGCGCCATATTGAGCAAAGGTGCAGACATTAGAAGTACTATGACTTTGGATTCTCGTCATAGCTTTAACAATTTCTAAGGGTGCTGCGGTATAACCCACACGCCAGCCTGTCATAGAATGGCTTTTGGCAAAACCGCTACAGGTGATAGTTCGGGCAAAAATTTTCTCATCAATCGAGCCAATGCTGAGATGTTCGGTATTATCATAAAGAATTTTCTCGTAAATCTCATCTGAAACAACCATAATATCGCGATCGACAATTATCTTAGCTAAAGCTCTAACTTCATCGGGACTATAAACCATCCCTGTGGGGTTGGAAGGCGAGTTAAAGATAAATAACTTAGTTCTAGGCGTAATAGCTTTTTCTAGCTGTTCGGGAGTAATTTTATAATCATTCTCGGCAGAGGTACTAACAATCACGGGAGTACCATCCGCCAGCTTTACCATTTCTGGATAGCTCAACCAGTAGGGTGCGGGAATAATAACCTCGTCACCATCATCGATCGCTACTTGCATTAGATTGAACAATGAAAACTTACCACCATTGGTAACGATGACATTTTCTGGTTCGTAGTTTAAATTATTATCTTTTTGTAACTTGTTAGCGATCGCTTTTCTGAGCGCCAATTCTCCCGCAGCAGCACCATAACGGGTTTTACCATTGTCAATCGCCGTTTTAGCAGCCTCACATATATGCTTGGGGGTAGGGAAATCTGGCTCTCCCGCACTAAAGCTACAGACATCAATCCCTTCCGCTTTCATCGCCTTCGCTTTCGCAGAAATGGCTAAGGTAATTGAAGTCGATACGTAGTTGGCTCTAGCTGCTAATTCCATTTAATTCAAACTCAAGATACAAGATGTACTTCGGTGTCGCACCCAATAGGCTAATCTATAGTGTCGCAAAGACTAATTAGCTTAACCGAAATACTGGCACTTTTCTTTACATTTGTGCTAATTGTCAGTATTTCGAGATTTATCTTTGGCGATCGCCGACTATGTATTTAACTTCTTTGTTTAAGCGATCGCTTAAAAGATCTTTGGCAACTTTAAAACATAATATCTCTAGTTCAAGCAGGTGCGCGATCGCTTTCAATATCGGTAGATTCAGCTTTATAATCCTAGTGCTAACATAACTAATTAAAGCTTGTAATATGCAGTTTATTTAGGTTGAATCGTGGCACAGGTAGTAGTTGAAAACGTCTATAAAAGCTACTCTCGCGGGAAGCAGAAACCAAAAGATAATGTAGATACTGACAAGGACAAATCTAAGCAGGTTAGCGTGCTGCGAGATATTAACTTTACCGTCGAAGATGGTGAGTTTCTGGTCTTGGTTGGTCCTTCTGGCTGCGGAAAAAGTACCCTGTTACGTTTGCTGGCAGGATTAGAAGAGTTGACGGGGGGAAATATACGGATTGGCAATTGCACCGTCAACGATTTACCACCCAAAGCAAGAAACATTGCCATGGTGTTTCAGAATTATGCTCTATATCCCCACCTAAATATCTACGACAACCTAGCTTTTGGTTTGAGGAGAGATTCGGGTCAGGCTAGTAAAGAGAAAGTTAGCTCGAATATTTTAGAAACGGCATTAGTCGGCACAACTCGCTATTTGCCTCGCAGCCTGCAATATATGTCGGCAAAGGAGAAGCAGGTGCGCGATCGCGTGCGCTATGTGGCGGATCTTTTACAAATAAAGCCCTTACTATATCGTTTACCTAAAGAGTTGTCTGGGGGACAAAAGCAGCGGGTAGCCTTGGGGAGAGCGATCGCCCGTAACCCAGCCGTATTTCTAATGGATGAGCCTTTATCAAACCTCGATGCCAAGCTACGAACTCAGACTCGCGCTCAAATCGTGCAGCTACAGCGACAGTTAAAGACAACGACGGTTTATGTTACCCACGATCAGACTGAAGCCATGACGATGGGCGATCGCATTGCCGTAATGAATAACGGGCAGATTCAGCAAATTGCCCCACCTCTAGAAATCTACGAACGACCCGCCAATCGTTTTGTAGCGGAGTTTATTGGCTCTCCGCCAATGAATTTTTTACCTGTGGATTTATCGCCTCTTCTGTTGACTAGTCCGCATTTCTCACTGGATTTGCCAGCCAAATGGCAGCAGACTTTGCAGGATTCAGAAAAATCATTAGTTTTAGGCATTCGTCCCCAGCATTTATTTATCGATACAGAAAGCCCTTCCAGTATCCAGATTGAGGTAGATTTAGTAGAGGCTTTGGGGAATGAAACCTATATCTCTGCCCATTTAACGGCGCAGCCCGATATTACCCTAACAGTATCCTTACCACCAGATCGAGCAGTGCTTGTGGGCGATCGCCTTTGGTTGGGTATAAATACGAATAAAATCCATCTTTTTACAGTTGATGATGGACGGGCGATCGCTGTTTAATAAAAGTCGTAACTATAATTTTCTGGTGTCTTGCCAATTATCGAGTCTGCACCAATAAGCATTAAAGAATAGCCATGATTAAAACACCAGATTGGGTCAAAAATGCCGTTTTTTATCAGATCTTTCCCGATCGCTTCGGGAAAAGTCTATCCAGTATCAAAGGACAGTGGCAGGCTTCTAAATACGAAGGCTGGGACGCAACTCCTACTTATCAAGGATACAAAGGGGGTAATCTCTGGGGTGTCATTGACAAGCTGGACTATATTCAAGATTTGGGCGCAAATGCAGTTTACTTTACACCAATTTTCCAGTCAGCAGCGAATCATCGCTATCATACCCATGATTATTATCAGGTAGATCCCATATTGGGGGGGAATGTGGCGTTTGATGCCTTAATTGAGGCTGCTCACAAACGAAATATAAAAGTAGTGTTAGACGGAGTTTTCAATCACGCTAGCCGTGGCTTTTTCTTCTTTAACGATATTCTCGAAAATGGTCCGAACTCTCCTTGGCTCGATTGGTTTAATATTCACGGCTGGCCCCTATCAGCTTATGATGGCAGTAAACCTGCTAACTATGAAAGCTGGGTTGGCGATCGCGCTTTGCCTAAGTTTAATCACGATAATCCCCAGGTAAAAGAATATATCATGCAGGTAGCTGAATACTGGCTGCACAAAGGTATTGATGGCTGGCGTTTAGATGTTCCTAACGAGGTTGATACGCCTGGTTTTTGGCAAGAATTTCGCGATCGCGTCAAAGCCGTAAATCCAGAAGCCTATATTGTCGGGGAGATATGGGGTGATGCGACTCCCTGGCTAGATGGAACGCAGTTTGATGGGGTAATGAACTATCGCTTTACCGAAGCTGCGATCGCTTTTGCAGGGGGTGACAAATATATTCCCGAGTTTTGTCAAGGAGAATTACGTCCATATCCGCCTATTTCGGGTGCTGAATATGCAACTAAAATAGATGCGCTACTAAAACTCCATGATTGGGAAATTCAGCTTGCTCAACTCAATCTACTAGACAGCCACGACACTCCTCGGATGCTAACTACCGTTGGCGAAGATAAGGACAGCTTTATGATGGCAAGTGTCCTGATGATGACTTTCCCTGGTGCGCCTAGTATTTTCTATGGCGATGAAATTGGCTTACCAGGAGGCAAAGATCCCGACTGTCGGCGCGTTTTCCCCGAACCTGAAAAATGGGATGTCGAAATACTCAAGGATTATAAGCAGCTAATCTCTCTACGTAATAATCATGCAGCTTTGCGAACAGGCACATATAAAACCCTGTTTGCCGAGCGCGATTTGTATGTTTTTACTCGTATTTTAGATGAGGAAGAGATAGTTGTGGCGGTCAACGTTGGTACAGAACAAATCGATACTACTTTTGCTGTGACCGAATTAAAGACCGAACCTAAAAAAGTTGTCTATGGTTCGGGAAGATTAAACTGGCAGACTACCACCGAAGGTAAGAAACTTGAGTTAGTTATTCCTGGTAGAAGCAGCATCATCGTTGCTTGACAAGCTCTCCAACCCGAAACTTTAAGGTGTGTTCCTAGCTTGCTCTGACTTTTGAAGCAGAAAACACTATGGGATGCACCACTCTCAAAAATTTGGATAGTTGCGATCGCAAGACTGCTGCGAATTACAGAATTACAGCGAACCCAATTGATTACATTTAATTCTCAAAAATCTTCGCTGGTGTAAGTTCGAGTGTGGGAAACTGTGACGAAATCAATGGCGATTCGCCTAAAAAGCTGCCTACCTCTCGATAATTACCTTCTGATAATTCTAAAATCAATATTGTCTGAGTATTTGGATCGATAATCCAATATTCAGGGATACAACAGTCTTGGTATTGAATTCTCTTAGCAATATAGTCTCTATTGCGCTGTAATTCGCCTGGGCTGACAACTTCCACAACTAGCAAAGGAGGAGACATGGCTAAACGAACTGTATTTCGCTTGGTTAACTGTTCTATATGTTGTTCTCGTAAAATAGTCAGATCGGGATAGCGATTTCTAGGTTCACCATTAACCTCTAACTCCAACCCATGTCCTCGCACACGACGATGACCTACAAGCAAAGCAAATTGAATTAGTAGAAAAGTAGCAATTTGTACATTTATTCCTGATTCTGGAGGCACTTCAATTAATTCTCCATTAAATAGTTCGTATAGCTTGTCCGTACCATCATCGTAGGCAATGTATTCTTCAAAGCTTTGAAATCTAGGTTTGACTTGAATCATGGTTTTAATGGGTGCGAGTTACCATTGGCTCTATTCTAAGTCTTTTGTTGAGATCGGCATGGGTTTAGCGATCGCAGAACTATTATGCTGGATTAATATCCTTGTATTGCTTATTTTTAACTGCAAAATACTTATCTACCGTATCTCTTGCACCGATCGCTCTTTTATATTCTTCTCCTTGTTCGGCTTCTAATCTTTCTCTAACCTGTTTTCTGAGATCGGAAACGATCTTGCCGTTTACCTTTCTTGTCTGTTGCCAGTCTAAAACTGGTTGGGGATAGTTGCAGTTAGGTTTATATTCTTGGGCAAGAATCTGCTGCATACTATGTCCTCGCAACTCTGGTATCCAGCAGTAGACAAACTGGAGTGTAGGATCTTTATCTTTTAGGTTTTTAGTTGGGTTATAGATCCGAAAGGTTTTCGACATGGGGTTCAAACTTCCCGCCTGCGCCTGCCACTGCCAGTGATTGATCGCAATATCGCCATCTACTAAGCGACTCATGAAATATTTAGCGCCATGATGCCAAGAGACACCGCAATTAATGGTCAGGAAAGTAACGCACATCGCCCGCATCCGAAAGTTCATCCAGCCCATTTGGTTTAGCTGACGCATACTTGCATCTACCATCGGATAGCCAGTTTTGCCTTCACACCAGGCGGTAAATAGTTTTTGCTTTTCTATATCTAAATCTGTATCTGAATACCATTTATCAAACTCAGGATAGCGATTGCGCCAGGCTAATTCGGGATAATGATAGTGTCTTTGAGTAAATTTATCGTGCCAGCGCAGGCGATCTAAAAAGGTTTTGACTGAATATTGGGCTTTGGATTTGGGTGGTAGCTTATCTAATAGTTGCGCCACAGTTTGATACATTGTCCGAGAGGAGATCGTCCCAAAGTCTAAATGTGCAGAAAGATGAGAAGTAGCTCCCTGCTGTGCCTGCCAGGGTCGAGACATTTTCCAGTGATAGCCCTGGTAGCGGTGGCTAGCAAAAGTCTCTAACGTTTTTTGAGCAAAAGTTTCTCCACCAAGATAGCGATAGCTGGCTGCATTAAGGAAAGAAGAGTATTTTTGTTTTAGTTCCTCAATTGTTAATTGCGGTAGATCGAGTTTTAAGTTGGGAGTGATTATCTGCTGTGGTGTTTTATAAAGGGGCTGCTTTTGATAGTCGTGATAGTCAACCCACCAGCTTTTATAGTTCACCTCCGACTGCATAAAGTGATTCAAGCCAGCATGAGTCTGAAGCTTATGCTTTTGATAAAAGTCTAAAATAGTGCGATCGCGTTCTATCCCATAGTCTACCTGTACATCTTGGTGAAAGTAGAGTTTGGGCTGTTTCTCCTGTTCGATTAAGGCTAAAGTCAGCTTTTGAATGATATCTACTGACTCGCCTGTAAATATATATAAACGACTACCTTTGGCTCTGAGATTTAGATCTAAATTCTCTAAGGATTCAAAGAGAAACTTAACTCTGGCTGCACTTATTTCTGGCTGCTGATAAAACCAGGGATCGATTATAAAAAAGGGTAATACTTGCTGCCGATCTTTCGTCCCCTCCGCAATTATTTTGCTGTCGTTTAAACGTAGATCGCGACGAAACCAGATTAAAGATATTGCTTGATTTGATGACATTGAGCAACAGAAAAAGTTGGTACTGACATACCATTACAAAATTAATTTTAGGTTCTGCTTTTAGTTATTCAATCTTGCCTAAGACGGAGAAATTTTCCGAAGTCACGGTATAAACTGAAATACCTACTTTAACTGCTAACCATTGTCCCCCATCAATAGGGTTTGACTGTTGACTGTTCCAAAGTAATTACTGTAACTTCTGGAGGACAGTTTATTTTTCCTGGTAAATAGCTACCCAAGCCACGATTGGTATATAGCTGATTTCTAGCTACCTGATGCCAGCCTTGTGACCACTGCCAGTTTTTTGTTACCTTGGCGCAATCTTTGATGTATGGCAGGCGATTTCGCAGTGCTTTTGGTACATGCTTTCTAATTTTTGGTAAGAGCGACACAACAGGTCCGTAGTTAGGAATTACCACCTGTCCCCCATGGGTATGTCCCGATAGCTGTAAATCTACTCGCCACTGTTTGAGGACTTGGGCTGAGTCTGGGTTGTGGGATAAAACAATACGGGGAATATTGTTAGGAATTGATTCTAATACGGGTGCGGGTTTGAATTCCCTCGACCAAAAGTCGGGTAAACCTGCGATCGCTAAACCAGATCCTAGAGGATAGGCTACTTCATTCCAGAGAATTTTTATTCGAGCCTGCTCTAAGCCTGCAATAATCTTTTGCCCTGTCTTATCGGGAACTAAATCGTGATTGCCCAAACAGCCAAAGACCCCATATTTGCTCTGTAACTGGCTCAGATGGCTGGCTAGCTTTGTAATAGGGGCCGGATCGTCAGTAACAAAGTCTCCCGTAATTACGACTAAATCGGGATCTGCTGCGTTACTCAGGGCAATCGCCCGATCGAGAGTGGAGTCATCTAGACGGACGCCATCATAGTGTAAATCGGAAAGCTGAACGATCTTTGTCCCTGATAAACGAGCGGGTAAATCTCTGATAGCGATCGCTATTTTTTCGACCTTAATCGGTTCGGAAATAATCATGCTCGATCCATTTTAGTCTACTAAACTTTATTTTAAATAAAATTTCCGTCGATAATAGTTCAGCATAATTGAAAAAAGATTACGCATATCTAAACCGCAAAGTAGAATGACAACATAAATTTACTTTTAATCAACTAATCTCGATCGCGATCGTGAGGAACCTATGAGCCGAATTAAAATATTGTTGCTGGTATTAATTATCGCCGTATTGAGTATTATCTTTATCCAAAATCAACAGCCAATTACTCTCAAGCTGCTTTGTGCCGATCGTTCTCAGACTTGCCTCTACCGAACACCCTCACTACCGCTGGCTGTCTGGATGGCTCTAGCCGTTTTGACGGGAGCGATCTCCAATTTGCTAATTCAAACTTTAGAACGCACTGGCTATAGGGATATGAGACGCAAGCCGACTATTTTAGATGAAGATTTATATTCTAATGGTAGTAGTCAGAGCAAGAGCAGTCGCTCTCAAGGGTATTCCAAAACCACCGATTTCCAAAATTCTACAGAGGAGAAAGTGAAGAGTTATGAAGTAGAGCAGGAACCTCAAAACGTAGAAAAATCGGGTTCTACATATTCTTATAAGTATCGCGAAGCGGGATCTAAAGGCGATCGCAGTAACAGTAATAAAAATTCTGTCGATCCTGAAGCCGATATCAATAGCAATTCAGAATCAGAGGGAGAAGATTGGATTTAAGAACAACTTCGGCTAGCTGCAAAAATTTCTTTGGATTCCTGCCGAACTATGCCGATCATTGTTGCCTGCTGTAGGCTAATAAATGCCTCTAGGTCTTCTAAATCATATTTATTTTTTAGCATTGCTTTGAGCTTTTCTTCTGCTTCTAGGGTTAAGTAGCCCGTGTTTAAAGCCTGCTTTACTATTTCACGAATTAATTCCATAACCAATTTACCAAGTATTTAATTATTATAAAAAATATTTTTTTATTTATATCTAGATATAGAGCAAAATATCTTTGTTTAATACACTCTTTGTTTGACAAGTTTTGTACTAAATAGATTGAGACTCAATCGGATTAGAGCTTTGCTGTTCTCTGTTTAAATTTTAGATAAAGTTCTGCGTGTTTTCTGTAATTTAGATCACCCTTGTTTTGATACCTTGCCCGTAAATATATTTTTTCAATAAAGTAGCCAGGAACTAGAAGCGCAATCTTAGAACGACAAAATTCACCCTTTTTCGCCCAATTTTGGGCAATATTCTCTGATTAGCAATTAGATTCAAAGCTAATAGTTTCTATAGTATTGAAATAGTGTCCCTAAAAATACTTATAGAACCTGTAAAGACAGCTTAATTTGTTCTCTGTATTTATCATGATAACCAACATCAAGAACGGTTAGATAATTGCCCGTATCGCTTCACTATTTTTACTTCTCTACCCCTCGACTCCATTAACTGATACATTCAAACATAGTGGCTGTGTAGCCAAAAGAATTTAGTTTGAAAATCGTTGAAGACTACAGGACTATGAGTGATTTATTGCAGGGTTTAAATGTCTATCTTGTCGGCATGATGGGTTCGGGAAAAACCACTGTTGGCAAACATCTGGCACACCAACTCCACTATCGTTTTATCGACACCGATCGTACAATTGAGGCGATCGCCAAAAAGCCAATCCCAGTCATTTTTCAAGAATCAGGGGAGGCAAGCTTCCGCAAACTAGAAACTCAAGTCTTGGATTCCCTTTCGATCTATACTCGTTCCGTAGTAGCGACTGGGGGGGGAATAATTCAGCTACCAATGAACTGGAGCTATCTTCGTAATGGTTTAGTAGTTTGGTTGGATGTGGATGTAGAGATCTTAAAGAAAAGAGTCGCCCAGAATCAAAACCGACCGCTAGCTGGGAAACTGGAGTCATTACTAGAAACTCGTCGTCCTATTTATGCTCAAGCCGATTTAGAGGTTTCAATCCAGTCAGAGCAGTCACCTTCTGAAGTAGCAGCCCAAATTATTAAGCTTATTCCCTCTGTGCTGAAATCCCAGGTTGAGCAAAATAGCTAGAGCCTTCAATTCTTCATCTAAATAATTTCATGATCAACGACAGCGAATATTTCAAAGAATCAGCAGCTTCCCGCGTCCGTATTCTGAGCGAAGCCTTGCCCTACATTCAGAAGTTTGCCAACCGCACCATCGTCATTAAGTACGGCGGCGCAGCTATGAAAGATAGCTCTCTCAAAGCAAAGGTGGTCAACGATATCGTCTTTCTAGTGAGTGTCGGAGTTCGCCCCGTAGTAATTCACGGTGGAGGTCCAGAAATTAATACCTGGCTACAAAAACTAAATATCGAGCCAAAGTTTAAAGATGGCTTACGAGTTACCGATGCTGCGACGATGGACGTGGTGGAGATGGTTTTAGCTGGTCGAGTTAATAAAGAGCTGGTGTCTCTGATTACTCGTGCGGGAGCAAAGGCTGTTGGTTTGTGTGGCAAGGATGGTAATTTGATCCAAGCGCGTCCTGTAGGTAAAGAAGGGGTAGGCTTTGTCGGTGAGGTTGCCAGCGTCGATACGGAATTGATCGAATCTTTGGTTGCTAGCGGATATGTGCCAATAATTTCTAGCATTGCTGCCGATGAAAACGGGCAGGCATATAACATTAATGCCGATACTGTGGCTGGGGAAATTGCTGCTTCATTAGAGGCAGAAAAGCTAATTCTTTTGACCGATACCGCAGGCATCCTCTATGACTATCACGATCCCTCAACCTTGTTTCATAAGCTTGATATTCAAAAGGCGAGAGAGTTAATAGATGAAGGGATTGTTTCTGGAGGCATGATTCCCAAGGTTTCTTGCTGCGTACGATCGCTAGCTCAGGGAGTCAAAGCAGCCCACATTCTCGATGGTCGTTTACCCCATGCTCTGCTGCTCGAAATTTTAACGGATGAGGGAATCGGCTCGATGATCGTCGCCTCCGAATCTATAAATTAAATCTCTGCCTCCTGCCTATAAAGACGTTACGTGTAACGTCTTTACTTACTACGAATAATCCGAATATAGCCATCCTGACTGCTGTAATTGCTATAGCTAGAAGATCTGGCGGGGTTAATAATGATTACTGGACCTCTGCCTCGGCGATGACCGCGATGATGACTGCGATGACGACCATAGCCATACTCATCATGACGACCATATCTGCCTCTATGTCCAGAATGGCGATAGTAATCGCGACTACGGCTGTTTGTTGGTAGGGGAATATGGGTTCTTGGTCGGAGGTTTAAAGGCGTAGGGGAATTTATTCGACTACGGACACCTACCTGGGCTACTTCCCAGCTTTCTGACGTTTTGGGGAGACTATGAGCGGGTGATTCACTAATGCCCAATATGCCCACTGCAAGAGCTACCGCACCCAAGGCAGATTGCCAATTAAACTTAATTCTCTTTTGTCCATCCATAATTTATCCTTCGTAGCTTGAACAGCAGAAGCAAATTATTTAATAATGAACTTAAGTAATTTCCTCTACCCACTCTTATCTTAACGTGACGGCAGATAATCAAGAAAAGTTTCAGCAAAAGTTTCAGGCAGGCAAACAAGCTTTAGAAATGGGTCAGTATCGCCAGAGTATTGAATACCTCGAAGCTGCCAAAGATTTAGTTATGCCCAATTCTCGACGGGGTGGAGAAGCAAAAGTTTGGTTAGTTACCGCCTATCAGGCAGCTAATAAAATTGATGAGGCGATCGCTCTGGCTCAAGAGTTGATTATGCATCCTAATATTCAGACTCGCGAACAGGCGCAGCGTATTCTTTACATCATGAAAGCGCCCAAGCTAGAACGTCCTAAAGAGTGGATGAGTGAAATTCCAGATTTAGCCGAAGCAGATAAAGGGGCATCGCGCTATGTGGGCGCTAAGAAGAAATCGACCAGAAAACCAGCCGAATTAGAATTAGAAGACCTCGAACCAATCCCAACCGAGGTTAAAGACAAAGACTTTTTGTGGTTTGCCTTTGCCCTAGTAACTGTAATCGTCGGCAGTTTATTTTGGTTTGGTCGAACCTGATTTGTTAGCTGTTGACTGTTACTCCCGTCCCAAAAAACTTTGGTGGCTATTCGAGAGCGTATACCGTCGTTTCCTCGGCGATCGCCTGACGAATAGATAAGGGAGTTTGCATGATACCGAGTAGACTAATACCATCTACAAAGCGCAAGCCACCAATAGTTCTTGCCTGCAGCAGGCGGTCTGTTGATTCGGGCTGGGGCTGTAGGGCGATCGCTAATTCTGAACAAAGGGCAAATCTCCAAACGCGTCCAGAGGAAGGAGTGGGGGCTGAGAGAGAGGTAACGTTGCTAAATACTGCCTTAAGAGTATTAATTAGTCGAGCGCGATCTTTTTAATTCTTACCTATTGCCGATTACTTCTTGTCTCTTGCCTTTAAAGTTCTTAACTAAAATCGCGATCGCGCCAGCTTTGATAGCGATAAAAATTCAAAATGTCTAACAAAATACCTGCAATACTGACTGTCAAACCGAGAGTAATTAGCCCCTGAAGAGGCTTACCATTGCCAAAAACCGCCAAAAAATTCAAAATATAGACTGTTGCCTGATTATTTACTTCCCAAAAGCCAGGAACGTAACTAGTAAGATTCAAGAATCCTAATATAATTCCAAACAACATTACGGGAACGACAAAACTCATCGAAGCGGCTAGGAACAGAGAAAGACAAAAGTTCAACACGGCTAATTAATAGTTTCAAATTAAGTTGTTTGTCAAACAGGATTTAATGCTAGAGTCCTATTCATCTACACGATATCGGCAAAAATTATCTTTGGAGGATAATTTTAAAAATCTTAAACAAGCATAATCATTACAGGGTAAGCTTTATGTTTCTTGAGGTTTGTAGCTAAAAATACATCTAAGCTGAGCCAGCAATTTTTTTGTCAATAAAAAAGGATCTGACGATTAGATCAGATCCCCAAAATATTGAGATAATTAATTTTTAAGTTCTTTGCATCCGTTTAGGCTTGATACTCAGGCAGTTTTAGCCTGCTGAGACAAACGATAGTCCTCAATACTTTGATAATTTCTAGCCTCTTCATATATGTGGCAGTCTTTTGTCACCTTCTGAATTAGTTCCCAGTTAAAGGTACAGTCGGGATATAGATATTCACCCCAATTTTCAACCAGACTTGCATGGGCTTTACGCAGGTTATACCAGGGAATCGCTGTAGTCAAGTGATGGGGAATATGCACGTTAATATCGTGGCAAAGAAATTCTACCCACCAAGGATATTTACAGTTTACCGTTCCTGAAAGTTGAGCGCGTGCTTCATTCCATTCTGCTTCTGGCGTGAAAGGAATCTCAGGCATAGTGTGGTGAAACATAGTGAAGGTACTCATCCAGAAATGGTACACAAACCAGGGCATCAGCCAAAACTTAACTAGACCCGAAATGCCCAAGGTAAACAGTACTGTTCCGTAGATTAGACTGCCACCGATGACTACTAGCAGGACAGAAAAGCGAACCTGTTCTCGTTGCTTGCCTTCAAACTTGCTCCAGGTAAAGTGTAGTTTTCCCCAGTGAGCGATCGAACCAAATCCCCAGAACCAGCCACGCATGCGACGATAAAGCCATTTCAATACGGGAGAAGCATTGTCATAGACTTCTGTCGTAAAGGGAGTCCAGGCGTTATCTTCTTCTAACTTGTTTGTGTGTTTGTGGTGATGGTTGTGCAGGATACGCCAGGCGTGATAGGGATAAATAATCGGTAGAGTCATGACGTGACCGACCAGATCGTTGACCCAGATTTTATTCGAAAAGGAACGGTGTCCGCAATCATGAGCAATAACGAAAAAGCCCTGTAAACTCGTACCCAAAAATACCCAAGCAAAAGGTAATAAATACCAGGGAGAAACAGCAACAGTCCAGTATGCTGCTGCTACGCAAATAATGTTGACTACTACCCTAGTCCAGGCCTTACGAGGATTTTTGACAAAGACTTCTTTGGGCAAAGTATTGATAATATCTCTGAGCTTAACGTTGTCAGCTAGCTGAGGAGCTGGATTCGGTTCTGGGCGTTGAGGCAATACTGCTGTCATAAAACTTGTTGGACGGTTTAAATATGATCTATTAGGGACTTACGGCAATGTAGCCCAATAAATTGTTGTTAAAGAGCAATCTACTTAATTTCGACATAAAGGCTCGATCGCCAGTGAAATAGATCGAGGAAACGAGCAATTAGCCGATTTTTGACAGCAACAGCAGGCATGTCCGTAACTGACACAAAAATGCTAAGGATATGGCTTTTTATTTTACAATCCTCAATACTTATATCACGTTGCGACCCGTCTTAGCTTCGAAGTCGTTCTATCATTAGCCAACTAACAGGTTTTCTTCAGGATAGTGAAGATTGCTGGGGCTGGGATCGCCAATAAAGGCAGCAATGAGAATTAAGATGCTGACTCGACCAACATACATGGCAAAAACCAGAAAAAACTTGGATGCTACGGCAAAGCTGCTGGTAATTCCCGTAGACAAGCCGACGGTGGCAAAAGCCGAAATCACCTCGAATAAAATTGGCAGCAGTCCAAACCGATGCTCGATAGAGGCAATCAAAATTGTCACCAGAACTATCGAAGCTGCTGTGCCAAAAACTACCGCTACGGCTTTGAGAATTAGAGTGCTAGGAACTTCTCTCTGATATAAAATCACCTGATTTTTGCCCTGTAAAACCGACTTGGTGCTGTTGTACATAATTCTGAAGGTGGTAGTCTTAATTCCGCCTCCAGTACCGCTAGGACTCGCACCAATAAACATAAAGCCCATGGTAATAAACAGCCCTGCGATCGTCATTTCACCGAGGTCGATACTATTAAAGCCAGCAGTTCTGGTACTCATGGAATGAAACCAGGCTGCCAAAAGTTTGTCTTTAAAACTAAAGGGTTCGAGAGTTGCAGCATTATTCAGTTCGGTTAGGAAGAAAGCAACTGTCCCCGCAACCAGCAAAATAACGGTCGTACTGACAACTACCTTAAAATTAAGAGAGAAGCAAAATCGTTCGGACTTGCCTTTAAACTTGCTTCGTACCCAAAGATACATTTCAATAATCACCTGATAACCAATACCGCCAAAGATAACGAGAGCGGGAATAACTAGGTGAATGTTCCAGTCGGAACTATAACCAACCAAACTATCAGAGAATAAGCTAAAGCCCGCATTGTTCCAGGCGCTAATGCTGTGGAAAACTGCATACCATAGTCCTTTAGTCCAGCCAAACTCTGGCACAAAGGTGATTAATAGTAAAAAGATGCCCGTGATTTCAAAGATTGCGGTGGTGGCAACGATCGATCGCACTAAATTATTACTTCCCTGTAAAAAAGGGCGATCGAAGGATTCTTGAATGGCAAATTTTTGTCTGAGATCGAACTTGCGACCCAACAATAAGATTAAAAAAGTGGTGGTCATCATATAGCCTAAGCCACCGACTTGAATTAATAACAGAATAATTAGCTGTCCCCAAAAGGAAAAATCGCTGCCCGTATCAATTACTGCTAATCCCGTGACGCAAACAGCAGAAGTAGAGGTGAACAGAGCGACAATGAAGCTGTTCCATTCGCCCGAAGACATCGCAAAGGGCATCATCAAAAGAATTGTGCCAATTACAATTAGAGCGAGAAACCCGATACAGATGGTTCGAGCAATAGTCATAACAAAATCTACAGTTACTGATAATCGATCATCAACCATAAATGTTGTTTTGGTCAATCTGATGAAAGACAGTTATTCAGATTGCTTTTCTGCTAAACACTTTCCGATTTGAGATTGGTTGTCTGAGTTTATAGCAGAGATTGTGCCAGTTCTTGCCATTCGGGCGAACTAGTCAAGCTGGCGACACTAAACTCTACTCCCCAGTTACGGGCAAAATCGGCAAAGCTTTCGATCCAAACAACCAAAGTTTCAACACCAGAGTTGGGACGATAGTTCCAGGCTTGCTGAAGATATTGCTTCATTTCGACCTGATGCCCCGTGTAGTGGAGATACCAGGCAATCCAAACTAAAGTGCCGTGACGTACAGAATGTTCCATTAGCCTCACTTCTGGAGGCAGATTGGGCTGGTTAAAGAAGTCATTGGTCACAGCAACTAAAGATTTAGCTTGGGGCAAACCTTTATGCATGGCGCTTGATTCGTGCTGACGATAGCAAACGGTTATCTGTTTGAGCCAGGCTGTTTTACATCCCTTCAGAGCCAGTTTCAGAACAAGATTGGTGTCTTCTGCGGGAGGAAAACGGGCATCAAATCCCCCTACATATTGCAACCATTCTCGACGAAACATCATGGCGCTAGGGAGTACTGGTTTCCAGCGCAGCCAGTTAACGAGGTCTAGTTCGGGAATTTGTTCCCAAGGACAGACATCTAGCAGCTTATTGCCTAGATGATCTACTCGTTGCCAGCCGCTATGAATAATGCCCAAATCCGAGCGCTTTTTGAGCATTCCCGCCTGTAAAGATAATTTATCTGGTAGAAAATAATCATCCGCATCTAAAAAAGCTACATAATCAGCTTTAGCGATCGCAATTCCATGATTTCGTGCAGCAGCTACTCCCTGATTTTTCTGTTTGACATATCTAAGGCGATCGTCATAGGGTTTTAACACTTCTTCCGTTCGATCTGTAGAACCATCGTCGATGATGACGATTTCAATCAGACAGTCTGCTTGACTCAAGACACTTTTAACTGCCTGGACGATATAGCGATCGCAGTTATAAGCAGGAATAATTACGCTAACTTCAGGTGTCGCACTAATCATGGATAAGGATATTTCGATTGCGGATATATCTTAACCTGAGCGATTGATGTTTTCTGGTTTTTCCTACTACCTCTCTTATTTATTTCAGGGATCTTCAAGAGCGATCTTACTTTGTTGGGAATGGCAATCTCTAGCGCAAAAAAAGCGGGGGTCTTTTCTTAGACCCCCAAGCTATTTATATCAATCTTCTACATTCTAGTTAGAACTTGTGCGCGTGCAGTACCTCTGCCTCACAGATATAGGCAATGCCTGAATAATCATCGAAGAACTGCGCTGCGACCTCATCGGAGATCTTTACGGCTATATCTCGGTTGCGGGTAAGCACCTCTAATTTGATATTCGAATAGGTGTCGGAAACTGTGGGTTGTCCCGACGAGCGCACGTTGCGACTGCCTTGACCGCCAGCGTCTACTACCGTATAACCAGAAGCCCCAGCTTTATCAATGATCTTGGCGATCTTTTTTAGCAGCAATTTTTCCGTGACGATGACGAGCTTGCTAGCTTGTTGGACCATGTGTTTTACCTCTTAATGTGTGTATTCATTAAACTATCTTTTTTTTTCTAAATTTTTATAAAAACGGGAAGTCGGGAAATTAGCTACCTGCCAGCGCCTGAGCAATGCCGATAAATATTGGTATGCCGATAGCGATCGCAATTGGCGTACCGACGGCTGTGGACGAACCAATGTAAGCCGAGGGATTGGCAGAGGGAATACCTGCTCTTAGAGTAGGCGGGCCTGAGATGTCCGAACTGGAACTAGCAATGACGGCTAGAATCACTACACCACCAAAACTGAATCCAGTCGCGTAGTGGGCAATCATACCAAAACCGAAAGCAATAAATCCATGCAGTAGCGGTGCGATCAAGCCATATAGGGCGTACCACTGACCTACCTTGCGTAGTTCACCAACTCTGGCAGCAGCCTCCATACCCATGATTAGCATTAGTACCGAAAGCAGACCGCGGAAGAGGGGTTCATAAAATGTCGTATAGACACTTTCTGGCTGGGTTAGTAGACCAAGAGCAAGACCGAGCAGTAGTGCAGATAGGGCAGAACCTTGAAGGCTTTCCTTGACAATGGGCCAAATTTTAACTCGTGGGCTGGGGAGATCGCTCTTGGGATACCCGCTGGCGGTAATGCGCTGTTCGCCAGGATACCCACCTGCGGTAACGCGCTGCTTACTGAGATTCTTATCTGCGGTAACGCGCTGCTTGCCAGTATAAATACTGGCTAAAACAATCGCTGTTACAAGCGCGGAAATATCCATAAAGGGATAGAGCGCAGCAGACCAGCTTTCGTAATAGATATCGATATCTGGCGCTTCGAGTATCGTTATACCAGCAGCAAGGGTAGAGCCACTCACCGCACCGAACAAGCCCGCGGTCGCAATGCCATCCTCCATTTTGACATTCGGCAGCTTACACAACGTGTAGCGTCCGATAAACACGATCAGAATACCTATGATTATGGCAAACAGAGCGGGCAAAAGAATCTCCGCCAGATTGGATTCGCGGATACCCTGCCCACCAGTTAGTCCAACTTTCATTAGCAGCATGAAGACGATGAACTTATATACGGGGTCTGGAATTGATAATCGACTACCGACGGATGCCACGACCATGCCACCAATCAGAAAGCCGAGTGTCGGGGACTGTAACTGACCCAGGAAACTCGCCAAAAAATCGGATAAAAAATCCATTTTGTAATTCCTCCTTAATAAAAATTTGGAGATTGATAAATATTTTCTTATAGATCTAAGTCAATTGCTTTTACAAATCTCATTGACTTTAGTCTATCTTACAGACGTACAAAATCCAAACAAATTGTATGAATTTGAAACACAATTATTTTATTTGATTGATAACTTATGATTATAGTTTAAGCTTTAGAGATATTCAATCGTTATCAAAATCAGTCGGTTCTGAAGGGAAATGAACGATTGGGTTCGGCACGTAAGCCCATCTCGGAAGCTGTTTTAGAAATTGCGGAAGGAGTATCTAAGCGATCGGTGCTGGTTGGGATAGACGATGCACTATAGAATGCCGACTACACAATAGCTAACAGAAGACCCATCCCGATGCCCCAGCCAAACGCCTAAATATGTGAAGATTCTATAGTTAAACGCAGGTGTCGATCGCAATTATAGGCAGGAACAATTACGCTAATTTCGAGCGTCGTACCAAATCGTAAAAATTCATATTTCAAGCGCTGATTTATTTTGACCCTGGATTGAATTAGGCGATCGCATTTTTGTCCGCAAATGAATACAGATGTTTTGAAGGATACGAACAGGAAGTCTATTTAAATTATTATCGATAGAAAAAAGTAAATAGTCTGGGGAACTATAGCAGTGTTAATAGTCGATACTGCTAATGGTCAAGATATGAAAATGCTTTCATGCTTGTTGTTGTTTGTCATTACAACTGGATCTACTATTGCGTCCGATAATTTGGAAATATATGCGCCAGACAACACTATTGAAGGACGAGACGCTTTAGGCAAAAAATATTTGGGGCAAGTGTATAGACAAACAGTTGCTTGGACAAAAAAGGCAGCAGTAATCAAAGAACATGTGGGCGATATTGTAGCGATCGCGCCGAGCGCAGGATTGAATAAAACTGCTTGTGGGAGGGAGATTACTTGCTTCGATCGCGATACTTTGATGATTGGCGATCGCGCGATTGAAGCTCATTAAGGTGGTCCGAGTTTAAAGGAATGAGATCGATCTAAAAAAAAATTGCCTACGCTACTAAGGAGTCATGTAAAAATAACTTGAACAATTAGAGCGTAATTTTGGGTTTAACATTATAGTTCCACTCACCATGAA
>ENA-ORXT01001467-ORXT01001467.1-marine-metagenome-genome-assembly--contig:-NODE-1467-length-31616-cov-5.642443_pt1 | contig 31616 bp, 27 predicted proteins | sample MGYA00237868_ERZ511482 | MGnify/ENA metagenome assembly ERZ511482 | reverse complement strand
TACACTAAATACTCCTACAGATAATTTTACTCTATCAAACATTATAGATCTCACTGATCTCGCTTTTCTAAATAATATTTAGATGCATAATATAACATCAATGTGATAAGGTTGTATTTTTTTTATTAAACGTTAATTTTATTCTATTAACAGCCATTAATTATAAAATCTCTCTTTGATTTTTGTGGTTGACTTATTGGGACACCTAGCTTTGTAGAACCTAAATTTACATCAGCATAAATAAATGGGTAATTATTTAAATGCTAAAGTGAGAACGGCGTTAATGCGGTAAATTTAATTGTTCAGATATCGATCTCTTGAATTCAATAATAATTCTTTGACTATTTGGTAATACCTTTGAGCAAGGTCATTTGAAGTTCATCGATCAACTCTTCTCTTTCGAGTTTGATATTTTCTTTCCATTGATAAAGCGAACGTAATGTAGACAAAGTAGAATGCAAAATTACTTTCTCATTTTTATCAACAAAAACTTGTTTTTTAATACCTTCTTTTATAATATCTAATACATTCTTTTCGTAATCCGCACGCATTTTAATTAAGGCCGAAAGATGAGGTTCTGTAAGATTCATCCATTCACTATTGAGGCAACCGATAGCATCGGCAAAATCTAAAGAAATTGAAACGTGTAATGCGATAACGTTTTCTAATTTTGTAAGTGGATCTTTTGTAGTATTAATAACCAATTGCATACCATCCGTGAAATGCTCTGCCAAGTCAATTATGATACTTGAAATTATCTCTTGTTTAGACGAAATGTGACTGTAAAGGCTTGCTGCTTTTATACCTAATGCTTCCGCAAGATCGCGCTTCGCAGTCAGGCTATCGAAGCCGCCAGAGGACAGGACAGGGACGCCATACTCCGCCGCTGTTTTGGATAGCATCGGAGCCATGCCCGCCGCTTCACAGAGGAGCCACAGGCGCACGGGTTGCCCGTGTTGCCGATCAAGTCGAAATTGCTTCGCGGTTTCCCGAACCGATAGACGGAAGTGATCAGCGCCCCGCCATTGCGGGGGCAGTAGATGCGTAAGCCCATCATCCCGGAAAGCGTCGAAAGAGATCAGCCCAGCGCGCCGCGCCCGATTGATCGTCTCACACAGTCGCCCATACGCCTTTTCCGTCTTCTCGTAATCCACAGTTCCGACCAGCCGATAGAAGACTTGCCGGATCGTCAAAGGCCAGTACGTCGCGTACTCCTCTAGCACCGCGTCAATGTCGCCTAGCAAGGACACCGTTTTCTTTTGCGGACGCCATGGGGCAAATCCCCGAACGCGGCCCGACTTTGCTTTCATAATCATGTTATCAACTTTCGTTTTGCGAGTTGCCAGAGAAGGGATCGCGTCGAGACTGAACCCACTGCGATTGCGCTCATCCAGCCGACCGTTTCACGGGTCTGTTCTTGCTAAGAATTCCAAAGGCCGTGAATTCCCGCGCCCTCACCCTGCCAAGACGTTGCCCCCGCGAAAGGGGTTCTCCATTGGCGTCTTTCGGAACCTTGGCGATGTAGTCGAGCGCGCCGTCGAGTTGATAGATGCGGCGTAGGTGCCAGCCTCGCCTCACACCCCATACCTGCCATGTCGGATGCCTGAACGACCGTGAAGACCGCCTCACGTCGAGAGGCTCACCCAGCCACCGTTGCAGGGCATCGAGCAGACGGGCACGCATCCCGCGCGGGGCATGAAAGGCGATATGGTAGTGATGACCGCCGTACCTGTCGGTGCCGAATTCACATCGCCATACCCCCGCGAAGTTCTGGGGAATGTTGCGATAGAGTTTCCGGCACAACTGCATGATGCGACGGAGAACGTCCTGTGCGCTTTCTCCATTCCGCGCCAGATATTCCGCATTGATCGTCAGCAATACGTTGAGCCGATTACAGCCCCGATCCAGCGAATAGTTCGCCTCCATCACGGCCACCGCCGCCATCTCGAACGCCAACCGCATCGCCGCATCCACCATATGCGTATCCCGCCACGGACGCTTGCGCTTGGACTGTGAACGCCGATGATTGATGCCCTGTGAAGCTACCTCACTCAAAAGGCGCGATGCCGGGGGCGAGGCGCTATGCGAGACGTCGGGCTTTGTGCGGGTTCCGGTAAAGGGAGCGGCCATGCCGCGCACCCAATAAAGCGCCCACCTACGGCACGCTTCCCGGCGTCTGATTTTCCATCATCCGGGCAAGGTGTTCATCGACCTGGGCATCGATCCAATAGACGCGCTGGCCAAGTTTCAGAGGCGGTGGAAGGCGACCGGCTTTCACATCGCGGTCAATGCTGGAGCGACTGCGTCCGCCAAGCTTTGCAGACAGAGCCTCGAAGGGTAAATATTGTTTGGTCATTGGGTCCATCTCGGTTCGCCCAAGTGTGGGGCATGTTCCACAGTCCCAATGCGCCGGGACCATCGCGAAACACCCGATGCGGACGGGAGAACCGAAACCCTCTATCGTGGGAGAGGGGAACCATAATACCCGATACGGACGGGAGGACCGGAACACGCTTTTTGTGGCAGAGCGCGACCGCCTTCTGTTCGGCAAGGTGCAGGATTATGCGCCTTCCGTCAACCCTCCCCTGCGATGTTCAGCACAACTGCCCCGCCGCGACCCGCGCAATGGTCAGCCCATCGTTGCAGCAAGACACGCCGCTTTTCGAGCAGATCGTCGCGGCGATAGGCCCGCTCGACCTTGCCGCCGACCGTATGGGCGAGGGACATTTCAGACGTCAGGAAATCCGCTGCGATATGCTCCGCCCAATCCCGGAAGGACGACCGGAACCCGTGCGGGCGATACTCCAGCCCAGCGCGTCGCATCATCATGCCCGTCGCCATATCGGAGATACAGCCCTTGCGCGGCGACGGGAAAACCAGACCGTCCCGCGCCATCGGCTTGACGCGCTCCAGCAAGGCCATCGCCTCGTCAGAGAGGGGGACGCGGAAATCAGGCGTTTTGCCCTTCTGTCCCTTCATGGCCTCACCCGGCACAGTCCAGACCCGCGCATCAAGGTCTATGTCGCTCCAGCGCGCGTTCCGGGGCGGCCCAGAGCGCGAACCGACCGTCAGGATGATGAACCGCAAGCACTCCGCCACGGTCCCCCCATCATCGAGAGAGGCATAGAAGGCCGGAACCTCAACCCACGGCATCGCCCCGATATGCTTGACCTTGTGTTCCTGCGCGCCCAGCAGTTCCTTCGCCTTCATGGTCGCTTGCAGATCGACCCCCAAGCCCATCGCCGCGCCATGCTTCATCACGAGGCCAAGACGGTTGATCGCTTTGCGCGCAGTCTCCGCCTTGTCTTTCCAGATAGGGTGCAGCGCATCGCGGATATCGTTCTGCGTCACGTCCTCAATCGGCGTCTTGCCCAGCTTCGGGAGGACGTGAAGGGTCAGGGGCGAAAGCCACCGCCCCGCCTTCCCACCGCCCTTGAGCGTCGCCTTGCGCGCCTCGAAGCAGGACAGGGCGACCGTTTCGAGCGTTGGGCGCTCCATAGCCTGTTCACGGGCCTCTTTCTCGCGTTGGCGGATAGGATCATGTCCTTGAGCGATCAGAGCGCGCCAGCGGTCGCGCTCCGCCCGTGCATTGGCCAGCGAGACAGCGCCACGGGAACCAAGCCCCATTTCCCTTTGCCTGCCATGCACACGAAACCGATAGACCCAGCGCGCGGTCCCGTTCGCAGCGACCCGCAGGATCAATCCGCCCCCGTCGTAATGCTTGCCTTCGGTCGCGCTCTTCACTGCCAATGCCGAAAGCCTGTTGAGTACCGCCATCCGACCCGCTCCAATCTCTGTCCCCCCACCTGTCCCCCCACTACATCTTGATAGACGGGAACGAAAAGTGACGATCAATGATTACCGTTGGGCAAGGATATTCGGCATTTTGTGAACGAATTCAATAAATAATGACGAAATCTGATTATCGATGAATATGGCTGAATATCGTAGCCTGTGCCGTCTCCGGGCACCATTCCCGTCTGCATCGCCGCACGACCGCGCTCGCTGTTCGAGGGCGTCGGCGCGTTCGGAGGGTTTTGTCTCCGATACACCCTCGAAGCCCCTGCGTTCGATCCGGACGGGGATCGGTCCCGACCGCCTGCGCCGGTCTGGTCGGGTCCGGGCATTCCGATCCGGACGGAACGCCGGGGGCTTCGAAGATCGGCCTTGCGCGGTTCATCGATTCCGGGCTTCGCTCGCGGCAGCATCACGGTCACGGTCACGGCCCGGACGGACAGGAAGCGTCCGGTGACGATCCGTGGCGTCGCGGTCTGCGATACTCCGGCCCGGCGCAGCCTCCGGATTTCCCGCGATTCGCGCTGCGACCGCCTCGTCGCCGGAGCGGTCGTCGAAGATTGGCGGTGGCGCCGTCTTGCGAGATGTTATAACATAACGTTTCTGGGAACACTTTCGGAGTACACGCACATGAAATCCGTATTCTGGCCGTCGATGGCCGTCATGGTTCTGGCAGGCACGGCCGTCGCCGAGGAAAAGCGCGGGGCGGAGGCGCACGAGCACGGGCACGGCACGTTCAGCATGGTGATCGAGGACGATCATGCGGTGATCGAGGTGGCGGTGCCGGCGTTCGATATCGTCGGGTTCGAGCACGCGCCCTCCACCGCCGCGCAGCGCATCGCCATGGCGGATGCCGCCGCCACGCTCAGCCGCCCGGACATCCTGTTCGCGATACCGGCGGGCGCGGGCTGTGCCGTCGGGCAGGTCGAGATCGGCTTCGGCGCGACGGGCGGGCATCGCCACGAGCACGGGGGCGAGGACGCCCACGAGGACCATGACGATCACGAAAAGCACGACGACCACGAGAAGCACGGGGACGAGGACCATGCCCACGAGGACGAGCATGGCCACGACGGCCACGACGACCACGCGGAAGGCGAGGAAACCCATTCCGAAGTGACGGCCTTCTACCGCCTCGCCTGCGAGAATCCCGGGGCCATCGACCGGATCGAGTTCGGCTATTTCGACGCCTTCCCCGCAGCGGAGGAACTGGAGGTGGTCATCCTCTCCGCCGCAGGGCAGAATGCGGGCGAAGTGGACAAGGACGGATCGGTTTTCGAGATTGAATGACGCTGACCATGACCCGAGCACTCAGGCCCTGAGCATCCGGGATGCCGCCTTCTCGTGGGAGGGCGGCTTCGGGATCGAGATCGCGGAGTTCGACCTGTCGGCCCGGGAGCGTGTATTGCTGCTCGGGCCGTCGGGGGGCGGGAAATCGACGTTTCTCAACCTCGTCGCCGGGATCGCGCCCCCCTCGCGCGGGCGCATCGACGTGCTCGGCACCGATATCGGGCGGCTGCGCGGGGCGAGGGTCGATCGGTTCCGGGTGGACAGTTTCGGGATCATCTTCCAGATGTTCAATCTGCTGCCCTGGCTCTCGGCCCTCGACAACGTGCTGGTTCCCTTGCGATTTTCCAAGCTGCGCCGGGGGCGTGTCGCCGATGCGAGGGGGGAGGCGGCCCGGCTGCTCGGCGCCCTCGGGATCGACGCGGCCCTGCACGGCCAGCGCGCCGGAACCCTCAGCGTTGGCCAGCAGCAGCGCGTCGCCGCCGCCCGCGCCCTGATCGGCGGGCCGGGGATCGTGCTGGCCGACGAGCCGACCTCGGCGCTCGACGCGGCCAATGCGCGGGCCTTCCTCGACCTGCTGGGCGCGGAGCTGGAGGCGGCGCGGGCCGCCCTGCTGATGGTATCCCATGACGAGACGCTGGCCGGGGCCTTCGACCGGGTCGTGCGGCTGGACGATATCGCGCGGGTCACCGGGAGCGCCGCCGCATGAGCCTGCTGCGCCTCGCCCTCCTGTCCCTGTGGAACCGCCGCCTGACCGCGATCCTCACCATCCTCGGCATCGCGCTGTCCGTCACGCTGTTCCTGTCGGTCGAAAAGCTGCGCACGGGCGCGCGGGACAGTTTCGCCAACACCATCTCCGGCACCGACCTGATCGTCGGGGCGCGGGCGGGGGATGTGCAGTTGCTGCTCTACTCGGTATTCCGCATCGGGGATGCCACGAACAACGTCACCTGGGAAAGCTATCAGGACATCGCCGCGCGCCGCGAGGTGGACTGGATCGTGCCGATCTCGCTGGGGGACAGCCACCGGGGCTATCGCGTGGTCGGCACGACCACCGGCTTCTTCGACCATTACCGATACCGCCGCGATACGGGGCTGCGCTTTGCCGATGGTGCGGCGTTCGACGACCTGTTCGATACCGTGGTCGGCGCGGATGTGGCGGCGGCGCTGGGCTATGCGGTCGGCGACCGGATCGTCGTCTCCCACGGCACGGGGCGGGGCAGCGGCGCGGAGCATGACGACAAGCCGTTCCGCGTGACCGGCATCCTCGCCAAGACCGGCACCCCCGTCGACCGCGCCGTCCATGTGAGCCTGGAGGCCATCGAGGCGATCCATGTCGATTGGCAAGGCGGCGGACGGGTCGAGGGGTTGCAGATCCCCGCCGAGCGCGTGCGCAACATGGATCTGACGCCCGGGACGGTGACGGCGGCGCTGGTCGGCCTGAAATCGCGCATCACGACCTTCCGCTTCCAGCGATTCGTCAACGGGTACGAGGAGGAACCGCTGACCGCCATCCTGCCCGGGGTCGCCTTGTCGAACCTGTGGTCGCTGGTCGGCGTGGCGGAGCGCGCGCTGTCCGCCGTGTCGCTGATGGTGATCGTCACGGCCCTGCTGGGGCTGGTGACGACGCTGCTGGCCTCATTGGAGGAACGGCGGCGCGAAATGGCGATCCTGCGCGCCAACGGGGCCAGTCCGCGCACCGTCATGGCGCTGCTGACCGCCGAATCGGGGATGATCGCGCTGGCGGGGGCGCTGCTGGGGCTGGGGTTTCTCCATATCCTGCTCTTTGCGCTGCAACCCCTTCTCGACAGCCGTTTCGGCCTCTATCTAAAAGTTGATCCCCCCGGTCTGCGCGAAGGCGCTATACTCGCCTTCATCGTCCTCGCGGGGGTCGTTGCGGGTCTCGTTCCGGCATGGCGGGCATATCGCCGGTCCCTCGCCGACGGCATGTCGATCAGGAGTTAATCATGCGCGCTCTGCTTTTTGCCACGGCCCTCGGCCTGACCCTCCCTCTGCCCCTCGCCCTTCCGGCGCAGGCCTTCGACTTTCAGGAACTGTCGAAGGCGCTGTTCGGGTCGTCGCAGGTGTTCGGCACCGAAGACCCCGATGCCCGCGCGATCGAGTGGAAGGATCTGTCTCCCCCCCTGTCGGCAAAGGCCCAGGGTGCCGCCGCGAAGCTCAACGCCATGATCGACGCGATGGACGACGAGGATATCGCCGAGGCGATGGCCCTGATCGACGAGAACGGCACCGAACTGATGGAGGAACTCGACGGCGAGACGGTCTCGCTGGAAGGGTATCTCGTGCCGCTCGATTTCGAGGCGACCGAGGCGAAGGCCTTCGTCCTCGTCCCCTATATGGGCGCATGCATCCACGTGCCGCCCCCGCCCCCGAATCAGGTCGTCTTCATCGAATTCGAGGACGGCATCCCGATGGAGGCGCTGGAGAAGAATATCTGGACCCCCTTCCGCGTGACCGGACCCCTGCGCGCGGTCCCCACGAGGACGGAGCTGGCGGATGTCGGCTACCAGATGTCCGCCGGCAGCATCCGGATCTCCGAACTGTAGGGCGCCGCGCCGGTGGCCGCCCGGGCGACGGGCGGTCGGCTTTCCGGGCGACCCTGCCCGATCCTGCGGATATCCCGCGCTCGTGGGCGACAGCCGATCCGAAAGCGGATGGAAGCCCGCGAACCGCACGATGATATCGCCCCCCTCCCCGAACGTCGCCGGACACGCTCCCCCGTGAAGCGAGTCCGCGAAGGAAGAAGAAAGAGGGGAGGGTCGATAGGTCTCGGCGAAAAGAAGGGCGGTCGGACCGCGAAGATCGCGCCAGCCGGATTCCCGAACCCCGAAGGAGTGCGGAGAACGACGGGCAGAGGCACCGCCCGCCCGGCATGGCCCGCCTGGTAGTCCCTAGGGGAATCGAACCCCTCTTTCCAGGTTGAAAACCTGGCGTCCTAACCGATAGACGAAGGGACCATCAAGCGGAGCGCATTCCTTACAAAAGCCTGTGCACCCTTGCAAGCATGTTTTACGCCCCATCCGGGGTTTTACGCTCCCGTCTCCACGAAGGATACCAGACCATGACGATCCGGTCAGACCACGCCTTTCGCGCGACCTCGAATTACGGGCGGTCGGCGGAGATGACGTACGGGGGCGCGCTCAGCTTCCTGCGGCGGCGCTATACGCGGGATCTGGCGGGGGTGGACGTGGCGGTGACGGGCATTCCCTACGACGCATCGGTCACGAACCGGCCCGGGTGCCGCCTCGGCCCTGCGGCGATTCGCGCGGCGTCGGTGCAGTTGGCGGAACTCAAGGCGTTTCCGTTCGGGTTCGATCCGTTCGACACGCTGGCGGTGGTGGATTACGGCGACTGCTTTCTCGACCCGCACCACCCCGCCACGATCCCCGGGGCCATCGAGGCACACGCGGCGACGATCATCGAATCGGGGGCCAGGGTGCTGAGCCTCGGCGGCGACCATTTCGTCGCCTATCCGCTGCTGAAAGCCCACGCGGCCCGGCACGGACCCGTCGCGCTGGTGCAGGTGGATGCCCATTGCGATACCTGGGAGGATGACGGCACGCGCCTCGACCACGGCACGATGTTCGCGCGGGGCGTGGCCGAGGGGGTCATCGACGCGGGCCGGTCGATCCAGATCGGGCTGCGCACGTATAACGACAGCGATCACGGTTTCGAGATCCTGACCGCCCCCTGGGTCCACCGCAACGGCATCGACGCGGTGCTGGAGGCGGTGGCCGACCGGGTGGGCGATGCGCCGTGCTACCTGTCCTTCGACATCGACGGGCTGGACCCGGCCTTCGCGCCCGGCACGGGGACGCCGGTGCCGGGGGGGCTGGCGAGCTGGCAGGCGCTGGAACTGGTGCGGGGCCTGGGGGAGCTGGACCTGATCGGGATGGATGTCGTGGAAGTCTCGCCCCCCTACGACCACGCCGAGATCACCGCGCTGGCGGCGGCGACCATCGCCCATGACTGGCTGTGCCTGCTGGCCCGGAAGAAGGGGGCGCAGGGAAAGGTCGTGGGGCGGGTGTAGGGTCCGCCACCCGCGCCGGAGCGGTACCGTACGGAGCATCTCCGGGATCTCGCCGGCGGTACCCGGATAGGTCCAGATAGGCATTGCCGCACCGGTCGGTGATGCTATGGTGATCCGACGCAACCGGAACACCCCATGCATCTTCTCGCCTTCCTCCTCCGCCGTGCGGTCCAGGCCGTGATCGTGATGCTCGTCATCAGCGTCATCGGTTTCTCGATCCAGAGCAATCTGGGCGACCCCCTGCGCGAACTCGTCGGGCAGTCGGTATCCGAGGCGGAGCGCCAGGTCCTGCGCGACCGGCTGGGGCTGAACGATCCGTTCTTCACCCAGTATTTCCGCTTTCTGGGCAATGCGGTACAGGGCGATCTGGGGACGTCGTATTTCTTCAAGAAGCCGGCGCTGGAGGTCATTCTCGACAAGTTCCCCGCCACCTTCGAACTGGTCGTCGTCTCCTCGATCATCATCGTCGTGTTATCCGTCCCCGTCGGCATCCATGCCGCGCTGCACCCCCGGCGGTGGAGCGCGCGGCTGCTGATGAGCGCCAGTATCGTCGGCATCTCGGTCCCGGTTTTCCTGACGGCGATCCTGCTGATTTCGGTGTTCTCCGTCAGCCTCGGGTGGCTGCCTTCCTTCGGGCGGGGCGATACCGTGGAACTGCCCTGGGGGTGGGAGACGGGGCTGCTGACCCTCGACGGGTGGTCGCACCTGATCCTGCCGTCGCTGTCGCTCGCCTCGATCATGCTGCCGCTGTTCATCCGCCTGATCCGGGCCGAGATGATGGAGGCGCTGCGCACCGAATACGTCCGCTTCGCCTGGGCCAAGGGCATCGCCTCGCGCCGGGTGTGGCTGACCCATGCCTTCCGCAACACCCTGCTGCCGGTCATCACCGTGGGGGGCGTGCAGATCGGGACGCTGATCGCCTATACCATCCTGACCGAGACGGTATTCCAGTGGCCGGGCATGGGATTCCTGTTCCTCGAAGCCGTCAACCGCGTCGATACCCCGCTGATCATCGCCTACATCATCGTCGTCGGGCTGATCTTCGTGGTGGTGAACACGATCGTGGACCTGATCTACACGCTGGTGAACCCGATGATGAAGCTGCCGGGGGCGGTGGCATGAGTGTGTGGACCTGTTCTCCTGCCCCGGACTCGATCCGGGGCCTGTCGGGCCAGCGCCTCGACCCCGAAGGCCCCGGGTCTGCGCCCGGGGCAGGGGAGGGACGCCCATGACCCCGCGCATCGCCCTTGCCCGCTTCATCCGCGACCCCGGCGCGGTATTCGCCGCGCTGCTGCTGTTGTCGCTGGTCGCGATGGCGGTGCTGGCCCCGGTGCTGGCCCCGCAGAACCCCTACGACCCGATGCAGATCGACATCATGGATTCCGAACTGCCCCCCTTCTGGATCGCGGGCGGGGAGGAGCGGTTCCTGTTCGGCACCGATACGCAGGGGCGCGGGATTCTCTCGACGGTCATGTACGGCATGGGCGTGTCGCTGATGATCGGGCTGGGGGCCGTGGCGGTGCAGGCGTTCCTGGGCATCACCTTCGGGATGCTGGCCGGGTATTTCGGCGGCTGGATCGACAATTTCCTGATGCGGCTGGCGGATATCCAGCTCTCCCTCTCGACCCTGATGGTCGCCATCATCGTGCTGGCGGTGTTCCAGGCGGCGCTGGGACCGGGGGCCTATGCGGATCTGGCGATCTGGATGCTGATCTTCGTGATCGGCGTGGCCGAGTGGCCGCAATACGCCCGCACCGTGCGCGCCAACGTGCTGGTGGAAAAGAAGAAGGAATACGTCGACGCCGCCCGCCTGACCGGCATGCCCGCCCGGCGCATCATGGTGCGCCACATCCTGCCCAATACCCTGACGCCCCTGCTGGTCATCTCGACGATCCAGATCGCCAACGCCATCGTGGCCGAAGCCGCCCTGTCCTTCCTCGGCCTCGGGATGCCGGTCAATCAGCCGTCGCTCGGCTCGCTGATCCGGTCGGGGTTCGAGAACGTGTTCTCCGGCCAGTGGTGGATCACGGCCATCCCCGCCATCGTGCTGGTCGTCCTGATCCTCGCCATCAACCTGCTGGGCGACTGGCTGCGCGACACGCTGAACCCCAAGCTGTACAAGGGGACGTGACATGGGTGCGATCCGCAAATCCGATGTGCCGGTGATCATGACGGTCGAGGACTATCTCGGCTGGTCGACCGGAGCGCGCCCCGCATGGGAACTGCACTACGGCCATCCGGTACGGATGCAGTCGGAAAGCGTCGGCCACGGCGACGTGCAGTTCGCGATACGAACCGCCTGCAAGGCCGCGCTGACCCCCGATGCGCCCTGTCGTGCCAAGCAGGGGCCGGGGGTGCTGACCGCCGACAACGATGTCCGCATCCCGGACGTCTACATCGAATGCGCCCCCGACGACGACATTCGCAGCAGCATCGCCAACGAGCCTGTCGTCATCTTCGAAGTCAGCGTCACCTCGCTCGATTACGACATGGGCGACAAGCGCGGCATCTACTTCAACAATCCGCATGTCCGGCATTACATCGTCGTCGTCCCCGATACCCGCGCCGTCTATCACTGGCGGCGAGGCGTCTCCGATCCGGTCGAACTGTCGGAGAAGGGTCTGCTCGACCTGTCGCCGAACCCGGGCATCACGCTCGACATCACGTCGTTCTGGGCGGACCTTCCATGAGTCTCCTCGACGTCACCGATCTCGAAGTCTCCTTCGGTCGCCACAAGGCCCTGCGCGGGGTGTCGTTCTCCCTCGACAAGGGCGAGCGGCTGGGGATCGTGGGGGAATCCGGGGCGGGCAAATCCATGGCCGCCTTCGCGATCATCAACCTGATCTCGGACCCCGGGCGCATCACCGGCGGGTCCGTCACCTTCGACGGCCGGCGGCTGGATACCATGGATACCGAAGACCTGCGCGGCATCCGGGGGAATCGCATCGCGATGATCTTCCAGGACCCGATGATGACGCTCAACCCCGTGCTGACCATCGGCGAGCAGATGACCGAGACCATCCACGCCCACCGCGACGTGACGCAGGCGGAGGCCCGGCGCATCGCGGTCGAGAAGCTGGATCTGGTCGCCGTTCCCTCCCCCGCCGCGCGGATCGACAACTATCCGCACGAGCTGTCGGGCGGCCTGCGCCAGCGCGTCGTGATCGCGATTTCCCTGCTCTGCGACCCCGAAATCATCATCGCGGACGAGCCGACGACGGCGCTGGACGTGACGATCCAGGCCGAGATCATGGCCCTGCTGATGCGCCTGTGCGAGACGCAGGGCATGGGCCTGATCCTCATCACCCACGATCTGGCGGTGGTCTCAGAAAGCTGCCAGCGCCTCGCGGTCATGTATGCGGGCAAGGTGATCGAGCAGGGGCCGACGACGGCCATCCTGTCCGCCCCCCGCCACCCCTATACGCGCGGATTGCTGGGGGCCTTGCCGCAGATGAACACGCGCGGCGGATTGCTCAAGCAGATACGCGGGTCGATGCCGGGAATCGGCGACCTGCCGACCGGCTGCGCCTTCAACCCGCGCTGCGACCATGCGGTGCCGGAGTGCCGCGCGACGATCCCGCCGCTGGAGCCGGTCGCGCCGGGGCATGCGGCGGCGTGCCTTCGGGTGGGGGAGATTGCGTGACGATGTCGAAGATTTCTCCTGCCCCGCACTCGATGCGGGGCCGGTGTGAACTGTGTGCCGAAGCGCAAACAGGCCCCGGATCAGGTCCGGGGCAGGAGTTGCTGCGATGACCGATACCCCCCTCCTCTCCGCCTCCGGCGTCGAGGTCCGCTTTCCGATGCCGTCGCATTTCCTGCAACGCAGGAAGCCCGTCCTGCACGCCCTGCGCGGGGTCGATGTCGATATCCGGCGCGGCGAGGCGTTCTGCGTCGTCGGCGAATCGGGGTGCGGAAAGACCACACTGGGCCGCGTGATCATGGGCCTGCTGAACCCCTCGGCGGGCGAGATCCGCTACGAGGGCACCCGCATCGACACGCTGGACGAGGGCGACCGCCGCCCCTTCCGCCGCAGGATGCAGATGATCTTCCAGAACCCCTACGCCTCGCTCAACCCCCGCATGACCGTGCGCCAGACCCTGGCCGAATCCCTGCGCTATCTGGGCGAGGGGATGACGGCCGCGCAGGTGACCGACAAGATCGCCGAGACGATGGAGGCGGTCGGGGCCAGCGCCGAGTGGGGCGCGCGGATGCCGCACGAATTCTCGGGCGGCCAGCGCCAGCGCATCTCCATCGCCCGGGCGCTGATCACCGACCCGGAGTTCATCGTCGCGGACGAACCGATCTCGGCGCTGGATGTCTCGATCCAGGCACAGGTGCTGAATCTGCTGTCCAGAGCACGGCAGGAGCGGGGGCTGACCTATTTCTTCATCACCCACGACCTGTCCGTGGTCGAGCATTTCGGGGACCGGGTCGCGGTGATGTATCTGGGCGAGGTGGTCGAACTGTCCCCCGTGGCCGGGATTTTCGAGGCCCCGCAGCACCCCTACACACGCCTGCTGCTATCCGCGATTCCGCGCATCGGCGGCAATGCCTTCCGGGCCGAGCGCGCGCCGGGCGAAATCCCCACCGCCATCGACCCGCCGAAGGGCTGCGCCTTCGCCTCCCGCTGTCCGCTGGTCCATGACCGGTGCCGGGTCGAGAACCCCCGCCTGAAACCGACCCCTACGGGAACGATGGCGGCATGCCACGCGATCGAGGATGTCGCCGCGTAGAACGGGCGATCCCCGCAACCGGATGAATGTACCGCCGATCCGGGCAGCACCGCCATCGCGCCGGATCGTTGAAGGAATGGTGCCCCCGGACGGAGTCGAACCGCCGACCTTCGGTTTACAAAACCGCTGCTCTACCAGCTGAGCTACAAGGGCGTCCGGCGCAGATATACCGTTCCGGGCGGGGGGTGCAAGGGGGGTTTTCGGGGGATGGCGTCCGGAATGAGGGATGCCACCCGTCAGGCTATTCGTCCGCGACGATGCGCATCACTTCCCAGCGGCGCTTTGCGGGCGGGGTGCCGGGGCCGTCGTATCCGGCGACGATGGGGTCGGAGGCGAGGGTGAGGGCGTTGCGGGCGGCATAGGCCGTGATCGCGGCATCGGCGGCGTCGATGCCGGCCCGGGATTTCGCGCCGGTGAAGCGGTAGGCGAGCCGGGTCTCGGCCGGGATTTCCCTGACGGTCACCGACGGATCGTCGGGGGTCGGCAGTGTCTCCATCGTCCAGGACCGGGGCATCGAGAAGCGCACGATGTAGCGGCCCTCCCCGGCGGACCCGGTGGTGACGGGGGCGGTCATGGCGATCCGCGTACCGGTCGCCTGACGCTCCGTGGTCTGGTCTTCCGGGGTCTGGTCCTGCGCGGGTTGCGTCGTCACCGGCGCGGTCATCGCGATTTCGTCCGACCCGGTATTGCCGCCGAAGATGTACCCGGCGAGGGGGCGAAAGCCCATGCCCGAGGCCGCATCGCGCGAGGGGGCCTCGACGGTGACCTCGGCCACGATATGCGGGGCGTAGCTGCGCAGCTCCACACCGTCCGCGCTGCCGACGACGGTGTATTCCGGCTGTTCGGTATCCTCTGCTGCTGCGGCGGCGGTGACGGTGCCGAGGCTGGCCATGGCGAGCAGGGTGATGGTTTTCGTAAGCATCATGGGCGGGGTTCCTTCGATGGCATGCGCGTCCCTCGTGCAGGGACAAGCGCGGTCGGGCGATGGGAGTTCCGTGACAGGTTGACACGCCCGCCGCGCTCTGCATGATTGCGCCCATGCATAGTCTTTCGCGCCTGCTGCTTCTAATCCGCCTCTGAGCGCACCCGGATCGTGGTGCGGCGCTCAGAGGATCGTGCGCGCACCCCGGCCCCCCCTTGCATTCTTCGACAGACAGGCATCGCCATGACTTCCCGAGACAATTCCGCGCAGGATGACGCCCCCGACCGTGACCGCGTCCTGATCTTCGACACCACCATGCGCGACGGCGAGCAATCCCCGGGCGCGACCATGACGCTGGAGGAGAAACTCCAGATCGCGGCCCTGCTGGACGAGATGGGCGTCGATATCATCGAGGCGGGCTTTCCGATCGCTTCCGACGGCGATTTCGAGGCGGTGACGGAGATATCCAAGATCCTTCAGAATGCCGTGACCTGCGGCCTCGCCCGCGCGTCGAAGGGCGATATCGAGCGGGCCTGGGGCGCGCTGCAACACGCCAGGAAACCCCGCATCCATACCTTCATCGGCACCTCGCCCCTGCACCGCGAACATCAGTTGTCCATGAGCAAGGCGCAGGTGCTGGACAAGATTCGCGAGACCGTCACCTTCGCGCGCAGCCTGTGCGACAACGTGCAGTGGTCGCCGATGGATGCGACCCGGACGGAGGAGGACTATCTGGTCGAGACGGTCGCGCTGGCGGTCGAATGCGGGGCGACGACGATCAATATCCCCGACACGGTGGGGTATACGGCTCCGCGCGAGAGTGCGGCGCTGATCGCGATGCTGCACGAAAAAGTGCCGGGGCTGGCCGATTGCGTGGTCGCGACGCACTGCCACAACGATCTCGGCATGGCGACGGCCAACGCGCTGGCGGCGGTCGAGGCCGGCGCGCGGCAGATCGAATGCACGATCAACGGTCTGGGCGAGCGGGCGGGCAATACCGCGCTGGAGGAAGTCGTAATGGCGATGAAGGTGCGCCGCGACATCCTGCCCTACCGCACCGGCATCGACACGACGAAGATCATGAAGGCGAGCCGCCTCGTCTCCACCGTGTCCGGCTTCAACGTCCAGTACAACAAGGCGATCGTCGGCAAGAACGCTTTCGCTCACGAATCCGGCATCCACCAGGACGGCATGCTCAAGAACGCCGAGACGTTCGAGATCATGCGCCCCGAGGATGTGGGCCTGACCGAGAGCAATCTGGTCATGGGCAAGCATTCGGGCCGCGCGGCCTTCAAGGACAAGCTCGCGCAGTTCGGCTACGACATCGGCGACAATGCGTTTCAGGAGGCGTTCGTGCGCTTCAAGGCGCTGGCCGATGCGAAGAAGGAAATCTACGACGACGACATCATCGCCCTGATCGAGGATACCCAGACGAGCGCGGCCCATGGCCGGATGCGCCTGGTGGATCTCGACATGGTCTGCGGCACGCGCGGCCCGGCGACGGCGACGCTGGTGATGGAGATCGACGGGGTCGAGCACCGCCACGAGACGACGGGGAACGGCCCGGTCGACGCGACCTTCAACGCCGTCAAGGCGCTGGTGCCCCATACCGCGCGGCTGAAGCTGTATCAGGTCCACGCCGTCACCGACGGCACCGACGCGCAGGCCGAAGTCTCTGTGCGGCTGGAGGAGGACGGCAAGATCGTCTCGGGCCACGCCGCCAATGCCGATACGCTGGTGGCATCGGGCCGCGCCTATATCAACGCGCTGAACAAGCTGATGGTCCGCCGCGAGAAGACCGCGCCCGCCCGGTTGGAGGCGGCGCTGGAGGCTCCGTTGGATGCGGCGGAGTAGTTTTCACTTTGGCACATGAAAGGCTTTACCGCATGGACTCCCCCGCCGTATAAGCGCGGAAATACAATTCGGCCCTGCGGGGCGGGGGATTTTTCGCGATGTTCGGTCTTTTCAGCGTGTTCTCTTCGGACATGGCCATCGATTTGGGGACCGCGAATACGCTGGTCTACGTCAAAGGGCGCGGAATCGTCCTGAACGAGCCGTCCGTCGTCGCGCTTCAGGTGCGGGGCGAGCACAAGGACGTTCTCGCGGTCGGGGCCGAGGCCAAGGCCATGCTGGGGCGCACCCCGGGGCGGATCGAGGCCATCCGGCCCATGCGCGACGGGGTCATTGCCGATTTCGACGTGGCCAAGGCGATGATCAAGGATTTCATCCAGCGGGTGCAGAAACGCTCGCTCCTCTCGCGGCCCTTCATCCTGATCTGCGTGCCGTCGGGCGCGACGGCGGTGGAACAGCGCGCGATCAAGGAAGCGGCGATGGAGGCCGGGGCCCGGGCCGTCAAGCTGATCCCCGAACCCATCGCGGCGGCCATCGGTGCGGGCATCCCCGTGGTCGAGCCGGAGGGGTCGATGGTCGTGGATATCGGCGGCGGCACCACCGAGGTGGCCGTCATCGCCCTGCGCGACATCGTCTATGCCCGATCCGTCCGGGTGGGCGGCGACAAGATGGACGAGGCGATCATCAGCTACCTGCGCCGCAACCACAACCTGCTGGTCGGGGAGACGTCGGCCGAGAAGATCAAGATGCATATCGGCATCGCCTGCTCGCCCGCCGACGGCCAGGGCCAGTACATGAACGTGCGCGGGCGCGACCTGATCAACGGCGTCCCCAAGGAGATCACGATCAACCAGGCCCAGATCGCCGAGGCGCTGGCCGAACCCGTGGGCCAGATCGTCGAGGCGGTGAAGGTCGCGCTGGAGGCGACGCCCCCCGAACTCGCCTCCGACATCGTGGACAAGGGCATCATGCTGACCGGGGGCGGGGCGCTGCTCAGCCAGCTGGATGCGGTGCTGCGCGACGATACCGGCCTGCCGGTGATGATCGCGAACGACCCCCTCAACTGCGTGGCGCTGGGCACCGGGCGCGCGCTGGAACACATGAACGCCCTGCACCATGTTCTGATCGAATAGAGATTTTTCGAAGACCGCGTTAAGGTTGCCGGGATAACGTACACCGAACACACAACGTTCACCGGCGGACAAGACCCAGCGACATGGCCTATCAGATACTTGGAAACGGTGTGCCCTTCTGGCGTCTGATCGGGCGCGGGGTCGGCGTGGGTGCCTTGCTGGCAGCGGTCGCGATCTACATTCTCGGCATCACCTCCGACCCGCGCCTGCAATCGCTGCGCGAGGTGGCACTGGATATCTCGGCCCCGGTGACCGGTATTCTGGGCGCGCCGCTGCGCATGGTGCGGCGGGGCGCGGACGATGCGGGGGAGTTCCTCGACATGGCCGCCTACAACCGTCAGCTGCGCAAGGATATCGTGGGTCTCAGCCGATGGCGCGAGGTGGCCCTGCGGCTGGAGGCGGAGAACGCGCAGTTGCGGGCGCTGAACAAGGTGACGCTCGCGCCGCGATTCGACTACATCACCGCGCAGGTCGTCGGCAATTCGGGCGGGGCCTTCACCCAGTCGATCACCATCAATGCGGGCCGGGCGCAGGGCGTTCGCGCCGGCACCGTGGTCATGGACGGCACGGCGGCCATCGGGCGCGTGGTGGCGCTGGGCGAGAACGCGGCGCGGGTCGTGCTGGTCACCGATGCGTCCAGCCGCATCCCCGTGCAGCTCAAACCCGGCGACATCCGCGCCCTGCTGATCGGCGACAATACCGCGCGGCCGAAGCTGCAATTCCTGTCCAAGCCGGGCAACGTGGTCAAGGGCCAGCGGGTGCTGACCTCGAACCACGGCGGCGTCTTCCCGAAGGGCCTGCCGCTCGGCACGGTCGACGCGCTGGTCGACAATGTCGTGCGCGTCGCGCCCAGCGCGGATTTCCGGCAGCTGGAATTCGTGCGGCTGGTGATCGAGCGGGTGGATCTGACCATCGATTCGGATGCCGTGCTGATCGTGCGCGCCGACGGACGGGTCGAGCAGGAACGACCCGCCCGCGACGCGGAGGACGAGGAGTGAAGGCGCTCTGGGCCTCCGTCTGGACGGTCGCGCTGGTGGTCATGACGACCCTGTTCGGCATCTTCCTGTCGAATGTCGCGCTGGGCATCGGGCCGGTCTCGACGCCGTGGCCGCGCTTCGGTATCGTGCTGGTGTTCTTCTGGATGCTGCACCGGCCCGGGATCATGACGATCCTGATGATCTTCGCGCTGGGGCTGGCGCAGGATCTGGTGCTGCGCGACGTGCCGGGGGCGGGGGTGCTGGCGCTGATGATCGCCGCGCTGCTGCTGGACCGGATGGTCCCGCCGCTGCGCACCCTGCCGCTGGTCTGGCGGTGGCTGGGCTTCGGGGTGTTCGTCGCCCTCGTCTGCGCGCTGGAATGGGTGCTGACCTCCGCCGCGTACCTGTCGATGCAGCCCGTCGATCTGGTGCTGATGCAGGGCGGCATGACTTTTCTGGTCTATCCGGTTATCTCGATAGCCCTGCGGCAGGTGCTGCGGATCGGTCGGGCGCCGCGCCGGGCATTCTGAGTGCCGGGTCTTCTAACTACTGGGAGCGTGAATCATGGCCATGCGCCGCTATACCAACCAGCATGACCGCAGCGTGTTCTCGCGCCGGGCACTGGTGCTGTTCGGGGCGCAGGGTGCGCTGGCGGCGGGCCTGGGCGCGCGGATGTACCAGTTGCAGATCGTCGAGGGCGACATGTACGCCGCCCGGGCCGAGCGTTCGCGCATCCGTCCGTCGCTGCTGGCCCCCGTGCGCGGCCAGATCGTGTCGCGCGACGGCAAGCCGCTGGCGGTGAACCGGCACAACTACCGCGTCGTCCTGTACCGCGAGGATGCCGACGATGTCGAGGCGGCGCTGCTGAAACTGTCCGAGATCATCCCGATCCCCCCCCTGCGCCGGGCCGCGCTGCTGGAGGAGATCCGCCGCACCCGCGCCTTCCTGCCCGTGGTGCTGGCCGAGAACCTGAAATGGGAGGAATTCGCGGAGGTGAACGCCAACGCCCCCGCCATGGCCGGAATCGCCCCCGAACTGGGCCTGACGCGGCACTACCCGGAGGGCGACTATACCGGCCATATCGTCGGCTACGTCGCCGCCGCCTCGGAACGCGACATCGACCGCGCGGGCGAGGACGGGCCGGTCCTCAAGCTGCCCGGGATGCGCATCGGCAAGTCGGGCGTCGAGCGGGTCGAGGAGATCGCCCTGCGCGGCAAGGCGGGTCTCAGCCGCGTCGAGAAGGACGTGCACGGCCGCCCCATCCGCGAACTCGAACGCCGCGAGGGAACCCAGGGCGAGGATCTGGAACTGACCGTCGACCTGGATCTCCAGAAATACGCCATGCAGCGGATGGGCGAGGAGAGCGGCGCGGTCACCGTGATGGATATCTACGACGGCGACGTGCTGGCCATGGCCTCGACCCCCGGCTTCGATCCGAACGGCTTCGTGCTGGGCCTGTCCCAGAAGGAATGGCTCGCCCTGCGCGACGCCGAAAAGCGCCCCCTGAACAACAAGGCGGTATCGGGGCTGTATCCGCCCGGCTCCACCTTCAAGATGGTGGTCGCCATCGCGGCGATGGAGGCGGGCCTGACCGGGCCGGGGCATGCGGTCTATTGCGGCGGGCATATCGAACTGGGCAGCCATCGCTTCCACTGCTGGAAGCGTGGCGGGCATGGCACCGTCAGCCTGCACGAGGGGCTGAAACAGTCCTGCGACGTCTATTTCTACGATCTGGCCAAGCGCATCGGCATCGACCGTCTGGCCGAGACGGCGCGGAAATTCGGCATCGGGGTCCTGCCCGAGATCGGGCTGGTGGATACGAAATCGGGCCTGATGCCGGACAAGACATGGAAGCGCGCGCGCCGCAACGAGCCGTGGCATCCCGGCGAGACCCTGCATGCGGGGATCGGGCAGGGCTACATGCAAAGCTCGCCCCTGCAGTTGGCGGTGATGGCGTCGCGTATCGCGAATGGTGGCTATATCGTCGATCCGCGCCTCGTGCGGGCGCGCAACGAGGAGCGGGTGAAGGCCAATTCCCTGCGCGGCATCGGCATCGACAAGGCGCATATCGAGGCGGTGAAGCGCGGCATGTACGGCGTGGTGAACGAGCCGGGCGGCACTGCCTACCGCTCGCGCATCGCCTCGCCCGGTCACGAGATGTGCGGCAAGACCGGCACGGCCCAGGTGCGCCGCATCACGACCGCCGAGCGCGCGACGGGGGTGCTGAAGAACAGCGAACTGCCCTGGCGGCTGCGCGACCACGCCTTGTTCGTGGCGCATACCCCCGCCGAGGACCCCCGCTACGCGATTTCGGTCGTGGTCGAGCACGGGGGCGGCGGCTCCAGCGTCGCGGCCCCGATCGCGCGGGACGTATTGCTGAAACTGCACTTCCCGAACGAGATACCGGAGGGCGTGGTGCCGAGGGGCGCGAAACCCGTCTTCGTCGCCGAGACCGACGACGACCCCGAGAGCGAGGACGCCTGATGGCCAGCCTCGCCAACCACGGCACCGCCGGGCCGACCCTGCCGCAGAAGCTGCTGCGGCTGAACTGGCCCCTCGTCGTCCTGATCCTGCTGGTCGCGGGGATCGGCTTCGCGATGCAGTATTCGGTGGCCGACGGCGATCTCGACCCCTGGGCGCGCAGGCAGATGATCCGCTTCGCCGTCAGCTTCATCGGCATGCTGATCGTGGCGATGGTCGATATCCGGTTCTGGCGGGGGACGGCCTATGCCTTCTACGGCCTGTCGCTCGCGCTGCTGGTGGCGGTGGAGGTGGCGGGCAGCGTCGGCATGGGCGCGCAACGCTGGATCGAACTCGGGCCGATCCGGTTGCAGCCGTCCGAACTGATGAAGGTGGCGCTGATCGTCGCGCTGGCGCGGTACTTCCACGACATGAACCCGCGCAACGTGCGCCACGTCCTGACGCTGATCCCGCCCTTGCTGATGATCGCGGCCCCGGCGGCGCTGGTGGTCAAGCAGCCCGATCTGGGCACGGCGGTCCTGCTGTCCGCCGGGGGGATCGTCATAATGTTCCTCGCCGGGGTCAGCCTGTGGTTCTTCGCGGCGCTGGTGGCGGGGACGGGGGGGATGGTCTATGCCGTCTTCGCGTCCAAGGGGCAGGACTGGGCACTGCTGAAGCCGTACCAGTACGACCGCATCGCCGTGTTCCTGAACCCCGAACTCGACCCGCGCGGGGCGGGGTATCACATCACCCAGTCCAAGATCGCCTTCGGGTCGGGCGGCATGACGGGGGAGGGATATCTGCAAGGCCCGCAATCGCGGCTGGACTTCCTGCCCGAAAAGCACACGGATTTCATCTTCACGGTGCTGGGCGAGGAATTCGGACTGGTCGGGTCGCTGGTGCTGCTGGGCCTCTACATGGTCGTATTGCTGTTCGGCCTGCTGACGGCCCTGCGCATCCGGCACCTGTTCGGGCGGCTGGTGGCGGCGGGGATCTGCATGACCTTCTTCGCCTATTTCGCGATCAACATGGCGATGGTGATGGGGCTGGCCCCGGTGGTCGGCGTGCCGCTGCCGCTGGTCAGCTACGGCGGCACGTCGATGCTGGTCATCCTGTTCGGCTTCGGCCTGCTGCTGAGTGCGCAGGTGCACGGACAGGTCGTGTTCCCGCGCCGGGGGACGGTGGTTTAGGAAGTTCTATCCACCCTGTCCCGGGCAACGACCCGGGACCGCGCAGAACGCGCACGGACCATCATGGCCCCGGGTGTTGCCGCGAGGCGAGGTCCCGTCTTCCTACCGCTCGACCGGTTCGGCGATCCGGATATTGCGCATCGAGATATCGGCCTCGGCGGTGAAATACCCGAAGCCTTTCCATCCCTGCCGGAACACCGTGTCGCGGGCGGTGATGATCGGGCGGCCGTCGATCAGCACGAACATCTGGCCATCGGCCAGACGCGCCCAGCGCAACTGGTGCGGCTTGCCGGTGGTGAAGCCGGGGGCCTCGACCTTCATGATGTCCTTGTACCCGCTGGACCCGCGCCGGGCCAGCACGACCAGCGGCATCGGCCCCGCGCGCACTTCCAACCGATAGCCCAGCCAGTTGGCCCCGCCCTGGTGCATGATGAAATGCGCGGCCCCCTCGCCGCCATGGTCGGTGATCGTGGTGACGAGCGAGAAGGCGTTGCCGATATCGGTCTGCGCCTCGATCAGCGAGGCCCCGCTGTCGCCCGCCGCTTCCTGCACCTCGGGCTTGCCGTCGCCGATCAGGTATTGCAGCAGCACCTGCGGCGTGACCTGCGCGGGTTCGGCCATTTCGGGCGCGAAGGGGCGCAGGCCAAAAGCGGGGTCGATGGTGAACTGCCCCTGACGCACGTTCCATGCGGGGTTCGACAGGTAGTCCCCGTCCATGAAATCGTCGCGCAGATACACGGTCGCGGCGGAGGTGGGGGGCAGGGCCTGGGGCAGTTCCACCGGTGCCGGCACCGCCTCGACCACCCCGTCGGGGACCAGGTCCATCGGCACGTCCGACGCCGTGAGGGGCAGCGGGACCGGGACCGGCTGGGATTCGGGTTCCGGCATCATCGCCATTTCGGTCTCGCCGGGCGTCTCGTCCTGCGCATCCTCGACCGGCTCGTCGATTTCGGGCGGATCGGCGGGGGGCGTTCCTGCGACAGGCGTTCCTGCGGGAGGGGGAGGCCCGACGAATTCGGCCTGTTCCGGCTCCCGCGCCTCCGCCCCGTCCGGATCGACGGGCATGGCGCGGTACCGTTCGGCCAGCTCCTTCAGGTCTTCGAGAAAACCGGGGCTGGCCGCGCGATAGCGTTCGCCCAGCGACACGATGCGCGACAACTCGTCCGAGAAATCGCGCAGGGCTTCGGATTCCGTGATTTCCGGCGCGGCGGGCTGCGGCGGCACCGGCGGGCGCGGGGCGGCCTGCGGGACCGGCTGCGGCTGCGGCTGCGGCTCGGACGGGGCGAATTGCGGCGCGGGCGGGATGAAGACGGTCCCGGAGGGCGGCTGATACTGCTCGACCGGGCCGAGGGGGCGGGTCTGGGTGATGCCCTGCTGGGGCAGCGCCTGCGGCGGAACCGGGCGGAACCGGCGCGCATCCGGCTCGGGGTCGAACACGACGGGCGGGGGCTGCACCGCAGGAACCGATTCGTAGTACAACGGCTGCGTCTGAAGCGGCACCTGCTGCGGCGGCGGGGCGTAATAGGGTTGCGGCGGCGGAAAGGCGGGGCGGGCGACCGGCTGCTCGCCGTACAGGACGGTCTGCGCTCCGACCGGGAGGATGGCGGTGGCCAGCGCGATCAGGCTGGCAGTCGTGGTTCTGAGCATCGAATCTTCCTTATCGACCGTTTTCGCGGACGGCGCCCCCACGCCTTCCGCTGCGACGAACCATAGCGCGAAAGGGGCCGCCGCGCCACGCCTTCCGCCGATCCCCGTACATTATATGGGGATCGGCGAACGCGCGCGCCGCCGAAAACCATTCCGTTTCGCGCCTCGTAGGGGTACTGCGAACACCGCCGGTTTGGCGATACTGTGACGGGAGGCGAGGATGACGCGGGTTTTGTATGCGGGCGACCCCGACGAGGCGGGCGCGTGGCGCGACCGGTTGCTGGCGCTGAAGCCGGATCTGGACCTGACGCTCGATATCGACGTCATCGATCCGGACGACGTGGATATCCTGATCTACGAGGCCAGCGGGCCGGTGAAGGATCTGGCCCCCTATGCCGGGGTCGCCGCGATCCAGAACCTGTGGGCGGGGGTCGAGGCGATCCTGGCCAATCCCACCCTGCCCGACGCGCCGGCCCTGTGCCGCATGGTCGAACCGGGGCTGACGATCGGGATGACGGATTATGTCGCCGGCCACGTCCTGCGCCTGCATCTGGGCATGGACCGGCACCGCACGCGGCAGGCATGCGGGGAATGGTCGACCGACAACCCGCCGCTGTCCACCGACCGGACGGTCGGCATCGCGGGCTTGGGCGAGCTGGGCCGGGATGTCGCGGAAAAGCTGGCTTTCCTGCGCTTCGAGGTGTCGGGGTGGAGCCGCTCGCCCAAGACCATCGAGGGGGTGCGCTGCCTGCACGGGCCGGACGGGCTGGCCACCCTGCTGGCGGAATCCGACATCCTCGTCCTGCTCGCCCCCCTGACGCCGGAGACGGAAAACCTGCTCGACGCCCCGCGAATCGCGGCGATGAAACCGGGCGCCCATATCATCAATGTCGCGCGGGGGCCGCTGATCGACGACGACGCGCTGCTGGCGGCGCTGGATTCGGGGCAGGTGGCCAGCGCCACGCTCGATGTCTTCCGCACCGAACCCCTGCCCGCCGGGCACCCTTATTGGAGCCACCCTTCCGTCACCATCAGCCCGCATATCGCCAGTATCACCCGCCCCGAAACGGCGGCGAAGGTGGTCGTCGAACAGATCGACCGCCACGAGCGGGGCGCGCCTTTCGCGCATGTCGTGGACCGCAGGAACGGATACTGAAGGTTTTTTGCGGATTATGCGTGTTCGACGGTCGATTCTGTGCTGCTATGCAGCATGGCGTGCGGATGGTAGGCGAGTGGCGGCGATGAATGATCAGGAACCGGAGCAGAGGGAGACGCGCAACGTCACCTTTCTGGAGCCGCCCAAGCAGAAAAAATGGTGGACCAACCTGCGGTCCAACTTCCTGACGGGCTTCGTCGTCTTCGCGCCGATCTCGATCACGATCTACCTCGTCTGGACCTTCGCCGAGTTCGTCGACGCGCGCGTCCTGCCCCTCGTCCCCATCGTCTACAAGCTGGAGGACTACCTGCCGATCTCGCTGCCGGGCCTCGGGGTGGTGGTGTTCTTCTTCATCGTCGCGGGTCTGGGTGCGCTGACCAAGGGCCTGTTCGGGCGGCAGATCTTCCGCATCGGCGAAGGCTTCGTCGATCGCATGCCGGTCGTGCGCTCGATCTACAATGCCCTCAAGCAGATCGTCGAGACCATCTTCGCCCAGGGCGGCAAGGACAGCTTCGACAAGGTCTGCATGATCCAGTACCCGCGCGAGGGGATCTGGGCGCTGGCCTTCATCTCGACCGATACCACCGGCGAGGTGCTGTCGCGCTCGGGCGAGGACGCGATGATGAGCGTCTTCCTGCCCACGACCCCCAACCCGACCTCCGGCTTCCTGCTGTTCCTACCCGCCCGCGACGTGGTGGTGCTGGACATGAGCGTCGAGGACGCCGCCAAGCTCATCATCTCCGCCGGTCTGGTGACCCCGCCCTGGGACACGGCGGCACCCGGCGAGGCGGCAATGCCCGGGGCCGGGGCCGGGAACCGGGGGCATTCTTCCCTGTCGGCGGAAAATGGCAGAGAGGAAGGGATTCGAACCCTCGAAGGGCTTTAACACCCTTACTCCCTTAGCAGGGGAGCGCCTTCAGCCACTCGGCCACCTCTCCACGGACGGGGATAGCGGCCAAGCCCGCGCGGATCAAGGGGTTTTTGGTGACGCGGAGCATTCGGGAGCGGCGGGCGAGACCGTGCGGTGTGCGGGCGTGCATTTCGGGGGGGCGGACGCCGCCCTTCGCGCGCCCGGACCGGTGTTCACGTTCGCTCGACGGCATTGACCCGGCCCCGCCGATCCATCATTGTCCCCCTCCCTGCATCCAGGGCGCGAAAGGGAGACGTCCCATGATCCAGTCGGCCAAGCACCCCCAGACGGAAATCTCGACCTGCGATCCGGTGTGGAACGCGGTGCAGCGCGATGCCGAGGCGATGCGCCTGGCGGAACCGGCGCTGTCCTCGCTGCTGCACGAGAACGTGCTGGGGCGGCCGACCTTCGAGGCGGCGCTGGCGGCGCGCATCGCGGCCAAGCTGCACGTGAACGAGATGAAGGAGGCGAGCCTGCGCGAATCCTTCTCGCAGATCCTGTACGAGGCCCCCGAGATCGGCGAGAAGGCGCGGGCGGATATCGTCGCCGTCTTCGAGCGCGACCCCGCCTGCACCAGCTATGTCCAGCCGCTGCTGTTCTTCAAGGCGTTCATGGCGCTTCAGGCGTCGCGCATCGCCCATTCGCTGTGGAACAACGGGCGCAGGCCCTTCGCGCAGTTCCTGCAAATGCGGATCGCGGAGGTGTTCGCGCTGGATATCCACCCCGGCGCGCGGATCGGCAAGGGGATCATGATCGACCACGGCACCGGCGTCGTGATCGGCGAGACGGCGGTGGTGGGCGACGACGTCTCGATCCTGCACGGCGTCACGCTGGGCGGCACGGGCAAGGAGGACGGCGACCGGCACCCCAAGATCGGCAACGGCGTGCTGATCGGCGCGGGGGCCAGCATCCTCGGGAATATCCGGGTCGGGGCCTGCTCGCGGGTGGGGGCGGGGTCGGTGGTGCTGTCGCACGTGCCGCCCTGCAAGACCGTCGCGGGGGTGCCGGCGCGGATCGTGGGGGACGCGGGCTGCGCGCATCCCTCGCAGTCGATGGACCATACGCTCGCCTTCGACAGCGGGGCGTGGTTCGATGCGGGAAGCGGTATCTGATACCGGCGGCCCCGGCTGCTGACCGCGTCGTCCATTCGCGCGGGGCGATCGGGCGGATTCCCGGCTTGTGCCGACCGGCTCCGTCGCCGGAACTGTTCCGGTATGCGCAGGATCAGCGTTCGGTCAGCTTCAGTTCGATGCGGCGATTGCTTGCATAGGCCTCCGCCGATTGTTCGCGCGTCAGGGGGCGGAACTCGCCGAAGCCGGTGGGGGCGAGGCGGCGGGGCGCGATGCCGTGCGCGTCGATCAGATAGCGGGCGACGGACAGGGCGCGGGCCTGGGACAACTCCCAGTTGTCCTGGAACCGGGTGCGCCCGGGCAGCATCCGGCGGCGGTCGGTATGGCCGTCGATGCGCAGGATCCAGTCGACATCGTCGGGGATATTGGCGGCGATATCGGTCAGGATCTCGGCGAACTTGCCCAGTTCCTCGATCCCCTGCTCGTTCAGGTCGGCGGAGGCGGGTTCGAACAGAACCTCGGACTGGAACACGAAGCGGTCGCCCTTGATCAGGATGTCGTCGCGCCCGGCCAGCGCCTCGCGCACCCGGCCGAAGAATTCGGAGCGGAAGGCGGACAGTTCGTCGACCTGATCCTCCAGCGCGAGACGTCTTTCCTCCAGCGCGCGGTTCTTCTCGGCCAGCGCGGTATTGAGGCGCTGCCCCAGCGAATCGATCACCTCGCCCTTGCGCTCGGCATCCTGCGCGACCTGCTCGCGGGCGGTTTCGCTGATCTGGAGTTCGGCACTGATGGCGGCGAGCTGCTCGCGCAGGGCGCGGGTCTGCTCGTTCAGCAGGGCGAGCTGTTTCTGCTCCTCCGCCGATGCCTCGGACAGGGTGGCGAGTTCGGAGCGGGCGAGCGCGAGCATCACGTCCTTCTCCTCCAGACTGCCGCTCGTCGCGCCCAGCGTGTTCCTGAGTTCGCCCTCGGCCTGGCGGGCGGCGGCCAGCAGCAGCAGGGTTTCCTCTGCCCGCCCGCGCGCGTCGTCCAGGGCCAGTTCCATGGCGGTCAGTTCGGTGGTCGAGTCGGCCAGCCGCTTGCGCAGGGCTTCGGCCCCGGCGATCTCCAGCGCCCGGGCGCGCTCCGCCTCGCTCAGGGAACTGGCGGTCTCGTTCAGGGCCGCTTCGGTGGCGGCGAGGTCGCTGCGCAGCGTCTCGGCCAGCGCCTCCAGCGCGCGCTGTTCGGCGGCGGCGCGCAGGGCTGCGTCGCGTTCGGCATCGCGCTCGGTCTCGGCGATGGCGAGGGTGGCAGCCAGCGCTTCCAGCCGCCGCTCGGCCTCGGACTTTTCATCCGATACCGTGGCGAGGGTGGATCGCAGCAGCGATTCGCGCGTCTCCGCCGCCGCGCGCTCGCCCTGTTCCAGCGACAGCATGTCGGACAGGGAATCGAGCCGACCCGTCAGGCTGGACAGGGCGGAATCCTTGTCGATGATCTGCTCCTCCTGCCCCTCGATCGTCTCGCGCAGGAAGTACTGCGTGATCATGAAGATCGACAGGACGAAGGTGAAGACGAGGAGCATCGCCGTCATCGCATCGACGAAGCCGGGCCAGATGCCCATGCGGAACGAATCACCGTTGCGGCGGCGCAGGGCCATGGCTCTAGCCCTCCAGCTCGCCGCGCGCCGCCGATTCGATGGTGCGCCTCAGGGTACGGATTTCGCCGCGCATGTCGGCGGTCGCCTCGGCGCGGCCCGATGCGACTTCCTCGATCAGGCGCAGCATGTGGCGGTCGATGCTGTCGATGCGGGCGCGGGTGCCCTCGTCCATGCCGCCCAGCACGCCCTTGTTGCGCTCGACCGCGACGACGAGGGCGTCGCGCAGGGCGTTCTGGCTCTCGGACAGGTCGCGCGCCAGCGAATGGTCGGCCTGCATCCGCTCGGCCACGACGGCCAGCGAGGTGGCGGCGTTCTCCAGCTTGTCATGGGCGATGACGCCCCGGTGCTCGGCGGCGGCCATCTGGGTCGCCACCGCGTCCATCGTCTCGAAATTGCGCTCCAGCGATTCGGCGAGGAAGCCGACGCCGCCCTCCTCCGACCGGTCGATGCGGGTGATCTGGGACAGGGCCTCTTCCAGTTCGCGGTAGAAGCGGTTCTGCGCCTGTCCCGACAGGATTTCGAGGAAGCCCAGGATCAGCGATCCGGCCAGTCCCAGCAGCGAGGAGGCGAACGCGGTGCCGAGGCCGCGCATCTGGCCGCCCAGATTGGCGACGAGACGCTGGAACACCTCCGACGCATCGGTGCCCTCGTCCGGGGCGAGGTTGCTGATCGTCTCGACCACCAGCGGGACCGTGATCGACAATCCCCAGAACGTGCCGAGCAGCCCGAGGAAGATCATCAGGCTGGCGATGTAGCGCACGATCTCGCGGCTTTCGTCCAGCCGGGTGGCGATGGAATCGAGGATGGCCCGCACGATGGTGGGGCTGAGGGATTTGCGCGCTTCGCGGTCGCGCAGCATTCCGGCCATCGAGAACAGCAGGCGCGGCGGTTCGATCACCTCGAACCCCGGGCGCTCCGAAATGAAGGCGTCGATCCAGTCGATGCACATGCGCAGGCGGTTCACCTGCCAGAAGGTACACAGGATACCGACCGCCAGCACGATCAGGATCAGCCCGTTCAGATACGGATTGGCATTGAAGACCGTGCCGATCGTCTGCGCCAGGAAATACGCGACGACGCCGACCACCGCCAGAAACCCGATCATGAAGAGGATCGTGCCCGTGGGCCGCGTGACCCTGACCGAGCGCCTCAAATCACCGTCCATCAATCCCCTCCGCCATCCGCGAGTCAGTCGCGCGACCGTACAGCGAACGGGGCGCCGAGGTCATGTGCTAACTGCCGGGGAAAAGAGTCCGAAATGGGGACAGGGGATCGCGGGCCGCGACGAACCGGTCGGGATCGCCCGTCGCCCGGCACGCGGACCCGAACGAAGGGCGCGGCGATACACCTAATAAGTGCATTGCATTCTCGATACCCGTGAATATTACTGAAAGGTGCATAACATAAAAACACAACCAATCGGCGGTATTCATGAGCACCGACCTGACGCTGCTGCTCGACACCTACCGCTCCGCCGCGAGGACCGAGCGCGAGAAGGGGGCGTATTTCGAGGGGCTGTCTCGCGCCTATCTGGAAAACGACCCCGAGATGACGGCGCAGTTCGATCGGGTCTGGACCTATGGCGACTGGGCGGCGGAAACCGGTCGCAAGGCCAACGATGCCGGGATCGATCTGGTCGCCCGGCTGAAGGAGGATGGCGGCTTCTGCGCGGTGCAGTGCAAGTTCCACGCGGAAGACCACCGCATCCGGAAGGCGGATATCGACTCGTTCTTCACCGCTTCGGGCAAGAGCTGGTTCACCCGCCGCCTGATCATCGACAGCACGACCGCGCCCTGGGGCAGGAACGCCGAGGACGCGCTGGCCGACCAGCTCACGGCGCTCGCACAGCTGGATGCATCGTGTCGTCGACAGTACGAAGCAGCGCTGTTCGCACTCGACGACGAACTCGGCAATGGCGTGCTGCTGCGCGGTGAGGTCCTGGATCGATGGCGCGAACACGTCGGGACCAGCGCGTTCATGGAGCGATTGCAGCTGGGCGTCAGTCGCGTGCGGGCACGGATCTGGTCCCTCGTTTCGCGCACGCCGATCCCGAGTGAGGGCGCACAGGATCAACTGGAGTCGAACCTCGCCACTCTCGTTCGAAACCACGCCGATCGCGCTGCGCTGGCAGCGGTGTCGGAGTGGGATTCCACGTCGACAGGTTCCGCAGTGCTCTCAGGAGCAGAACGCGGCATCGACCGACCGACACCAAACCTGGCCGAACGCCTCGAGCGAGAACTCGCTGAGTGGCACGACGCAGTTCTTCAACTCGTTCAGGATCGGGCGGGTAACAAGTTGGCCGTCGCTCGCGCGCTCACCCTCGGAGTGAACGGCGTCGGTGTCGCTGTCATGATCGGGGTGTTCTCGCAGACGGGAGGTGTCACCGGTGCCGAGGCAGGCGTCGCTGCGGGAACCGCTGCCGTGGGCCAGACACTCCTCACAGCGGTGTTCGGGGAGAATGCCGTCCGTGACCTCGTTCGTGCCGCACGCGACGACCTCCGACTTCGGCTGGTCGGCGTGTTCGAAGTCGAGCGCAGCCGTTTCGACGCGTTGCTCCGGCCCCACATGGCCGGAGACCCTGATGCGCTCCGTCGCGCCTCGGAAGAACTGATCACTGCCTGGACCCGACAGGACGGCACGTGAGCGGATCGCCACACGTGACGATCGGTGATCGAATCGACGCATTGAAGCGAGCCATCGAACTGTCGGCAGCGCACCTCGACTCGCGACGGATCGAGGCCGGACGCGCTGTCGTCGACACAGCACGTTCGCGGATGGGGCACGGGACCAGCCACACCGTT
>ENA-ORXT01001465-ORXT01001465.1-marine-metagenome-genome-assembly--contig:-NODE-1465-length-31629-cov-5.074163_pt1 | contig 31629 bp, 29 predicted proteins | sample MGYA00237868_ERZ511482 | MGnify/ENA metagenome assembly ERZ511482 | reverse complement strand
GCATGATGGAAACAATGACCTGTGTTCGTGAGAACATCCCAGTCACAGCGGTAGTCTTCCATAACCGCCAATGGGGTGCAGAGAAGAAGAATCAGGTTGACTTCTACGGACGTCGTTTTGTTGCAGGTGAGCTTGAGAACCAAAGCTTCGCCGGTATCGGCCGTGCAATGGGCGCTGAAGGTGTCACGGTAGACAAGTTAGAAGAGGTAGGTCCAGCGCTGAAAGCGGCGGTAGAGCGTCAGATGAAAGACGGCGTGACGACTATTGTTGAGATTATGTGTACACGTGAACTAGGCGACCCGTTCCGTAAAGATGCCCTTTCAACGCCAGTGCGTCATCTTGAGAAATACAAAGACTACGTTTAATGGGTTTAATTTAAGGTCAGACCTTTTGATCTAATTGCATCCAAGGCACGTCAGGATTCTGGCGTGCCTTTTTAACTGCTCAAAGGCTCCAAGCTCGTTTATAATGTGTCCGCAGATTTGCAACATTCACATGACTAAAGAATGTATAAATAACAGGGGTTTATTTTGAGTGTACGTAATATTTTTGTGATCACGTCTATTGTTAGTGTTTTAGCGGTGATCATTATCAGCTTTTTTTGGAAATCCATTCTTTGGAGTTTCCTAATAATCATTCCATTAATACTGATTGGTATTTGGGATATTACCCAGACCAAACATGCTTTGTTACGTCTCTATCCCGTGATTGGGCACATGCGCTATATCATAGAATCCATTAGGCCTGAGATTCAACAATACCTCATTGAATCAGACATTGATGGTCGTCCTATTAGCCGCGAGTTTCGCTCACTAGTTTACAGACGTTCGAAAGGTAATCGCGACACTATTCCCTTTGGCACGTTATTTAATACATACGATGACGGGTATGAATGGATGGGCCATTCTATTTATCCGGCCCATATTGAGATGCGTAACCTAAGGGTTCGCTTTGGTGGCACCGATTGCACCCAGCCTTACGAGGCATCACCGCTTAATATCTCTGCTATGAGCTTTGGTTCGCTTAGTAAAACAGCGATTAAAGCGTTAAACCGTGGCGCACAAAAAGGCGGCTTTGCTCATAACACGGGCGAGGGTGGTGTGAGCCCGTATCATCTAGAGCCGGGTGGTGATTTAATTTGGCAGATTGGTACCGGCTACTTTGGTTGCCGCAATAAAGAAGGCGGTTTTGACCCAGATGATTTTAAGCAGACGGCTACGCTCGATAATATAAAAATGATTGAGATAAAGCTGTCCCAAGGCGCTAAACCTGGTCACGGTGGAATATTGCCGTCAGAAAAGTTGACCGATGAGATTGCCAAGATTCGCAATGTTCCGATGGGAGAAGATGTTCTCTCACCCTCTGGACACTCTGAGTTTTCAGACCCTAAGGGATTGCTTGAATTTGTTAAGCGATTGCGAGAACTCTCTGGCGGGAAGCCGGTAGGCTTTAAACTTTGCGTTGGCCGTAAAAGTGAGTTTTTATCCATCTGTAAAGCGATGATAGATACGGGCATCAGACCTGACTTTATTACCGTTGACGGTGGTGAAGGTGGAACGGGCGCAGCGCCGGTTGAGTTGACCAATTCTGTTGGCACACCGCTCAGAGAGGGTTTGAGTTTTGTTCATGCCTCACTGGTAGGTTTTGGTTTGCGCGATGAAATACGATTGATTGCGGCAGGAAAGGTCTATTCGGCGTTTCACATGATTCGAACCATGGCCTTAGGTGCCGATACTATTAATATGGCACGTGGAATGATGTTAGCACTAGGTTGTATTCAGTCAAGAAGCTGTAATACCGATCACTGCCCCACGGGCATCGCCACACAAAACCCAGATCGCTATTTGGCGCTTGATGTGACAGATAAATCTGAAAGAGTCGCACGATTCCACGAAGCTAATATCACACATCTCATCGAACTGCTGGAAGCTGCAGGCATTCATACACTTGAAGAAATTAAGCCACATTTACTAATGCGGCGTATCGATAACCAAACCGTTAAGAGTTTTGCCGAACTCTATCCTCAACTTACCCCCGGGTGCTTGTTGGAATCTAAAACCACGCCAGAGGATTGGTGTGCAGATATGGATTTAGCTTCTGTTAATAGATGGTGATGAATACTCAAATGACGCTATTAAAGACTATTATCGAACGGGCAAAGGCCCAACCTAAGCGAATTGTACTGACCGAAGGAGAGGATGAGCGAATCCTCAAAGCGGCCGTGCGGCTCAGCGCTGACAATGTTGCACAGGTCACTGTGTTAGGCAATGTCACGGCCATCACAGACAAAGTGTCTAGTTTAGGTTTGGCGCTTGGCGAAGTTGCTGTTATCGACCCGACCGAGTCTCACTTAAGAGAAAGCCTTGCAACATTGTTGGTTGAGTTACGGGCTAAAAAAGGCATGACTTACGAAAAAGCCTATGAATTAGCCGGCCAGCCTCTGTGGTTTGCCAATTTATTAGTCAAAGCAGGACACCAAGAAGGGGTTGTCAGTGGTGCAGTGCATACCACCGGAGAGGTGGTGCGTGCAGCGATTCAAGTCATTGGGGTGGATAAAGCTTTTAAGATGATATCTAGCTTTTTTCTCATGGTGTTAGATAAGCCGCACCACCCTCGACAAGGAGGCATGGTATTTTCAGACTGTGGTTTAGTCATTGACCCTGATGCGGCTCAGTTAGCACAAATTGCATCCGCGGCGGCTAACAGTTATCAAGCACTAACAGGAGACGCTGCGAAGGTGGCGATGCTGTCATTTTCTACCAATGGCAGTGCCAGTCATGTCGGTGTAGACAAGGTCTCTGAGGCAACCGCATTAGTGAAAGCGGCGAGACCTGAGTTAGCCATTGATGGCGAAGTGCAGCTAGATGCAGCCATTGTCCCAGCCATCGCGTCAAAAAAGATTGTAAATTCAGAGGTGAATGGTGAGGCTAATGTACTGGTATTCCCCTCGCTTGAGGCCGGTAATATCGCGTATAAGTTAGTTGAACGCTTTGCTGGTGCAACGGCCATTGGCCCTCTATTACAGGGCTTAGCACAGCCTGCCAATGATTTATCGCGCGGTTGTAGCGCGGATGATGTTTATTACGTCGCTGCAGTGACAGTGGTACAAGCGCAAGTAGAAACTTGCTAAATAGTTAAGTTGATAGACCAATATGGGGTTGATGTGACAAATATTCTGGAAATGAAACCTGATCAAATGCTTTCGGTGCGTGAGTTGTTTGGCATTGATATGGATCTTAAAGTCCCTGCTTTTAGCGAACGCGATGAGCATGTTCCTGAGATTGATACGGCGTATCGTTTTAATGCAGACGTGACCTTGGCTATTCTTGCAGGTTTTATGAACGATCGCCGCGTCATGGTTCAAGGCTTGCACGGTACGGGAAAATCAACTCATATCGAACAGATCGCCGCGCGCCTGAACTGGCCTTGCACTCGTGTTAATCTCGATGGGCATATCAGTCGATTGGATTTGGTGGGTAAAGATACGATTGTATTGCGTGATGGCAAGCAGGTCACCGAATTCCAAGAGGGGATCATCCCTTGGTCGCTGCAGCGTCCGACGGCATTGATATTTGATGAATACGATGCAGGACGTCCTGATGTTATGTTTGTTATTCAACGCATTTTGGAACGCGACGGTAAGTTTACGTTGCTAGATCAAAATAAGGTGATTCGACCCAACCCTTATTTTCGCCTGTTTGCAACGGCTAATACTGTTGGGCTAGGCAATCTAAACGGTCTGTACCATGGTACTCAGCTACTAAACCACGCTCAGGTAGACCGCTGGAATATAGTAACTACTTTGAACTATCTCCCTCATGCAGAAGAGGTTGAAATTGTTGCAGCTCGCGTACAGTCGATGGATAACGACCGGGATCGTAAAGTGTTAAGCGGTATGGTTGCATTAGCAGAGCTAACGCGCAATGGATTCGCTGCCGGTGATCTCTCCACCTTGATGTCACCGCGAACGGTTATTTCATGGGCAGAAAACTATGAAATCTTTAAAGACCTCGGGGTGTCATTTAGACTCTCTTATCTAAATAAATGTGATGATGCTGAGCGTAGCACGGTTGCTGAATATTATCAGCGCTGTTTTGATGCAGAACTTGAAGAGTCCTATGTACTAAGCATGGAATCTTAAGGAGATATGGCGCGTGATTGAAATCGAAATAGCGGCGCACCAGCACTCAAAGCACCATGAAAAAATGGAAGCGTTAAGTAGCGCTAGTGTGCGTGCTGTTTCTGGGCAGCCACAGTTACAATTTCGTGCGCGCAAATTGTATAACGGCTTACAAAAGCTTCCGATCAATGCCGCGCATTTACAGGCCGACCCAGATAAAGACGGTTTTTCTGGCGAGCGGGCGATCAGCGATGCGATGGCACTTCGTTACCAGCATCACAACCCTGTTATTCACAATCAGTATTGCCCAGTGGACGCGGTTGAACGGTTGGTATTTGAGCTGCTAGAACAAATTCGTGTTGAGAGTTTAGCGCCTGAGCGGTTTTTAGGACTTCGCCAGAATTTACGTCGCCGCTTCACTAATTGGTCAATGGATTTTTATAAATCAGGACTTACAGAAGGCCAATTTGGGATTTTGTTGTTCACCATATCTCAAATTGTCTGGTCAAAACTCAATAGATGGCAAGTCATAGAAGAAACGGAAGATCACATTGAGTCGATGAGGGCAAGCCTGGTGCCTTCAATGGGTAACGATTTGAAAGGCCTAATGGTCAATGTTGAAAACCAAGAGACATTTGCTCAGCATGCTTTAAATATAGCGCAGCTAGTAACCCATCACATGGAGGCTATTGATCAGGGGCCGGGTAACCGTAATCGTGAAAACGAGCCTGAAGAAATTGATGAGAGTAAGTTTAAGTTACTGCTTGATTTTGATGATGAAGATGATGACATTATTGCGCAAGCCAAAAGTGGGCAAAGCCGCGTATTTGAAGAGGCCGAGGAAGGGTATCGAGTATTTAACGATCAGTATGATCGCGAGGTAGATGCTTTAACGCTGGTTCGATCAGATAAGCTTAAAGAATATCGAAGCCGACTTGATCAAATTATTGCAGAACAAAGCGTTAACATTCCTCGCTTGAGCCGCAAACTATCGGCATTGTTTGCCGAACCAGTTCGAGATGGCTGGAATTTTGGACAAGAGGAAGGGTATTTAGACGGTCGTCGTTTGACGCAGCTGTTAACGTCACCTACAGAGCGTCGACTATTCTTAAAAGAGCGCCACGTGCCAAACGCTGACTGTGCGCTAACCTTCTTGCTCGATTGCTCAGGTTCAATGAAGCAGCACATCGAAACAGTGCCTATGCTAGTTGATATTATGACGCGCGCACTTGAGCAAGCTGGTGTAAAAACTGAAATTTTAGGGTTTACCACCAATAGCTGGAACGGTGGCAACGTTATAAAAGACTGGTTTAAGCAGCAAAAACCTGAATCTCCTGGCCGGCTCAATGAAACGTGCCATATGGTGTTTAAAGAGGCTGATTCAACGTGGCGGCGTTCTCGCGGTGCCATATCAGCACTATTTAAACAAAGCCTTTATCGTGAAGGAGTGGATGGGGAAGCGCTTCAATGGGCCTGCAGCCGCTTATCGCTGCAAGAGAGCAAACGTAAAATTGTTGTGGTTATCTCAGATGGTTCACCGATGGATTCTGCGACAAATCGCGCTAATGATGAATATTATCTAGATAACCATTTAAAAGCGGTTGTTGAAGCCATCGATACTCAAGGTGCTATTGATGTGGTAGGTTTAGGGGTTGGTTTGGATTTGAGTCCGTTTTATCGACGTTGCTTGGCGTTAGACCTTGAAAGTGGCTTAAGTCATGAAGTATTTACTGAAATTATTTCATTATTATCGCGCAGGCACTGACTTTATATTGTCGTAATAACTTGTCCACAGAAACTGTGGATAACTCTGTGCATAGTGTTAAAAAACACCTCCTAATCCCAATAGATCACCGTGTTGATACAGATTGATTGTTTATTGTTCATTATTTAATTGTATATATAAATCAGTGAGTTACAATTTATAAAATAAATGCAATTTTGATGATTAATTTTCTTGACATTTCATTTCTGATAAACGGTACATGTGCATAAGTCGGCACAATTGCCCTTTCTATCCCTTCAAACCCCGGTACGACTAATGACAGTTAGGCTTCAACATGAGACACTTTGCCCATGATAAAACGCTATACTTTAATTGCGACGGTGCTGTCCCTGATATTACTGGGTGCATTTTACTGGTGGTTTCAAGGAAGCTTAATTGCTACCGGCATTTATGCAGGGGTTGCTCTATTGTCATTGCTGAGTGTTCCGCTACTGTATCGATTTGCTGGCTACTCAGAGGCGGATGATACTGAGTGGTTAGAAGAGCGCGAAGCAAAAGAGCACGCTGAAATGAGCCAGCATCTTGCAGCCACACAGGCCGAACTTGAGGCCTTGGGTTTAACAGAGGGTGTGCGTCAGGCGAATCTGTTGAGTGATATCATCGATGACTATCATTCTGTGGTAGAAACACGTTTTTTTGGTAAAGCTAATGCCCCATTAACGTATCTAGGAGCCTCTCGCACCGTACAAAAACACGCGGTACAAAATTTAGCCGATGCGGTTGCAGTTGGGCACAGCTTATCGTCATTATCGAGAAACTATCGTGGTGAAGATGAAATTATTAGTAATAAGCAACAGCTACGCCACGATAAACAATCAGCGTTGACGGGTGAGCAGGAAACTCGATTAAACAAGCTGTTTGAAGAGAACAATCAGCTGTTTCATTCATTGACTGAAACGGCAGTAGAAATTGCCAATATAAAATCATTTAGCGATTATCAGCGCACTGACGCGCAGGCAAGACTGGTTGCTTTGGCTGAAATTGCCAATAAAAGCGGCCAGTAATAATAAGATCAATGACCGATTAGTTGAAAGGGAAATGTTATGTATCTATCAATCCGATCCAAGAGCGTTCGATCATTGGCAAGTATTGTCAGTATTGCTGCTGCACTTATCTTACTTCAGGGATGCGACACGCAGGTAGACTCGCCAGAAAAAGCAACTACTGCAATCAATGATCTGGTAAGCAATAAAGTCCAACCGTCATTTCGTGAAAACCAAGTACGTGCAAACATACAGCTGACACAGACTAATTTACTGTCGATGCTGCCTGATTTGCGCGAGTATCCAATTGTACTAGCGGCAAGAGATGACTCGCGTACAGAGACAGTAGAGATCTTTACCTCCTCTGAAAAGGCCGGTAATGGCCGTGACGGCTTTTACATTGAGTTAGCACAAGCTTTTAATCAACAGCGCAATACAATAAGTAATGGTAAGCAGGCGCATGTTGCGATACGCAAAATCGCATCAGGATTGGGTGCTCAATTTATGTTAGCACGGCGCTACACTCCCGATGCATATTCACCTAGTAACATCCTATGGTCTAAGTTGTTAGATGCGAACGGCATAAGGCTGGAAACCATTGCAGAGGTAACGGCACCAAACACAGCTGGCATTATCGTTAAGAAGTCGAAAAAAGCGTTGATTACAACCGACGGCAAACTGGATATTGCCAAACTGCTAACCAACGTAAGTGATGGCAGTTTCGCGATGGGCTATACCAATCCTTATCAATCTAGTACTGGGCTTAATTTCTTATTAACGATCTTAAACTCTTTTGCAGAAGGGGATGAGACACAAATGTTATCACCTGATGTTGCCAGTGCGTTTGAGGCCTTTCAGGCAGGCGTGCCTTTTGTTGCTCAAAACACATTACAGATGCGCGATGCCGCCCAAGGTAGTGGGGTGCTTGATGCATTAGTCATGGAGCATCAGTCGTGGGTTAATGTGACCGGTATGAATGATTATGAGTTCATTGCATTTGGTGTACGCCATGACAGTCCGCTTTATGCTACTCCAGAAGCGGACCCTGCTGAGCGCGAAGTATTAAAGCTATTTGCAGCATTTATAGCATCTCAGCAATCGACCGTTGAAAAATTTGGGTTTGGCCGGCAATTAGATTACAAGAACGCGTACCAAATTACGGACAGCTCCATTATTGGCCAGGCACAAAAAGTTTGGAAACAAAAGAAATCGGGGGGGCGTCCTATTGCCGCGATTTTTGTCGCAGACGTTTCAGGCTCAATGGAAGGGGTTCGTATTAAAAATTTAAAACGGGCAATGGTCGAGTCTTCTGATCTAATAAGCTCAACCAACTCGATTGGCCTTATTACCTATAGTGAGCGTGTTAATGTTGATCTAGCGATCCGACCTTTCGATGTGCAGCAAAAAGCGTTGTTTAACGGTGCCGTTGAACGATTGCGTACGGGCGGGAAAACGGCAACTAACGATGCAGTACTCGTAGCCGCTCAGCAATTGTTGGAATATGGCAAAGCAAACCCAGATCATAAGAAAGTTATCTTTTTACTATCAGATGGTGAAACCAACCTTGGTCTAGACTTTACCGAAGTCGATAAGGCCCTCGAATGGTCTGGTATTCCCATCCACTCAATTGCTTATGAGCTAAAATCAGACCATTTAAAAGCCTTGGCAGCGCTCGCTGAAGGAGCATATATCGAATCTTCAGCTGGATCTGCCTCGTATCGCATCGGTAACTTACTCAATGCGGAAATGTAAGCGATGAAGTTACTGAAAGTCTTTGTCGTATTTTTAATACTGCACGCTTCAGCTTGGGTTGGTACTCATTGGTATTTGAGTCAGAATAAACCAGAGGTTTTGCTTGTTGTCGACACATCCTACTCAATGAAACCTAAGTTTAATGAGATGCGTGAGTGGATTGAATCCTTTGATAGCCGCTCGCGCTATAAAACCGTGATTGTTGGAACAGATAAGGCTTTGTTGGGTCAGCTTGCTGAACTCAAATCTAGCGCGGTGATATTTCGCACGGCCTTTGGTAGGATGACGGAAGCCAACTTACAGCGTTACACCAGCGCTAAAAATAAAGAAAAAATATTATTATCTGATGGTACCTTCAAACCTGAGGGGTGGGAATTAGTCGTTTTTTAGCCGGCTTTTACAAATGGTGTTAATAATGGGTTAAGCCTAGATTAAGCTTTTGCAATTTAGTTAGATAGCGCTTGTGAATTATCGCGATCGGCTCTACTGTGTAGATCCCCAATCAGCAGTACCTCTGGCTCATTTCGTTTACGATTTGGGCCGGTTTTTTGTTCGACTATCGTCAAAGTATGGGGCTTTTAATGAAAATCTGTTCTGAATCTGGCTTACTCTCTGAGCACTTGTTCCTCGCCTCCCCAAATCACGATGACAGGCCCGTCGAATCTGAGGTCACGCTCATCGTTATTCATAATATCTCATTGCCACCAGAACAGTTTGGCGGAGAATATATCAATCAATTATTTACAAACTGTCTGCAGGATAGTGAGCATCCGTTTTTTGCACAAATATCCCACCTTCGCGTCTCATCGCATGTTCTTATTCGCCGAGATGGTCAAATCATTCAGTACGTGCCTTTTCATAAGCGTGCTTGGCATGCGGGCGTCTCTTGCTTTAAAGGTCAGGAAGTGTGTAACGATTTTTCAATTGGCATTGAGCTTGAAGGCACCGATACGATGCCATTTTGTGATATTCAGTACTCGGTTTTGACCGCGTTGATCAAATCTTTGCAAGGCCAATACTCAACCCTTTTAAAAGGCTCAGTCACAGGTCATGAACACATTGCGCCGGGACGTAAGACTGATCCCGGGCCTTATTTTGATTGGCTCAGATTAAGTAAGTCGCTGGGCGTTCAACTACCCGCCTGTGCCACATAGGTGTTAAGACAGACATTCGCTCTTGACTAGCCTGGTACTGCGTCTTTATTTAAAGAAATAAGCCTTCCAGATAAATGCGCGCCTTGGTCTAGCTCAATCTCATCGTAGTGTATATTGCCAATGACAGTAGCACCCTCGCTAATGCTGACTCTTTTTGTGGCAAACACATCGCCTGTCACTTTTCCTCTAATGCGAATATAAGGTGCCCTGACTTCGCCGGTTATCGTAGCGCCTGCCTCAATTAATAAGGTGGCGTCTGAATCTGAAGAGGCGATGACGTTGCCGTAGATGTTTCCTTTAACTTGGAGGAGGCCTGAAAACGATAAATCGCCAACGAGCTTGATGTCAGGCTCTAATTGAGAAGCAATGCGTCTAGGTCTAATCGGTGCCGCAACTGGCGTGTCTTTTTTTCCAAACATATCACAGGTGCCTTTAGGCTGGTGGATTTGTATTCGTTATTCGCTTTTTGTAAAGTGGGGGTGCGATGAACAAATGCGGTTAGCTTGTGTTTATTAAGTATAAGGCCGGATGATTTTATATTTCAATTGTTTATTAAACCAAACGATCAGTTGCTAATAAAGGCAGATAATCGCATCAATTAATCAATTTTTTGCGGAAGAGTAAAATAATGAATTGTATTTTTAATCATCGGAATTCCATGAATTCATTAGAAAAATTTAATCTGTGTATATCTTTTTCTTCATCATTCTTATAGAGTCGGTGTTCCTTCTGGATTCCTCGAGTGTCAATCAGGGTTTAGGGTAAATAGTCATATGAATGTTAACCGTGCCAATACGGATGCGTCAGATATGTACAGACTTCCCGCTAAGTTCAGTATGGATAACCTCAAGACATTGCAATTGGGAGAGGAGCTTTCGACCCCCATCGGAAGACGTTATCTATCTCAGCATGTAAAACGTTATCCATTAGATCTTCGCGTGCAGGTACAGCGCATCTTAATCAACCAGAATCACATGCAACTTGCCGGTGCTTTGCAAGACTGCTTTATTGCGCTTAAAAATAAAGGGCTTAATCTGCGCCGAGCGCTTTATGAGCACAGTAAAGCGCAACTGACCGATCAAGACCAACGCTATTTTTCAAACTGGCTAGACAGCGATTTTGAGTCAGCTTACGACGATCGTTTCATTAGTGGGTCTGTGCTTGCGACAGGGTTATCTGCAAAAGCTGAGCCACTGCTGGTTCAGCAGCAACGCAAAGAAAGCCGCTATGACAGTCACTATCAAGAAGCCTTAGACTGTCTTGAATATGGGCAGCTTGAAAAAGCTCAAGAGCTCCTTGAGCAAGAGTTGATAAATCCTGATGGTGACGCTTTGGCAGAAAGTGAGCTACTAAGGGTATACAGCTACACAAATGACCTTGAGAGTAAAAATAGACTTAAAAAAATACTAGAAGATCAGGGTCGTAAGCTCAGTGAAGATTGGAACTAATAGCAATAATATGCCAACTAAGGTGACATCATCTAATGATTGATAAGTTCAAGCAAAGTACTACCTTAAAAGTATGTCTTGATGATGTGGGTGCACATAACAAAGCAATACTCGATTTCTTTTTTGCAAAGATTGGTCAGCACACCTTTCGCTGTGTTGATACTCAGGAAGACGCAAATGTATTGCTGATCGATTATGACTTTCCACCGGCTAGACAGCGCTATGAAAAAGACTATCAACAGTGGCAAAAACCGTCGTTAATATTGTCGATTTCAGAAGTTTCCCTTAAAAATTCTATTTGGTTAGCTAAACCGCTCACTAGCCGTGCGTTGTTAGATGCTGCTGAATCATTACAAGCGCAACTTAACTCTGCTTCAACCGATGTTGCGGCGATGGCAGTAGACGCTAGCGCACCGATCGCGCTTGACACAGCCACGGTGAATGCCCCTGAAAAGGCATCGTTATCTCCACCGCCTCTACCTCTTGTCGATAAAGTTGTAGCAGATAAACCGACGGTTAATCAAACCGTTAGTAGCAGTACGATGTCACCTCCTGAGCCAATGTCAGAGTCTGTCAGTTTACCTGACTCACAAGTGTCAGCATCACATCGTGAATCAGAGAAGGCCGATAGAATTTTAAAACTGTGTGGGGATAACGCGGATATCAACTCGGCCGCAGATTTGAGCAATTTTTATAAAGACGATAATTTCTTTTTATCCAGCCTTAAAGATGCCATACAGCTTGCACGTCAATGCCAACAGGGGGTGTTACTTAACTTCCCGCAGGCAAGAATTTATGTTTTACCTGAAATTCATAGGATTTTTTGTGGTATCGATATTTATGATGACGAATTTATCGAGCTGATTGCTGCGTGTAACGTGCGTGAGGGCGGTAAGATGCATATTCTAAGTACCGGTGAGATTCATGAGCTAAATGATATGATTTCTCAGCAGGCATCGGCATTGTATGACTTAGAAGCATTTGTTTGGACCTCAACGTTGCTCTCATCTAAAGGCAATTTGCCGCGTGCGTTAGATCCTAAAAAAACCATAGGCCTCAACCATTGGCCGAGCTTGACGCGCCTTGAGGACATTCCCCATGCGATGCCCATTGCCGCACAGTGGTCTGACAAAGCGATGAATGCTTTTGATATCGCTAAATCTTTAAATATTCCTCAGCGATATGTCTTTTCTTTTTATAATGCAGCGAACAGCTTAGGCTTGATAGAACAGGACCCTCAAAAATTGATTACCAAACAATCTGTACCCCGGACTAAGGATGCTCCAAGAGGTTTATTCTCACGTTTGCTAAAACGCTTGGTAGGGGGATAAATATGAGTACAGCGAATCGGAAAATTATATTCACTGGTCCGGTTGGTGCCGGAAAAACAACCGCCATCCGCTCTATCAGTGATATAGATATCGTCACGACAGATGAACAAGCCTCAGACATGGCAAAGGCGCGTAAACCTGCGACGACGGTTGCGATGGATTATGGAATGATAAAATTAGGGGAGAATGAACGGGTTCACCTCTATGGCACACCGGGTCAGGAACGTTTTAATTTCATGTGGGATATATTGACTGAAGGCGGTATCGGTTTAGTGTTACTCATCGATAACTCCCGAAAAGACCCCCAGCAGGATTTAAAGTTTTACACCCAAGCGTTTAAAGAGTTTATCGCGGCACAACAATTGGTCGTTGGGATTACCAGGATGGACACTCACAGGGTGCCAAATGTTAATGATTATCGCCAATGGCTGGATCAATTGAAAATTAAAGCCCCCGTGTTTGAGATAGATGCGCGTAAACGAGACGATGTATCGCTGTTAATTCAGGCAATGCTAATGTCTCTGGCCCCCGGAGCTGAAATATTATGAGTGATTTTGTTTCAAGAGAAGACTTATTTATGGGTGTGACACCCGGCGGTAGTTTTTATACGGTGCAAGATGATGCGGATGAATTTGGCCGGCAGTTTCTACACCGATTATTAACCGTTGATGAAATGCCGCCGTTTAGCCTTGATATCGCACAAGAGATGAGTGGCTTAAGTGATGAGACCGAAACATTAGAGTTTGTGCACCTGCTTCAAGATACAGGCTTCATTTATGGTCAACAACAAAGTCAAAAAGCACCCTCAGGAAGTTTAGAGAGCCTGTTACCAGCACTTTTACAAAGCCTTTCTGATGATGGAAGAGCCGTGCTAGCAGAAGGCCAAGGGCTTTATTTGGGAAGTTCTGGTTTTCCACATGAGGCTGCAGAAGAGCTAGCTGCCTTAAGCGCTAGCCTCACCGCAATTTATAAACGGCATAAGGATGTGCTTAAAGGTAACCTTGGTTACCGTCAACGTGCCTGGGGTCTGATCGATGCCGCAGGCAATAGTGAAATAGGCTTCTGGCCTTTGTACATCGGAAAAGATCGTTTTACATTGATCGTTGGGGGGATGCCGCAATTTAATCAGCCCACGTTCACACAACTCATTTGGGCATTGGAGCGTCGTTATGGTACGAACAGTCCAATGGTGCTCAACTAAAAAATACACTTCACAGGAGTAAAACGCATGCGTGCAGAAATGCTTAATTCAATATTGAGTGACTTAAATGGTTCAACAGCTGATATCGAAGCATCGGCCGTTTTATCGAAAGATGGTTTAATGATGGCTGCGTTGTTACCTGCAGCAATGGATGAGGACCGGGTTGGTGCGATGAGTGCTGCCATGTTATCACTAGGTGATCGTACCGCTCAGGAGCTAGCCAGAGGTACTTTGGAGCAGGTATTAATTAAAGGTGATCATGGCTATATTTTAATGACACATGCAGGCAGTGAATCTGTAGTAACCGTTTTGGCTAAACCAAACGCGCGTCTAGGTTTAATTTTCCTTGATGTAAAACGTGCTGCAGAAAGTATTGCCAAAATTCTTTGAGGCTTGCTATGAATAATAAACATTTATGTCACTACCCCTTCGCCAAACTGTCACTTGCGACAGCGATCTTGGCTGCATTGTGCGTTCCGGTCAGTGCTGACACGCCTTATGGGCCACTAAAGGCGGGCGAAACACTCAGTAGTATTGTAAATGAAAATTATTTAGTCAGTCCTTATCCAGACGCCGTTATTATGAGAGAAATCTTTCGGATGAATCCGCAAGCGTTCATTTATAATAATATGGGCCTGATCAAACAGGGGGTGACGTTAACACTCCCTAGTGATGCAACCATTAGACGTTCTCAGCAGCCTAATAGTCGTCCAACGGGGGCTGTTAGGCCTGAGCCCGCTGTTGCGCCTACGGCATCGCCCCTCAATGAAACTGCGTTGGTTCAACTTCGCAACGAAAGAGATCAGGCAAATTTAAGACTTCGGCGCATTGAGGCGGATTTGAGTGCTCAAATTAAATCGCTAAGCACTAAAGTCACCTTGTTAGAGTCTGATAACCAAAAACTTACCGAGCAATTAACAACGGCTCAAACAGCGCTCGAACAATCAAACCAAGCTCTAATTGATGTTCGTAGGCAAAACACTCAGCTCGTAGCAAGTGAGCAACAAGTTGCGGTAAGTTCGAACGATAACTCAGAGAAACTTGAAGAAAGTGGTCGTATTATTGCTGAAAAAGAGCGACAGATCACCACGCTGGCAGTGACGATCACCGATCTTGAAGCAAAAGCGCAAGAATCAAAAGTGTCCAACCAACGTATCGTTGACGCAAAAGTGGCTGAAACCAACTTAGCGCATCGACAACAGTTAGCTGCACTGCAAGCCTCGTTTGAAGCAAAGGCTGAAAGTACTGATAATTCTCAAATTGAGATAAGCAAACTACAAAGTCAGCATGCAGAGGAAATTGCTACCCTCACAGCTAAGCATAAGCAGGTTTTGGGTGATTTAAATACCTCGTTTGAGTCTCAGCTGGCTGAGCAAGCTGAGTTACAAGCGGTATTAAAAACTGACGTTGATACACTTAAAGAAAATATAGCCAACGGTGAGTCTCAGATCGCCACATTGACGGGCGAAAAGGCTGAATTAAATACAGCGTTAACAAATACAACTCTAGCGCTCGAAAGTAAGGCATCTCAAGAGATATCAGGTCAAGTAGCACAGGACTCGCTAACAGGCCCTGTTACAAAACAATTATTGGTAAAACGTTTAGAGGCACCTGTCGCGTTTCCGCTTTGGGGATTACTACTGGGCTCGTTTGCATTAGGATTTACTAGCCTAATGGTGTTGTTCACGCGAAACAGAAAACAAACACCGCAGGTTCAAGAGAGTGCTGTTTCTAGTCAAGATGATAATGACATAAAAAAAGAGGCGCTCGTGTTCCGAGCTTCTGACCCATCGGTTCAAGACCCTGATATTGAAACACTGCGAGTTGCTCCAAGAAGAGACCCTTCACGGGTAGCAATTCTCGATCCATCGATGGTTGGAGGTGTGGCCGGCTCGATTGAAAAAGAGCCAACAGCGTTCAAGGAAGCTGCTTCAGTTGCTACTAGCGAAATTGATACTGCTGTTAATGATCATCAGTCTATTGAAACTAAATTTAAGCGTTTGATAGCTGAGGCGTATGAAGAGTTAGGCGATGTCAGTGCTGCAAATCAAATGCTTTCTGAAATTAGTGATGAGAAAAAAGTAGTGTAGATCGGCTTTTCTACGCTACGAGACACTGTCTTAGCCACTGATGATAAAGCAATATTACCATTCGTCTATTTTTTGAGTGATCTCAGATTAGTCAGTGCTACATTGTTAAAAGATTTGCGTAATTATAAAAATAATATAAGCATCAGAGCCTCAAGTAGGCCTCGGCGCTAGGCTGGAGCAAGGTTTGATGAGTTTTTCATACGGTTTAAAAAATAACGTTATTGGTCCTTTGGCTCTATGTAGCATAACGGCAGTGTTATTGCTTACATCAACGGCACTTAGCGCAGAGATGACCTATGGTCCTATCAAAGCAAACGATACCTTAAGTAAAATAATCAATAGAACGTATACTGGGTCTAAGTCGACTAGACTATCTATCATGAAGCAAATTGTAATAAACAATCCTAATGCTTTTATGAAAGGTGATATGAATCGCCTGAAACTAAACACTTCTTTAGTGCTGCCTGGCACCGCTTGGAGAAATGTCATTGTTTCGCAATCAGCAGCTACATTGGAAACTGAGGGTTTGCGTGAAAAGAAGGTCGTTACAGACCTAGTCAACCGCAGTGCTCCTGAGTTAACGATTGATCAAATGAAAGGGCGGATTGTATTTCTAGATGCAGAACGTTCTAGTTTACTTGAGCAGGTATCAGATTTAAGGCGTGAAACGCTAGAATTGAAAGAGAAAGTTTTAAAGTTAGAATCTGACAGCCAACAGTCCGATGAGCAGCTTAGAATTTTAGATGCTGAAATTATTCGTCTAACACAACTGCTGAAAAGTAATGAAGTTAGTGCATCAAGTATTGATCTAAATCAACTGGTTGCCCTGCAAGAAAAGCTAAACATTGTTCAGCAAGAAACGAGTGCATTAAGAAACGAACTTGCGTCAACTAAAAACAAACTCACCGCCAACAGCGGTGCAAGTGAGCAGGCTAACCGAACAATACAGAGCCTCACTCAAGAAAATAATCAATTAAAAAAACGCCTCCAAGCGGCTCAACCTGGGGTTAACTACTACAGTAATACGGCAGAGGAACACAGTCTGAGTTTATGGTCAGAAAATCGACAGCTGCCATTGGGTTTAATTGTTGTTGGTGGCGTGTTGGCACTGCTTATGCTGACAGCATTGCTGGCCACAAGGAAAAAGAATAAACAGCCATCGATTGTGACTAAAGAGAAAGGAACAAATCCGTTTGAAGACACGCAATCTTTTGCACGACTACTTGAAACTGAAACTGAGACTTCAAACAGCAGAGGTTTTGCTCAAACTCACACCCAGCCTGAAGAGAATGTATTCAAAATGTTTGATGAAGGCAGTTTAGAGATGGATTTAAAGCTTGATATGGCAGAGGCCTATCTTCAGGTTTCTGATATTGAGTCAGCCCGTGCGATTCTTCAAGAGGTCGTGAAAGGTGGAAGTGAGCTACAAAAACGCAAGGCGACCAGGCTCATTAACAAAGCAGCCTAGCCGTTTTATAAGTTAAAAATAATTTCTTAATGATTGCACTACGTTACATAGCTATTTTTAGTTAAAACACAATAGTCTCTCTATGCAAATGCGGGCATAATCTAATTTTCAATTAGCTTAACTTTCTTATAATGCCTGAAACACCTGTTATTACCATCGATGGCCCAGCGGGAGCTGGTAAGGGAACAATTGCGCAAGCGTTAGCTTGCCAACTTGGCTGGAATATCTTAGACAGTGGTTCTCTTTATCGCCTAACGGCTTATTCAGCCTTGAAAAACGCCTCTTCTTTTGAAGATATCCCTCAGCTAGTCGATATTGCCCGTAACCTTCAGGTTGAGTTTCTTGCCCAGCCCGGTGGGGTCGTAAAAATCATGCTGCAAGGGGTTGATGTTAGTCAGGCTATTCGCAGTGAAGCGGCAGGTGCCGCTGCATCAAAAGTTGCCGCTATAAGCGAGGTACGCGAAGCGCTGTTACAGCGGCAGCGTGATTTTGCGCAAACGCCAGGGTTAGTCTGTGATGGTCGCGACATGGGCACTGTCGTTTTTCCTCACGCTATTTTAAAAATTTACCTCACAGCCAGCGCAGAAGTACGCGCTCAAAGACGTTTTAAACAGTTGAAAGATCATGGGCTTAATGCTAATCTCGCCGCCTTGATTGAAGAGATTCAGGAACGTGACTTTCAGGATAAAAACCGAATTCACTCTCCCTTGTTGCCTGCAGTTGACGCCATTGAAATTGATAGTAGCGACCTATCAATCGATTCGGTGGTATCTAAAATAAGGCAGCTGTACGAATCTAATGTTTCTACAAGTTAAAGTTATTAATACCCTGTTGACTTAATTTCTCTATTTATCAGTCATTTAGTATCTTTATCTGATCCATTCTCTTTTGCATGTTGCAAAGGATGAATTAACTCAACCCGACGCGAGCAGGGTGCTGTCGTCAATATTTTAAGGTTTTATACCATGAGTGAAAGTTTTGCAGAGTTATTTGAAGAGAGTCTGATCTATATTGAAATGACGCCGGGCTCTTTGGTCAACGCGACAGTTGTTGAGGTAACTCCGGATTTTGTAACGGTTAGTGCGGGTTTGAAGTCAGAAGGTGTTATCCCTGCTGAGCAATTCAAAAATGAAGCGGGCGAGATTACTGTAGTACGCGGTGATGTTGTTGAAGTGGCTCTTGAAAGTGTTGAAGATGGTTTCGGTGAGACTAAGCTGTCTCGTGAGAAAGCTCGTCGTTTACGCGCTTGGGAAGTCCTTGAAGAAGCACTTGAGAAAGACGAAATTATCACAGGTATCATCAGCGGAAAAGTTAAAGGCGGCTTTACTGTCGAGCTTGGCGATATCCGCGCATTCTTGCCAGGTTCACTGGTTGACGTACGCCCCGTACGCGACACAGCTTACCTTGAAGGCAAAGAGCTTGAGTTCAAATTAATCAAATTAGATCAGCGTCGCAATAACGTGGTTGTTTCACGTCGTGCGGTGGTTGAAGAAGAGTACAGTGCAGAGCGTGATGCATTACTTGAGACACTTGCAGAAGGTAAAGTGGTTAAAGGTATTGTTAAGAACCTAACTGACTACGGTGCGTTCATCGATCTTGGTGGTATCGACGGTCTATTGCATATCACTGATATGGCTTGGAAGCGTGTTAAGCATCCTTCTGAAATCATCCAAATGGGTGACGAGATCGATGTTAAGATTCTTAAGTTCGACAAAGAGAAGAGCCGCGTTTCATTAGGTCTGAAGCAATTGGGTGAAGATCCATGGCAAGACCTTGTCCGTCGTTACCCTGTCAACACTCGTTTATTTGGTAAGGTGAGTAACTTAACTGACTACGGTTGTTTCGTAGAAATCGAAGATGGTGTTGAAGGTTTGGTTCACGTTTCAGAAATGGACTGGACTAACAAGAACGTTAACCCATCTAAAGTCGTTACATTAGGCGATGAAGTCGAAGTCATGATCCTAGACATCGATGCTGAACGTCGTCGTATTTCGCTTGGCATGAAGCAGTGTAAAGCGAATCCTTGGGATGAGTTTGCAAAGTCATTCAACAAGAACGACATCGTTAAAGGTAACATTAAGTCAATTACTGACTTTGGTATCTTCATCGGTCTCGAAGGCGGCATCGACGGTCTGGTTCACTTATCTGATATCTCTTGGAATGTTCAAGGTGAAGATGCGGTACGTGACTACAAGAAGGGTGACGAAGTTGAAGCGATTGTTTTGGCTGTTGATCCTGAGCGTGAGCGCATCTCATTGGGTATTAAGCAGATGGACCAAGATCCGTTCTCCGCTTTCTTTGCAGCGAACCCTAAAGGCACCATCGTAAAAGGTACTGTGACTGAAGTGACACCTAAGATGGCGACAATCGACCTTGGCGACGGCATTGAAGGTAGTTTGAGAGCTTCTGAGCTTTCACGTGACCGCGTTGAAGATGCAAGCACCATTCTTAAAGTTGGCGAAGAGATTGAAGCTAAGTTTATGGGTGTTGATCGTAAGAGCCGCATGATGAACTTGTCTATCAAGGCGAAAGATTATGCAGATGAGGCTGAAGTCATGAAAGAATACAGTGGTCGTGCCTCTGGTGGTACTTCACTGGGCGACATCTTTAAAGAGCAGATGGGCGAAAAGTAATTGCCTACTCGCTTGTTAGCGATGTCTTAGTTAGATGATTTTTTAAGCTTCTAACTTGTATATGAAAGCCGGTTGTGTTGACTCACAATCGGCTTTTTGTATTAAAATTCAAGCTCTTATTTGCTTTCATTCTATTAATTACTTAAAAGTCGTAGTAGACTCCTGTTGTACTAAGTCAGGAGGACAAGCGCATGACCAAGTCTGAAATAATCGATATACTTTCCAGAAAACAAAGCCATCTCAGTGGAAGAGATGTAGAGCTTTCGGTAAAGATTTTACTGGAACAGATGAGCGATACTTTATCCTCTGGAAGTCGTATAGAAATTAGAGGGTTTGGTAGTTTCTCGTTGCATTTTCGTGGTGCAAGACGTGGACGCAACCCGAAGACAGGTGAAACAGTCGAACTATCGCCTAAGCATGTGCCTCACTTTAAGCCTGGAAAATCTCTACGCGACCGCGTAGATGCTTCAAAGCAGAATTTCCCAATTGTTGAGCAATAAGCTCAAACCACTTACTTAATTTATAAGAGGCAGGCATGAATGAATTACTATTTTTGTTACTGCCACTTGCTTTTTATTCAGGCTGGAAAGCTTCGGGTAGAAGCCTAAGGTCACCTAAATCAGAAAAACGTCAGCTTTCAGATAACTTTGTCAAAGGGGTAAATTTTCTGCTCAATGAAGAGCCCGACAAAGCCTTAGACCTCTTTTTAAATCGCCCTGAAATTGATGAATATACTGCTGAAACCTACCTACTCTTAGGCAACCTGTTTCGCAATCGAGGGGAGGTCGACCGCGCACTTAGCGTTCATCAAAACCTAATAGGTCGCGCATCACTTAATCGCCAGCAAAAAGCGACCACCATGTTGGCATTAGGTAAAGATTTTTTAGCAGCGGGTATGATGGATCGTGCTGAGCAGGTTTTTACCGAGCTTTTACGTGGGGATAATAGTACAGAGGATGCGCTTGATGCACTGCGTAATATATATGAGCAGACTCAAGAATGGGAAAAAGCAATTTCTGTTACAGAAACATCAACACGCGCCCAAAGTGACTTTTCACCGTTAATTGCAAACTACTATTGTGAACTTGCTGAAGTCGCGTTGAGCACGGGTCATATTCAAAATGCCAAAGAACAGCTAATTAAGGCTAAAAATAGCTTTGCCCAGTCAACCCGCATTAAGGTCATTACTGCGCGCATTCACGCACTGCAGCAAGAATACAATGAATCTAGTGCACTTTATTTAAGTGCTGTCGAAGAGGCTCCACGCCTTTTAGGCACAATCTATCGCCCAATAATAGAAAGTTACAATAAAGCGGGAACGCTAGATCGCCTGCAAGATGACCTGTTTGCCATCTTCATTAAAACGTCTGATGTAAAGTTGCTTGAATACACGCTGCAATTAGCGATTGAAATGGGGCCAAGCCAACAGATCAAGCAGCAGCTACCAAGCATTTTGGAAAATAAACAGCTCAATGTTCGCACGATACTAGGTGCGGTTAACTTATACTGCGAAAGTTCTGAGTTAAAAACGATCAACGCGTTGCCGCTAATTCACAGTGCGCTTAACAACCATGTTTCATCACAGCCCGGTTTTCAGTGTCGCCACTGTGGTTATAAAATGCATGATTTTCTTTGGCGTTGTCCGGCCTGTAGCTACTGGGATGAGGTGGTAAACGTCTAATCGCTACCGAATATGAAAATTTTAATAGCAATATAAGGACTACACGGTATGTCTACGAGGTTGATTGTCGCGCTGGATTTTCCGACTGAAACGCATGCGCTCTCTTTTATTGAGCCACTGTCGCCACACGATTGTATTTTAAAAGTTGGTTTGCAATTGTATGTAGCAGCCGGGCCAGTGTTTGTTAAGCGGCTAGTGTCAAAGGGGTTCAAAGTGTTTTTAGACCTCAAATTTCACGATATTCCAAATACTGTTGCAGGGGCCTGTAAAAGTGCTGCAGACCTTGGTGTATGGATGATCAACGTACACGCAGGCGGTGGTCCAGCAATGCTCAAAGCGGCCGCTGAGTCGCTGCGAGGATATGAGACTCCACCCATACTCATAGGCGTGACCGTATTAACATCAATGGACCAACAGCAGCTTGAAGCCACCGGTGTCTCTTGTGCTGCCGACGAACAGGTTCAACACCTCGCGTCGCTGTGTGCAGATGCAGGGCTAGCAGGCGTTGTGTGTTCAGCTTTAGAGTCGCGAGCGCTCAAAAAAGCGCGAGGCGATGACTTTATTCTCGTCACGCCCGGTATACGCCCAGAAGGTAGTGCTAGTGGCGATCAAAGTAGAATAATGACACCCGTACAAGCCAAAGCCGCGGGTAGTGATTATTTAGTTATCGGAAGACCCATTACCGAGGCCAGTGACCCTGCCTCAGTAATTGAATCTATCAATGAATCGTTAGCGTAGTCTGATACGGGTACCTACCTTAATAGTGTTAGAGCGCAGGCGGTTTAGTCGCTTTAGTTTTGCCACCGATGTGCGATTCACTCGAGCTAAACTATATAGCGTGTTGCCTTTTTGTACGCGATGATACTTACGCTGACTGAACTGCATTTTCTTCGCATTGCGCTTCTTTAGCGCGCGCTTTGCCGATTTATTTTTATAGCGATAGCGTTTATTAAGAGTCGTCTTTTTATAGCGTTTGGATGATCGTTTCAGGGCGCTACGTTGCTTGTTAGAACGTTGTTTATATTTTTTGCTGCTGCGTTTCAGTGAGGCTTTACGCGATTTGACCGGCCTACTGTATTTTTCACTACGGCCACCATTCATCGTGGTGTAAGCACGCATCACATGTTTAGAATAACGTCTAACCTGCTTGAAACGTGGTCCATGCTTAATGCTCACGGCACCTGGCCCTCCATTATAAGCGGCCGCCGCGTAGCGTTTGTTCCCGTTATATCGAACTAGCATCCGTTTTAAGTATTTGGTACCGCCGTGAATATTTTGCCAAGGGCTATAGCCGTTTTTTACGCCTAGCATCTTTGCGGTAGCTGGCATTAATTGCATTAGACCTTTTTCACCTAACCCCCCTTTAGCGCGAGGATTAAAGCAGCTTTCGACAGCGATGACGGCCTTAATAAAATGAGGACTTACGCCATACTTTTTGGACGCATGATTGATCGTTTCCTTAAAGCGTCTCGATTTTTGGTTTAATGTTTTTCGACTGTATTGATCACAGGTAAAAACAGCTCTTCTGCGTTTTTTACGAGACTTAACACGTGTTTTAGTGGATACGCGCTTACTGACAGAATACTTTTTGACAGTTTTTTTGGAAGGGCCTGAGACCGCTTCTTGCATCGGTGAGAGTGCAAGCATTATCGCGATCGCGCACACACAGGTAATCGGTTTCTTCATGAAAGCTCCATGCAGTCATAGTCTGATCAAATCCAATGATCAGATGTCTTGAAATAGGGGGATAATGACAAGGTTAAGATATAACAATGAGATGTAATTTAAACACTGCCGGACACAGTAAAAACAAATGGTCAGGTGACACCGCCTGACCATTTGAATATACACAGTTCGTTTGCGATGGCTTCACTGCCTATGTAAACGTTTATCCAGCTAAAGGTGATTCGTCACATCCTTGTTCCTACACAACCATTTAGTCGATAAATACACAATCTTTCGGGGATAAAACTATGTATTTGCCCTTGCGCAGCCTATTCCATTTGATCAACGCAAAAGCATAGCCGAAGCTATCCTGATTCAGCTAACGTTAAGGTGCCATTAAGTTTCACAGGATACAAAGAAAATAATTTTATGATCCAAAATAGATTAAAACTATTTTGGATCTAAGTTCGTATCAGATCAGACCCGGTTGCTGCGTGATTAGTTGACTTTGTCATTTCAAAATAAGCCATAAATATATGATAAGTAGCCACTTTTAAATGGATCTATGGATTTAGCTGCCACTGTTAATTGCTTATGCCTATGGTTAGTGTAGACGGGGTTAGTTATTTCAAATGAGTACATAAATTATTTTTATCGCGGGTAATTTTTGACTTATTTGTGAAGGCGGGTATTTCTACAGTAAAGTTCAGCCATAAAATGAACAAATCATCGTTAAAAAACGACTACGAAATAAACCATAAATAACACAATTCCCTATGCCAAATAAACCTGAAGCGCTTGATAGATTGACTCACAGCAAGATTCGACCGAATAACGAAATAAGGTTTTTACCAAGTGGAGGAGAGTCTTACCAAATTCGCTGGCGATTACTTGATCAAGCAAAGCATTCTATTCATATAGCGACCTTCTCAATGATGAAGGATGAAACAACGAAACGCCTAGAAAGCGTTTTGGTCACCAAGTTAGCACAAGGGGTCGAGGTTAGAATTATTTTAGATGAGATAGTCAACCGCACGACATTTGCAGGACCTATGATCAAGCGCTTAAAGTCAAAAGGTGCAATTGTTCATGGCTACAACGGCTTATTGGAAGAGTGGGCACCTAAGCCCGCGCACCTTGGCCCCATCAAACATATAATGCGTAATTTAAAACTCAAGCTCAAACGTCACTTTCATGAAAAGTACATGATTGTTGATGGCAAACACGTCGTTTTAGGAGGCATTAATTGGGGGGATAAATATGCTTACGGTGGTATTAAGTCGTTTGCATGGCGTGATACGGATGTCTATCTAAAAGGCCCCATTGTGCGTGATGTTCAAATGCAATTTCTCAAAGACTTTAGTCGCTACCGAGATTGGGATAAGCGGCAAGCGTCGCAGCCAAGTAGCTACCCTGAATTTGTTAAGGTTCAACAGTTAAAATCTGAGCATCAAATTGAGCAAGAATTTGCTGAATATTTCTGTGAAGACCAAACCGCTGGCAGCGTTGACGTGCGTTACGTTGCGCACAAACCTTATGACGATAATGACTTGCCATTGACGCATGCTTTTTTGTCTTTGATAAAAAATGCTGAGCATTCAATTTACTGGGGCTGTCATGGCATTCGCCCACCTAAAATTGTTGCACAATACCTGGCAGAAGCAGTGGAGCGTGGGGTTGAGGTTAATTTAATCACTAACTCACAGTATTCATCTCAATCATTAATGGTCAAAGGGCTATTGGGTTGGATGTATAAGGAATGCACCAAGCACTACCGTGGTCTATTGGAGAATGGGATCAAGATTTGGGAGTGGCAGCTAGAGGGTGCTTTTCATTCAAAAAACTTTTTAGTTGACGATCAGATTGTCTCTATCGGTTCTTACAATATGGCTAGAGGGTCAACCTATCATCATTCAGAAAGTAATATTTTTGTTTATGATGAAAAATTTGCTATCGAGGTGAAGCGGCAATTTGAAGAGGATTTTGAGCACTGTAAGCCTGTTTGGCTGGATGAAGTTAGTGCACGCCTACCAAAAGAAGATGCTTATAGTAGGCCACTCCATGAGCGTGACCTTATGATCAATCAGGACATGATTCCACCGCAGATACAGCAAGAACTTGATAAGGGTGATTATATAAGGATTTTGACATGAGTCTGTGGGAGCGCATATACAACCGCACACTTAAAATGTTCGGCGATGTCAAAGTGTTTAAATTTCCATTCTTCGTACTTTATGATCCCGGCAGTTACTTAATTAAAGGCGACGAAACCCGTGAGGTAATGAATACTTTAAAGCCTGGCGATATTTTAGTTCGTGGCTATAAAAACTACTTAGACAGCTATTTTATTCCAGGTTTCTTTACACACACAGGGCTATACGTTGGCAACGTCCCCAATGAAGACAATGTGATGTTACTGCCATCTGCCAAAAATGCATTTTATGCAGAAGGTGAGCAGATAGTGATTCATGCGATGGCTGAAGGGGTCTTCATGGAAGACTTGCTCAATTTTTGCCGCTGTGATTATTTGTTAATCTTAAGATCATCTGAGGTGACGCAAGAAAATGTTAATCAAATCTATAATCGCGCCCTTATGAATCTTGGGACGCCTTATGATTTTCGTTTTGATTTTTCGCGCTATAATAATTTGTCTTGCACCGAATTTGTCTACGTTTGTTTGGAGGATATTCTTAAAAAATCGGGTGTCACATTGCGCCATCGCAGGGCGCCTCTCACGAAGCGACCAACATTAATACCCGATGACTTTATTAATTCTGAACTAGCGATTGTGTGGCAAAGTAAAACGATTCCAGAAGGGGTTATTGAAAAAATACGTAGTGTTAAATAAATGGGCAGCGAACATCACGGTTAAAAATCCATTTTTTTAGCAGATTTGTACTATAAACCATGTATGACAATACAAAACGCGACTCCCGACCTTTTATTCGTTGACCTTAATAATTTTGCAGCCTACCCGACACTTGCGGTGGGCTATCTCATCAAGTCACTAAGAGATGCCAATTATAAGGTTCGTTTACTTAGCCCTCTTGCCCTAGGTGTTCCTGCATTTACTCGAGATAACCCGGAGGGTTGGAAAGACCAGCTGATGCGGCGGCTGTATTTTTCAGGCAATACCGTCATGAGCTATTCACGCGACTTTCTTCGTGAGCAATTAGCGAAACGTAACGCCAAACCTCATCCATCAATGCTGGTGGAGTTAGATCGCGCCTTGGCCACCAAGCCCGCCGCAATTTTAATTTCAGCTTACCTAGACCACTATGAAATGTGCAAAATCATTGGTGAGCGCGCCGCTGAAAAAGGCATTCCTGTTTTACTAGGTGGACCTTTCTTTAATCTTGATCGTGTCACTAAGCAGTGGTTATCTTTAAAAGGAATTGTCGCAATCGTTGGCGGTGAGGTCGAGTTTAAACTTCCCGGCATGATTGATAAATTATTAAAAGGTGAGTCATTAGCCGGTCAAGACGGCGTTTTTACTCACAAAAGCCAGCAAAAAGTTCAAGCACTGGTACCGCTGAAAAACTTACAGCGACTGCCCGTTCCTGACTTTAGCGACTTTCCTTGGGAGAAGTATCCACACAAGATTATTCCTGTCATGTCTGGGCGTGGGTGTAGCTGGGGCGCTTGTACTTTTTGCGGGGATGTCGTCTCAGCAAATGGCCGTACTTTTAGATCCAGAGGCCTTGAGGCGGTTCTTAACGAGTTAAAACATCAATCGGCGATTCATCAAAGCACTGACTTTATCTTTCTAGATATCAAATTAAATTCAGATTTAACGCTTTGGTACGGCCTGATTGAAAACATTCAATCCGTCGTGCCAGGTGCGCGTTGGATCGCAACGGTGCATGTTAATCACCTTGGTGACAATGGTTTAGATAGGGGGACATTAATCGCTGCAAAAAAAGCGGGCTTAACTAGAATCTCTTTTGGTTTAGAGTCAGGTAGTCAGGCTCTGTTAGACAGTATGAAAAAAGGCACCAAAGTTGAGGAGGCCGGTACGTTCTTAAAAAATGCCCACGATGCGGGAATTAGTGTACGCACGTCAATGATGCAGGGCTTTCCCGGTGAAACCGCTCAAGACCTTAAGCTTACTGTTGAATTTATCGATAAATACGAAAAATATCTAGACCGCATTCGACTCTCAAGATTTAAACCGCTGCCTGACACACCCTTTGACCGGCTGTTTTTAAAAAAGCCTGAACGCTTCCCGTATCTTAAAAACTTCAAATGGGACTATAAGCTCGCCAGGGGCTTGTATCAGTACAAGCCGCCGCGTGATAAGGAATATCGGCACCAGAAAAACAAGTTGTTAGATCAGGTTTATGCCATCAACCGTAAGTCATTACGCAGCGATGCCCAGCAGTTTAATGGGATGATGTAAATTTGTTTACCACGTACTATAGTATTTTTTACTGGCTATGAATTTCTGGTTTGCTTAGACTTGGCTTTTTTACAATAATTTAAGCTTGTTGCTGCGCTTTAACGATGAATAAAACGCGGCAGCAACCTATTAAAACTATAGTGTCAGGAGCCATGACATGTTCAACATTAAGATGAGTATCGAAGATTACGACAGCGAACTATACGCAGCACTTGCCGATGAGTCGCAGCGCCAAGAAGATCATATCGAACTAATCGCCTCTGAGAACTATACCAGCCCACGTGTGATGGAAGCTCAAGGCTCTATGCTTACCAACAAATACGCTGAAGGCTACCCTTCAAAACGTTACTACGGTGGCTGTGAGTACGTTGACGTTGCTGAAGATTTAGCAATTTCTCGTTTAAAGGAATTGTTTGGGGCAGATTATGCCAACGTGCAGCCACATTCTGGCTCATCGGCTAATTTGTCTGTGTATATGGCCCTGTTAAACCCAGGTGACACGGTGCTAGGCATGAGCTTGTCAGACGGTGGTCATTTAACCCACGGCTCACACGTCAGCTTTTCAGGCAAGATCTATAACGCCGTTCAGTATGGTTTGAACAACGAGACAGGTGAAGTTGATTATGATCAGGTTGAGGCGTTAGCACGCGAACACCAGCCTAAAATGATCATTGCGGGCTTTTCAGCTTATTCACGGATTATGGATTGGCAGCGTTTTCGGGATATTGCAGATGAGGTGGGTGCCATCTTATTTGTGGATATGGCGCACGTGGCAGGATTAGTTGCGGCCGGTGTTTACCCATCACCGGTGAACATTGCAGATGTGTGTACCTCAACGACACATAAAACGCTGCGTGGTCCTCGCGGAGGCATTATTTTGGCTAAAGCGAACCCCGAAATTGAGAAAAAGCTCAACTCAGCGGTGTTCCCTGGGACTCAAGGTGGCCCGTTAATGCACGTCATTGCAGCCAAGGCGGTGGCATTTAAAGAGGCGATGGAGCCCAGCTTTAAAGACTATCAAGTACAGGTTGTTAAAAATGCGCAGGCAATGGCCCATACCTTTGTTGAGCGCGGTTTTAATATCGTCTCAGGGGGCACGGATAACCATTTGTTCTTACTGGACCTAATTGACAAGGGTATTACCGGTAAGGCGGCTGATGCGGCATTAGGTAATGCACACATTACCGTGAATAAAAATTCAGTACCAAACGACCCTCAATCGCCATTTGTAACCAGTGGCCTACGCATCGGTAGCCCTGCGATCACTACGCGTGGGTTTAAAGAGCAAGATTGTATTGATTTGGCCGGCTGGATCTGTGATATATTGGAAAACATTGAAGATCAGGCTGTTAGCGATAGTGTTAAAGCTAAAGTCAGTGAGATCTGTCAACGCCTTCCTGTTTATGCTGAGTAAATAAACCTTATGCATTGTCCGTTTTGCAGTGCCACAGATACCCGTGTTGTTGATTCTCGGCTAGGCGCTGAGGGAGATCAGGTGCGCAGGCGTCGTAAATGTGGCACTTGCGAAGAACGCTTTACGACTTACGAGTTTGCTGACTTAAACATGCCTCGGGTACTTAAGAGCGACGGTGTGGGTGAGGCGTACAATGTCGAGAAGTTACGGGCCGGTATGATGCGAGCCTTAGAAAAACGTCCGGTCAGTATGGATAGCATTGATCGGGCGATTTTACAGATAAAGAAGAAGATTCTTAGCAGTGGTTCACGCGAAGTTGAGTCACATTGGATTGGTGAGCAGGTTATGCAGCAACTGCGTAACCTAGATGGGGTCGCCTACATACGCTTTGCCTCGGTTTACCGAAGCTTTAATGACATTGATGAATTCGTTGAAACCATCAACTTAATGGAAAAGAAGGTGGCCACGCAAAAAGCCAAACTCAAACCCTCCGGCGAAGAGTCTATCTAACTTACCATGGACGACATGCAACACCTTCAATTTATGGCCAAAGCAATTAAACTTGCCAGATGCGGTCAATACACCACTCACCCCAATCCACGTGTTGGCTGCGTTATTGTCAAACACGGTAAAATTATTGGTGAAGGCTTTCATCAGCGGGCAGGTGAGGGGCATGCTGAGGTTAATGCCTTACGCTCAGCAGGCAGCGATGTTAAAGGTGCCACAGCCTACGTCACTTTGGAGCCTTGTTCACACACTGGCAGAACCCCCCCTTGTGCCGATGCACTCATTGATGCTGGCATCGCCTGCGTTGTTATTGCCATGCAAGACCCAAATCCCCAAGTAGCAGGTCGAGGAATCGCTAAATTAAAAGTCGCGGGAATTCATGTTTTATGCGGCATTTTGGAAACAGAGGCCCGTAAGTTAAACCCAGGTTTTATTTACCGAATGGAGCATAAACGGCCGTTTGTTCGCTTAAAAATGGCCACAAGCTTAGACGGTAGAACAGCGCTTGCTAGCGGCGAAAGTCAATGGATTACTGGCGAGGCGGCCCGCCTTGATGTGCAATTTTGGCGAGCTAAAAGCTCTGCGATACTCACAGGGATCGGTACAGTTCTAGCCGATGATCCTTCACTTACTGTGAGACTCCGTGCGAATGAGTTGGGTATTGAAGGTGAAGTGCGCCAACCCACCAGAGTCATTTTAGACTCTCAACTGCGCTGTCCAGTCGATGCCAAATTATTAACCCTGCCGGGTAATACCGTGATTTATACAGTGTGCTCATCCACTAAAGCGGTGTCAGCGCTTGAATCAGCAGGCGCTGAAGTGGTGGTGTTAGCGGAAAATCTGCTACCGCTTCGCACCATCTTTGAGGATTTGGCTAAGCGCGAAATTAATGAAATCCATACCGAGGCGGGTGCAAAAGTTTGCGGTAGCCTGATACAGGCCGGTCTTGCTAACGAGTTATTGTTATACATGGCGCCCCATCTTTTAGGCTGCGATGCGATGGGTGCATTTCACCTGCCAGCGCTGCGTTCGATGCAAGATAAGATAGCGCTGAAAATTGAGGATATGCGTGCAATTGGTGACGATTGGCGTATCATTGCGGCCCTCACGAACACATAGGTTTAGTTCATGTTTACCGGAATTATTCAAGCCGTTGGCACCATTAAAGCACTGCAAGAAAAAGGCGGCGACGTCGCGCTGAGTGTGGCGACAGGTAAGCTTCCCATGAAAAATGTTCAACTCGGCGATAGCATTGCGGTTAACGGGGTGTGTCTGACAGCGGTAACGTTTACTGATGACGGATTTATAGCGGATGTGTCAAGAGAGACCCTGTCATTAACGTCGCTAGGCAATTTAAACATAGGCTCTCATGTAAACCTTGAGCGTGCGTTAACGTTACAAGATCATCTAGGGGGGCACTTGGTTAGTGGCCATGTAGATGGACTGGGTTTGGTTGAGGCAAGGCGCAACGACGGCCGTTCTGAGTGGTTTCAAATACGGGTACCAAAAGAGCTTGCCAAATATATCGCCGCTAAAGGCTCGATTACTATTGACGGGGTGAGCTTAACGGTAAACCGGGTCGATGGCTGCGATTTTGAAATCAATATTGTGCCACATACCTTGCAAGAAACGATTATTGGCGGCTATCAAGCAGGTACCTCGGTCAACCTTGAAGTGGACCAGATTGCACGCTACCTAGAGCGATTGCTCTTAGGTGATAAGGCGGCCATTGGCAGTGGCGATGCGGTGAACCAACAGGACATTACCGAAGAATTCCTCAACCAGAACGGCTATTCGTGAGTCTTTATGTTTAATACTATCGAAGAAATTATTGCTGATCTGGCCGAAGGGAAAATGGTCATTATCGTTGATGATGAGGATCGGGAAAACGAAGGTGACTTTTTAATGGTCTCCTCAAAAGTGCGCCCCCAAGATATCAACTTCATGGCAACTCACGGCCGCGGGCTTGTCTGTATGACGATGCGCCAAGAGCGCTG
>ENA-ORXT01001464-ORXT01001464.1-marine-metagenome-genome-assembly--contig:-NODE-1464-length-31672-cov-49.521696_pt1 | contig 31672 bp, 32 predicted proteins | sample MGYA00237868_ERZ511482 | MGnify/ENA metagenome assembly ERZ511482 | reverse complement strand
TCCCGACGCTGCCGCGCGTCCGGGAGAAATCGAAGTTAATCCAGCGATAGCTGTTCAAAACAGGTTGACACGTTCCGCCTCCACCAACGCATGCGGAACGCCCGGCCGCCCCTCAATCAGAGCGGCAAGTTCAATGCTGTCCATCGGTTCGGTCGGCGTCCTCGTTACCCGGTCGTGCGGCGCCCGGAACCGGGCGCATGAAGACAAGGAATCGAGATTGTACGACGCTTGATAGATCGATTACCTGAAGGCACCGAGAACGGCGTTTAACCCTGCTCGGCGTTCCCGTACACGTGGGAATCGACCTGCCCGCTGCGGTCAGTGTGTTGGCTATCACAGCACGAACTCCTCGTATCCGCGCCGAACGGTCGCCGCGTCGAGTCCGATGTAGCGCATCGTCACCGCCGGGTGCGAGTGCCCGAACATCCGCGCGATCTCCTCGATGCGGATGCCGGCGGCGTGCATCGCGTACCCGCGCGTCTTCCGCATGCTGTGCGTGCCGAGCCGGGCGCGCGGCCGGACTCCCTCCCCCGCCGCGGCGAACACCCGCCCGATCGCCTTCCTAGTGATCGGTTTCGGCGGCTCGCGCCGCGAGTGCCGCGAGCTCGTGCTCTGGAATAGCCAGGCGTCTTCGCCGTGCTGCTCGAGCCGTCGTTCGACGACGGCGAGCGCGCCGCGGTTGAGCGTGATCGTCCGGCGCTTGCCGGTCTTCGACTCGCGGATGGCGAGCACGGGGTCGTCGACGTCGAGCGCGCGGACGTCGGCCATCGGGATCGAGAGGAGGTCGGTGATGCGGAGCGCGGTGTTCACGCCGAACTTCCAGACGTCGAGGTAGATCGCCCCGCGCTCGACGAGTGCGGCCTCGAGCTGGGCGAGCTGCCCGGCTGTCTTGACCGCTTCGACCTCCTGCATAAGCCTTGTCCCGTTCGCGTGAAATTCGCTCGTTCTGGGACTAGTTTAGCTCGAAATCGAATAACCGAACACGTGAAGTCAACGAAAACAGTCTCCTACGGTGTCGAGTCCCACAACTGCATTGTGGGACTTCTCGATTCATCGTCGATGGCAGAAGCAGGGGAGGGGAAGAGCATCCAGCGTCTGCAGCGCGCCGGTCGCGGTATGCGGTTCGACTGCCGCTCTGACCGCTCCGGGCGCCAGCACATGGTTCGGAAGAGAGTCAACACAGGTCGACGGAACCATAGCGAAAAAGCGCTGAAAGTGGGTGACCGGAAAACCGTTCAATATTGCAAGCTATGCCCTGCTGACGATGATGGTCGCGCAGGTATCGGGGCTCGAGCCCGGCGACTTCGTGCACACGCTCGGGGACACGCACATCTACTCGAATCATGTCGAGCAGGTGAAGGAGCAGCTGACCCGCTCGCCCGGTCCGTTGCCGACGATGCACCTCAATCCCGACGTCACGGACCTGTTCGCGTTCCGCTACGAGGACTTCCGACTGGAGGACTACGATCCAGCCCCGTCGATCAGCGCACCAATCGCCGTCTGATCGAGATGACAGGGGTGGCAACTTTCCACGTGTTCGACGCCGAGCCTCGTCCGCGCATGAACGAGTCGCGCCATCCTTCCTCGTCGCGCCCGCAGAAGATCTCCTTGGCGACGGGCGGCAGTTGAAAGCAGGACCGCTTGGTATTACTGTTGCAGTAAGAATTCAGACAGACTACCGGGAGGGGCGCGTGAGAATCACCAGCAAGGGCCAAGTCACGATACCGCAGAGCATTCGGAATCAAGCGGGGCTTCTACCGGGGATGGAGGTCGACTTCCAGCTCGACGAGGACGGTGTGGTACGACTGGTCCGGCCTGAACGGCAGCCGGCCAACCCCTCGCTGGTACGGGCGATCGAGCGACTGCGTGGCAAGGCCGACACGGCGATGAGCACCGAGGAGATCATGGCGCTGACGCGCGGATGAGTGCAGGGGTCCTGGTGGACACCAACGTTCTGGTGGACATCGCGACAGACGACCCGCGGTGGGCAGAGTGGTCGAGCGAGGCGTTACGGACCGCTGGGCAAGCCGACCGGCTGATGATCAACCCGATCATCTACGCCGAAGTGTCCACCGCCTTCGACAGGATCGAAGCGGTCGACGAACTGTTGCCCGCCTCGCTGTTCATCAGGGAGAACCTGCCGTGGGAGGCCGCGTTTCTCGCCGGCAAGGCGCATCTGGCCTACCGCCGGCGTGGTGGTGAGAAGCGATCCACTCTTCCGGACTTCTTCATAGGTGCGCACGCCGCGGTGCGCGGGTATGCCTTGCTGTCGAGGGACAAGGGTCGCTTTTCCACCTATTTTCCTTCGGTACCTTTGATGTCGCCTTGAGATCGACATGTCGCCCGAACCGGGTTTCATCCCGACGTTCCTCGAGCGCTGAGCCGACACCATAGCGATAGAGGCCGGAATCAGGGTGACCGGAAGCCCGTTCAATATTACAAGCTATGCCCTGCTGACGATGATGGTGGCGCAGGTGTCCGGTCTCGCGCCTGGCGACTTCGTGCACACGCTCGGTGACACGCACATCTACTCGAATCATGTCGAGCAGGTGAGGGAGCAGCTGACGCGCTCGCCCGGTCCGTTGCCGACGATGCACCTCGATCCCGACGTCACGGACCTGTTCGCGTTCCGCTACGAGGACCTCCTGCTCGAGGGCCATGATCCCGCGCCGTCGATCCGGGCGCCGATTACCGTCTGAGCGATCGAGACGTCACTTGGCCGTAGCCGGGACGACGAGTGGAGCGGTCGAATCCACTTGCCGATGGTCAGACGGGCAGGACTCTCAGGCTGCCTTCAGTGTGAACTCCACCCGCACCGCATCGTAGCCGAAGCGCACGCCGCTGCCCGTATCCTCGACGAGGCCCGCGTTCACCAGCGCTCGCACGTCCGCATGCACAGCCTTCACGTCGCGGCCTGCCCGACGCGCCACTTCACGGATCGAGATGATCTCGCCGCCCGTCATGGCGCGCAGGATCGCCAGTCGTTTGGACGTGACGACCTTCCAGAGCAACTCGACCGTGGGAAAGGTTATGTAGGATCCTTGCGCCTTGCCACGCATCGCGGCGTCCATGCGAGCAACGGTCTCTTCGCGCGAGGCCACGGAAAGGGTCACGGTTCCGGATCCGGCGGTCATGTCGTTTCTCCCGATCTACCTGCCTTCCACGTGTCGACGTCTTTCCAGAAGTCCTCGATCAGGGTCTCCACGCTTCGAAACGCGTAGGGGAGTTCCTGTCCATCGGCGTCGTGTCGGTGATCACCTTTGCCCGCTTCGTTGTCGTAGCGCAAGACGCAGACCCCATTCGCGATCAGAGCCAGCGAATGCTTCAACGTGTGCTCGCTTCCTCTCACCGGACGGGGCACTTCCCAGATCCTGATCTCCGCGAACACCGCCTCGTCCACCACGACACGTTCGTGCAACAAGAGCTGGGCCTTCGGCATTGTTGGACTATAGTCCAACAATCCCCCGTTGGGCAATACCGAAGTCCGACGTCGACTCGTGTCGAGACCTCCTCCCGGTCGGTTGGCGCGCTGAAGCGGTGCGACGTTGGCGGACGGGCGCGACGACGCAACGATCGCCCAGGGCGCGCTCGCACCTGCACGGAGGCAAGATCGCATCATAGCGATAGTGATCAAAATCGGATGACCGGAAGCCCGTTCAATATTGCAAGCTATGCCCCGGATTCCGGGCGTACGGTTATTTGGGATCCTTGCGCCTCGCCGCGCAACGCGCCGTCCGTGCGGGCAGGGCTCTCTTCACGCGAGGCCACGGAAAGGATCACGGTTCCGGTATCAGCGGTCATGTCGTTTCTCCCGATCTGCCTGCCTTCCACGTGTCGATGTCTTTCCAGAGATCCTCGATCAGGTTGCACTCGTGGCGTGTATCGATGGCTGCACAGGGGTGCGTGCTCCTGTCGCTGCTCGACGGCCGGCGCGTTTCCGGAAAACGGGGGCAGGTCCATGGACAGGCGGGGCGTGTGCAGACTGCGGGGGCAGATCCTCTTCGCCGCGCGCGACTCGTCCGCCTTGCCTGCGCGCTGTGCTGCGCCCCGCTCGGGAACGCCGTCGGTGCCGACGACGCGTTGGCTGACGACATCGCGACCGTTGCACAGCCCGCCGCGGCGGTGGCTGCCCGAGTGGCCACCGAGTCCGGGGCGGCGGCACCCTCCGCATCTCCCGAGCGAGCGGCGCGTTTCGCGTTCGAGCACGACAACGACTTGTTCGTGGGGACCGACCGGGACTACACCGGCGCGACGCGCCTCGCGTGGTCGCCCGCAGGCTCGTCCGGTTCGCACGGCGAGCGCATGCTGTTCACGCTCGCCCAGGATGCCTGGACGCCCGATGACACGGACGCGGAGCTTCCGCCCACCGGGCAGCGTCCCTATGCGGGCTGGTTGAACCTGTCCGCCGCACGTGCGACGGTCGTCGGCGAAGGCACCTGGATGCGGTACGCCTCGCTCGGGGTGCTCGGCCCCACCGCCCGGGCGGAGGCCGTGCAGCGCTTCCTGCACGAGGCATCGGGATCCGCGCCCGTGAACGGCTGGGATTCGGAACGCGGCGATCGGGCAGCGCTGCAGCTGGGGTTCCGCGGGGACTTCTCGGCGGCGCGCCGCCGCATCGCGGCAGGGAGCGAGCTCGATCTGGGCACGCACGCGGGCGCCGCCCTCGGCACCGTCATGGCGTACCTGCACGCGGGCGCCTCGCTGCGCATCGGCCGCGGCACCACTCGAACGGTCGGTCCGCCCGACACCGTGCCGGGTGCCCCGGACTTCGCCGCCGCGTTCGCGCCCGCAGGCGCGCGCTACGTACATGTCGGCGTCGGTGCGCGAGCCGTCGGCCGGGACGAGACGCTGAAGGGGGACACCTCGCGCGCGTGCGCCGTGGACGCCGAGCCGCTGGTGGGGGACTTGCGTGCCGGAGTCGTGGCGGCGTTCGGCCGGTGGCGCGTGGCCTACACCCACGCGCTGCGCACGAGGTCGTACCGCACCGGTCGTGCCACGCACACGTTCGGGTCGCTGAACATCGCGCTGGTGCTGCACTGACGAGAGCGACCGAACGGGTCGGAGTCGAGTTCGAACTTCGAGGCGTGGCCCTTCGGTGGAATGCGAGGCGTTCGATGATGCGAGTCGTTCGGCGGCGTTCTTGATCGAACGCAGTCTCGGTCGCCTTTGCGGGGGCCGGGCCATCACGACGACCGATGGTGTCGAGGTCGCGCCTGTCGATTTCACGCCGCACATCGTGATGTGGGCGCCGCGGGAAGCTGCCCGAGTATCGGACCTGAACTCGATCGCCTTCTGCGCCATCGACGATCGGCGCAGAGGTGCCGCGCCTGACCTCGGCGCGTGCGGTGTACTAAAAACAGCGCCGTGCCGCGAACCGGGCACGACATCGTCGTCTTCATGGACGAGCGCTTGCCGTTCGGGCAAGGCGCGTTCTGGACGACGATCCGGGCAAGCGTCCGGACAGTCTCGCCGCCCCGACGCGGTAGCCTGCGCGCGCTCGTCCTAGCGCCCTGACGTGGCCCTGTCAGGCGGTGGTCGGCAACGCTGCTGCATCGATGTCGAACACCGATCCGGCGGCCGCAGACACGCGCTCGAGCAGCGTGCCGAGTTCGGCATCCGCCGCCGTGAACCGAGCGACATCAAGCGACGCGAGTCCATCGGGTCGTCGACCGGTCACGATCCACTGCGCCATCGCGTGCCCGATGCCGCCGGACGAGCCGACGCCCACGCCACTCATGCCGGTCGCGACGAAGTAGCCGGCGATGCTGGGGTGTTCGCCGAGGAGGTAGCGCGCGTCCGCCGAGACGCATTCGGGTCCCGTCAGGGTCGCCCGCAGCCCGACGTCGGCAAGGATCGGGATGCGCTGCACGATCTTCTCGAGCATCGGCTCGAATGTCTCCGGGTCGCTCGGCAGCTCGTCGAAGCAGAATCCGGCCGGCACGCCGTCGACGGCCCACGGTCGCTCGCGCTCGTGAGTCGCGCCGACGGTCAGACGTCCACCGTCCTCGCGCACGAGGATGTCTTCGTGATAGTCCCGCAGTATCGGAAGTCCGGGCACGATCCCCGGCACCGGTTCGGTGACGAAGTAGGACTGCTCTACCGGCAGCACCGGCAAGGCGATACCCGAGCGTGCGGCGAATTCACGGCTCCAGATGCCGCCGGCGAGCACCACGCGCTCGCATGCGATGACGCGAGCACTTTCCCCGACGCCGTATTCGACGCCCGCGACGCGCCCGTCGCGGATGACGACACCGGTCACCGCCGTGTTCTCGAGTACCGTCGCGCCGCCGATTTTCGCGGCCTTCGCGTAGGCGAGCACGGTATCGAGCGGGTTGGTCTGACCTTCGTCCGGCATGAAGAACGCACCGGCGAGGTCGCTGGTCTCCAGCAGCGGCCAGCGTTCGTGAACCTCGTCGACGTCGATCGCGTGAATGCCGATCCCGAGGGCGGCCTGCCGTTTCGCGAGACCGTCGAGCGCGCGACGCCGCGCTTCGGAACTTGCGCAGACGAGCGTGCCCGGGCGGCGGAACCCGGTCGAGAGTCCGGTGCGCGCCTCGAGCTCGGGCAGTGCTTCGTTGGTGCGCAGGGCCAGCCTCGTCATGGCGGGGTCGGGGCGGACGAGTCCGACGAGCCCTTGCGAGTGCCACGTCGTCCCGCAGCCGAGCGAACGACGCTCCAGCAGGACGACGTCCGAGCAGCCAAGCTCGGTCAGGTACCAGGCGATGCTGCAGCCGATGACGCCGCCACCGATGACGACCACGCCAGCGCTTGCAGGATGCGCTTGTCCGGCGCCGGACTGCTCGGACTTGCCGGACTCGCCAGCCGGACCGGCGGCACGGGAAGACATCGTTCGGGGTGCGACAGCGTCGGACATCACGGCGAGCGGCGGTGCAGGGGAGGCGTGCGTCCTTTTACCTGCCGAGTACATCCCGGGTCCAGTCCCGCGTTCCCGGGCCGCGAACCTGCATCGTCGGTGGTGGAGTCGCGCGTCCTACCGTGCCCGGCGTTCCGTGTGGCGAGACGCGCCGTGGCGCGAGAGTCGGGCGAGCGCCGTCAGCACCAGCAGTGACCAGACGCCGCCACCACCGGAGGTCGCGCTGGACACCGCCCGATCGCGGCCGTCGTCGCCGCCGCTGCCGTCGTCGCCTCCGGCCGCTGGCTCGGTCGGATCGACGGCAGCGACTCGCGCCCGCTGCACGGCCACGGAACGTTCGGCGCGGTTGTCCGAAGACGAGCGGTCCGGCTGGTCGGATGTGACGATCGCGAGGAGCCTGTCCTCGCCTGCCGACGTGGCCGTCAGCACCAGCGAGACGGCCACGCCGCTGTCCGGGGCGATCTCGGGGAGAACGCAGCGCACGACATCCTCCGCGATCGTGCAGCCCTCGCCGGTACCGAATGCCAGCGTGTCGGGAAGGGAGAGATCGATCGTGGGCGATGTCGCCACGGTATCTTCGTCCGCATTGAGGATCCGGACTTCGAGCACGAACTCGTCCCCGACGCGCACGTCGTCGATCGACCCCATGATCGAGAGGGACAGATCGACCGAGGCGGGATATGTTTCGCTGGAGCCCGCCGTGCTGACGTCGAGCGAACGCCAGCGGCCTCGCGCGTACGCGTATTCGCCGTTCTCCGGCACCAGCCCGTTCGAGACCGCCGCCGAATCGACGCCGAGCATCGCGCCCTCGGGGATCTCGATGTCGGTGAACGCGATCTCCTGCACGGAGAACTCTTCGGGCACACGGGGGTTCGTTGCCGTTCCCACGCGGTTTCCGTCCACGAGCAGGTGGTAGGTCGTCTCGCCGTCGACCTCGGCGAGCGTCGTCAGCACCAGGTCGAATCGCCCGCCGGGTCCCGGGTGCAGCGTCGTCGCGCGGGCGAAGCGATCGCGGTAGGCGAGGATCGAGGCATCGATCGCCAGCGCGTCACGGCCAGGTTCGCGGTAGTAGGGCACCTCGCCGGCGTCGATGACCGGGAAGTCCTCGAGCGCGCGAAGCGTCCAGGTGTCGGCGTGAGCGACGGCGCCGAACAGGCAGGCGAGAGCGAAGGGCATCGCGCGTATCGAGGTGCGTTTCATCGTCAGGCCTGCTCGGGGAATGCAGCGAATGCGCGGCAGCCAGCAAGTTCCCCGCCATGGCTCGGGGGTCAGGCTCCGGTCGTCGCGCCGAGAGGGATCACCATCCCATCGTGGCCGATGTGCAGGACGCCGTCGTAGTGTGGGGCGACCGCCTCGCGCCAATGATCCTCGGTCCAGTCCGGGTCGTCCGACGGAATCAGATGATTCAGGGCGAGGGCACGCACGCCGGCGTCGGTCGCGGTGCGGGCCGCGTCGTGCGCGAGCGTGTGCGATCGCATCCAGTGCGCCCGGAGCCGGTCATCGCCGTTGCCGACGCGCTCGAACAGCGCCGGCAATGCCGCCTCCAGCATCGCCTCGTGCACGAGAAGATCCGCGTCGCGGGCGAACTCGACGAACGCCGGTGATGGTGCGGTGTCGCCGGAGAACACGACACGGGTGCCGGCGACGGCGACGGCGAAGGCCAGCGCGAAGGTCTCGACGAGCGGTGGATGCACGGTACGTATCGCGCTCACCTCGAGCCCGGCGACGTCGCGCACCTCGCCCGCGTCGAGCGTGAGGACGCGCACGAGGGAGCTGAGGTCGGGTCGGCCCTCGTCGGCGATGCGCAGCGCGATGTCGGCGTCCATGGCCGCGAGAAACGTCTGCCAGTAACGCTCGAGCCCGTCCGGCCCGTACACCGTCACCGGGGTCGTGAGCCCGGCGGTCCAGGCAGTGTGCAGCAGCGCGCCGAGCTCGAGGTAGTGGTCCGAGTGCAGGTGCGTGACGAAGATCAGCGACAGGTCCTCGAGCGCCATGCCCTGATCGACCAGGCCACGTGTCACGCCGAGCCCGCAATCGACGACGATGCGCTGGCCGCCGAGGGTGAGCAGGTTCGACGTCGGCATCGCCGAGCCGGGCCGGATGGCGGGGCCACCCTTGGTGCCGAGCAGGGCAAGCGTGTCGGCGTCCGTCGTCCTGCTCGCGGCGTTCATGCGGAGGCGCCCGTGGCGAGCCCGGTGTCGATCATGTCGGACCCGCGTCGGCGGACGACCCGGAATCAGGCACTTCGGGATCGCGAGACGCCGCGTCTGTAGCCGCCGGCCCGCCCGTCCCCAGAGATGTGTACACGACGGGGTCGCCACCCGGCGCGCTCACGGTGGAACGCGCATCGACGCCGGTCGCCGCACCGGCGAGCGGAGCCGAATCGCCGGCCTCGAGGGCGTCCGATTCGGCAAGCGCCGCCCGCCTCACCGCGGCGCGCTCGTCGATCGTGTTTTCCAGTTCGTCGAAGGGCAGGGCGAGCAGCGACGAGCGGTCCTGGAACAGGGCCTGTCGACCGGCCGGCAACGCATCGAGCGTGGCCGCGTTGCCATCGACGTGCGCCTGCATCGATTCCGCCTTCAGCACCCGACGCCGAACGCGAATCTTTCGCTCCAGCGTAAGTGGCGCCTGGCGAGTCTCCCCGGTGACCGCATCGAACAGACGGTTGATGTCGGCCGCCTGTTCGAGCGCTGCCTGCCTGGCATCCTTCAGTGTCTGTTCCGCCGCGCGAAGCTCGCGAATGCTGTCGTTCGCGGACGCGAAGTCGTCGTCGTCCGACAGCGCCACGTTCACGGCCCGGATGCGCTCGACGAGAGCGTGCTGCCACTCGTCGAAGTTCGATTCCCTGAGTTCTCCGGTCAAGGTGATCGTCAGGTCCCTCATGCGGTGGGCGAGCTTCGGAACGGTGGGCCGGCGATGGTAGCAAGGGCGCGCGCAAGCCGCTCACGCGTCGAAGCGGTGTGCGTAACCGGATGTAGACTGGCCGATGGTCGAGTTGTTTCCCCCTCGAGGGCGCGTCTACTCTGGGCGGCCGTCGCCGGGGAGGCCACTGATGAAGAGCCGAGAGTCGAGGATGATGTGGTCGACGGGCAGGCGCGGGGCTCGGGCCGTTCGTCCGGTATGTCCGATCGCCGTGACCGTGTTGTCGATCGTCATGCTGACGCTGGTCGCCGCCCCCTCGGCGCACGCTCAGGACCAGCGGCTCGGACAGCCGTCATCGACGCTCAAGTCGGGCGCCGGCGCACCCTCGGGCCGATCCCCGTTCGAGATCGGCATCGCGACGTTCCGCGGACCGAGGCTGACCTTCTCGCGTCCGGTCGATCCGAGGTACTCCGGTGAACGGACGATCGGCGCGATGGCACAGGGACTCCCCCTGGATCAGGACAGCCCGCTCGACCGATTGCCGAGTGGCGGTCGGGTCCGTGTCGAACTGGAGTACCGGACCGACGAGGAATCGTGGTCGCAGGGCCGGCGCGTCGTGCCGGCGGCCCGAGCGCTGCGGGCCGGTCGTGCTCGCGGGTCGCGGCTCGAGGCCGTCCTGCCGCAGACCGTCACGCTCGCCGATCGTAGCGCCTCCGATGCGCCTCGGTGGCTGTCACCCGACTACAGTCGACGCCCGGTCGCGTTCGCGGCCGGCGACGTCGTGCATTACCGCTGGCTGGTGCGGTCAGCGAACGGTCGCGTGTCCCGAGAGCCTGCGCGCACGTTCCTGATGCCGAGGCCCTTCACCGTCGCGATGATGGGGGACTCCTTCGGCGCGGGAGAGGGTGCGCCCAACGTCGACAAGCCCACCCTGCTGAAGCCTGCCAGCAGCGAACACGTCCCGGTGGGCGACATCATTTCCTCCGGCGCGGAGGGCTTCGAACACTTCGCGCGGTGGGAGGGGTGGCAGGACGAGGATGAGGGCGAGTCGGCAGAGGCGCCGGAAGCCTCGCAGGGACGGGGCGCGCACCGCTCGCGTCACAGCGGTCTCGCGCAGGGGCTCGCCCTGTTCGAGCGCCGGTTTCCGGCGGTGTGGGTGGAGTCCCTGCACACCGCCATCTCCAGCGCGACCATCGGTCCGGGAAACGCCGAGGGCGGTCCGAACGCCCAGGGCATGCTCGTGGGCTTCGATGGGGGGCGCGAACTCTTCCTGGAGACGTCCCTGTCCGTCAACGTCGTGCGCGTCGCTCGCGATCTGGAAAACAGGCTCGATCTGATCCACGCGGCCGACAACGAACTTCCGCCACAGTTGACCACGCTCGAACGCTGGATCGGCGAGGAGGGCATGGGCTACGCGGACGTGGTGCTGCTGTCGGCGGGCGGCAACGACGCGGGCTTCGGCAGCATCATCAACAAGGCGATCACCGGTGTGTTGACGCACTTCTTCGATTCGACCCGACGGGTGTTCGACGAAGGCCTCTTCGAGGGCGGTGAAGCCGCGTCCCTGATGTTCGCGGGCTTCGACGACATCGTCTTTCCGAATGATCGCCGTCGCTTCGTCCTGTGGGCGAACTACCCGAATCTCACCCGCGACGAGAACGGGCGGCACGCCGGGCTGGCCGAGCTCCGCCAGACCCACGAGATCGGCCTGGAAATCGCGCGGGAATTCGGTCGGGGCGTGCTGGGAGGCTTCCTCGGTGCCGTGCTGTCGCCCTTCGAGGCACCGCAGGCGATCGTCGAGGCCCACGTCGACTACGAGCGGGCACTCATCGAGCGAAACCTCAACCCCGGCATCCTCGCCTTGTCGCTCACCATGTCCGCGGACGACATGCGGCTCGCGGAGCGTCTGCTGCTCGACGCACTCAATCCGGCCGTGGAACGCTGGTGCGGGCAACGCGCGGAGACGCGGCCCCGGCTGTCGGATGACGCGGCCGTCTGCGATCGGGTCGACATCGCGGCCCGATCGTTCCGCCATGGCATGCCGGCACGTCGCGGCGCGCGCTGGTTCAATACCTTCTTCGACTCGACCCGTGAAGTCTGCGGCGGGATGGACTGCACCGTGCATCCGAATGCGACCGGATTTCGCGAGATCTACGCCGAGCCGCTCGCGCGCGCGCTCCACGAGAAGTACAAGCGGGTGCTGGCCGACGAAATCGATAACCCGGTGGATCTCACCGACCTGCCTCGGCCATCGGCCTCCCGGATCGATGCGCTTGCCGCGGCCCGCGAGTCGGACGCCGAACAGCTCAGGCGACGCCTGCCGGAACGCGAGTCCCTGCGCGACATGATCCTGCGCCTGAATCCGGAACTCGAGCTTGCCAAGGAGCACGTGGACATCATCGTGCAGTACCTCCAAAAGGTCGATCCGGCGTCGGTCGAGCCGTTCCTGACGGCGATGCGCTTGCGCTGAGTGAACGCTACCCCAGGCCCGGCATCCACAAGGCGAGCCCCGGGAACGCGACCAGCAGGCCGACCAGCAGCAAGGAACACCCGATGAACGGCAGGGCGGCGACGTAGATGTCGCGCATCGTCGTCTCGGCCGGCGACACGCCCTTCATGACGAAGAGCAGCAGACCGAACGGCGGCGTGGTGAAGCTGATCTCGAGGGCGAGGAGCATGATCAGGCCGAACCAGACCGGATCGAAGCCGAGGGTGAGCGCGAGCGGGAAGTAGATCGGCACCGTCAGCAGCATCATCGAGATCTGCTCCATGAACATGCCGAGCAGGAGCAACACGCCGAACATGACCAGCAGCATCGCGAGCGGGGCGAGGTCGTGGCCGGTGGCCCAGTCGATCAACCCGCTCGACGCGCCGGAGAAGGCGAGCAGTTGACTGAAGGTCGCCGAGCCGAACACGATGAGGTAGGCCATCAGGGTGACCCGCAGCGCGCCACGCAGCGAGTTGCGGATCGTCTCGAGAGTGAGGCATCGGTAGATGGCCGCGAGGACGAGTACCCCGAGCGCCCCGAAGGCGGCAGCCTCCGAAGGCGTGACGATGCCCGCGATCATCGACAAGACGATGATCACCATGACGCCGATCATCGGGATGACGTCGCGAAGCAGCAGTATCGCGCGGGCGCCGAGTGACAGGGTCTCGACGTCGTAGGCCGGTGCGGCTGACGGATCGAGGCGTGTCTGAAGGGCGATCAGAGCGATGTAGAAGCCGGCGAGCATCAGCCCGGGCACCACGCCCGCGATCAGCAGGGCGCCGACATCGATCTGCGCGAGCGTGGCGAGCAGCACGGCCAGCGCCGACGGCGGGATGATGATGGCGAGCCCGCCGGTGCCGAGGATCGGCCCGATGCTCATGTGCCGCTTGTAGCCGCGGCGGTTCATCTCGGGGACCATCAGGGAGCCCAGCAGGGCCGTGGACCCCATCGACGAACCGGACAAGGTCGAGAAGGCGGTGCCGCCGATCACCGTGACGTAGCTCAGGCGCCCCGGCAGGCGTCCGAGCAAGCGGTCGATCGCGCCGAACATGCGTCCGCCGAGCCCGGAATGGAAGAAGACTTCGCCCATCAGCAGGAACAGCGGAATGGGCACCAGGGCGTAGTTGGTCAACGCGCCGAGCCCGTTGTTGAGGAGCTGGACCACGCCACGCTCGCCACCCATGAAGATCCACGCTCCGACGATGTTCGCCGCGAGAAAGGCCAGAGCGACCGGCATGCCGATCGCCATCAGCGCCACGATGGTACCGAGCAGCAGGCCGAGTGCCTGATACCACTCCATCAGGAAAGCCTCATTCGTGGATGCCCGCCTCGCCGGAATGCAGCAGCTCGGTGCCGAGGGTGAAGCGCAGGAACTCGACGGTCATGAAGCCGAAGCTCAACGGGTAGGCCACGCTCAGGAGCGCGCGCGGATAGTAGTAGGCGCGCACGTCGAAGTCGCGACGCTCGAGGTTGCTCAGGAAGAGCTGCAGGCCGTACCAGGCCAGCACGAGACACACGAGCACGCAGAGCAAGGCGACCAGGCGACTGACCCACCGGCGCAAGGTCGGCGGCAGGGCGGCGGTGACCAGTTCGATGTGCACATGGCCGCGTTCCCGAACGAGCCAGGGCGCACCGAGCATGGTCATGTAGAGCAGGGCGTACTCGGCCGAGGTGAACAACCACGCCCACGGCTGCAGGCCGACGTTGCGCATGCCGACGGAGGCCACGACCGACACCATGAGCCAGGCCAACGACAGGGCCGCGACGACCGCCATCCCGTGCAGCAGGAAGTCGTACGTTCGCGTCAGCGGTCGCACGCGCCCTCGCTCCGTCCGCCCTGCCGGCCCGCGAGGCGCTACTGGTCCGCTTCGGCGTCGTAGAAGCGCTCGATCAGGGCATCGTAGTTGCCGTCACCCTGTGGGCTGTCGGCCATCAGTCCCTGCATGCGCTCCCAGGTGTTCTCGCGAGCGGCCGCAAGGTAGTTGTCGCGGGCCTCGCCTTCCAGCTCGATGACCGTCATGCCGCCTTCCTCGAGCGCGGCGAAGTCCTCGTCACGCTTCGCGCCGAGCGCTTCGACACTGTCCTTCTCGTGCTCGATGGCAACGTCCTGAAGGATCTGGCGAGACGCCTCGCTGAGGCTGTCCCACTTCTCCAGGTTGACCACCACCCCGAGGTCGGTCGAGAAGAAGCAGGGCTCGATGCGGTAGTTCAGGAACTCGTTCCACTTCAGGTCGATCAGCCCGATCTGCGTCCAGCCCGTCGCGTCCACCACGCCGCGCTGCAACGCCGCGTACACCTCGCCGGTCGGCAGGTCGATGACCTGGGCGCCGAGATAGTTGCCGAAGAAGGCGTTGTAGACCGCGTTGCCGCGCAGCTTCAGGCCATCGACCTCGAGATTGCCCGCGTCGTCGAACGAGGGCTCGTCCCGGGTCCAGAGGTTGTAGCAGACCCCGCTGTCGAACCAGCCGAGGTACTTCACCCCCATCTTCTCCTGGTGGATCTCGTCCATCAGCGCGGTGCCGCCGTTCTCGCGCGTCTCGACCGCGGTCAGGTTGGACGCCACCATGGCGTCCTTCTCGGGCACGGTGCCGCCATAGAAGCTGCCCGGGGTGTAGACCATGTCCACGATGCCGTCGCGTACGGCATCCGGCTGCTGGAACATGCCGATCGCCTCGGGACCGCCGCGCACGTCGATGCGGATCACGCCCTCGCCGGCTTCGTTGACCTTGTCGACGAAGCTCAGGAAACTCTGCGTATAGATGAGGGTGTCCGGAAACGCGTGTACTGCCGACAGCGCGTCCTCGGCGTGTGCGTTCGGCGCCACCAGCGCGGCGCCGGCCAGCAGGCCGTACAGCAGGGATCGGTTCATGCTCTTCTCCTCGGGTTCGGGCGCGCGTCAGTCACGCCTCGTCGGTATCCGGACGCCGGCGGCGTTCGTGGTCTGCGGCGAGGCCGCGGTGTCGGCGGGCCAGGCCCAGCGCGCCTCACGCCTTCGCAGGTCGCGATGACGAGCGATGCGGCTCGCGTGCGCCAGCGTGAGATCGATGTCGTCCCAGCCGTTGACGAGCCGGGTCCGCCAGCTGTCGTCGAGCGCGAAGGGGAGGCTCGTCCCGGCGATCGACAACGTCGAGTCCTCGAGCGACACGCGCATCGTGGCGCTGTCGTCGCCGACGATGCCCTGGAGGGTCGATCGCGCGCCCTCGTCGATGCGCGCCGGCAACAGCCCGTTGTTGATGGCGTTGGCGGCGAAGATGTCACCGAAGCCGGGGGCGATGATCACGCGAATCCCGGCATCGACGAGGGCGTATACCGCCGCTTCGCGCGAGGAACCGCAGCCGAAGTCGTGTCCGGCGAGCAGGATGCTCGCGTCGGGATGGCGCTCCAGCGGGAAGTCGGCAAGCCGTTCGCCGTGCGCGTCGCGTCGGAGATCGTGCAGCAGGCAATCGCCGTAGCCGTCGGCACGCGGCCGTGACATGAATCGCGCCGGGATCAGCTGGTCGGTGTCGACGCCGTCCATGGCGAGCTGGACGAGCGTTCCGACATGTGTCGTCCAGCCGCTCACGATCCTGTCCTCGGCGACGGACGCTCGCGCACGTCGACGATGCACCCCGCTATGGCCGCGGCGGCCACCATGGCCGGGGACATCAAGTGGGTGCGCGAGCCGGGCCCCTGGCGGCCGCGGAAGTTGCGGTTCGTGCTCGAGGCGCAGCGTTCGCCAGGGGACACGCGGTCGCCGTTCATGCCCACGCAGAGCGAGCAGCCGGAACCGGCCCACTCCAGACCCGCCTCGATGAAGACACGGTCGAGCCCCTCGGCCTCGGCGGCCGCCTTGACGGTGCGGGAGCCGGGCGAGACGAGACCCGGCACCCTGGCGCGGTTTCCGTCGAGCACGGCCGCCGCCGCTCTCAGGTCCTCGAGCCGTCCGTTGGTGCACGAGCCGAGGAAAACGCGATCGACCGGCGTTCCCGCCAGCGCCTGACCCGCTCTCAGCCCCATGTAGTCGAGCGCGGTTCGTGCGACTGTCGCCTCGCCCTCCGGCAGGACGGCGGGGTCGGGAACGTGTCCGTCGACGGCGATCGATTGATCCGGACGGATGCCCCAGCTCACGGTGGGCGCGACGGCGGCGGCGTCGATGACCATCTCTCGATCGAAGACCGCATCGGCGTCGCTCGACAGCGTGCGCCAACGCGTCGTCACGCGCTCCAGGTCCTCGCCTCGCGGCGCCCGCGGACGCCCACGAACGTAGTCGATCGTCGTCTCGTCCGGAGCGATCAGCCCCAGTCGGGAGCCGCCCTCGATCGAGAGGTTGCACAGCGTCATGCGCGCGTCCATGGAAAGGCGCTCGATCGCGGCGCCTGCGTACTCGATCGCGTGACCCCGGGCGCCGCCGGCGCCGAGCTCGCTGATCCAGTGCAGGGCCAGGTCCTTCGCGGTGACACCTTCGCCCAGCGAACCGTTCACCGTTATTCGCAGCGCCCGGGGTTTGCGCTGCCAGATAGTCTGCGTGGCGAGCACGTGCGCGACTTCCGTCGCCCCGATGCCGAAGGCAAGTGCCCCGAAGGCGCCGTGCGTCGACGTGTGGCTGTCGCCGCAGTTGATGAGCAGGCCCGGCAGCGTCAGACCGAGCTCGGGGCCGACGACGTGGACGATGCCCTGCTGCGGGTGATCGAGATCGAGCAGCTCGATGCCGTGCCGTCGCGCGTTCTCGGCCAGCGTCCGGATCATGCGCGTGGCCGCGACGTCGACGGTGCCCCGCTCGGCCCGCACGGGCGCGTAGTGGTCGGTGACCGCAAGCGTCAGGGCAGGCTCGGCGACGGGCAGCTCGCGCGCAGCCAGCTTCGCGAACGCGTGATGCGATCCCTCGTGCACGAGATGGCGATCGACCCAGAGAAGCGACTTCCCGTCCTCGTCCCGAAGGATCTCGTGCGAGGACCACAGCTTGTCGAGCAGTGTGCTCGGCGGTGCCTGTTCGTCCGTGTCCGACACCCGGTTGTTCCCTCGCTGTCCCCGCGAGCGGGAGTGATGCCGAACGGCCCGATGGCCGGCTACCCACTGCCTGCCTTCGCTTGCACGGTGACGATCGTGTGGCAGCGTTGCCCGTCACACGCCGCGCCCAGGGCGTCTTGTGCGCCATCGAAGTGGCGGGGTAGCATCGCGATTCGAGCATAAACGGGTATCGGATACCGTACAAGTTCCTCCCGACACGGCACGGAAGCGGTTGCTGTCGTGGCCTCCAGACAACCGCGGATCCGATCGAGATGAACAGCAAGGACACGCCCGATTCCGGCCTCGGCGCCGACCGGGGCGCCACGGCCGCGGGCGATGGCATCGACCCGGTGACGCTGGCCGTGCTGGCCGGCCGCATGGAACAGATCGCCGACGAGATGGACGCCACCCTGTTCCGGGCCGCGTTCAATCCCATCATCGCCGAGGCGCACGACGCGAGCCACGGGCTCTACGACGCGACCAGTGGCGACACGCTGGTGCAGGGCAAGTCGGGCCTGCCGATCTTCGTCGGCGTCATGTCCTTCGCGGTCAAGGCGGTGATCGACAAGCTCGCCGTCGACGACGACCTGGCCGATGGCGACATCTTCATCTTCAACGACGCGCACATCGGTGGCACCCATCTCTCCGACATGCGCCTGGTGCGGCCCTACTTCCACGACGGGGAACTGTTCTGCCACCTCGCCTCGGTCGGTCACTGGCACGATCTCGGCGGCGCGGTTCCGGGGAACTACAACCCCGGCGCCACCGACGTGTTCCAGGAAGCGATCGTCGTTCCACCGGTACGTCTCGCGCGCGCCGGCACGATCAACACCGACATCATTGACATCCTGATGAGGAACACCCGCCTGCCGCAGTCGGCCGAGGGGGATCTCGCCGCACAGGTCGCGGCCCTCGATCTCGGCATGCGCCGCATGGACGAACTGCTCGGCGAGTACGGGGCCGCGACTGTCAGGGCGGCATTCGTGGCGCTCGGCAACCGGGCCGAGCGGCTGATGCGCTCGGAGCTCGCCGCGCTGCCGGACGGGCGCTGGACGGCGGAAGACTTCCTCGACAACGATGGCATCGATGCGGCCTCGCTGCCCGTTCGCGTGAGTCTCGGCATCGCGGGGGACACCATGACCCTCGACTTCGAGGGCACCGCTCCGCGCTGTGCGGGGCCGGTGAACATCGCCTTGCCCACCGCCATCGCCACGGCCTACGTCGCCATCAAGCACCTGTTCCCGGAGCTACCGGCGAACGCGGGCGTCATGCGCCCGATCGACGTGCGGGTGCCGGAAGGCTCCTTGCTCGCGGCAGAGTTCCCCGCGCCCGTCGGCGGCTACACCGAGACCATCCTCCGCATGATCGACGTGATCTTCTGCGCCGCCGCGAAGGCCTCGCCCGAACGGGTGGTCGCCAATGCCTACGGCACCATCAACGCGCTGTCGATCGCCGGCCGGCGCCGGGACGGGAAGCCCTGGGTCATGTTCAGCTTCTACGGCGGCGGCCACGGTGCCTGCATCGACGGCGATGGTCTGAATCACGGCAACGCGCCGATCTCGACCGCCACGATTCCGCCGCTCGAGATCCTCGAGGCGGCTTACCCGATCCTGTTCAGGCAGTGGGCGTTGCGTCCCGACAGCGCGGGCGCCGGCGAGTACCGCGGCGGCGTGGGCGCGATCTACGAGATCGAGGTGCTGGAGGAAGCGGGCGCCGAGGCCTTCCTGTTCGGCGAGCGTGGCCGTCATCCGCCGCGTGGCATCGCGGGCGGCGGGAACGCCGCACTGAACGTGTTCTCGTGGGAGCACGACGGTGAACGGGCGACGCCGCCACTGCACTCGAAGATGCGCGGCATCCGCCTGCGGCAGGGTGAGGCGGTCAGGCTCGAGACGCCGGGTGGTGGCGGCCATGGCGAGGCGCGCGCGCGCGATCCGGCGGCGGTGGCGGCGGATGTCCGGCGCGGACTGGTCAGCGAGACACGGGCCGATGCCTGTCACGGGCGCGACTGGCGATCGGTGGCGTCGTGACGAGCGCATCTGGCACGGGACCCGCGCTCGTCATCGGTGTCGATGTCGGTGGCACGTTCACGGATGTGTTCGTGCTGAACGAGGCCGACGGCTCCGCCGCGGTGGCGAAGGTGCCGACCACGCGCCCGGACCAGTCGGGCGGCTTCCTCGACGGCGTCGGACGTCATGTGGAGAATCTGGCCGACGTGGCCGTGGTCGTGCACGGCACCACGGCAGGCACGAACGCGCTGCTCGAGCGCAAGGGCGCACGCAGCGGCGTCATCACGACGGAAGGGCTGCGTGACGTGCTGGAGATGCGTCGGCGCGACCGGCCGCGCACCTGGGGACTTCGCGGGCGCTTCGAGCCGGTGGTGGATCGGACCTGTCGGCTAGAGGTGCCGGAGCGGACGCTGGCGGATGGCAGCATCCGGACCCCGGTCGATCTGGATGCGGTGCGAGTCGCCGCGCGGCAGCTGATCGCCGACGGCTGCGAATCGGTGTCGGTGCTGTTCGCCAACGCCTACGCCAATGCCGGAAACGAGACGCTGGCGGTGGCCGCGGTGCGGGAGCTCTGGCCCAATCCGCATGTCGCGGCGTCGTCCGAGATCCTGCCCGAGATCCGCGAGTTCGAGCGCTTCTCCACCACCGCGCTGAACGCCTACCTGCAGCCCGAGGTATCGGGCTATCTGCACAGACTCGAGGCCTCGCTCAGAGGTGGCGGCTTCGGCGGAGAATTCATGATCGTGCAGTCGAACGGCGGCGTCATGGGCGTGGAGACGGCTTGCCGCCTGCCGGTCCGCACGGCGCTGTCCGGGCCGGCGGCCGGTGTCATCGCCGCGGGCTACATCGCCGGCTGTGCGGGCTTCGACAACGTCGTCACCGGCGACATGGGCGGCACGAGCTTCGACGTCTCGCTGATCGCCGACGGCCGCACGATGCTCGGTCCCGAGACCGCCATCGACTTCGGCCTGGTGGTGCGCACGCCGATGATCGAGATCGCGACCATCGGCGCGGGTGGCGGGTCGATCGCCCGGGTGGACGCGGGCGGATTGCTCGCGATCGGACCCGAGAGCGCGGGGTCGGACCCGGGGCCGGTCGCCTACGGGCTCGGCAACGATCGGCCGACCGTGACCGATGCCAACGTGGTGCTCGGCCGTATCGATCCGCACGGTCCGATCGGCGGGAAGCTGGACATCCTCGATGTCGCGGGAGCAGAACGAGCGATCGACGAGCATGTCGCTCGCCCGCTCGGCCTCGACACGACCGCCGCGGCCGAAGCCATCCTGCGCGTGGCCAACTCCCGCATGGCCGGCGCGATCCGGCTGGTCAGCATCGAGCGAGGCTTCGATCCCGAGCGCTTCGTGTTCATGCCGTTCGGCGGCGGGGGCGCCCTTCACGTCGGCGCGCTGCTCGCGGAGACGGGCATCGCGCGGGCGCTCGTGCCGCGCTACCCCGGCGTGACGAGCGCGATGGGCTGCGTGATCGCCGACATGCGGCAGGACTTCGTGCAGACGGTGAACAGCGCGCTCGACGCGCTGGACGAGGTGCTGCTGGTGGACACGATCCAGACGCACGTCGATCGGGGCATGGCGTCCCTGGCCGACGCCAACGCGCGATTCGTCTCGCGCGAGGCGAGCGTGGAACTCGACATGGCCTACGCGGGCCAGACGCACACGGTGGCCGTGCCGCTATCCATCACGATCGTCGACGGACGGGTTCAGCCCCTCGCCCGGGACGCGATCGGCGCCGCGTTCGACGCGACGTACCGGCAGTCGTTCGGGCGCGTGCTCGAACGTGGCGTGCGACGCGTCGTCAACCTGCGCAGCACCGTGATCGGCGAGCGGCCGAAGTTCGACCTTCGCACGCTCGTGCCGCAGCCGGATGCGGCCGCTCCCGGAGCGATTCCCGCCGCTCCGGCGCCGAAGGCGATGCGTCGGGTGCATGTCGGCAAGCGCTGGCACGACACGGCCATCCACGATCGACTGGCGTTGCCGGTCAGCTGCGTGATCGACGGGCCGGCCATCCTCGAGCAGCCCGATACCACCGTGCTGGTCGATCCGGGTCTGCGCGCCACCGTGGATGCCTTCGGCAACACGCTGATCGAGGCCGTGGAGGGCCGCTCATGAGCGATCCGACGATGTGGGACCTGTCGCGCACGGCCCTGCTCACGATCGATCTGCAGAACGATTTCCTGCATCCGGACGGCGCGTACGGTCGAGCCGGGCAGGGCGCCGCATCGATCGCCGCGTTGCCGTCGCGCATCGCACCGTTGGTCGCCGCCCTCCGTCGGCGGGGCGCCACCTACCTGTCCGCCCAGTTCACGCTGGTGCCCGGGCGGGATGACGAACCGCTGATCTCGCCGCACCTGAAGGCCCTGCGACCCTTTCTCGACAAGGGCGACTTCGCCCCGGGTGCCTTCGGCCACCGTCTGGTCGACGAGCTGTCACCGGCGGACTTCGTGATCGAGAAGGTCGCCTATTCGGCCTTCTACCAGACTCGCCTCGAGTACGTGATGCGCGCGACGGGAATCGATCGGCTGATCGTCGGCGGCATCGTCACGAACGGCGGTGTTGCCAGTACCCTCCGCGACGCGCACCTGCGCGACATCGACACCGTGATGCTGAGCGACGGCTGCGCCGCGTTCGACGACGCGGTGCACACGGCGACCGTGACCTCGCTCGGTACCGTCACGCACGCGATGAGTTGTGCCGAGGCCGCAGCATGGCTGGAGGGCCCGGGATGAGCGCGCCGGGCGGGTTCGGCGCTCGGCTTCGTGCCCGACTCGGCGAGGACCGCATCCTCGTCGCCCCGGGCGTGTTCGATGCGCTCAGCGCGACCCTCGCCGAGGCCGCCGGCTTCGAGGCCCTGTACCTCAGCGGGGCGGCGGTCGCCTACACGCGGCTCGGTCAGCCGGACATCGGCCTGGCCGCGGCCACCGAGATGGCCGACACGATGGCGCTGATCGCCGATCGCGTCGGGGTGCCGGTGATCATCGATGCGGACACGGGCTTCGGCAACGCGCTCAACGCGCAGCGCACGATGCGTCAGTACGAGCGTGCGGGTGCCGCGGGGCTGCAGGTGGAGGACCAGCGGCATCCGAAGCGCTGCGGTCACCTGAAGGACAAGGCGCTGATCGGCGTGTCCGAGATGAGCGGCAAGATCCGGGCGATGGCCGACGCGCGCGCCTGCGCCGACACGTTGATCGTCGCCCGTACCGACGCGATCGCGGTAGAGGGTTTCGAGCCGGCGCTGGCGCGGGCCGAGGCCTACCTCGAGGCCGGCGCGGATGTCCTGTTCGTCGAGGCGCCGCGAGACCGCGCGCAGCTCGTCGCCCTGTGCGAGCGGTTTGCCGGTCGGGTGCCGCTGCTCGCGAACATGGTGGAAGGCGGCGCGACCCCCGTCACGGACGCCGACGACTTGCAGGCGCTCGGGTTCTCGATCGCGATCTTCCCGGGCGGCATCGTCCGGGCGCTCGCCCGCACCGCGCAGGACTACTACGCGAGCCTGCACGCGCACGGCAGCAACGCGCCTTTCGCGAGCCGCATGTTCGACTTCGACGGTCTGAACGCGGTACTCGGCACCGGGGAGATGCTGGCCACGGGTCGACGTTACGACAGCGGCGAGCCGTCCGCGTGAGCCCGCCGTTGTCAGGGGGCGAGCCCGAGCGCGGGTCGGATATCGAGCCGACCGTGGCATCGCCCCCGCCCGGCGGTTTCGACGTGGAGGTCGAGACACTGATCATCGGCGCCGGTGCTTGCGGGCTGGTGGCGGCGCTGGCGGCCACGGAAGCCGGTCAGGCAGTCTGCGTGATCGAGGCCGATGCGGTGCCGGCGGGCTCGACCGCGCTTTCGGCAGGACTGATACCCGCCGCGGGGACGGCCTTGCAGTCCGCGGCCGACATCGACGATTCCCCCGAACGCTTCGCCGCGGACATCCAGCGGAAGGCGCGTGACGAGAACGACCCGGCGCTCGTCTCGGCGCTGGCCGAGGGGGCGGCGCCCGTGCTCGACTGGCTGACGACGCACCACGGCATGCCGTTCTCGCTGGTCGACGACTTCGACTACCCCGGCCACACGCGTCGTCGCATGCATGGCCTGCCGACCCGGGCAGGCCGCGAGCTGATCGACGCGCTGCGCGCCGCCTGCGAGCGCGCGGGGGTCGTCATCGTCTGCGAGCGTCGGGCGACGGTGATCCACCACGAAGGAACGCGCATCGATGGCGTGACCGTCCGTTGCCGAGACGGTAGCGAAGAGACGCTCGGCTGCGAGAAGTTGATCCTCGCCTGCAACGGCTTCGGCGGCCATCGCGCCATGGTGGCGCACCATCTCCCGGACATTGCCGACGGCCTCTGGTTCGGTCACGACGGCAACCGCGGCGAGGCCGTCCGCTGGGGCGAGCGACTCGGGGCGGTGAGCGAACATCTCGGCGCCTACCAGGGGCACGGCAACGTCGCCCACCCGCACGGCATCCTCGTCACCTGGGCGGTGATCACCGAGGGCGGCGTGCAGTTGAACGCGCAGGGGTGTCGCTTCCACGACGAGTCCACCGGCTACTCGGAAGCGGCGCGCGCGGTACTGGCGCAAGCCGGGGGTGTCGCCATCACCGTGTTCGACGAGCGCATCGCCCGCATCGCGCGCCAGTTCGAGGACTTCCGGCAGGCGGAAGCGGTCGGCGCGATCGAGCGTGCCGACACGCTCGGCGCACTGGCCGAGCGGTTCTCGCTGCCGGTCGATGCCGTACGGCGCTCGGTCGACGAGCGGCCCTCGACGGCGCCGGACGCCTTCGGACGAACCTTCGAAGGTCCACCACTGCAGCCTCCCTATCGAGGCGTGCGGGTCACCGGGGCGCTGTTCCACACGCAGGGCGGTCTCGTGACGGACGGCTGCGGTCGGGTGGCGCATGCCGACGGCGGGCACTTCCCGAACCTGTTCGCCGGCGGCGGCGCTGCCTGCGGCGTCTCGGGTGCTGCGGACCGTGGCTACCTCTCGGGCAACGGCCTGCTGAGCGCGGTGGTGCTCGGGTATCGGGCCGGGCGCGCCGCCATCGGGCGGACGGATGCCGCCGGGAGGGGCTAGTCTGCGCCTGCCCTGCTGGCGATTCTCGTCAGCCCACCTGACAGGATGGAACCGTGAAGACTCCCAAGGCGATCGAGCCGCTGATCCAGGATGGCCTGGTGGACGAGGTGCTGCGCCCCCTGATGAGCGGCAAGGAGGCCATCGTCTATCTGGTGCGCTGCGGCGACGACATCCGCTGCGCCAAGGTCTACAAGGACGTGGCGGTGCGGAGCTTCAAGAAGGCGGTGCAATACCAGGAGGGGCGCAAGGTCCGGAACACGCGGCGTCAGCGGGCCATGGAGAAGGGCTCGCGCTTCGGGCGCGACGAGCAGGAGAAGGTCTGGCAGAACGCCGAGGTGGAGGCGCTGTACCGACTGCGCGCCGCCGGCGTGCGGGTGCCCGAAGCCTACGGCTGCTTCGACGGGGTGTTGCTGATGGAGCTGATCACCGACGCGCACGGGGAGGTCGCGCCGCGCCTGAACGACGTGCTCGTTCCGCTCGAGCGCGTGGCGGAGGACCACGCGACGATGATGCGCTACGTGCTGCGCATGCTCTGCGTCGGGCTCGTGCACGGGGATCTGTCGGAGTTCAACGTGCTGATGGCGGCCGATGGCCCCGTGATCATCGACCTGCCGCAGGCGGTCGACGCGGCCGGCAACAACAGCGCACCCACCATGCTGGCCCGTGATGTCGCGAACATCACGCGCTACTACGCGCAGTACGTGCCCGAGCTCGCGGAGACGCGCTATGCGGAAGAGCTGTGGGCGCTGTACGAAGCGGGCGCGCTGCATCCGGACATGGCACTCACGGGCACCTTCGTCCGCGACGAGAGCGAGGCGGACGTCGGCTCGGTGCTGCAGGAGATCGAGGCGGCGTTTCGCGAGGAGATGGAGAAGCGCGAGCGCGCCAGGGACGACGATGAGTGAGTGCTGCAGCGCCCCCTCACCCGTGTGCCGGTACGGAAACTGTCTTATCATCGACCGATCGGTCAGTCCATCGAGCGGCGAACGACAGCCATGACGGATCCCATCGTGCAGACGAGCGACGCGGAGGCCCGTGATCGCGCGGAACGCTCGGCAGCGGCGCTGCTCGCGGGGGACGGGGCCTCGCGCCATCTCGGGATCTCGCTGGTGTCGGTCGCGCCCGGCTTCGCTCGCATGCGCATGACCGTCACCGCGATCATGGCCAACGGCCACCGGAGCTGTCACGGCGGCTACATCTTCACCCTCGCGGACTCGGCGTTCGCCGTCGCCTGCAACACGGCCAACCGCGTGACCGTGGCGGCCAGCGCCAGCATCGACTTCCTCGCACCGGCGCACGTCGGTGACGTGCTGCAGGCGGAGGCGAACGTGCGTCACCAGGGGCGGCGCACCGGCCTCTACGACATCGTCGTCGCGAACGGTGAGGGGCGTGCCATCGCCCTGTTTCGCGGTCGCTCGCACAGCCTCGACAAGGCGCTCTACGACGAACCGGAAACGGGGTCCGCGGCATGAGCGCGGCTGGCGTCGGCGACGCGCGGGAGGCTCGGGCATGAGCGACAGGCACAGCCTGCCGGGACTCGACCCGATCGAGAACGCGAGTCGTGACGAGATCGAGGCGCTGCAGCTGACGCGCCTGAAGGCGACGCTCGCGCATACTCACGCGAACGTCGCGCCGTTCCGGGTCCGGTGCGAGGCGGCCGGTGTCCACCCGGACGACCTCGTGGCGCTCGCCGATCTCGCGAAGTTCCCGTTCACCGTCAAGGACGATCTTCGCGACCAGTACCCCTTCGGGCTCACGGCCGTGCCGATGGACCAGGTGGTGCGCATCCATGCCTCCAGCGGAACGACGGGCAAGCCGACGGTCGTCACCTACACGCAGGACGACATCGATGCCTGGGCGGGCGTGGTCGCCCGCTCGATCCACGCGAGCGGTGGCCGGCGCGGCGACATCCTGCACGTGGCCTACGGCTACGGGCTGTTCACCGGTGGGCTCGGTGCGCACTACGGCGCCGAACGGCTCGGCTGTGCGGTGGTGCCGATGGGCGGCGGGCAGACCGAGAAGCAGGTGCAACTCATTCGCGACTTCAAGCCGCGCGTCATCATGGTCACACCCTCCTACGCGCTGAACATCGTCGACGAGATGGAGCGTCAGGGCATGGACCCGCGCCGGAGTTCCCTCGAGGTGGGGATCTTCGGGGCCGAGCCCTGGACCGGCAGCATGCGCGGGGAGATCGAGGGCCGTCTGGGCATCGATGCGGTCGACATCTACGGCCTGTCGGAAGTCGGCGGGCCGGGCGTCGCCAACGAATGCATCGAGACCAAGGACGGGCCGACCATCTGGGAGGACCATTTCTATCCCGAGATCATCGATCCGGAGACCGGCGCGGTACTGCCCGACGGCGCGTACGGCGAGCTGGTCTTCACCACCCTGACCAAGCAGGCCTTGCCGATGATCCGCTACCGCACGCGGGATCTGACGCGGCTGCTACCGCCGAACGCGCGCTCCATGCGGCGCATGGACAAGATCACCGGCCGCTCCGACGACATGCTGATCATTCGCGGCGTGAACGTGTTCCCGAGTCAGATCGAGGAACTCGTCCTGAAGGTGGAAGGCCTCGCGCCGCACTACCAGCTGGTGGTGGACCGCGAGGGCCACCTGGACGCGCTCTCGGTCACGGTCGAGCTCAGGGACGGCGTCTCGGAAGGCCTGGCCGATCCGCTGGGGGCTGAACTGCGCGAGCACATCAAGACCTACGTGGGCGTTGCCACGCGGGTAGACATCGTCCCCCCGGGTGGCGTCGAGCGCTCGCTCGGCAAGGCGAAGCGCGTCGTCGATCGTCGCCCGCCGCCGTGAGCCGACGCGGTGCGGACCGCCTCGGACGGGCCGCGGGCGATTCGATCGCCGCGCACGACACGCGCACGACACGCGAAGGACACGCGAAGCACACGCGCACGACAAGCGAACGACACAGCCAGGAGACCTGTCATGTACGCACAGATGGTCAAGACCGACGGAGCCGGGGTCAAGGCGTCCGACGAGATGACGGCCGAGGAGCGCGACTTCCAGGCGCGCATCGACGAGGGCTCGCGCATCGAGCCCAAGGAGTGGATGCCGGCAGGCTACCGCAAGACGCTCATCCGTCAGATCAGTCAGCATGCGCACTCCGAGATCGTCGGGCAGCTGCCCGAGAGCAACTGGATCACCCGCGCGCCGACCCTCGAGCGAAAGGCGATCCTGCTGGCGAAGGTACAGGACGAGGCGGGGCACGGCCTGTATCTCTACTGCGCGGCCGAGACGCTCGGCATCAGCCGTGACGAGATGTTCGAGCAGCTGCACTCGGGCAAGGCCAAGTACTCCTCGATCTTCAACTACCCGACCTTGACCTGGGCCGACATCGGCACCGTGGGCTGGCTGGTGGATGGCGCGGCCATCATGAACCAGGTGCCGCTCCAGCGAACCTCGTACGGCCCCTACGCCCGCGCCATGGTGCGCATCTGCAAGGAGGAGAGTTTCCACCAGCGGCAGGGCTTCGACATCATGATGAAGATGGCGCAGGGCACCGAGGCGCAGCGGCGCATGGCGCAGGACGCGCTGAACCGTTTCTGGTTCCCGGCGCTGATGATGTTCGGTCCGTCGGACGCCGAATCGGTGCACTCGGCGCAGTCGATGGCCTGGAAGATCAAGATCGACACCAACGACGCGCTTCGCCAGAAGTTCGTCGACCAGACGGTACCGCAGGCCACCTATCTCGGGCTGACGATTCCCGACGAGACGCTCGTCTGGAACGCGGACAAGTTCGGCGAGGGGCAGGGCGGCCACGACTTCGCCGAGCCCGACTGGGACGAGTTCTTCGCGGTCGTCTCCGGCAACGGTCCCTGCAACGCCGAGCGGCTCGGCGCACGGGTCGATGCCTGGGAAGCGGGGGCGTGGTATCGAGACGGACTCATGGCGCACGCGGACAAGCAGGCGGCGCGCTCGGCATCGAAGGACGCCGCATGAGTTCCGGCAAGGCCGCGCCTCGCCCGTCGGACGAACCGACCGACGAGCGCCCGGCGCGGCGGGAGTGGCCGCTGTGGGAGATCTTCGTTCGCGGACAGCACGGCCTGAACCACCGGCACGTCGGCAGCTTGCACGCGCCGGACGCGGCGATGGCGATCGGCAACGCCCGTGATGTCTACACCCGCCGCAACGAGGGGGTCAGCATCTGGGCCGTTCGCTCGGCCGACGTGGTGGCGAGCGTGCCGTCGGAGAAGGGCCCGATGTTCGACCCGGCCGACGCCAAGGTGTATCGCCACCCGACCTTCTTCGACATCCCGGACGACGTGGGACACATGTGATGACGGGGGACGACGACGCCGTGTTCGAGTACCTCCTGCGCCTCGGGGACAACTGCCTGATCCTCGGGCACCGCACGTCCGAATGGTGCGGGCATGGCCCGGCGCTCGAGGAGGACATCGCGCTCGCGAACACCGCGCTCGACCTGATCGGGCAGACCCGGCTGTGGCTCTCGCTGGCCGGCGAGGTCGAGGGCGCCGGGCGAAGCGCGGATGATCTCGCCTACCGACGCGACGCGATGGACTTTCGCAACGTGTCGCTGGTCGAGCAGCCGAACGGCGACTTCGCCCACACGCTGGTGCGCCAGTTCCTGTTCGACGCCTGGCATCTGCCGACCCTGCATGCGCTCGCGCGCTCGAGCGACCCTCGTATCGCCGCGATCGCGGAGAAGGCCACCAAGGAAGTCACCTATCATCTCGAACGCAGCACCGATCTCGTGATCCGGCTCGGCGATGGCTCGGCGGAAAGTCACGCGCGCCTGCAGACGGCGCTGACGTCCCTGTGGCCATTCTCGGACGAACTCCGTGACCCTGACGACATCGAGTACCGGCTTGCTCGTGACGGCATCGCGCCTGCGCCGGACGCCGTGGTGGCGCAGTGGGAAGGGCATGTGTTCGAGGCCCTTCGGCGAGCGACGCTCGAGCGGCCCGAGGAAGGGCGCGGCCGCTTCAAGGGGCGCGGCAAGCAGGGTCGCCATGGCGAGCATCTCGGTCTCCTCCTGGCCGAGATGCAATCGCTGTCGCGGGCGCATCCCGGTGCGAGCTGGTAGCGCCGTGGACGACATCGAGGACCGGGCCAGCATCGAGCAGGTCTGGCGGTGGCTGGAGGAGGTGCCGGATCCGGAGATTCCGGTCATCTCGATCGTCGATCTCGGCATCGTGCGGTCCATCGTCTGGCAGGCTGGCACGCTGGTCGTGACCGTCACGCCGACCTACTCGGGATGCCCCGCGACACGCGTGATCAACGACGACATCGTCGCGCATCTCGACAGGCGCGGCATCGGGACGGTGCGCATGGAGCGTCAGCTCTCCCCGGCATGGACGACGGCGTGGCTGAGCGAGGCCGGACGCGAGAAGCTTCGCGACTACGGCATCGCGCCGCCGGTCGATGACGGTCCGGGCTGCGCCGTCGGCCAGTCGGCGGCCGGGGTCGCGCCCCTGCGCATGCTGCGCGCAGGCGACCTCGCGTCACTGGCCCAGCCGTCGCCCTCCTCGCCGTCGGTCGACTGCCCGCGCTGCGGCGCGGGCGATGCCGAGCGCATCAGTCAGTTCGGCTCGACGCCCTGCAAGGCGAGCTACCGCTGCAGCGAGTGCCTCGAGCCCTTCGACTACTTCAAGTGCATCTGACGCGCTCCTTCACCCTTCGACGGCTCGACCGAGACCACCCATGGCGCGCTTTCACCCCTTGCACGTGACCGACGTCCGGCACGACACGCGCGACGCGGTCGTGGTGACCTTGACGCCCGAGCCCGCCGAGCGCGCGACCTTCGACTTCATCCAGGGTCAGTACCTGACCTTTCGCCGGAACTTCGACGGCGCGGAGTTACGGCGTTCGTACTCGATCTGTGCGCCGAGCGGCGAAGGCGTCCTTCGCGTCGGTATCAAGCGCGTCGACGGCGGCGCGTTCTCGACCTGGGCCAAGGAGTCGCTGAAGCCGGGAGACACGCTCGAGGCGATGCCACCGACGGGCACCTTTCACGTGCCTCTCGAGCCCGCCCGTGCGCGCCGGCATCTCGGCTTCGCCGCCGGCAGCGGCATCACGCCGTTGCTCAGCCTCGTGGCGACGACGCTCGCCGCAGAGCCCGACTCGAGCTTCACGCTCGTCTACGGCAACCGCTCGCTGAGCTCGATCATGTTCCGCGAGGACCTCGAGGATCTGAAGAACCGGTACATGGGCCGCCTCAGCGTGATCCATGTGCTCGGTGGTGAAGGGCAGGACATCGCGTTGTTCTCGGGACGCATCGATGCGGCGAAATGCGCCCGGCTGTTCGAGCGCTGGATCGACATCGACAGCGTCGACGTGGCCTACCTCTGTGGTCCCGAGGCGATGATGCACGCGGTCTCGGGCTCCCTGCGCGATCACGGAGTCGCCGGCGAGAACATCAAGTACGAGCTGTTCGCCTCGTCGCAGCCTGGTCAGGCTGCCCGGCGAGCGGCGTCGGACGTCGGTCGGGCGAGCAGGGACGCGCGGTGCAGGGCGACCATCACGATCGACGGGGCAAGCAGCGTGATCGAGATGGCGGGCGAGGGCGAGAGCGTGCTCGACGCCGCGCTGGGCGCGAACCTCGACGCACCCTACGCCTGCAAGGCGGGCGTCTGTTCGACCTGTCGCGCGATGGTGCTCGAGGGCGAGGTCGAGATGGCGAAGAACCACGCGCTCGAGGACTACGAGGTCGCCCGGGGCTACGTCCTGACCTGTCAGTGCTACCCGTTGTCGGAAACCGTCGTCGTGAGCTACGACCGGTGAACACATCGGCGCCGGACAGGCCCGTGACGAGCGCCGGGCCCCGTCGTCTGGAAAGCTACGCCTGCGGTGAGTGGGTGCGCGGCACCCGGGACGGCAAGCCACTGCTGGATGCCGCGAACGGTGAGCCGGTCGCGTTGATCGACGCGACCGGACTCGATGTCGCGGGCATGCTGGTCCACGCTCGCGAGCAGGGTGGCCCCGCGCTTCGCGCGTTGAGCTTTCATCGGCGCGCATCGATGTTGAAGGCGATCGGCCAGGCGCTGATGGCGGAGAAGGAGCGGTTCTACACCTCGTCGATCGCGACCGGCGCGACGCGCACCGACGGCTGGATGGACATCGAGGGCGGGATCTCGACGCTGCTCACCTACGGCTCCCGGGGACGGCGCGACCTGCCGAATGCCCATGCCCTCATCGACGGGCCGACCGAAGCGCTCTCGACGGACTCGACGTTCTCCGCGCTGCACGTGCTGTCCTCGCTGGAAGGCGTGGCGGTGCACATCAACGCCTACAACTTTCCCTGCTGGGGCATGCTGGAGAAGCTTGCGCCGACCTGGCTCGCGGGCATGCCGGCCATCGTCAAGCCGGCGAGCCAGACGGCCTACCTGACCGAGCTGATGGT